>Ga0207667_10007380_pt1 | contig 13228 bp, 11 predicted proteins | sample KBSCornC52_FD_184301 | JGI IMG/M metagenome (GOLD analysis project Ga0207667, IMG submission 184301) | Corn rhizosphere microbial communities from Kellogg Biological Station, Michigan, USA - KBS Corn C5-2 (SPAdes) (version 2) | ecosystem: Host-associated > Plants > Roots > Rhizosphere > Soil ...
AACCAGTGGATCGACGTCCTCAAACGACTCCGCCGAGTCTACCCGACAAGCTTCGGATGGCCACTGCTCGCCTGGGCAGCGTATCGAGTAGGTCGCAGGGAAGAAATCGCCCGCCACCTCGACACCCCGCGAGTGCAGACTCCCTGGATCCACTGCGCGCGAACCGTAGCAACGAGAGAACCCAAACCAGCGATCGCGCAACTCGAGGCGATGGGCGCCCTGGGGATCGCCCGAATCATCACATCGGCGATAGCGGCACGAGCATCCGTCGCCGAACAAGGCGGTTGAACCGATCTTCATGAATAGGTTGAGTGCGGTCGGCGCCCTGTCATTCCCTGTAGGACGCACCGCGTCGCAGGAGGACGGGGCGCACAGCGACTGATCCGCCGACAGCTGTCGAAGGCCCTAAGCATCCATAATCCACCTCGTCTTGAGACGGGTGCAGGCCGGTGCGCCTGTAGCGTGCCGGGAGGATCAGACTGCGCCATACTGACCTCTGGAGGATGTGGATGACGACCGGAAGGATGGTGATCGCGCAGTGCCTGCGGTGCCAGGAAACGAAGCCTGGGTCAGCCCCGCGGGGCGCGCTCGGTCGACCAGCCGACCTTTCATCCGCTTCGACCGCCTCAGCTCCAGCGACGCTTCAAAGCCGCCGCCGTTAGAGCCGGCCAGCAGCGGCTCCTGACTCCGCCGCTGACGGCACAGGCCTGTCGATGCTCGTCCTCGAGTCCGAGGGAGCCGCGACGAACGCAGAACGATAGGTGCGGGCGAACATGCCTGGGAGCGGTGCACTTAGGCGGCCCGGCGGGGCCCGCACCGAGCCACTACGGCTTTCTCTCCGTCATACCTCTCGTCCCCCCGCCGCCTGAGATTCCGAACTGCACTGCTACGGCCCTTCCCAGGTAAGGCTGGGTCTGATCACCAGGAGGAAGCGTGCCAAGAATAAGGCCAGCGACTCTGTAGCGTCTCGATGCGACGCGGTGGATGCCTAAGATTGACGACAAAACGTTTCGACCGTAGGCGCGTGCACGACGACTGAGGAGCAGGCTTTTAATCGGCGACGTCGACGATGTTCCACGCGTTGACGGGCCGGCCGAACCCCTTCAGGGTTAGCGGTTCGGTGGGAACTGCGCGGACGGATTGTTCGGCGGCGGCGTGGAGTCGCTGGTTGATGAGGATCTCACCCGCTTTCGCAGCGGCGCTGAGTCTAGACGCGAGGATCGTGACCGTGCCGATCGCGGCATAGTCGAAGCGGCCTTCGAAACCGATGCGTCCCAGCGTGGCGTGGCCGCTGGCTATCCCGATGCCGATGGCTAGTTCGATGCCGCGCTTTCGCCAGCCTGAACTGAGGGTTTCCATCCGGTCGCGTATCGCAACCGCCATTCGCGCTGCTTGGATTTCATGGTTTGGCATGGCCACTGGGTCGTTGAAGAAGATCATCAGTCCATCGCCCGCGAAGTGCTCTAACGTCCCACCCCAGATTCCAATTAGTTCGCCAACCGCGCCATGGTAGTCGCGCAAGACTTCGAACAGTTCTTCTGGCTCCGCCGTCTCTGCAAAGGATGTGAACCCGCGCAGATCGGCGAACAAGACGGTCACGTAGGCGCGATGGCCGGCGAGCAGACGACGGCCATCTTCACTCGAGACGAGCTCGGCGATCGCGGGTGACAGAAACCGTGCCAGTTCCTGCCGCTGGCGCTCGACAGCTTGGAACAAACGCGCATCGGTGATCGCAAGCGCGGCCTCGGCCGCGAATGTGGAAACCAGTCGCACCTGGTCGTCGGTAAAGACCTGCGGCTCCGCCCATGAGATCCCAAGCACCCCGAGAAGCTCGTCGTCGGCAAGGATTGGGACGCCGAGAAGCGCCCGGTATCCCTGAATCCGTTGACTCCCCCACTCGTAGCTTGCGTCAGCCCCGACGTCGGGGATGCCGACCACCGCACGCCGCTGAACCACGCGACCCGTCAGTGTGTGGTTCTCGTCGCCTCGGTGAGGGTGGGCACGCTCGTACTCCAATGCCTCCGGCTTGCCCCCGAAGGCACCACGGACGTGCAGCATGTCACCGTCGACCAGCCACAAAAAGCAGTTCTCAGCACCGGAGAGCTGGCCAGCCATCCGAGCGATCAGGTCAAGAACTGGCTGAACGTCTCCCTGCCCGCGAGCGAGTGCGCGCAGAATGTCGACGACAGCGTCATGCTCCTCGCGCAACTCGCGCAGCTCATCGCTCAAATCACGCGAAACCGGGACCACGAGGCACTCTACCCTCCGCACGACCCGGACGAGGCTGACACAGCCGCGGGATGCGACGCCGCGTTCCGCAGACGCGAACACCACGTCGTTCGGCGCCTCGATGCGCTCCCCGAACCCAACGGAACCTCCACGTCGACGTTCGATGTAGTCAGTGTGCCTGGCTGACGAGCAACGATGGTGTACAACGGTGTCTCGAGCGTGACTGAGGACCGGCCAAAGCGGACGTCGCCGAGAACCCGGTAGCCAGCGTCCCGAGACGACGCCGGTTTAAGACCGCGCTTGTTTGGCTCAGACATGCCGCTTGTCGGGGCCTTGAGCGCCAGTCCCACTAATTCAACACGCGGCGACGAGCTCGTGGCGTGTGGGCGAGAAGGGCGCCGAGGGTGTTCGAGCGCGAGGGACGCGTCGTCTTCCTGAACTGCAGATTGCACGAAGATCTGGAGAGTCATCGCGACGCCGTTGCAGTGACGGCCCGCCGGTGACACGATGTCCCATGGCCCTGTGCTCCGAATGCGGCACCGCGAACACCGAGGGGATGAAGTTCTGCGGGGAATGCGGCTCGCCGCTGGGCGAGCGCCGGCCCGCCCGGGAGGAACGGCGGGTGGTGACCGTCCTGTTCGCCGACGTGGTCGGATTCACTAGCCGCTCGGAGTCACTGGATGTCGAGGATGTGGGCGCGTTTCTGGCGCCCTTCCACCGGATCGCGACCGAGCAAGTGGAGCAGTTTGGCGGCGTCATCGCGAAGTTCATCGGCGACGGGGTGATGGCCCTGTTCGGCGCGCCGGTCGCTCACGAGGACGACTCCGAGCGGGCCGTCCGTGCAGCGCCGCGGTCCAGCAGCAGCTGGAAAACCTGCGTGAGCAACGGCCGCGGCTGGCGTTGCACGTGCGTATCGGCATCACCACCGGGCAGGTGCTGTTGCGGTTCGACGACGACGGTCGCGTCGACGGTGTCGGCGATCCTGTCAACACCGCCGCCAGGCTGGAGTCGGCGGCTCCGGTGGACGGCGTGCTGGTCGGCGCGCGCACCCGCAGTGCCACTATCGGCAGCATCGAGTACGACGAGGTCGCGCCGGTGCAGGCCAAGGGCAAGTCGCGTCCGCTGGCGGCGGCCGTCGCCCGCGGCTCCCGGCGGGACGCCCGCGACGCTCCGGCCACCCCGTTCGTGGGTCGCAGCGAGGAGCGCGAGCAGCTGTGGTCCCAATTCACCGGCGTCTGCGATGCACGACGGGCCGCCACGGTCGTGTGGTGGGGCCGCCCGGCGCGGGCAAGAGCCGGCTGGTGCACGAGCTTCGCCGGCGTGTCGAGCAGAGGCGGCATCCGGCCTGGTGGCAGAAGGGGCGCTCGGCTCCCTTCCCCGGCGGGGCCGCGCTGTGGCCACTGGCCGAGATCCTCAAGCTGCACTCGGGCGTGCTCGACGACGACCAGCTCGTTCCTCAGCTCGGCCGTGACCAGCGCGACCTGGGTGCGGGAACGACGCCGCGCTAGTGTCGTCGGCTGAGCCGACGCGCCACTCGGCGGCGTCGCCGACGTACTCATAGGCGCGACCGAGGGCTCGGTGCCCGGTTGGGCTGCGCCCGTACAGGCCGCGCTCAGCAGCAACCATCCCGCCACCATGAGTGTCGCCACGGACTTCACGACTCATGTACGGCCCGTCGGCCACGCCGCGTCCCCCTCGACTATGAATGGCCGCCCGAGGCGGTGATGTTCTACGAGACGACGGCGACCAACACCGAGAGCACGACCGTGATCGCCGAGATGACGATCGCAGCCGTCGCCGCGGTTGGTGATGAGACCCTGCGGCGTGCCTCGATCGCGATCATCATCGCAGCGCCGGCCAATGCCACGCTGAATATGCCAAGGAAGAACGCGAGCACCGAGATCAGTGCGACGATCGCGAGTCCGAGCGCGAAGCGGCCCGAGGGGGCGTTGTCGGACCGGTTGACGGCTCGACGGGTGAGCAGGAACGTGACCACCGCGACCAGGCTCACGATCACGAGCTCGATCAACGTCTCGCGCGTGGACTCCGAGTTCCGGGGCGGCTTCAGCGTGCTGTAGGCGGTCAACGCAATGGCGAGGCCGGTGCTGACCAGCGGGATTCGCATGTCGAAGTTATCGGTCACGTGCTCCTCCGATGGTTGGGTAATGACCTCTTCGACAGTAGGCGGCGCCGCGCGTTGCGTCGTCATGCGCGCTACCCATCTTTCGGTCATCCGCGAGAGCGATGGCTAGCCCGCCGATCCCGTTCCGCGGGACGATGCGCGCGTGCGGGAACGCGGCTACCGTGGTCCTCATGCGCCCCGTCGCCAACCGGCTGCCGATCACGATTTCCCGTCCGCCGCGAGCGGACGTCGTGCTCGCGGCTGTGATCGGAATCGCCGGTCTGGTTGAGATCGTTCTGACGACGGATCAGGCCCTGCGTCTGGTGCCGGTGGTACTCCTGACCGTGGCGCCGCTGCCGTGGCGACGCGAGCAGCCGTTCGCCGTGCTGCTCGTATGTCTGGCGGTGGTCGCCGTGGGCGAGACGGTCGGCTATCCCGGCCAGGCGACGTATCTGCTGCTCGAGCTGATCATCGCCTTCTACAGCCTCGGAGCATGGGTCGAGCTGAGGCGCTCGGCCGTCGGCATGGTGATATCGCTCGGGATCATCCTCGGCCTCGTCGCGATCCACGAGCCGGGGCTCGACAACTTCACGTTCATCACGCTGTTCTACGGCGGTGCATGGCTGGTGGGCACGTTCGTGCGCCGCCCCAGGCTGCGAGCGCTCCAGCTCGAGACCGAGGCAGTGAGACTGGAGGCGGCACACCGAGCGGCGGCGCAGCGTGCCATCGAGGAGGAGCGCGCACGCATTGCACGCGAACTCCACGACGTGGTCGCGCACAGCGTCAGCGTGATGGTTATCCAGACGGGCGGCGTCCGCCACAGCCTTGCCGTCAGCCAGGCGCGCGAGCGGGAGGCGCTCGAGCGCGTGGAGCGCGTGGGGCGGGAAGCGCTCGACGAACTGCGCCGGATGCTCGGCATTCTTCGCAGCTCCGACGAGCAGCCGTCACTGGCACCGCAGCCAGGTCTCAGCGACCTGGCCGCCCTGGCCGACCAGATGCAGACCGCCGGCCTCCCCGTCGACCTCCGCGTGACCGGCGGCGACGCGCTTCCTGCGGGAATTGGGCTGACGGTCTACCGGATCGTCCAGGAAGCGCTGACCAACGTCCTCAAGCACGCCGGGCCGGCGCGGGCGACGGTCACCGTCGCCGCAGGCGAGCGGTTGGTGTTGGTTGAGGTGGTCGACGACGGGAACGGCTCATCGCAGGGCCCAGGCTCGGGACACGGGCTGGTGGGAATGCGCGAGCGAGCTGCGATCTACAGCGGCACGCTGACCGCGGTCAAGCGGGACGGCGGCGGGTTCGCGGTGCGAGCGGAACTGCCGCTGACAAACTCCGGGCCGGTGACGTGATGACCGCACGGGTGTTGATCGCCGACGACCAGGAAATGGTGCGAGCGGGATTTCGGATGCTGCTCGACTCGCAGCCGGACATCGAGGTGGTGGGCGAAGCCGGCAACGGGCAGGTGGCACTCGCCGTGGCGCGGCGCCAGCGCCCCGACGTGGTGTTGATGGACGTCCGCATGCCGGTGCTTGACGGCATCGCCGCCACCCAGCAGCTGATCAGCGATCCGTCGGTCGACACGCGTGTGCTGGTGCTGACGACCTTCGATCTCGACGAGTACGTGTACGGCGCGCTTCGGGCAGGGGCAAGCGGATTCTTGCTCAAGGATGCGCCGCCAGAGCAGCTGATCGACGGCATCCACACCGTCGCCGCCGGCGAGGCGCTGCTCGCGCCTTCGATCACCCAGCGCGTCATCCAGGCGTTCGTGTCGCTTCCGGCGAAGCCCCAACCGATGCCAGAGCTGGACGAGTTGACGGCCCGTGAACGCGAGGTGCTGCAGCTACTCGGCCGGGGGCTCAGCAACGCCGAGATCGCCTCGCAGCTCGTGATTACCCAGACCACGACGAAGACCCACGTCGCCCGGGTGCTCGCCAAGCTGCGGCTACGCGACCGCGTCCACGCCGTCATCTACGCCTACGAGGTGGGGATCATCACGCCAGGCGAAACCGCAGGCGGCTCCCGTCGATGATCACGTCGGGATCCAGCTCGTTCGCAGGCTCGCGAGCAGGGTTTCGGGGCTTGCGGCGTCGTTGGATCGCGACTCGAGTCCGATCAGGGCTATCAGCGGCAGCTGTGCCTCGGGTCCCGCGTCGATCAGGTCGGTGATCGTCGGAAGGATGCCCAGGAAGTGCTCGACCAGCGCGGGGTCGAACTGCGTTCCGCGCCCGCGGTCGAGCGCCTCGGCCGCGTAGCCGACGCTGCGCCGAGGTCGGTACGACCGGTCGCTGGTCATGGCATCGAAGGCGTCGGCGATCGCGACGATGCGGCCCTCGAGGGGTATCTGCTTGGCAGTCAGCCCCGATGGGTAGCCCGTCCCATCGAAGCGCTCGTGGTGGGTCAGGGCGATCGTTGCCGCAAGTTCGAGCAGGTCGTCGCCGGAGTCGGTAAGCAGGGCGTGGCCGATCGCGGGATGCCGCTCGAGGACAGCCCGTTCGGCGCTGGTGAGCGGTCCTGGTTTATCCACGATGCGGTCTGGTATCCCGATCTTCCCGATGTCGTGGAGGCAGCTGGCCATCAGAATCGACTGGCTGCGATTGGTCGGTCTGCCGACGGCCTCCGCAAGCATGGCCGAGTACTGGGCGACTCGCTCCAGATGGCCGACCAGGTGAGGGTGACGGACTTGCGCGGCGAGGGCGAGTCGATACATCGTCTCGCGTCGTGTCATCGTCACGAGTGACGCTTGGCGCGCGACCCGCCGCGATTCAATCGCGGACGTGGACGCGACATCGCTGAGGCTGGTGGTCGTCCGTGTGGTCATAGGTGATGTGTCTCGATCTGTCGGAGTAATCATCTTTAGGCCGGCCCCTGGCGGGTGCCGCGTTGCGCACCCGCCATGGGTGGGTTCAGGGTCTTCCAGGGCCGCATCGCTCCTGGGCATTCACCCAGGTGTCAGCGGTTAGCGAATCAATCGCTGTTAGAGACCGACGTGGATCGGGAGGTCCCCGAGCACGGGCTGGGTGCTGCCGGTGTCCGGGGGGTGACCGGGTGCGCCGGGGTCGGCGGTGACGGTGATCCCACCGCTACCGACGCCGACATGCACCTGGGTTCCCGTGCGCTTCTCGCCGATCCCGACGTTGATGCCGTCGCCGGATGTCGTTACGCCAACCGTGGCGCCTGCGACTGTAGCCGTCGCACCTTGCGACGTATCGGATGTTCGGCCTCCAGCCGGCTGGCTACCTCCCGCATCTGCGGTGGCTCGGTGTATGCCCGTGCGCAGGTTGGCGGGGTATCGGTGTCGTATCCGATCCGCAGGTAGCTGTGACGTTGAGGCTGGATTCGAGAAAGCGCTGGTAGGCGATCCCTGCGCGCCCTGCGCGCGTCCTTGCTTCTGGGTGCCTGGCGTGTGGTGCACCGGTGCCGGGTGGTGCTGGGCGCGGTGCCACCTGGTGGTCGCAGCGAGCGCTGCCGATGCGAACAACAGCAGCACGGCGACCACCGCGTACACCAGGACCTGCTTCATCGTGACCCCCTTCTTCGTCGACGTTACCGTCGACATATTCATCGGGTGCACGATGCTTGCGGCACGAGCGAAACTTTGTTCGGGTATTGCCGGCGAGATGCGCGAATTGGCGAAGGCGACATCCGGTTTCGGCTGCTGCTTCTTCACCGGCAGCATGGCGCGGACGACACCGCCGACGTCGCGCTCGTCGATCAGTGGATGGCGGAGCTTCTCGTGCCGGTGGACCTCGTAGACGTTTCGCCGTCCGACCCGCTTCCTGGTCAAGAACCCGACCTGGATCAGGTCCCGGAGCAGGATCTCAACCGCCCGTTCCGTGATCTCGACGCGTTCGGCGATGTCACGGATCCGCACGGCGGGATCGGCCGCGATCACCCCCAGCACAAGTGCATGGTTGGTGAACAACGGGCACTTGCGGTCCCAGCTGAACGTCGTCATCGTCGACGGCCCACCGAGTGGTGGCGCATGGCCGGCCTCCCCCCCGAGAGACCGGCCACCAACCCGCCGTGTGATGGAGCGGCCTTAACGCTCCAACGTCGCTGCCCGGACCGTTTCCTATCCCGGCGATCACGACAATCGCGGTTGCGCCACATTGCTCCGTTCATCGGCCCATCCGGCTCCCGGGAGTTCCCCCGGGGGAGCATCGGTCAGCGGCGAAACGCACGGCCGGTGTCCCCCATTCGGGGTACGGCTAAGGGAATCGCAGGTCGAGTCGATAAAGCCCGTACACGCTCACCTGCGGCCAGGAACGACCCGCAGGTTGCCGGCGACGCGGGCGCCGGTGTCGCCGGGGAGGCGATCCCGATCGAAGATCGAACCGATCCAGTGGTGGATGTATCCGACGCTCTCACGCATGACCGCGGGCTCAGCTGTGTGCTCGTCGACGACCACCCGGCGGTGCTTGACGCGGTCAGCCGCTTCCTCGAGTCGAGCGGCGTCGCTGTGGTCGCTGCGCTCTCGAACGGCACCGCCGCGGTCGACGAGATCGAGCGGCTGCGACCGGCCGTCGCCGTGGTCGACCTGCACCTGCCGGACATCGACGGTATCGAACTCGCTCGGCGAGTGATCGAGAAGAACGGCCGCGACACCGCCGTCCTCCTGTATACCGGGTACGGCGACGTGGCGCGACTGACCGACGCTGTCGACGCGGGAATCAGCGGGTTCCTGGTCAAGGACGCCCCACTCAGCGAGTTGATTCGAGCGATCAGGATGGTGTCCGGCGGCGCCCCCTACATCGACCCGACCCTGGCCACCCCGCTGCTCAGCGGAATGGGGTCAAAGCCGGCCGGCCTTACGGGTGACGAGCGGATTTTGATGCGGATGCTGGCCGACGGATTGACCACCGAGGACATCGCGTCGGCGCTGTCGGCGTCGCGAACAACGGCGCAGGCGCGCATCGCCGACGTGATGCGAAAGCTGAACGCCGACACACGCGCGCAGGCTGTCGGGGTCGCGATCCGCGACGGATGGATCGTCTGATGAGCGTCGATCCGACTGCCCAGCCCGCAGCCGCCCAGCACACGATCGCGCGGGTCTGCGCGGCACTGTTCGTCACCGGGGGCGGCATTGGCCTGGCATCGCTCGCCTTCCAGGGATCCCCCGATCGGAATCAACGCGCGGTGTTCCTGATCTCGGTGATCGCGATCGCGATCGCTGGCCTCACGACGCTCCGCGGCGCGCGCTTCCCGCTGTGGGCGTTCGGTGTACTCGCGACCACCGGCACGGCGCTGGTCACTGCGGGCACGTACTACGTCGGGCACAGTGCCCACATCTACGCCTTCCTGTACCTGTGGGTGCTGATCTTCGCGGCGTACTTCTTCGGCATTCGTGCCTTGCTGGTCCAGATCGTCGCGGTGGGCCTGGCGTTCGCCTGGATCCTCGACGCGCGGGCCGACCTGACAGCGATGGCCTGGCTGATCCCGATCGGCACCATGATGGTGCCGGTGGCGCTGATCTACCTGCTGTCCAACAGGCTTGGCAAGGCGCTGTCAATCGCGACCGCGAGCGAGGAGGAGTCACACCACGCCGCCACCCGCCTCGGGGCGCTGATCGACGCAGCGCCGGTCGCGGTCATCGAAGTCGAGAACGACGGCCGCGTCGTTACCTGGAACCGCACAGCCGAGCACCTGTTCGGCCGCCCCGCAAGCACCGTCCTCAACAACCCCCTGCCGCAGGAAGTCACATTCCAGATCGCCGATTCAGACGGTCAATCAACCCGGCCAAGTTGGACGATCCGCCACTCCGATGGCTCAGAGCGGATCGTCGCGTTCAGCGCATCGGTGCTCAGAGACCCAGCCGGCAACGAGACCGGAAGCATGATCATCGCAGTCGATGTGACCGAGCGACGCCGCCTCGAACAACAACTCCGCGAAACGCAGAAAATGGAGGCGATTGGCCGTCTGGCGGCCGGCGTTGCCCACGACTTCAACAACATCCTCCTGGCGATCAGAAGCTACAACTGGCTGCTCGGCCAATCACGAGACCCCGAGGCGCCCGAACACATCCACAGCGTTACCCAGATCGATCGCGCCATCGATCGCGCAGCCACCCTCACCCGGCAGCTGCTCGTGTTCGGACAGCCCGAACTGAGGCGCGTCGAAGTCATCGACCTCGCAGACACCGTGCTTGGCATGCGCGACCTGCTTCGCACCCTCATCCCCGAGGACGTCGATCTCGAGATTGGCGTCGACCGCGCGCCAATCCCGGTGAAGGCGGATCGCAGCCAGGTCGAACAGGTGCTCCTCAACCTCGCGGTCAACAGTCGAGACGCGATGGTCGACGGCGGGCTGTTGTCGATCAACGTCGGCGTCGAATACGACGAGATGAGCGAATCCGTGGTGCTTCAGGTCACCGACACCGGCCGCGGAATCGATCCAGACCATCTCCGACACATATTCGAACCGTTCTACACAACCAAGCCCGACCGTGACGGAGCAGGATTCGGGCTCGCCACCGTCTATGGCATCGTCACCGCCAGCCGCGGCACGATCGACGTCGCGAGCCGGCCCGGCCGCGGTACGACGATCACGATCCGCCTGCCGCTCGCCGCGGAAGAGCCCGAGCCACGAGCGCTCCAATTGAAGGGCGACGGTCGCGGAAGCGAGACGATCCTGCTCGTCGAGGACGACACTCGCGTGCGCGAGCCGCTGCAACTGGCGCTCGAACGGCACGGCTATCGGGTCGTGGCCGCATCAAACGGTGATGATGCGCTGGGGGCATTCGCCTCGGCACAGCCCCGCATCGACCTGGTCGTGACAGACGTGGTGATGCCGTACATGAGCGGTCCCCAGCTGGTTGACGAGCTGCGCCAGACCCATCCCGGCCTGCCCGTGCTCTACGTCTCCGGCTACCCCGAGCGCTCCCTGGAGCTCCTGAACGAGCGTGGCGAAGAGGGCGCCTGGGCGCTGCTCCAGAAACCATTCACACCCAGCCAGCTGGCACAGGAGATCCGGCGGCGGCTCGACACCCGGTCGGCCGCATAAGCGCTGATACGCAGCTCGCAGCGGGCGCGAGCGGGAAGCGTGTCAATCGCCGGTGATGCTGACGTCGCTTCCCTGCCGAACCACCAGCAGGTGATCCACGTTTTCGACCAGCGCCGCCAGCGGCTGCTCATGAAGCAGACCGCCGCGGCCGGACGTGATCTCGTCCAGTGCCTCGGGCACGGTCATCGAGTCGCGGTGTGGGCGGGTGCTGAGAAGCGCGTCGAACACGTCGACCACCGCCACCACACCCGCCTCCACGGGAATCGCGTCGCCGGAGAGGCCGTACGGATAGCCGGTTCCATCCGCCCGCTCGTGGTGAGCCAAGGCAATCGTCGCCGCCATCTCAAGCAGCGGGTCGTCGGACCCTGCCAGCATCTCGTGGCCGATCAGCGCGTGGCGCTGCATGGCGCGCCGTTCGTCGTCGGTCAGCGGCCCCCGCTTCAGGAGCACCTGATCCGGGATGGCGATCTTGCCGACATCGTGCAGCGTCGCGGCAGCCCCCACCAGCTCGGCTCGCTCCGGCTCCCATCCCATCCGTGCAGTCAGGGCCTTCACCATTGCGCCCACCCGGCCCAGGTGACCGCCCATCCCCGGTATGCGACATTCGGCCGCGAATGCGAGCCGGGTGAGCATGTCGCGACGAGCGTCGGCGAGCGATGAGTTGACCTCGCTCAGTGCGATCCGTAGATGCGCGACGTCCTCCTCCAACCGCGAATGCGTGACCTGCGATTCGACACGCGAGCGCAGCTGCCGAAGCGCGGTTGATACCGCGATCACCAGCTCCTCAGCACGAAACGGCTTCGCCAGGAACGTATCGGCGCCCGATTCGAACGCAGCGTCGGCGGTGCGTAAATCGCCCCATCCGCTCATCATCACCACGCCCACCTCGGGATGGTCACATGCGATCTCCTGGGCGAGCGACAGCCCCGACTCGCTCGGTAACCGCACGTCACACACCACCAGATTGACGCCACCCTGGCGCAGTCGGCGACGGGCGTCGTCGGTATCACTGGCCAGCACTGTTCGATAGCCCTGCTGCCGAAGCACCTGGGACACACTCGAGGCAGCCGCTGGATCGTCGTCAACCACGAGGATGCCCACGCAAACGGACTCCCTCCAGACCTGTCGTTTTTCCCGCGTTACAGACACGTTCTCTCCCGGATGTTGCACGAAATCAGTTCCGACACGACCTGGATCGGCACTCCCAGTAGCAACCCCAAGGCCTCCGGCGCCAGAACCCCCCAGGCCGACACCTAGCACGCGCATTTAGTGCGGCAGCGCTCCCCCGAACGAGTGGCTCGATCGAGCGAAACGCAAGCTCCGAGCTGCACGACTGGGGATCCGGCCACGAGCGATGCAACCGATCATTTCAGTAGCCGAATCGGCGGGAGGCTTCTTAGGCGGCTGACTCCCGGATGAATCGGCGGTAGGGCATTCACGGGCGGCCGGCCAGACTTGGCGGGGGAAGACACCGGCCGCCCGATGCCTCACACCACCACGGACCCCGACACAATTGGGCGGCGGGGTGTCACCGGGACCATGATGCCCGCATGCGATGCGGAGTGATGTGAGCGGGTGAGGCGCTACGTGGTGGGTCTCGAGGAGACCGACCGGACGCAGGTCGCGCTGGTCGGTGGCAAGGCCGCCCATCTGGGCGAGCTCGCGCGCGTCGACGGCATCCGCGTGCCGGCCGGCGTCTGCGTCACGACGGAGGCGTTCCGCCGGATCACGGCGGAGGCGCCGTCCCTGCCTGCCCGGCTGGACGCGCTGTCGGGCGTCGATCCGGATGACCGCGACGCGATCCGCACGATCAGCGCCGACGTCCGCCGGACGATCGAGGGGACCGCGATCCCCGGCGACGTGGCCGACGCGATCACC
>Ga0207667_10007388_pt1 | contig 13222 bp, 13 predicted proteins | sample KBSCornC52_FD_184301 | JGI IMG/M metagenome (GOLD analysis project Ga0207667, IMG submission 184301) | Corn rhizosphere microbial communities from Kellogg Biological Station, Michigan, USA - KBS Corn C5-2 (SPAdes) (version 2) | ecosystem: Host-associated > Plants > Roots > Rhizosphere > Soil ...
ATAATTAAAAATCTTATTCCGCATTGCTGCATTGGAGTGGATGTGATTACCGGCTTTCCGGGCGAAACAGAAAGTGATTTTAAAGAAACCATTGATTTCCTTGTTGACCTCGACGTTTCTTATTTTCATGTATTTACATACTCAGAGAGGGCAAATACTTTTGCACTAAATATTGAGCCGGTTGTGCCTGTGCATGTGCGGCACGACCGTACAAAAATTCTGCGTTCTTTGTCTTACAAAAAAATGCAACAATTTACCAGGAATCATTTGGGTGAAACAAGAAAGGTTTTATTTGAAGGAAGAAATAAAAACGGAACGATGGATGGCTACACGGATAATTATATTAAAATAACCGCGCCTTATAAAGAAGAATGGACGAATGAGATTGTGGATTGGAAAATATAGCTGAATGCTGTAGCTGAATCATGTAATGGTCGGTGAAGACACCGACCACGGCTTTCAAAATATAGCTGAATGCTGTAATGGTCGGTGAAGACACCGACCATGGAAACGATGGTCGGTGAGGACACCGGCCATGGCATGAACTGGAAAATATAATTGGATTGTTATTTGCATAGGAAGTTCTTTAAAAAATCACGATCTTAAAAAATTAAAACCAGTAACAATGAATAAATTAGTCCGCGCATTGATCGCAGGTTGGGGAGCAAAAAAATTAGGAGGCGGATGCCTTGGAACCATCGTGGTGTTCTTTATTATTTACTGGCTTCTGGGAAATGTTCATTGTTAGCTAGCACGTTTTTAATAGCAGCTTTCGTATATTATGGATGACATGAAAACGGCAGGCACCTGCTGGTTGTTCGTGCTGCTTCTTACTTTCTTTCCTTCTACATGCTATTTTCTACCTGTTACTCAAAAAAAAACGGGTTTCACATTTAAGCAAAACCCGTTACTCCTCCTTTAAACAAAAGGTTTAAGCATTGTCTTCCTGCATTGCTTCTTCATTAATGGAAGCCTCTGCAATTTTTGTCAATGTTTCATCCGCTTCTTTTTCTTCATTTAAAGTCTGCTCCAATAAATTGGCAACCTCATTTTCACCGAGCGTTTTTGCGAACGCGCATAAAGTACCATAGCTGGCAATTTCATAATGTTCCACTTTTTGTGCGGCAGAAATAATTCCAGCATCTCTTACAACTCCTTCTTCAGTGCCTTCCATGATCTCTTCTGCTTCTTTAGTCAGCCCGGCCATTGCTTCACATTTTTTGCCTCTTGCAGGCATGCCCAGTTGATCGAATATTTGCTCACATCTTTCTACATGGCCTTTTGTTACTTCCAGGTGTTGCTGCAAGGCATTGACAAGATCTTCTGAGGTGGCATTTTTGATCATTTTAGGAATTGCCTTTGTTAGTGCTTTCTCTGCCCAAAAAATATCTTTTAATTCATCTTCAAAAAGATCGCGTAGTCCTTCTGCTGTTTTTGATGTTGTCTTCTTCATGGTTAATTGTTTTTGTTTTTAAAAATCTGGTTTAGACAATTGAACCGTAAAAACATGCCATGAATCGCAGGGAGGCATTTCAGACAAATAAAAACAGGTAACTGCCATGAGGCTCTGATAATTATGTCGATTATCAAATTACTAAATCTCTCTGTTAAAATGGTGAAACGTTCCCTTCATATTTTTTTTCTACACTTAGGAAATCATTTGAGGAGATTGTTACTCAAAGAACGGCAAAATTTTATGCCAAATTGCCTCCTTTCGCTTGAAAGTAACTGGCATATAAATAGTATTATATGACTTACCTGCTTAGCTTATTATGAGTGTGTTTACTTTATTAATTATTAATTTTTAAAATTTATGGATCTTATTTGTCTATGTCATATCAGGTGGAACTTTGTGTACCAACGTCCGCAGCATTTATTAAACCGTTTTGCTGTCAATAATAGGGTGTTTGTAGTTGAAGAGCCTGTCTTTGAATCAGAATCTGATTATTATGAAATAAGCAACCCGGATGAGAATGCCAACTTATGGGTAGTGGTTTTGCATATTGCTAAAAACACAACTCCTGAAAAAAGAAATCATACGCTGAAAGCTTTGCTGGATTCGTTTATGTATTCCAACAATATTCATAAATATATCCTTTGGTATTATTCACCGATGGCCCTTGCTTATACCGATCATCTATATCCTTCTTTGACGGTTTATGATTGTATGGATGAATTATCAGCCTTCAAATCGCCACCACCACAAATAAAAGAAATGGAAGCAAGCCTGTTAAGTCGCAGTGATCTTGTTTTTACCGGTGGTCATAGTTTATATAAAGCTAAAAGGCATTTGCATCATAACATTCATTCTTTCCCGAGCAGCATTGATAAGTCTCATTTTAATGTGGCGCGCAATTTCAAAGAAGATCCGGCAGATCAGGCCGCTATACCGCATCCGCGTTTTGGATTTTATGGAGTGATCGACGAACGTTTTGATATTTCTTTAATTGACCAGTTATCGCAGCTTCGGCCCGACTGGCAATTTGTATTCCTGGGGCCGGTAACAAAGATAAACCCGTCAAGCCTTCCTAAAAGGGAAAACATTCATTACCTGGGAAGTAAAAAATACAAAGACCTTCCATCGTATTTAGCGGGATGGGATGTGGCAATTCTTCCATTCGCACTCAATGAATCTACCAAATTTATCAGCCCCACAAAGACGCCTGAATATCTTGCAGGGGGAAAACCCGTCATTTCAACTTCGATCACTGATGTAGTAACGCCTTATGGAAAAGAAGGACTGGTTCATATTGCAGATACTCCGGAAGAATTTATTGCAGCTGCAACAGAGATTTTGAACAGTGAGGACAAAGAAGCATGGAGCAAAAAAGTAGATCTGTTTCTTAAAGATATTTCATGGAATAAAACCTGGCACAAAATGTCCCAGTTAATAGACGAAGCACTGGAAAGAAAAGCCATGATGAATAATAAAACGATGATTAATAACAATAAAAGCAAAGTATATGTTTGATTATATGATTGTTGGGGCAGGATTGGCCGGAGGTGTATTGGCAGAGCGGCTTGCATCACAGTCCGGAAAGAAAGTATTGCTGGTAGATAAGAGAAATCACATTGGTGGAAATACTTACGATTTTTATAATAAAGATGGCATCCTGGTCCACAAATACGGGCCACATATATTTCATACCAACAGCAAAGAGGTTTTTGAATACCTGGGAAATTTTACCGAATGGAGGCCTTATGAACACCGCGTGCTTGCCAGTGTTGATGGGATGCTCGTTCCTATACCTATTAACCTGAATACGATTAATAAATTGTACGGATTGAATTTATCCAGCAGTGAAGTAGATGCCTTTCTCGAATCAAAGGCAGAAAAAAAACAACGCATTCTGACATCGGAAGATGTAGTGGTCAATAAAGTGGGACGGGAGTTGTACGAGAAATTTTTCAAAGGATATACGAAGAAACAATGGAATCTGGATCCTTCAGAATTAGATGCTTCTGTAACTTCACGGATACCGACAAGAAACAATCGCGATGACCGTTATTTCACTGATTCTTACCAGGCAATTCCAATGCACGGATATACCAGGATGTTTGAAAAAATGCTGGACCATCCAAACATAAAAGTGATGCTGAACACAGATTACAAAGAAATTCAAAGTTCCATTTCTTTTAAAAAGATGATTTATACCGGACCTATTGATTACTTCTACGATTATTGTTATGGCAAACTTCCCTACCGGTCACTCGAATTCAAATTTGAAACGATTGAACAAGAGGTTTACCAGTCAACAGGAACGGTGAATTATCCGAACGAGCACCCATACACGAGAATTACAGAATTCAAATACTTAACAGGGCAGAAACATCCTAAAACCTCCATCGTATATGAATACCCAAAAGACGAAGGCGACCCTTATTATCCCGTACCCCGGCCGGAAAATGGCGAACTCTACAGAAAGTACCAGCTTTTGGCATCGCGTGAAAAAAATGTCCACTTTGCTGGAAGGCTGGCCACTTACAAATACTACAACATGGACCAGGTAGTGGCGCAGGCACTCACTTTGTACAAGAAGATTTTAACCAACGGGAAAAAAGAATTTTCAGCCAGGGATTTTCCGGCAAAAGAATATCATATCAATGGACACAAGCTACCAATTATACAATCCTGAGATTTGGGGCGGCCTGGAGTGTACGATTAACCGGATTGGAGATACTTTTCGCGATCAATTGGAGTACGCCGGTTATTATAAGAGGGAAAATGATATTGATAAAATTGCCGCGCTGCCAATCCGTGCATTACGTTATCCCGTGCTGTGGGAGGCACACCAGCATTCTTCGGAAGAAGAAGAAATTGACTGGAGCCGAACGGAACGCGAACTCAATAAGATCAAATCTTACGGAATAATGCCCATCGCAGGTTTGATCCATCATGGAAGCGGGCCAAAATTCACTTCATTAACTGATCCGGGTTTTCCGGAAGCATTAGCAAAATATGCGTCAAAAGTAGCCATGCAATTTCCATGGCTTGAATATTATACTCCCATCAATGAACCTTTGACTACAGCCCGTTTCAGCGGCTTATACGGCTTCTGGTATCCGCATCATGAGGACGAAAAGAGCTTTGTGACGATCTTACTGAACGAACTTAAAGCGACGGTACTGGCAATGAAGGAAATAAGAAAAATAAACCCGGATGCTAAACTGGTTCAGACCGAAGATCTTACTAAAACACACAGCACGCCTTTATTGGAATACCAGGCAGAATTTGAAAATAAGAGGCGCTGGATCTCTTATGATATTCTTTGCGGAAAATTAGATGATCAGAAGTTTTTCTGGCATTATCTTATTGGCGAAGTTGGGATAGAAGAAGAGGAGTTACAATTCTTTATAGACAACCCTTGTCCTCCTGATATTGCCGGATTTAATTATTATGTTACTTCAGAAAGATATTTGGATGAAAAAACTGAGATGTTTCCGCCGCAAAGCTACGGTGGCAACGGCCAGCATTTTTACGCGGACGTGGCGGCAGTAAGAGCTGTAAAACCTGCGGGACTAAAATCTTTACTAAGAGAGGCATGGAACCGCTTTCATATTCCCATTGCCCTCACCGAAGTGCATATGCATTGTACCCGTGAAGAGCAGCTGCGCTGGTTCAAAGAAGCATGGGATTCCTGTATAGAATTGAAAAAAGAAGGTGTGAATATTAAAGCAATAACGGCATGGTCGATGTTGGGCGCCTTCGACTGGAATAGTTTATTAACCCGCGAAGACAAAATGTATGAAAGTGGGGTTTTTGATATAAGTGCAGATCGATTTCGTCCTACGGCTATTGCTAAACTTCTTCGATCGCTTTCTGAAACCGGAACTTACAGTCACCCGGTTATCAACGAAAAAGGATGGTGGCACAAAAGCTATCCGGCAAATGATACCGTTTTTTCTAATTCGCATGTATCGCCGTTGCTGATTTTAGGCGGAACGGGTACCTTGGGAACAGCATTTGGAAATATCTGTGAAATGCGTGCAATTCCTTACCGCTCATTTTCGCATCAACAGTTAAATATTACAAATACTGAAGAAATACAAAAAGCAATTGATGAATATAAACCGTGGGCGATCATCAATGCGACCGGTTATGTAAGAGTAGACGATGCAGAATCAGAATCGGACAAATGCTTTCAGCTAAATGCGGAAGCGCCTGGTAAGCTGGCAAAGATTTGCAATCATCATGGCATACAATTAATGACTTTTTCTTCTGATCTTGTTTTTGATGGCGAAAAGCAAAGCCCGTATTTTGAAATGGATTCGGTTAAGCCATTGAACATATATGGAAGAAGCAAAGCTGATGGTGAAAGATTGATTATGCAAAATTTTCCTTCTGCCTTGATCATCAGAACAAGCGCTTTTTTCGGTCCATGGGATCAATACAATTTTGCTTTTTATATTCTGAATTCATTGAAGGAAAGTCAAACTTGTGCGGTTGTAAAAGATGTGATTGTTTCACCGACTTATGTGCCCGACCTGGTTAATAAATCATTAGACCTTCTAATTGATGAAGAGCACGGTATCTGGCATTTGAGTAATGATGGAATGCTTACCTGGTACGAGTTTGCAGAAGAACTGGCTTCAAGAGGCCATTTTCAGAAAAAATATATATCGCCTTGCTATCAACATGAAACCACCTGGAAAGCAAAGCGGCCGCAATATAGCGTGTTACAAAGCGATAAAGGAATTACCTTACCACCGGTTCTAAACGCAATAGACCGATTTTTTGAAGAAAAAACCACCTGATCATGCCCGGAACAAAATTCATGTTTTCTACAGGGATTGAAAACAGCTATCCCAACATCAAACTACCGGACGGCACTTGTAAAAGAGTGGACGAAATGGAAAAATGTGGCCACTATAAACACTGGCAGACTGATTTTTTACTGGTGAAAGAACTGGGAATAGAATATTTAAGATATGGCCCGCCATTGTTCAGTACGCATACCGGTCCCGGCCAATATGATTGGGCATTTAGCGACCAGGTGTTTAACAGGCTTCGTGAACTGGAGATTTGCCCGATAGTTGATCTTTGCCATTTTGGGGTTCCCGATTGGCTTGGTAATTTTCAAAATCCTGATTTTCCTTATTACTTCGCAGAATATGCTGAAGCTTTTGCCAAACGATTTCCGGACCTTCAATTATATACACCTATAAATGAGATTTTTATTGCCGCGATGTTTTCTGCCCAATATGGCTGGTGGAACGAATGTCTTGCATCTGACGAAGCTTTTGTAACTGCATTGAAACACATCTGCAAAGCGAATGTAATGGCGATGCATGCTATTTTGCGCATTCAGCCGGAAGCTACCTTTATACAAAGTGAATCTTCCGAATATTTTCATGCCATCGATCCCGCTGCATCTCCGCTAGCCAGATTTTTAAATCAAAAAAGATTCCTGTCGCTCGATCTTACTTATGGTTATCCGTTGAACGTTCCTATGTATAATTATCTCACCAGCAACGGAATGACAAGAGAAGAATATCAATGGTTTAGCGACAACCAGGTGAAAGGAAGATGCATTATGGGAAATGATTATTATGTTACGAATGAGCATATTGTTCATGCGGACGGACATACACAGGCTTCCGGCGAAATTTTTGGATATTATGTGATCACGGCACAATATTATCGCCGCTACAGGCTCCCTATTATGCATACGGAAACAAATATCAAAATGCCCGCGTGTGTAGAATGGCTGCTAAAGCAATGGGCAAATGTGCATCGGTTGAAACATGATGGTATTCCGGTGATTGGGTTTACGTGGTACAGCCTCACACACCAGGTAGATTGGGATTCAGCATTGAGAAATGATGCAGGGAACGTGAATAAATTAGGCTTATACGATCTGGATAGAAAGATCATGCCTGTAGGGAAAGCGTATAAAAAGCTGATTCATCAATGGAAAGATATCATTACCGAAGAAAGTTACGGCCTTGTTTTCCAAAATTGGTAGCGGTTTACAGTAAACCAATAAACAACTTGTATTCCCATTCTTGCTGAATAGAACTTACGCTACGACTAATAAATTTCAGAATAAATTACCTCGTAAAAACAACTTCTTCTTTTATAATGTTTGCAGTAAATAAAGAAAACAGGTCATAAGCTTGAATTTCTTCATTGCCTACTTTTTCTTTCTGGGAAAAATGAGCATTTGATGGCTTTTCAGTAAATGGTAAAATCGCTTCAATAGAACTCATCGAGTTTTTAATAGTTTTTAGGTTCTGTGGGATCAATTTTTTCATACCTGGGGTTTTGCATATAACAAATAGAAATTTATGCCATAAATTCCCGGATCGAAGTTACAAGCTAGTGCCTCATTAAATTGTTTTTTTTTATCAGTAGAACCTGTTGAACTTGAAGAAGTTAAAAACGAGTTTTTCCATCTAAAACTTTCTGTTTTTTTTGGTGGAATTCTGAATACAAGTTGTTCACATTCTTTGATATGTAGTTGTGTAGAAATTATTCCCGAACACCACAAATCGATTGCCTTGGTGTGGTGTAAAATTTTGAAAACAAAAAAAATAACAATCGACATATTTGTCAGTTTACCGGATAAAGCATGAGGATCAGAAATCAATAAACACAATGGTTTGAAACGATTGAAATAAAAAAAATGGCATAATGTTTTATTGTTTTATGCTACCCCTGCCTTACATTTTAGAACTACATTTTTCACTAAAAAAAATAATAACCCCATGAAAAAAACATTTCTATTGGCAGCATGTTTATGCTTCTACGTTTTCTCACAGGCACAAGTACAGGTGGGTGCCGATAAATCATTTACAAAATCGCTGAATGACTACACACATTCGGTTGGTCAACCCAAATTGCACATATACCTTCTGACCAGATTTTTGTTTCTCCGAACGGCGTTCTCGTGTTTAATAACGAGTCGGTATACAGCAAAATTAAAAACGCCATTGCTTTCGAATTAAATGCGAAAGGATTTAAACATTCACAATCAAATCCGCAGATCCTGGTACTTTTCAGGGTAACAGAAAGACCAGGTAAATTAAAAACTTTCAATGGCTATGAAATGATTGATAATGGATTGGATTCTGTACGTACTCCACAGGATACACAAACAGTTGACATAGATGCCGGCACGTTAATTATCAACTTATTGGATGCAAAATCCGGAGTAGTAGCATGGCAGGGATATGCGTCAGGAATTTTAAAGCCGGATATGATCAATGATAATACAAAAGTAAGGGAAGCAGTAGCTTCTATTTTTCAGAAGTTTGACTTTAAAGCAAAACAGTAGTATGAAAAACTAGTTGCTTTTTGTAAAAATATATTTATGGAGAGAGATGGTGCAACCAAAAGTATATGGCAGGATTTGCCGCCTTATATTCCAGTCAAAACAAATCCCGAACAGTATTACGACGTAATCATTGTAGGAGGAGGCATTACCGGAATTACTACTGGTTTGCTTTTGCAAAATTCGGGTAAAAAATGCCTGGTTGCTGAAGCAAAAAATATCGGATTTGGCACTACCGGTGGCACTACTGCCCATCTCAATACGATACTGGATCTTACCTATGCCGAAATAGAAGAAAACTTTGGAGAAGAAAACACGAAGATCGTTTTAAGTGCGGCGATCGAAGCAATTAATATTGTAGAAAAGAATGTAAGGACATACAATATTGATTGTGATTTTGGTGAACGCTCAGGTTATTTATTCTCCATCGATGGGAAGCAAACAAAAAAATTAGATGATGCATATATTGCATCAAAAAAAGCTGGTTGCGATGTAGAATATGCTGACACGATTCCTGTTCCGGTTGATTTTCAAAAAGCGTTGGTTTTTAAAAGACAGGCACAAATTCATCCCACAAAATATTTATACGGAATTGCAAAGGCATTTGAAAATGCAGGTGGCACCATTCTTCAGAACTGCAGGGTCACGGAAGTAAAAAAAGGCGATGATAAGATGCTGGAAGTAGCTACCTTTTCAGGAAAAATAAATGCTGCAAATGTAATTTATGCCACTCACATTCCGACCGGCGTAAATCTGCTTCATTTCCGTTGCGCGCCATATCGTAGTTATGCTATGGCTCTTACTTTAAACGGTGATTATCCTCACGACCTCGCTTATGATCTGGACGATCCTTATCATTATTACCGTAGCCAGGAAATTGATGGAAAAAAATATCTGATAGCAGGAGGGGAAGATCACCGGACAGGAGAAAAAAAAGATACTGAGGAATGTTTCAGACAATTAGAAAGGTATTTAAGACAATATTTTAATGTGGAAGAAGTAGCATATAAATGGTCGTCCCAGTATTTTGATCCTGCAGATGGTTTACCGTATATTGGTCATTTACCGGGTAATGCTGACACTGTCTTTGTCGCAACCGGGTATGGAGGAAATGGAATTACTTACAGCCAGATAGCTGCACAAATTCTTACTGATTTAATTGTAAAAGGAAAAAGTGAATATGAAGATGTGTTTAGTCCGTCAAGAATAAAACCTGTTGCAGGATTCGAAAAATTTGTTGAAAACGCTGCTGATGTAACCGCAACTTATATCGAAAAGCTATTCCCCCTCGAAAAAACAGATCCTCAAAGTTTGAAAAATGGCGAAGCGAGATTAATAAAATATGAGAATGAGTCGATTGCCGTTTATAAAGACGGGAATGGACAAATCCATTCGGTAAATCCAGCTTGCACACACATCGATTGCACGGTTGCCTGGAACACCGCTGAACAGATTTGGGAATGTCCTTGTCATGGTTCAAGATTTAATAAGGATGGAGAAATGTTTACAGCGCCGGCAAGAAAAGATCTTCAAAAAATTACAATCAGATAATCTTTTTTTTAGAAGCAGAACCCTGTTTTAAAAGACTGGCTTCGATTACAACGCTTGTCTGTAACATATATGGCAACAAAATTGTAGTGAAAATTAAAGAAGAAAACTGCAAAAGTATTTGCGTTCCCCTAAAATAAATTGCAATGAAATATTTTCGCCCCCTTTCCGAATCAATGATTGAAAAATTAAAGCAATGCAGGCAGTCCGAAATAGACGGAACTGCTGAAGAAAGGCCGTGCACAATGGAAGATATGAATTACGCAGTAGCTCCGTTGTTTAAAAGAGGATTGATAGAAATAAAAAAACAAGTAGTGGACAATAAAATCCTGCATTGTATTTATGTTTCAAAAGATGGATTAGAATATTTAGAAAAACTGGAGCAGGAATAACATTAGATCCATTTTGCCACCATCTTTAGCAGTTCTTTCATCTGAAACGGTTTTTCTAAAAAGTCATCTGCTCCGGCTTCTTTAGCCATTTCGCTGATTCCTGGTGTGGCAGAAACAATAATCACCGGAATATTTTTGGTTTCTGACTGGCTTTTTAAAAAATGGCAAACTTCCAGCCCATCCTGCCCGCTTAATTGTTTATCAAGTAAAAACAAATCAGGCCTCGTAAATTTATTTTGAAAGATAGAGAAGGCTTCACCATACACAGCTACTTCATATCCTGCTCTTTCAAAGATCAGTTTAAAAATATCCTGCACTCCGGAATCGTCGTCGGTAATAAGAATCTTCTTCTTTTTCATAAGGTAAGGTGCTTTCAAGTGGAAAATACAAAGAATATACCACCGTAGCTTGTAGTTTTGGAAGCAGAAGTTTATAATTCAAACTTCACATAAAACTCGCTCTTTCAAGTAAGAACTATAAATTATAGGGCAATGTAAAACAAAACGTTGCGCCTTTATTCGGGGTACTTTCTACCCACATGCGGCCGTGATGTTTGCTTACAATTTCTTTGGCTATGAATAATCCCAGGCCCAAACCTGCGAAGGTGCTTACACTTCCATCTGTAACCCTAAAAAACCGTTTGAATAACTTTTGCTGCATCTCTTCTGAAATTCCAATACCAAAATCCTGAATACAAACTGTTATGTCAGCATCGGTTGAGGCAGTCTTTATAATGATCCGATCAGCATTAGGAGAATATTTTATCGCGTTGGAAAGCAGGTTCACAATTACCTGCGAAATTCGTTCGCGGTCGCCCTTTATCAGCTGTGTCTGCTGCAGTTCTTTAATGATCCGATGTTTTTTGGTAGTCATTTGTAAATCTTCTGTTACTTCGTTTATTACGTCGTTCAAATCGAATTCTTCAACTCTCAAAACCAGTTGTCCTTCGATGCCATTGGCAAAGTTTGTGGGAAATACTTCCGCGCTTTGTAAATACGGATTTTCAGAAGCAACTCGAGACTGCAATGGCAAAAAAAACATTTACCAGTTTTGAATATTTGGACGAAGAGGGAAAAAAAGTTGTTCGACTTCATTGTTATTTGCGCGGAGCAAAGCAATATATTCCTCCACGCTTTTTTGATGGTTTAATGCCAGCCTTCTTAGTATGCGACGGCTGATGGTTGTTTGTTTATATAGAGAAAAATCGACACCCTTCTTATTATGTAAAATGATAAAGATCCGTCTGAGTTCAGCCTCTTTCCCAAGATCAATATCGGAAGCTGAAAGTGAGGTATAGGGCAATTTTAGCAGATCACTCAGTTCTTTTGCTATCTGTTCGGGAGATAAAATAAAATCTACAAAACCGGCATCAATTGCGTTTTTTGGCATGCCTTTGAACTGGGCAGAGTTATCCTGCGCAAAAGTAATTCCGCCCTCAGCCTTGATCTCTTTAAAACCGTCAGTTCCGTCAGAACCGGTTCCCGATAGCAAAATGCCGATCGCTTTATTCTGATAAACATAAGCAAGATTTTTAAAGAAAAAATCTATCGGTAAAAAAAGCCCTTCTTTATTTTTGCGCGGAGATAAGGTAAGATGCCCATCCAGAATACTCATATAACTATCCGCCGGAATCACGTAAATATTATTTGAATGAAGCGGCATTCCATCTTCCACTTTATGCACGTGCATCCGTGTTTTCCTTTCAAGCAATTCCGGCAAAATACTTTCGTGATTGGGAGACAAATGCTGAATTACTACATAAGCAATTCCTGTATCTTCAGGCAGATTTTCAAGAAATGACCTGAGAGCTTCAAGCCCACCGGCAGATGCACCAATCGCTGCCACCGGAAACGGAGCCGCACCTTTTGCTGTCGTCTGTACAGAATCTTCAGAAGAAATTTCCTTCTCAGGAGTGGAATCATTAGTAAAATCCATGGAATAGAATTATGGAGGCTATTTTGTTTGAAGATAACTCAAAAAAAAATATCTTCTGTGCTTTTTTTGTTCTGAAACGGCGATTCGCAGGACAATTAAAACCGAAAGCAAGAATGGCGAATGGCTCATCTTATAGCAAACGAAGAAATAATGCAAATTCTGATTTAGTAGAAAAATCAGATATTTTTTACAAATGATTCCACAGCAAGCAGATAACTTTTCAATCCAAAACCAGAAATAGTTCCTACGCATTTTGAAGAGATGTGGGAGTATTTTCTGAATTCTTCTCTTGCTTCAACATTGGAAATGTGAACTTCAACAACAGGGGTTTTTATCGCAGCGATGGCGTCGCCAATGGCAATGGAAGTATGGGTGTAAGCGCCGGCATTCAAAATAATTCCATTCATTCTTTTATCAGCATTTTGAATTTCATTGATGAGTTCACCTTCCACATTGCTTTGAAAATAATCAAAGTCAATGGTTTCATATTCTTTACGAAGTTTTTGAAAGAAATGTTCAAATGTTTCGGAGCCATAAATTCCCGGCTCCCGGCTACCAATAAGATTTAAATTC
>Ga0207667_10007393_pt1 | contig 13217 bp, 11 predicted proteins | sample KBSCornC52_FD_184301 | JGI IMG/M metagenome (GOLD analysis project Ga0207667, IMG submission 184301) | Corn rhizosphere microbial communities from Kellogg Biological Station, Michigan, USA - KBS Corn C5-2 (SPAdes) (version 2) | ecosystem: Host-associated > Plants > Roots > Rhizosphere > Soil ...
GGCCGCTGATGGCGACGCGGTCGAGGAAGGCGGCGAAGTTGGTGTCGCGGCGCAGGCGCACCTTGTTGACCTCGTAGTCGGCGTCGGCGTCGCGGCCGGACTGCACCTGCACGGTCAGCTTGCCGTAGCGCCGCTTGAACTCGTCGAACGACCAGCGCCGCAGGGCGGGCCAGTCCTTGGCGAGGTCGGTGAGCACCACCGGGCGGCAGCCGCGCACGTAGCGCTCGATGAACTCGTCGCGCGAGACGCGGCTGCGCTTCTCGACGTGCGTGTACAGCGGGTCGCTCTCGCGCACGGCCTGCACGTTGAGCATCACGCGGCCGAAGCGCGTGTAGCGGTCGCGCATCTTCTCCCCGGCGCGATACAGCGGATCGCGGGCGATGGCGGCCAGGTAGCCGGTGGCCTGCGCCGGATCGATGCCGGCTTCCTTGATCCGGGCCAGCATCGTCTCGGGCGAGTTGCCCAGCAGCGCGTTCTCGGCGAGCCATTGGCGCCAGCCGTCGTCCAGCGGCTTGATCAGCTGCGGTTCGTCCAGCGGCGGCGGGCACGGCGACAGCACCGGGCGCGACGGCGCCTCGGGCTCGGCGGCCTCCACCGGCGGAATCGCATCGGCCGGCGCGGCCTCCGCGAGCGCGACGTCGCCTGCGCCCGCGTCGTGGGCGGCGGGCTTGACGGGGGGCTGGCGATGGGGCTTGTGATGCGCGCGCATGGACTCTTTCGTCGATTCGTGGCCGCCGTCGGGCGGGCGACGCTCGATCTTAAGTCGGCCGTGTCGCCGCCGGACGCCGGAGCGACCCGCAGTCCCCGGCGTGCGGGATGCGCGAATCGTGGCGAGCGCACGCCGCCGCGGCGGCGCGGCCGAAGATTCCTCGCCCGCGCCGGCGTGCGGCCGCGCGAGGCGACGAATCCTCGGCGCGGCTCAGGCCCGTGGTGCCGAGGCGCCGGCCGGCGCGTGGCGGGGCCGGGGGGGCACCGGCTTCATGGCGTTCAGCAGTTCAAGCACGAGCATGGCCGTGTCGTCGGGCCGCTCCATCGGGTACAGGTGGGAGCCCTCGATCCAGCGCCAGCGGTCGCCGGCGAGCTTGCGCGAGGCGGCAAAGCCGCCCTGGCGCATCTCGGCCGAACGCGTGCCCGCGATGAAGCCGACGGCACAGCGCGGCGGATGCTTGCGCAGCAGCGCGGGCACGTGGTGCGGCAGCGTGTTGTAGATGCGCGTCTCGACCTCGCGCCGCACCGCCAGCACGACCTTGTCCTCGCTGTCCTCGAAGCCGGCCTGCACGTAGGCCTGCAGCATGCGCGGATCCCAGCGCGCGAACGACGACTTGGCGGCGAAATGCGCGTGCACCGCTTCGCGCGACGGCCACTCGTGGCGGCGCTTGCGCGAGACCGACCCCGGACCGACGCGCTCGATCAGCCCCGCGCGCTTGGCCATGTGCACGCTGTGCGCGCGCCAGCCGGTGACGATGGGAGAGTCCAGCATCACCAGGCCGCCGACCAGGTCGGGCCGCTTGCAGGCCGCCATCAGGCTGACGAGCCCGCCCAGCGAGTGGCCGACCAGCATCGCGCCGGCCAGCTCGTTGGCGACGATGAAGTCGGTCAGCTGGTCGCGCAGCCGTGGCCAGTTGCTGGTGACGGGGTAGCGCGCGTCGTGGCTGAAGCGCGCCGGCGCCTCGACGCGCCAGCCCGCGCGGCGCCAGAGGGCGAACAGGGGCTCGTAGGTGCCCGCGGGAAAACCGTTCGCGTGGGCGAAGACGATGGTCTTCATGCGGCGCTGCTCAAACGACCTTCTCGGTCTCGTTGTGGATCTTCTTGAGCGCCTCGTAGCGCGGCGCGTCGACGATCAGCGGCGTGGCGGTGGACGCGCCCGCGCCCCACTGCGGGTCGTCCATCGCCTCGAAGACCTCGCGCAGGCGCCGGCCCCAGGAGTCGCGCACCATCCGGAAGTACGGGTTCTGGTCGTCGATGCAGGCGATCTGGTCGGACTGCAGCTTGCCGGCCTCGTACACCACCAGGTCCAGCGGCAGGCCGACCGACAGGTTGGATTTCAGCGTCGAGTCCATCGACACCAGCGCGCACTTGGCGGCTTCTTCCAGCGGCGTCGTGGGCGTGAGCACGCGGTCGAGGATGGGCTTGCCGTACTTGGATTCGCCGATCTGGAAGAAGCAGGTCTCGCGCGTGGCCTCGATGAAGTTGCCCGCCGAGTACACGAGGAACAGCCGCATCGCCTCGTCGCCGATCTGGCCGCCGAAGATGAAGCTGGCGACGAAGTCCATGCCATTGTTCTTCAGCGCCTGGCCGTCGTTCTCGTAGACGCGCCGCACGGCCGCGCCGAGCACGCGCGCCGCGTCGAACATGCTGCGCGCGTTCCAGATCGTGATCGGCTCGTCGTCGCCGTTGGGCACCGATTCGACCTGGAGGATCTCGCGCACCGACTGGGAGATCGACAGGTTGCCGGCCGACAGCAGCGTCATGAAGCGGTCGCCCGGCTTCTCGTAGACGATCATCTTGCGGAAGATGCTGATCTGGTCGAGACCGGCGTTGGTGCGCGAGTCCGACAGGAAGACGAGCCCGGCATTGAGCCGGATTCCGACGCAATAAGTCATGTGAGCCCCCAGGCCGCGGCGTACCGCGTCCAGCTCTCCGCGGGGGCGCGCGGCCTGAGCGATGGACGGCCGAGCGCGGCGGCCGCGCGCTTTCGCCCTTCGCTTGGCCGACGCGCGCTGGCGGCGCGGACGGTCGGGTGCTCGGCGGGTTGGTTGAAAGTGTTGTGAGGCACGATATCAGTCTTTCGGCAGCAACGCCTTGAGTCGGTACAGCGCCTCCAGTGCCTCGCGCGGGGCCAGCTGGTCGGGGTCGATGGCCATCAGCGCGGCCTCGGCGCGCGACGGTCCGGCCGCGGCGGCTGCCGCGTCGGCAGCCGCCGGTGCGGCGAACAGGTCGACCTGGGCCTGGCCGGAACTCTGCTGTGCCTCGAGCGCCTCCAGCGTCGCACGCGCCTGGCGCACCAGCCCGGCGGGCATGCCGGCCAGCTTGGCCACCTGCACGCCGTAGCTGCGGCTGGCCGGCCCCGCCTCGATGGCGTGCAGGAACACGATCTGGTCCCCGCTCTCGGCGGCCGACACGTGCATGTTGAGCGCGCCGGCATGCCTGGTCGGGAAGTCGGTCAGCTCGAAGTAGTGCGTGGCGAACAGCGTGAACGAGCGGTTCTTCTCGTGCAGGTGCGAGGCGATGGCGCCGGCCAGCGCCAGGCCGTCGAAGGTGGACGTGCCGCGGCCGATCTCGTCCATCAGCACCAGCGAACGATCGGTGGCCGAGTGGATGATGGCGGCCGCCTCGGTCATCTCGACCATGAAGGTGGACTGCGCGTTGGCCAGGTCGTCGGCCGCGCCGATGCGCGTGTGGATGGCGTCGATCGGGCCCAGCCGGCAGCGCGCGGCCGGCACGTACGAGCCGATGGCCGCCAGCAGCGTGATCAGCGCCACCTGGCGCATGAACGTGCTCTTGCCGCCCATGTTGGGGCCGGTGACGATCAGCATGCGCGTGCGGGCGTCGAGGCGGCAGTCGTTGGCGATGAAGTTGCCGCCGCCCGTCTCGGCCAGGCGCGCCTCGACCACCGGATGGCGGCCGCGCTCGATGTCCAGGCACGGGTGGTTGACGAACTCCGGGCGGCACCAGCCCAGCGTGACGGCGCGCTCGGTCAGCGCGCACAGGGCGTCCAGCGAGGCGAGGGCGCGGGCCAGCTCGCCGAGCACGCCGAGCGTGTCCTGCAACTGGTCGAGCAGCGTTTCCCACAGGAGCTTCTCGCGCGCCAGCGAGCGCTCCTGCGCCGACAGGGCCTTGTCCTCGAACGCACGCAGCTCCGGCGTGATGAAGCGCTCGGCGTTCTTGAGCGTCTGGCGGCGCTGGTAGTCGGCCGGAACGCGGTCCAGGCCCGAGCTCGTCACCTCGATGTAGAAGCCGTGCACCTTGTTGTACTGCACGCGCAGGTTGCCGATGCCGGTGCGCTCGCGCTCGCGGGCTTCCAGCGCCACGAGGAAATCGTCGCAGTTGGTCGCGATGGCGCGCAGCTCGTCGAGCTCGGGGTCGAAGCCGGAGGCGATCACGCCGCCGTCGCGCAGCAGCACCGCCGGCTCGGCAGCGATCGCTGCCGCCAGGTGCTGGCCGATGCGCGGGTCCGGATGCAGCGCGCCGTGCAGGCGCAGCAGCAGGGCGCTGGTGGCGCCGTCGCCCAGGTCGTCGAGTTCGGGTTCGGCCGGTGCGCTCGCGATGCGGCAGTGGTTCGGCGGCAGGCAGGCCACCAGCTGCGGCAGCAGGGCGAGCGTGTCGCGCAGGCCCGCCAGCTCGCGCGGGCGCACCTGGCGCAGCGCGATGCGCGCGACGATGCGCTGCACGTCGCTGACGCCGCGCAGTGCCTGTCGCAAGGGGTCGGGGTCGTGCGCGGCCAGCACGGCGATGGCGTCGTGGCGTTCCGTCGCGTCCGTGCGCTCGCGCATCGGGTGCGTGAGCCAGTGGCGCAGCTGGCGGCTGCCCATCCCGGTGCGACAGGTGTCCAGCAGCGACAGCAGCGTGGGCGCCGCCTCGCCGCGCAGGGTCTGCGTCAGCTCGAGGTTGCGCAGCGTGGCCGGCGGCAGCTCCAGCAGCTCGCTGGCCTTGTCGACGTGCAGCGACTTCACGTGCCCGAGCGCATTGCGCGCGCCGCCCGAGGTGTGGTCGGCGTAGCTGATGAGCGCGGCCGCGGCCGCGTGCGCGCGCGGCAGTTCCTGCGCGTTGAACCCGGCGAGCGTGGTGACGCCCAGCAGCTCGTGCAGCTTGCGCAGGCCCAGTTCGGTGTCGAACTGCCAGGCCGGGCGGTTGACCACCGACACCGTGCCCTGGCGCACCGCCGCCGGCGCGCCCTCGGTCGAGACCAGGATCTCCGCCGGCGCCAGGCGCGCCAGCCACGACGGCAACTCGGCCTCCGTGCACTCGCCCAGCCCCAGCCGGCCCTCGGCCAGCGCGAGCCAGGCCAGGCCGATGCGCGCGCGGTGCGCATGCACGGCCAGCAGCACCGTCTCCTGGCGCTCGGCCAGCAGCTCTGAATCGGTGACGGTGCCGGGCGTGACGACGCGCACCACCTTGCGCTCGACCGGCCCCTTGCCGGCGCCGACCTCACCCACCTGCTCGGCGATGGCCACCGCTTCGCCCAGCTTGACCAGGCGCGCGAGATAGGACTCCAGCGCGTGCACGGGCACGCCGGCCATCACCACCGGCTGCCCGTTGGAGGCGCCGCGCGTGGTCAGCGTGATGTCCAGCAGCCGGTTCGCCTTGCGCGCGTCGTCGAAGAACACCTCGTAGAAGTCGCCCATGCGGTAGAACAGGAGCGTGTCGGGGTGGTCCGCCTTGAGCCCGAAGTACTGGGCCATCATGGGCGTGTGGCCGCTGAGGTCGATCGGTGCTCTGGGGGATTCGAGGGGCGGGACGGCTGGCACGGCAGGGTTCAGGCGAGGCGCGCCGCGCGACGGCCGCGCGGCAGGGAGGCGGATTATCGCCGTCCGGTCGCCGGTGTCGCGCTCAGTCGCCCAGCAGGTGCGCCGCGACCTCGCGCCGATGCGGTCGCTGCCGGTGTTCCCACAGGTAGATGCCCTGCCACGTGCCCAGCACGAGCCGGCCGTCGGCCACGGGAATCGACAGCTGCACGTTGGTCAGCGCCGCGCGCACGTGCGACGGCATGTCGTCCGGCCCTTCGTCGACGTGGCGGAACAGCGGGTCGCCGTCGGGCACCAGGCGGGCGAAGAAGCGGTCGAGGTCGCCACGAACGTCGGGGTCGGCGTTCTCCTGCACCAGCAGGCTGGCCGAGGTGTGGCGCACGAACAGGGTCAGCAGGCCCGTGGCGAGGCCCTGTTGCGCCACCCACGCCGCGACCGGGCGCGTGAAGTCGACCAGCCCGCGGCCGCGGGTCTCGACGGTGAAGGTGGTGGATGCCTGGCGCAGCATGCGCACGGCGCGGCGAACGCCGTGCCCGTCAGGCCGGCCTGCGCGGGGTGCGCGGGCCGCTGACCTTGATCGCCTTGCGCGGCTTGGGCTCCGCCGGCGCGGCGGGCGCGTTCGCGGCGACGAAGGCGTCGGTCGCATCCGGCGCGGCCTGGCCCTCGGCCGCCGCGGCAGCGGGCTTGTCGTCGTCCTTGATCACGCGGGTGTACGGCGCGAGGATGTTGACGAGCTGGCCGTAGACCTTCGGGTTGCCGGCGACGACCTCGCGCTGGTACAGGAAGTCGGCCTCGCCGCTGAAGTTGCCGATCAGGCCGCCGGCTTCCGTGATGATCAGCGAGGCGGCGGCGATGTCCCACGGGCTCAGCCCGGTCTCGAAGAAGCCGTCGTAGAACCCGGCCGCGACGTAGCACAGGTCGAGCGAGGCCGCGCCCGGGCGGCGCAGGCCGGCGCACTGCTGCGAGATCTCCTCGAACATCTTCATGTAGCGCTTGAAGTTGTCGCCCTTGCGGAACGGGAAGCCCGTCCCGATCAGCGAGTCGGCCAGGCGCAGGCGCTTGGAGACGCGCAGGCGGCGGTCGTTGCAGAACGCGCCGCGGCCGCGCGAGGCGTAGAACAGGTCGTTGCGGTTCGGGTCGTACACCACCGCCTGCTGCACCACGCCGCGCCACGCCAGCGCGATCGACACCGCGTAGACCGGGAAGCCGTGGATGAAGTTGGTGGTGCCGTCCAGCGGGTCGATGATCCAGACGAACTCGCTGTCCTTGGCGCCCAGCTCGCGGCCCGACTCCTCGGCCAGGATGCCGTGGCCCGGGTAGGCCTGGAGGATGGTGTCGACGATGACCGCTTCCGCATGCTTGTCGACCTCGGTGACGAAGTCGTTCACGCCCTTTTGTTCGACCTGCACCTTGTCCACGTCGAGGGACGCCCGGTTGATGATCGCCCCCGCGGCACGCGCGGCCTTGACGGCAATGTTGAGCATCGGGTGGAGGGTCATGGACATGGGACGATTCCGGAAAGGGTGACGCCAGCGGCAGCTCCAGGAAAGGAGCGCCGGCGGGAGGCGGAAGAGGGCGACAGCGACGAAAGAGCGGGCGGATGCCGGGCGGCGGTCGACCGGGCGACGGCGGCGCGACAATGCGCAATCCTCGATTCTATCCGGCCCGGCCCCGCGAAGTCACGCGCGGGTCTCGGCCGCCTCCATGCAACGGTGCCGTTCTTGACCGATCCGACGCGCTTCATCCTGGTCGACACCAGCCATCCCGGCAACGTCGGCGCCGCGGCCCGCGCCATGAAGGTGATGGGCTTTTCCGACCTCGTGCTGGTCACGCCGCGCTTTGCCGACGTGCTGACCCAGCCCGACGCGATCGCGATGGCCTCGGGCGCGACCGATCTGCTCGAGCGCGCCCGCATCGTCGCCACGCTGGACGAGGCGCTGCAGGGCAGCACCTTTGCCTGCGCCACCGCGATGACGCCGCGCGACTTCGGTCCGCCCACGCGCGCGCCGCGCGAGGCCTTCGCCGAGCTGGCGCGCAGCGACCACCGCGTCGCCTTCGTCTTCGGCGGCGAGCGCTTCGGGCTGTCCAACGAGCACGTCTACGCCTGCCACGTGTGCATCAGCATCCCGACGCAGCCCGAGTACGGCTCGCTCAACCTCGCGCAGGCAGTGCAGCTGCTGTCCTACGACTGGCGCCAGGCACTCGGGGGGTTTCCGGTGGTCGAGCGCACGCGGGCGCCGGTGCAGGCCGACGCCGACGCCGTGCGCGGCTTGCTGGGGCACTGGCGCGAGATGCTGGTGGAGATCGATTTCCTCGATCCGGCCGTGCCGCGCAAGCTGATGGCGCGGCTGCACCAGCTCGTCAACCGCGCGCAGGTCACCACCGAGGAAGTGCACATCCTGCGCGGCATCGCGCGCCAGGTGCAGAAGCTGCGCCGGGGAGGGCGCTGAGGCTCAGGCCGCCCGGCGCTCGACGGGCCCGGCGAGCGCCGGGGCGATCGGCACGACGGTCGCGCCGGCCACGGACGGGCGGCCGCGCACCCGCGCGACCAGGCCGCGCAGCGCGGCGACGACGGCCGGCACCGCGCGCATCGGCGGCGATTCGATCCAGCGCTGGCTGGCCCACGACAGCGTCAGCACCACCGGCACGCAGGCCGCGATCACGCCGGCGTACTGCCAGTCGGACAGGCGCGCCGAGCGCTCGGCGCCGATCACCAGCATGAACAGCGTGTACAGCGCCACGCCGTGCAGCATGTACAGGCTGTAGGCCCAGCGACCCAGGGCCTGCGGCGCGCGCCAGTCGAGGATGCCGAACAGGGTGTTGTCGCACGCGACCACGGCCAGCGAGAAGAGCAGGAGCAGCATCGGCAGCGGGGCGTACATCGTGGGGAACGCGAGGATGGCCACGGTCATGGCCACCATCGCGGCCAGGGAGAACGCGCGCTGGCGCAGCAAGGCCACCAGCCGCGGCACGCGCATGACCTGCGCCACCGCGAAGCCGCCGGCGAACGGCGCGCACAGCGCGGGCTCGGGCGACCAGGCCGCCAGCCACACGGCGGCGGCCAGGCCGATGCCCAGCGCGGTGGCCGGCATCTTCACACGCAGGGGCAGCGCCAGCAGCGGCAGCAGCAGGTAGAAGACGCATTCGTAGGGCAGCGTCCAGGTGACCGCCGCCACGACGACGGGCGTCGAGAAATACCCGTCGATCGAGGGCATGCCCAGCATCGAGAAGCCCATCCAGGCGCCGCACTGGCCCAGGATCTCGCTCCAAGAGTAGGTCAGGCCGGACGAGCCCGCGCCGTCGATGTGGTTCACCGTGGCAAAGGCGATCGCCGCGAACATCAGCAGCATCGCGAACCAGTAGGCCGGGCCCAGTCGCAGCAGGCGCGAGACGTACAGCTTGAGCCAGTCCAGGCCGCGGCCGCGGGCATCGAGCAGGCGCCCGTAGAACAGCGTGGCGGTCAGCATGTAGAACAGCACCACGCGGCTCTCGCCGAACTGGTGGAACAGCGCGGCGTCCACCCACCCGTGGCCGCGCGCATACCGGCTCCAGATGAACGCATGGTGCATGAACACGCCGAATGCGAGCAGGCCGCGGAAGCCCTGCAGCGCGGCGTGGCGGCGGGGTTCCTGCGGCGAGGTGCCGACGGGCGTGGCGACGCGCGGCGGCAGCAGGCGCGCCAGCAGGGCGGCGACGATGCCCACCAGCACGACGCCGGCGACGAGATACAGGCTGACGAATGACAAGGTTTCCTCTCCCTCCTGGCGGCGCCTTCTGCGAGGCAGCCTCACCAGTCTTGCGGTGCTTCGTGACTTTTGTCCGTTTTTCGAAGACCGCCGACATTAGACACGATCCTGGTGTGCTATGGCCGAGCAGGCACGGGAGATTTCGCCGGCGGCGGCGGGCCAGGCTGTCGCGGCGCTGACGCGAGCGGTCGCGGGGAAAGTTTCGGCCGCCTGCCGAAGGGGCGATCACGGCGCCGCCCGGCGACGGCGGGGGGCTGCCGATACACTCCCCGTTCCGTTCCCACCCACGAGCCGCGAGCCCGCCTGCAATGTTCGATCGCCTGCGTGAAGACATCACCACCATCCTCGAGCGCGACCCTGCTGCGCGTTCGCGCCTGGAGGTGCTGCTCTGTTACCCGGGCCTGCACGCGCTGGTGTGGCACCGCCGCGCCAAGTGGTTCTGGACGCATGGCATGCATGTGGCCGGTCGCTTCCTGTCGCACCTGGGGCGCTTCTTCACCGGCATCGAGATCCACCCGGGGGCGACGATCGGCCGGCGCGTGTTCATCGATCACGGCATGGGCGTGGTGATCGGCGAGATGGCCGAGATCCACGACGACTGCACCATCTACCAGGGCGTCACGCTCGGTGGCACCTCGCTGGTCAAGGGTGCCAAGCGCCACCCCACGCTGGAGGCGGGGGTGATCATCGGCGCCAACGCGAGCGTGCTGGGCGGCTTCACCATCGGCGCCGGCGCGCGCGTGGGCTCGGGCGCGGTCGTCACGCGTCCGGTGCCCGCGGGCGCCACCGCGGTGGGCAACCCGGCGCGCATCATCGCGGCCGAGACCGAGGCCGTGCGCGAGGCCACCGCCGCGCGCCTGGGCTTCTCGGCCTACGGCGTGACGCAGGGTGACGACCCGGTGGCGCAGGCGATGAAGGGCCTGATCGACAACGCCTCGGCGCACGAGCACCAGATCGCCCTGCTTTGGACGGCCATCGAACGCGTGCTCGCCGAAGGCGTCGCCCAGGCCCGGGACTGCGTGCCCACCGATGCCCAGGTCGACGAGAAGTTCGACGCCGAGGGCCTGAGCCGCCTGGTCAAGTAGTGCGCTGCGAGATCGACCATCTCGTGGTCACGGCGCCGTCCCTGCAAAGTGGCGCCGACCACGTGCGGGCGGTCGTGGGCGCCGCGCCCGGCCCCGGCGGTGCCCATCCGCGCATGGGCACGCACAACCTGCTGCTGCGCCTGGGCGAATCGGCCTTCCTGGAGGTGATCGCCCCCGATCCGGCGGCGCCGCCTCCGGGGCGGCCGCGCTGGTTCGGGCTGGACGAGGCCCAGGCGCCGCGGCTGGCGGCGTGGGTGGCGCGCACCGACGACCTGCGCGCGTGTCCGGACGAGGTGCTCGCCGAGTGCGGCGCGATCGAGACGATGACGCGCGGGACGCGCGAATGGCTCATCACCATCCCGGCCGACGGTCGCCTGCCGCTGGGCGGCGCGCTGCCGATGCTGATCGAGTGGCAGCAGCCGCGCGCGAGCGCGGGGGCGGGCCTGCCCGCGGCGGGCTGCGCCCTGGCGGCGCTGGGCCTGCGCCATCCGCAGCCCGGACGGCTGGAAGCGCTGCTGGCGCGCCTGGGCCTGGACGGACGCGTGGCGGTCGCGCCCGGCGAAGCCGGATTGTGGGCGGACATCGCCACGCCGGCGGGCGTGCGCCGGCTCGGCTAGCGGCCGCTTATTTCAGCCAGGACGCCGGCAGCAGCGCCCGCAGCGCCCGGTGCCAGCTGCGCTCGACCTCGATGCGCACCGGCGCGCTCCACGCCGTCTTGAAGCCGTCGGGCTCGACGAAGCGGTAGCGCGCGAACCAGGTGCCCGGGGCCGGGCGCGCCAGGCGGGCTCCCGGCGTCTCGAATTCGCCGCGGACGACGACCTGCTGGAAGGCGCTGTCCGAGGCCAGCTCGGCTTCGGCGCGGTCCTCGGGGCGGCCGCCCCAGCGCAGCTCGATGGCGGCGCCGTCGGGGCTCACCTGGCCCAGCGGCGCGCGCGGGGTGGGGCGCAGCACGAACGCCTGCGGTTCGCTCCACGCGCCGTGTCGGCCGTCGGCTGCCACGCTCAGGACGCGCCACCAGTACAGCCCGTCGGCGGCGCCGAAGTCCGAATCGGCGGGGTGGAACGTGACCGTCTCGCCGCGCACGCGCTCGTCATGCAGCGCAACCTGCGTGAACTTCGCATCGCGCGCGACCTCGACGACGAAGGTCGCGGCGTCGGGGTTGTGCGTCCAGCGCAGCACGACGTCCCCCACCGGGCGCTTGCCGCCCGCCGGCGGCTCGGTCAGGAAGGGCGCCTCGGGCCGCGCGAGCAGCTGGAAGTCGCGCACGGCGTCCCGGCCCTCGAGACCTTCGGGACTGATGGCGCGCACGCGCAGGTGCCACCGGCCGTCGGGCAGCTGCGGGATGTAGACGTCGTCGCCCGTCTCCAGGCGCTGGTCGAACTGGATGTGCTCGAAGGCGGCGTCGCTCGCCACCTGCACCCGGGCGCCCAGCACGCCGGGCACATGGAACTTCAGCGGCAGGTGGTCGAACACGCGCGGCACGCCGGACAGGTCGGGCGCGGGCGGCAGCGGCCCCGGCTTGCGGCCGTCCCCGAGCGGCGCGCCCACCCTGGCCGGCACGTCCGCGGCCGCCGACGGGGCGGTGCCGGCCGTCGAGGCCGCGCGGGCCGACGGGAGCGCGCCGGCGAGCGCCAGCGCGCCGGCCAGCGCGAGCCGGTGGGGCGGCGGAAAGAGGCGACGGGACGTCAGCGGCATGGGCACCGGGGTGAGGTTGTGCGGGGGCCGCAAGGCGATCAGGCGGCGGGTGGCCGCTGGGCGGACTTGGGGCGGAACGCCCGGCACACGGCCGGGTCGGTCTCGATGTAGGGGCCGCCGATCAGGTCGATGCAGTACGGCACGGCGGCGAAGATGCCGGGCACCGGCGGTGCGAGATCGGGCAGGCCCTGCAAGGTCTCGGCGATGGCCTTGGGCTGCCCGGGCAGGTTCAGCACCAGCGCGCGACCGCGGATCACGCCCACCTGGCGCGAGAGGATGGCGGTGGGCACGAAGCGCAGGCTGATCTGCCGCATCTGCTCGCCGAAGCCCGGCATCTGGCGGTCGGCCACGGCCAGCGTCGCCTCGGGCGTGACGTCGCGCGGCGCGGGCCCGGTGCCGCCGGTGGTGAGCACGAGGTCGCAGCGCAGGTCGTCCACCAGCGTGCGCAGCGTGGCGCTGATCGTGGGCGCGTCGTCGGCGATGAGCCGCTCCTCGTAGGCGACGGGGTTGCGCACGGCGCGCGCCAGCCAGTCGCGCAGCGCGGGCAGGCCCTTGTCCTCGTAGATGCCGGCCGACGCGCGGTCGCTGATCGAGACCAGCCCGATGCGCACGCCGTCCAGCGTCGTCGGTACGGGCTCAGTCATCGTGCGACGGATCGGTGGGGATGTCGTCGTCGTCCGCGCCGGCCGTGCCCTGCATCTGCTCCTTGACCAGGCGGAACAGGTCGCGGTACGCGCGGCCGTGCCGCTCGCCGGGCTCGAGCTTTTCCTTGCGCGCCGAGCGCACCAGGCTGCGCAGCTGCTGGATATCGGTGGCGGGGTACGCCTCGACCCACTTCTGCAGCGCGTCGTCGCCGCCCAGGAGCTGGTCGCGCCAGTATTCGGCCTGGTGCAGCGCCAGCGTGTCGGTGGCGCTGCCCACGCGGTACGACGCGACGGCCTCGCGCAGCGGCGCCGGATCCTCGGCCTTCATCAGCTTGCCGATGTACTGCAGCTGGCGGCGCTTGCCCTCGAACGAGCGGGTGCGCCGCAGTTCGTCGATGGCGTCGCGCAGGCGCTCGTCGATCGGCAGCTTGTCCAGCCGGTCGACCGGCAGGGCGGCGACGGCCTCGCCGAGTTCCTGCAGGTCCTGCATCTGCTTCTTGAGCTCGTTGCGGCTCGGCGCGGTGCCGTCGATGGCCGCCTGGCGCTTGCTGACCGGCAGATCGGACAGGTCGGCATCGAACT
>Ga0207667_10007394_pt1 | contig 13216 bp, 8 predicted proteins | sample KBSCornC52_FD_184301 | JGI IMG/M metagenome (GOLD analysis project Ga0207667, IMG submission 184301) | Corn rhizosphere microbial communities from Kellogg Biological Station, Michigan, USA - KBS Corn C5-2 (SPAdes) (version 2) | ecosystem: Host-associated > Plants > Roots > Rhizosphere > Soil ...
GTTGAAGCAACGGGAGTCGCAGCAACAGCGCAGCCAAAAACGGAAGTCAGCAGCAAACAAACAACGGAATTGCAACACCACATTGCCGCCCCGAACCCAAAGGGATCGGACGGCACGGAATTCGATCGCAAACTGGAATTGCAATACAAGACCGACCGGAATTGCACCACAAACGGAATTGCAAGACCGCCGCGTCAAAACGGCGTCCACGGCTGCGCTGCAGGATTGCCAATCCGCAATCCGAAATCCGCAATCCGCAATCAACTGCGGCCTTGCTGCGACTCCTCGATTTCAGCCGGTCATCGCCGCATCATGCAGGGTTTTGCGGCACTGATTGCCAATCTATCGCCACTAACCGATTCCTGGCCAGCGCATCGGAGCACAAAATGATGACTACAAAGTCTATTTCCCGACGGCGGTTCCTCAAGTCGGCGGCCGGCCTTACGGCCTCCGCGCTCGTCTTCCCGGATGTCGTGCCGGCCAGCGCGCTCGGACGCGGGCGCACCGCGCCCTCCAACCGCATCATCCTCGCCCACATCGGGGTCGGCGGCCAGGGGATGCAGCACGTGGTCGGCGGGCCGTGGACCCAGAAGGGTGGCATGACCGCGCGCGACGACGTTCAGGTCGTGGCGGTCTGCGACGCCAACGAGCAGCGGCGCGAGAACGCCCGCAATCTCGTGAACGAGCGGTACGGAAACAAGGACTGTGCGGTCTACGGTGATTTCCGCGAGCTGCTGGCCCGCAAAGACGTGCAGGCGGTCCTTATCGCGACCGGCGAGCGCTGGCACCCACTGCTCTCGATGGCCGCGGCGAAGGCGGGCAAGGACATCTACTCCGAGAAGCCGCTCTCGGTCACCATCGAGGAGGCCCTGGCGGCGCGCGAGTGCGTCAACCACTACGGAGTCATCTTCCAGATGGGCACCCAGCAGCGCTCGACGTACGCGTTCCGCTTCACCTGCGAGTTGGTGCGCAACGGCTACGTCGGCGACCTGAAGGAAGTCATTGTCGGCGTCGGAGGGCCGGTGACGTACAAGGTGTGCGACCTTCCCGCGCAGCCGGTGCCGGGCTGGCTCGACTACGACATGTGGCTCGGTCCCACGCCGTGGCGGCCCTTCAATGCGGGCTATGTCGGCGGCTGGATGGCGTACCGTGATTTCAGCGGCGGCGAGATGACCAACTGGGGCGCCCATCACTTCGACATCGCGCAGTGGGGCCTCGGCATGGACAACAGCGGCCCGCTGGAGATCGTCCCGCCCGATGGCAGGGACGTGAAGGTCCTCACTTACCATTACGCGACCGGCGCGACCCTCACCCGCGACCCCGACCGCCTCGCCCGCGAATGCCCGGAGACTGGCGGCAACGGCGTTATGTTCGTCGGCACGAAGGGCAAGGTTGCGGTCTGGCGCTACGACCTGAAGACCTGGCCGGAGAACCTGAAGAAGCAGGTCATCGGCCCGAACGAGATCCACTTCCACGCGTCCGAGAACCATCACACGGACTTCATCAACGCGATTCGGACGCGTGGAGACCACAGCGTTCCCATCAACATCGGGGCGCGCTCCATCACGGTCTGCCATCTTGGCAACATCGCCTACGAGCTGGGCCGGCCGATCAAGTGGGACCCGGTCAAAGAGCGCTTCGTGAACGATCCCGATGCCGAGCGCCTCTTCGCCCGCCAGATGCGCTCGCCCTGGCATCTTTAGCAGGGCGAATGGGCTGTCGGTAAGGCGGTCAGGCTGAACCCTGCCGCTCGGGAGCCTGCGGCTGTGCGCCCACCGTCGTGGGCGCGATTCCCTCCACACAGGATTGCAAATGCGAATCGAATCGATGAAGATTTCACTCCTCCTCTGCGCCCTGGCGCTTGCGGCTCCGGTCGTAGCGCAAACCGATACGGCTGGCCTCGTCAACCGCTTGAAAGTGTATCGATTCGGCGAGGACAAGGCGCTGTTCGACGACGCCGCGCGGGCCGTCACCGAATCGCGGAGCGACCCGTCGATGCGGGTGCAGCTTGCGCGCGGTTTCGCCGCCGTGCTGAAGTCCGACGCCTCGTGGGACGCGAAGCAGCTCGCGTGCCGTGAGTTGGCGTTCGTCGGCTCGGACGAGCAGGTGAGCACTTTGGCGGCTCTATTGCCCGACGACACCCTGGCGCACTATGCGCTGATGGCGCTGGCACGAATCCCCGGCAGGTCCGTGAACGAGAGGCTGACGACGGCGCTCTTGTTCAAGGGGCCGGCGCTGGTCGAGACGATGGACGTGCTGGCGGAGCGTCACGTCCTCTCCGCAGTGCCATCAATTGCCGCACAGCTCAAGTCGACCGACGCCGTTACGGCTGCTGGCGCTGCCGCATCCCTCGGGAAACTCGCGGATACCAGGTCCGTAGCCGCGCTCCGGCGCGCTTATGTGGACGGTCCGGCGGACAGGAAGAACGACATTGCGACCGCGCTCCTCGCTGCCGCCGGCCGGATGGCGTCGATAACCGACACGGCGGGCGCAATCCCTGTCTACGAGATTCTCTATCGCGACGGCCAGACCCCGTCCGTGCGCGCGGCGGCGCTGCGCGGCATCGCGCTGACCCGCGGAGTCGCGGCCCTCCCGCTGGTTCTCCACGCGCTGGCGGAGGAGGGCACGCTCGAACAGAGGGTTGCGGCCTCCGTACTGCGCGGGATGGGTGGAACGACTGTCGCTGCCGGCCTCGTCGAGGCTCTCCCGAAGCTGACGCCGCACGCGCAGATTCTCGCGCTGGAAGCCCTCGCTGACCGCGGGGACCGCATCGCGTCGGCGGCAGTGACCAGGTTTACGCAGTCGAGCGATACCGGTGTGCGGGCGGCCGCGATTCGGGCGCTTGGTAGCGTGGGCGACGGCTCCGCGGTCGACATGCTGCTGGCGACGGCGGCGGGGCGCCAGCCCGAGGAGCAGGAAGCCGCGCGCGACGCTCTGACGCGAATCCGGGGAGCGGACGTGGACGCCAGGCTCCTCGTGGCGATCGGCCAGGGCGAGTCCGCCCGGCGCGTGGAAGCGATTCAGGCCGTGGGACTGCGGCGCGCGGCGGCTGGCAAGGCGCTGCTGGCGGCGGCCGCTGGCAGCGACCGCGCGGTAAGCGTCGCCGCTCTGCGCGTGATCCGCGATTCCGCCGGCCCCGACCAGCTTTCCGGCCTGCTCGACCTCCTGCTCGCGCGGCCCGCCGGAGAGCGTGACGATGCGATCGAGGCGGTGAGCGAGGTCGCGCGGCGCGGCGCGGACGAGAATCAACGGACCGGCGCGGTGACAGCCCGATTCTCGGCCGCCACGAAACCGGCCGACCGCGCCGATCTGCTCACGGTGCTCGCGCAGGTCGGCGGCGAATCGGCCCTCCACGCGCTCCAGACGGCCGAATCGGATTCCGCGCCCGAGGTCCGTTCCACCGCGCTCCGCCTGCTCGCCGAATGGCCGACCGATGAGCCGATGGCCGACCTCCTGCGCGCCTGCAAGTCGTCCGCGACCGCAAACGAGAAGGCGCTGGCGCTCCGCGGCTACGTCCGCATGATCGGCATGAACGAGCAGCGGACGCCCGACCAGGCGCTTGCGCTCTACAAAGAAGCTGCAGCGGGCGCGACAAGTTCGGCGGAGAAGCGGCTGATTCTTTCGGGTGTCGGCAAGCTGGGGTCGCTGGATGCGCTGGAGTTCGCCCGAACGTTCCTCTCCGACGAGGCGGTGCGGCCGGAGGCGGAGCTGGCGGTGGTCGATATCTCCCGTTCAACCCTCGCCGCCTGGCCGGAAAAGACCCGCGAAGCGCTCGATCCCATCGCCCGCGATTCGGCAAACGAAACCGTACGGGCGAAGGCGCGCGAATCGGTCGCGCTTCTCGATAAGCTGAAGGACTACGTCATTGCGTGGGAGGTCTCGCCGCCCTATCAGAAGGAGGGCGCGGACTTCGTTCGCCTCTTCGACATCCCCTTCCCGCCCGAGCAGGATCAGGCTGTTCCGTGGCGGCTGATGCCGGTCGGGACATCCGCCGAGCAGCCCTGGCTCCTCGACCTCCTTGCGCTCTATCCGGGTGAGCAGAAGGTCGCCTATCTGCGGACCGCCGTCTGGTCCGATTCGGCCCGCGACCTCAACCTGGAGATGGGAAGCGACGATGGGGTGAAGGCGTGGTGGAATGGCCAGGTCGTACTCGCGCACAACATTCCGCGCGCGGTCGCGCCGGGTCAGGAGAAGGTGAAGGTCCAGGCGAAACAGGGTTGGAATCAGCTCCTCCTCAAGATCACCCAGAACAACCAGGGCTGGGGCGCGGTCGCCCGCGTGACAAACCCGGACGGTTCACCGGCGACCGGCCTTCGTTTCGCTATCCCGTCGGCGGCGAAATAGCGAGTAAGGCGCGGGTGGAGGTTTAACGCTGGCGGAACGAGTGGTCGATAAGGGGCCGTAATAGAGACGAGCGAGCAACATGTTCGCCGCGGTGGCGATACGCTCCCTCGCTTGAAAGGCCACCTGAGATGCTGCACAACAAATCTCCATTCGTTGCGGTCCGCGCCTTCGCACTTTGTGCTTCCTTCGTCGTTTCGTCGTTGTCGGGCTGCGGGAGTGGCGCGGGACAGCCCGTCACCGGTACACCATCCATCCAGGCAGTGGTCGTCTCCGTCGCACCTGCAAGACAAGAGGCATCGAGCTATGGAGGCGCGATCACGAAAACCGATCTCGTTACGCCTGGCGGTTCGGTAACCGTGACGGCGGACGTTAGGGGTGGCGATGGAAAGCCCGCTGCATTCCTGCCTCAGGTAGATGTGATGAGCATAAATGGCCAGTCGATTCTCCCCAATCCATTAGAGATGAGTCACGTTCCCGGTAACCCGCTGAAGTGGACTGCGACGTGGAATGTGCCGCAGAACGTGACGGGCACGTTTACGCTGCGGGTATCGGCAATGGATCTCGGAGGTGAAGCGGCCTTCGTAGTTCCATTGCTCGCCCAGCCCCTGTAATCACGGCGAGTTCTGCCGCGAATGGGGCTCGAAGGCCGGCATTGGGGACGTAAGTGACTCCACGATGAATGTGCAATGAATTCACCCGGCGCAATCACCAGACGCGGCTTTCTTCAAGGCTCGGCAGGCGCAGCCATGTCGCTCGCTTCCGGAGGAGTATCAATGGGTGAGGAATTTCATCCAGACCGGCGGCCGAAGCTCGCGGTCGTCGTCACCTCCTACTTCGCGGGCAGTCATGGTGAGTGCTACCCGACGAAGCTCATGGAGGGGAAACAGTTCGACGACCATTTCGAGCCGCCGCTCTGTGATGTCGTATCCATGCACCTGCTGGAGATCGCAAAGAACGACGTCGGCGTCGAGACCGCGAAGCGGAACAACGTGCCGATGTTCCCGACGGTCGCGACCGCGCTCTGCCGTGGCGGTAACGTGCTGGACGTGGATGGCGTGGTCCTCATCGGCGAGCACGGCACCTATCCGCTGAATGATAAGGGTCAGCAGCTCTACCCACGGCGCGAGCTCTTCGACCAGATCGTCAATGTCTTCCGGCAGTCCGGCCGCGTCGTCCCCGTCTTCAACGATAAGCACATGAGCTGGAACTGGACGTGGGCCAAATACATGTGGCGTACGATTCAGGAGATGCGAATCCCGTGGATGGCCGGCAGCAGCCTCCCGTTCGCGAAGTTCGTGCCGCTCGCGCCCCTCCCTCGTGGCCAGAAGCTGGACCACATCGTCGCCGTCGGCTACGGTCCACTCGAATCGTACGGTTTTCATTCGCTGGAGACCGGCCAGATGATCGCCGAGCGCCGGGCGGGAGGCGAGTCGGGGGTGCGCTCCGTGCAGGTGATCTCCGGCAAAGACGTCTGGGACGCGCAGGCGGCCGGCCGCTGGCCGCGCGACATCGCCGAGGCGGCGTTTGCATCCGTTCAGAAGCCGAGCGGGAAGCCGCAGGACCACACGAGCGACGTCCACGCGTTCGACATCGAGTACCGCGACGGCCAGCGCATGACGGTGATCATGGCGAACGGGTTCAGCCAGGAGTTCGCTTTCGCCTGGCGCCCGACCGGCAAGAGCGAGATCACGGCCGCCGCCTACGAGCTCGACCCGCTGCCCCGCCTGAAGCACTTCTCGGCCACCGTCCGCGCGCTCGAGGAGATGTATGTCTCCGGCAAGCCGACGGCCGCGTCCGGCCCGCGCACGTACCTGACGACCGGCATCCTCGCCTACGGAATGGACAGCCACTTCCGCAAGGGCCAGAAGCTCTCGACGCCGGACCTCGAGGTCGCTTACAAGCCGATGCCGGTCCCGCCGCACTGGAAAGAGTGCCTGCGGTAGGTGGTCGGGTCGCTGGGAATCGCACACCAAAGTAGTAGGGGCGAATAACTCGCCAACAGGCGTTCCTGCGGAGCACGAAAGTGTCGTCGGCGAGTTATTCGCCCGTACGGCCCACTATCGCGAATCGCCAATCTGCTCGCAAGTAGCCTCGAATGACGACAGAAACGCTCCCAACAACCCCACGACCCGGCGACCCGGCGACCCACTCCACCTACAAGTGGGTGGTCGTCGGGATGCTCTGGTTCATCTGCTTCCTGAACTACGCCGACCGCGTTGCCATCTCGTCGGTCTTCCCGATTCTGCGCAAGGAATACCATCTTACCAACCTGCAGGTCGGCGTCATCGGGTCGGCGTTTAGCTGGATCTATGCAGGGGCGGCGCCGTTCGCGGGGCGGGCCGGGGACCTCTTCTCCCGTAAGGCGGTCATCATCGCCGGGCTCTACGTCTGGAGCCTCGTGACCGGATTCACGGCCCTCTGCGGGAAGTTCTGGCAGTTCGTGACCGTGCGGGCGACCGAAGGGCTCGGCGAGACGTTCTACATTCCCGCTTCCGTCTCGCTGATCAGCGACTACCATGGCCCGGAGTCGCGGTCGCGCGCCATCGGGATCCAGCAGACAAGCATCTATGCGGGCACCGTTTTCGGCGGGGCGCTCGCAGGATGGATGGGCGCGCACTATGGATGGCGATCGCCGTTCATGGTCCTGGGAATCGCGGGAATCGTGCTGGGGATTGTGCTCGCTCGATTCATCCGAGAGCCGGTGCGCGGAGAGGTCGATGCCGTTCCAACCTCGACAGCGCCAGCCGCTGCTCCGCCCGACCCGCTGCGGATGCTGCTGTTCGGCGGAATCTTCGGGCTGCTGTTTGGGGTTTTGCTCGGTTCGGTGCTGCTCGCGGTGGCTTCGGATGTCATCCCGCAGCGCTTCTACGTGGGGATAGCGGTTGGCGTGGTCGTCGGGCTGGTATTTGCGCGCAGGCTGTGGGGGATGTTCGGGGCGATCTGCGCGTCACCGACCGCGCTGCTGCTCCTGCTCGGCTTTGTCGGCACGAACTCCGTCTTCTTCGTCTTCTTCAACTGGGCGCCAACCTACCTCCATGACGTGTTCGGCGTGCCGGTAGCGAGGGCCGGACTGCTCGCTACTGCGCCTCTGCAGGTCGGCTCGATGCTCGGAGCGATGATTGGCGGGCTGCTGGCGGATAATCTGCGCAAGCGGATGAAGGGCGGGCGAATCTTCATCCAGGGCGTCGGCACCCTCCTCGGAATCCCGTTCCTCATCCTCTGCGGAATGAATCTCGGACTGACCACGGCGCTGGCCGCGCTCGCCTTCTTCGGAATCGCCAAGGGGATTCACGACGCCAACATCTCCGCCGGGATGTTCGATGTTGTGGCCGTGGAGACGCGCGCCGCCGCCATTGGGCTCCTCAACTTCGTGGGCTGGGGCGCGGGCGCTATCTGGAACATCGGGTTCGGCGCGCTCACGGACCGCAAGGTTCCGATGGGAACTCTCATCGGCTCCAATGCCGCCATCTACGCCGTTGTCTGCATCGTCTTCTTCTACGCCGCCCTGGTACGCGCCCCGAAAGACGTCATCGCCTGAGCGCTCGCCTGTCTCGTGCCTTAGTGCTTTACCTTCGGCCAGTACGTCGCGAAGTCGAACCGGGGGCTGTTCTGGGGGTTGTGGCAGCCGACGCAGGCCATCTGGTCGAGCTTCTTCATCTTGGTTCCGGCCGCGGTTGGGTCCGCCGCGTGTTTGCCGGCAGGGCCGTGGCAGCTCTCGCATCCCACGTGACTGAATCCCGGCGTCTTCTCGCGGCTCTCGAACCCCGTCCCGCGGTCCAGCCCGACGACGTGGCACTGCACGCACTCCGGGTCGAGGTCCTGCTTCACCTTCGCCAATGTCTCCAGCGCGTGCGCGTGGCCGCTCGCCTTCCACACCTTGTACGCGTCCGCGTGGCAGCCGGCGCAGGCCTCCGACCCGGCGAACTTCTCGCCGTCCGTCAGCGGGATCTTCGGGACCTTCGCGAGCAGATTCTCTGCGGTCACGCGGTCGAGATACGCCTGCTTGATCTGCATCATGCGCGCGTCGTCCGCGAACTCCGGGCCGAGCGGGACCGCCTTCACGTCGCCGACCCGCGCGGCGCCCTCCGCGAACATCGCACGCTCGGCGTACTTCCCGTCCTGGCCGGGACAGACCACCATCGCGTCACCCACCTTCACCGGCTCCATCGGGTGGTCGCCCTCGTGCGCGCACACGACGAGCTGGAAGACAGGGAACTTCTTCGCCAGCTCGACCGCCTCGGACTTCGGCCCGTGAAAGAGCAGGACCCGTACGTCGCCCGCTGTGGCGAGCGCCGGGGCGATTCGGGTCAGCGCCTCCTCGGCCGGCTGCACCTTCAGGTCCGGGTTCAGCGCGGTGATTGGCTGCTCGTACTGCTCCGACAGCACGCCCGCGACGGCGACCTTAACGGGCTTCCCGCCGACCTGCCTGTTCATGACCGTCGATTCGCCGAAGAGCGGCGCGCCGTCCTGCTTCAGCACGTTGCCGCAGAGCAGAGTGCCCTTGAATCGCGCCTGGAGGGACTGGAGGTAGGCCACGCCGAGCCGGAAGTCCTTCTCGCCCAGGTTGATTGCGCCGTAGTCCTGCGCATTCAGCATCTCGACAATGGTCTCGGCCTTCAGCTCGTCCTGCCGCCCGAGCGCCTCGGTGAGGTCGCCGTTGTCGATCCTGACGACGGCGTCGTCGGCCTCCAGCGACTTTATCCACGTCGCGCGGCGGGGAATCCCGCCCAGCATCGGCGAGCTGCATCCGCAGGGCGTGAGGTAGCCGTTCTGCTCGGTGGAGTAGGTGATGACGAGCCGCTTGCCGGACTTGCCGCCCTCGGGCCAAGATGTGGAACGAGCTGACAAAGACGCGGGCTGCGGCGGTCCCGAGGGGACCGCCGCAGCCCATGCTGCCCAAGCAATCAGTGAAGCGAACGATGCCGGCGCGGCGGCCAGGCCGACGCGCGCCCGACTGGACAACCTCATTTGACCGGGTTCGCCACCGCCGGAGCGGCGCCGGTCACGTTCGCCATCACCGGAATCTCGATTCGCGGCTGCGCAGGGTCGTCCGTGTGAATTACGATTTTGCGCTGGATGAGGCCGGTCGGCCAGCCGCCACGGTACGTGAGGTGGAGCTGGTACTGCTGCCCCTCCTTCATCGTCACCTGCTGGATCTCCAGCTTCGGGTCATCGTTGTCTATCTTCTGGATGTTCACCCTGCCCTCGCGGCGAGAGATGGTGATGAACTGGTTGAGCGGCAGGACGGCCCGCGGCCCGATGGTGCCCATGTAGGCGCTCGGAGGCATCACGACGATGCCCTTCTCGCAGATGGCCGTGATGTTCACCTGCGGCTCGCGCTTCGAGGTGGTGAACGCCGAAACGATGAAAGCGGAGCGGCCCATCGGAGCAGCCGGATCGATGGTCAGCGTCACCTTATACGCAGTGCCGTTCTCGGCTGGCATCGGGTCGACTTTCGCGGATGCATAGGCCGCGCTGCACGTCACCCGCGTCACCTGCACCGGCTCCTTGTCGGCGATCTTGATCTCCAGCTCCTGTGTCGTGGGCGCATCGGACTTCAGCCCAATCAGCGGAGATTCACTCGGCGCGATGGTGATGATCGACTTGATATTCGCCACCAGATGGAGCGACATGCGCGGATTGTCGAGATCGTTTGAAGTGACGTCGATGACCTTCATCACCTTGCCGCGGAAGTTGGTCGTGTGGACGTCCGCCTCGATCTTCCCCTGGCTGCCGGGCGCGATGACCTTGTCGAAATTGGCGACGGTACAGCCGCAGTTCGGCTTGGCGTCTATCTCAAGCGGCGCGTCGCCCGTGTTCTTAACCAGGAAGACGTAGTGCGCGTTCTCCCCGCGCCAGACGTCGCCCGCGTCGATCTCGGTCTTCTCAGCGGTCAGCTTCGCCTTGGGCAGATAAATGGCGACCTTCCGCTTCGCATAGTCGGCCAGCTTCATACGCGCGTCGACGAGCTGCTTCGCCGCGCGCAGGTCCGCATCGGCGATTTTGGTCACCGTCGCGCCCGCGTGGACGTCCGGTCCCATGATGGACGCCGCGTTGGCGGAGGGTCCCAGCCCAAGGAAAGCGCCGAGCCCCTGGGAGACGAGGTGCGTAACGGAGGCGGAAAGGTGCGGCCCTTCGGTATTGGGCACATTAAGCGCAATCCGGATGGCGCCGGTGCGGTGGCTGCCGGTCGGATCCACCTGCGTGTCGGTGCAGAGCAGCCGCGGCTGTCCGAACTTGAGCTCGGCGACGGCGCGGTCGAACAGCACGAGCAGATCGGCATCCTCCTCGCGCGTCGCGGCGTCAAACCGCATCCCGGGCGCAAGGCCGGCGTTCCATTCGTGAATCGCGAGCTGCACGGCCTGCTTATAGCCGGGCCGAAGGGCCTTTGGAACGGGCGTCCAGTCGACCCAGACGTGGGTGACCGGCGCGGGCGTGAGCGGCCCAACCTGTGTGCCGGCCAGGTCGAACAGCCCTTTCGACAGGAGCGCAGACGCCTGTGTCAGCGCGGCGCGGTCGGCTGACGCGGTCTCGGCGGGCAGGATGGGAGCGGCGGGACGAACCGGCGTGCCAGCCCCGGCCTGAGGACCGGCGAAGAGAATGAGCACGTTAAGAAGGGGCGCAAGTGCGTTCATGAGTGACCTCGGATGGTTGTGATCTCGGAGACGAGCGAATGATGATATCTATTGTACTACAAGTGCAGGATTCGCATTGCGCGTGCAGCGGAACGTATGCGGCTGCGCAGTTTGGACGGGGGGAGCAAGAAGCGATGCGTGAATAACACGGGGGCGGACGCCTTTCGACGTCCGCCCCCGGTTTCTCCGTGCCGACGGTCATGGCCGGCCTGGGAATCTTCGAATTCAATTGTCGTTATGTGGTTGTCGGTATTCGTTTGTCGCTATTTGGTTTTCGTTATTGCTTGTTCGCTATTCGATTCGGCCCGTCGCGCATTGCGAGAATCTGCCGCTCGGGACCGCCCTACAGATAATATTATGGCAATTGGGCCCGTGAAGTTCCGGGTAGTTTTCAATCCATAACGAGTTAATCCCGGCAACATGCCACGATTCGGGTGAGCAGGCTGCATGTTGGACCCGAAACTATAGGCAGGCGCGCGGGATTACAAGGCCTCTCGAATCCCGCCGCAAGGCAATCGGTTCGTTCGCGTGCAGCTCTGGAGGCGACGGTGGACACGGACTTCTCAACGCTTGCTGATCTGCTTCCAAACCTCTCCGGCGGCGACGGCGCTCTCACGAGAATCTTCCCGATCGTCTCGTTCGCGGTGGCGGCCGCGATTCTGGTCGCGCTGGCAGCCGGCAAACGACTCTACCGCAGGTGGTCCGTGGGCAAGTTGCGGACGTTCTCGGGCGGAGAGCTGGTCGCGCCCAACGTTGTGGCCGAAGGCATGTCCGCGACGCTCGAGACTCCGACGGCCACGGGCATGGGATGCTTCCGCTCGGTCGTCCGTTCCGTCGAGCGCCGATGGATCGCTCTGGCTGCGCCGGACGATGCGGAGAGCGGCATCGGGGTCGGCGCGCCCGTGTCGGTTCGCGTGCTCGGCGAGACGGCGGTCTATCTGTTCCACTCGGCCGTCGTGGACAGGCGTTGTGTGAACGGCGTCTCGACCCTCTACGTGGAGAAGCCAATTCAGGTCGAAAAGGTGCAGCGACGCGCCCACTTCCGCGTCGCCGTGCATCTGCCGGCCGTGCTCAATGTGATTCAAGCGGGAACGGAGGCGTCCGCGCCCCTCCGCGGGGACATCGACAATCTCTCGGGCGGCGGGTTCCGGATGGCGCTGCCCGCGGCCGTTCCGGAAGGCAGCGTTGTACGGGTCCGGCTCCCCGTCGTGACGCTTCTCGGCTATTCGTTCGAGGCGCGCGTCATCCACTGCTCCGAGGCGCGCGACTTCGGCCCGATGCGATACCGCGCGCGATGCGAGTTTATCCACCTTCCGGAGGAGACCCGAAACCTCATCGTCTCCTACTGCTTCGACGTTCAGCGCGAGATGCGGGATGGCAGCCGCGCGGCCTGACCTCGCCGAATCGGGCGGCGGCACGAATCCCGTCTCAATTTGACGAGCGCGAACTGACGATGTGCCGTCCCGCGTCGCAATATCAGCCTCCAATCCCGTAATCGAAAATTGACAACATGCGGGGAACGATTCCGCCGGAATCGTTCCCCGCGAATCATGGCATCTCCGGCGTCCCTAGAAATCCTGCACGAAGCTCGTGGTGAGCGGCGCACCAGTGTTCCCGTTCTGGCCGTAATCGTAGACCGTGTACGCGTGGCCCGCCTGGAGGTTGAGTCCGGTAAGCCCGCCGTTCGCGAGCACGACGTCCGTCGAGGGGTTGGCCGCATCCCGGATGCTGAACGTGCTTCCGGACTGCACGGGCACGAATGCGTATGCGTCGGTGGCCGAGTTGAAGCCGTAGCCGACGCTCGACATGTTGCTGCTCAGGGGAGTCGCGACCCCGCCGTTAACGGAGCTGTATAGGCCGAAGTTCTGCGTTCCCGGCGAGAGGTTGATGAACCGGACGGCGGCCTGGCCCGTCGGAATCGTGGTGGTAGTCGAGTTGAAATCGGGGACGAGGAAGAACTGCGGTCCAAGCGTGCCGTTCTGCCCCATCTGGCCGGCTGCGACGAGGGTATAGTTCGTATTGGCGGCGAGCCCCGAGGGCGTCGTGAGCTGGATCGGAGTCGTAAAACCAGTCCCGCTGCCCGATGGCGTGAACGTCCCGCTCGGAACGGTCGTATACCCGAACGCGGGGTTGAACTGGCCGTAGGCGAGGCCGCTCTGTCCTGACAGCGTCGTGCCGTTCGCCCCGATCGTCAGCGTTCCGGTGTTGCCATTCGAGGGAACGAGGGTATTGAACGT
>Ga0207667_10007405_pt1 | contig 13199 bp, 13 predicted proteins | sample KBSCornC52_FD_184301 | JGI IMG/M metagenome (GOLD analysis project Ga0207667, IMG submission 184301) | Corn rhizosphere microbial communities from Kellogg Biological Station, Michigan, USA - KBS Corn C5-2 (SPAdes) (version 2) | ecosystem: Host-associated > Plants > Roots > Rhizosphere > Soil ...
AGCTGGGTGGCGGCATCCGACCTGGACACCATCGAGCGTTACCTGGATGACGGCATCACCTACATCATCGTGGGCACGGCCGCCGTCAAGAATCCGGGCTTCCTGCACGACGCCTGCGGCGCCTTCCCGGGCAGCATCATCGTCGGCCTGGACGCCAAGGACGGCAAGGTCGCGACCGACGGCTGGAGCAAGATGTCCGGCCACGAAGTCATCGACCTGGCGCGCAAGTTCGAAGGCTATGGCGTGGAATCGATCATCTACACCGACATCGGCCGCGACGGCATGATGGGCGGCGTGAACATCGAAGCGACCGTGCGCCTGGCGCAGGCCGTCAGGATCCCGATCATCGCCTCGGGCGGCCTGCACAACCTGGCCGACGTGGAAGCCCTGTGCGCCGTGCAGGACGAGGGCATCGAAGGCGTGATCTGCGGCCGTTCGATCTACGAAGGCACGCTCGACCTGGCCAGCGCGCAGGAACGCGCGGACGAACTCACCGAGGGCGCGCAGGCGTAACCGCCCGCGTCCGGATCCGTCGCTGCCCGCGTGGCGGCGACGGATGACTATCGCAAATACTCCTATGCTTGCAAAACGCATCATCCCTTGCCTGGACGTCACCGGCGGCCGCGTGGTCAAGGGCGTCAACTTCACCGAACTGCGCGATGCCGGCGACCCCGTCGAGATCGCACGCCGCTACAACGAGCAGGGCGCCGACGAGATCACCTTCCTCGACATCACCGCGTCCTCCGATGGCCGCGACCTGATCCTGCCGATCATCGAGGCGGTGGCCTCGACCGTGTTCATTCCGCTGACCGTGGGCGGCGGCGTGCGCAAGGTCGAGGACGTGCGCCGGCTGCTGAACGCCGGCGCGGACAAGGTGTCGATGAACACCTCGGCCGTGACCAACCCGCAGCTCGTGTACGACGCCTCGCAGAAGCACGGCGCCCAGTGCATCGTCGTCGCCATCGACGCCAAGCAGGTCGCGCCCGGCAAGTGGGAAGTGTTCACCCACGGCGGCCGCAACCCGACCGGCCTCGACGCCGTCGAATGGGCCCGCAAGATGGAAAGCCTGGGCGCCGGCGAACTGCTGCTGACCAGCATGGACCGCGACGGCACCAAGGTCGGCTTCGACCTGGGCCTGACGCGCGCCGTCTCGGACGCCGTCGGCATCCCCGTGATCGCTTCGGGCGGCGTGGGCGGCTTGAAGGACCTGGCCGACGGCGTGCTGGAAGGGCATGCCGACGCGGTGCTGGCCGCCAGCATCTTCCACTACGGGCAGCATACGGTCGGTGAAGCCAAGCGCTTCATGGCCGACCGCGGCATCCCGATGCGCCTCGACTGATTCAAGACTACCTGACGACACCATGGTGACCCCGACCACCCCCCCGACGATCCCGGGCCAACCCTGGCTCAAGAAAATCCAGTGGGACGAGCACGGCCTCGTGCCGGTGATCGCCCAGGAAGCCGGCACCGGCGACATCCTGATGTTCGCCTGGATGAACCGCGAAGCCCTGGCGAAAACCGTGGAGCTTGGCGAAGCCGTGTACTGGAGCCGCTCGCGCAAGAAGCTGTGGCACAAGGGCGAAGAGTCCGGCCACGTGCAGAAAGTGCTGGAAATCCGCCTCGACTGCGACGAAGACGTGGTGCTGCTGAAGGTCGAGCAGGCCGGCGGCATCGCCTGCCATACCGGCCGCCATTCCTGCTTCTTCCAGAAGTTCGACAATGGCGACTGGAACAGCGTCGAGCCCGTGCTGCAGGATCCCGATACCATCTATACCAACTCGAAGAAATCGAAATGAGCACGCAACTGGAACGCCTGTCGGCCGTGATCGAATCGCGCAAGCCGGCCAATGGCGGCGACCCGACGGCCTCGTACGTGGCCAAGCTGTTCGCCAAGGGCGACGACGCCATCCTGAAAAAGATCGGAGAAGAAGCCGTCGAGACCGTGATGGCCGCCAAGGACGTGCGTGCCGGTGCCGATCCTTCGAAGCTGCTGTACGAGACCGCCGACCTGTGGTTCCATTCGATCGTCCTGCTGGCGCAATTCGGCCTCACGCCGCAGCAGGTGCTGGACGAGCTGGCGCGGCGCGAAGGCATTTCCGGCATCGAGGAAAAAGCGTCGCGCCCGAAAGACTGAACAAATCTGGAGAGAATATGGACAATTGCATCTTCTGCAAGATTGCAGCCAAGCAGATTCCGGCCAGCGTGGTGTACGAGGACGACGAGCTGCTCGCGTTCAAGGACATCAACCCGGCCGCGCCCGTCCACCTGCTGGTGATCCCGAAACTGCACGTCGATACGTTGTCCGACTGCACGGATGCGCACGCGCCCGTGCTGGGCAAGATGCTGGCGCTGGCGCCGAAGCTGGCGGCTGAACACGGCATCGCGGTGAAGACCGGCGCGGACGGCAAGCGCAGCGGCGGCTACAAGACGCTGTTCAACGTCGGTCCGGATGGTGGACAGGAGGTGTATCACCTGCACCTGCACGTGTACGGCGGTCCGCGTCCGTGGCGTGGCCTGGGCACGTAAGACCCGGAAAAGACGGGATTTTTCCCAACGGTAAGACGGCATTCCTGCCCTGCATGGCTTATACTGGCGTAGCTTTAGGCTTACGCAGATCGGGCGGTTGCCCGACAAGGAGAAAACAATGGGTTCGATGAGTATCTGGCACTGGCTGATCGTGCTGGTGGTTGTGGTGGTCGTGTTCGGCACGGGCAAGCTGCGCAATGCGGGCTCGGACTTGGGCAAGGCCGTCAAGGGTTTCAAGGATGGCGTGAAGGGCGAGGAAGAGAAGTCCTCGACCGGTCAGGTGCCGCCGGCACCGCAGCAGGTTGCCGACAAGTCGACCATCGACGTCGACGCCCGCGAAAAAACCCGTCACTGATCGGTTGAGCTGCACCATCCATGATCGATCTCGGTCTTAGCAAGCTCGCCATCATCGGCGCGGTGGCGCTGGTCGTGATTGGCCCGGAAAAACTGCCCAAGGTGGCGCGCATGGCCGGCACCCTGTACGGCCGCGCCCAGCGCTACCTGAACCAGGTGAAATCCGAGGTCTCGCGCGAGATCGAGATGGAAGAATTGCGCAACCTGCACAAGGACATCCAGGACAGCGCGCAGAGTTTCAAGTCCGAGGTCGAGACGTTCAAGTCCGAGGTCGAGAGTACCGTCTCGACCCACATGGACGAGGTCGGGTCCGCCTGGCGCGGCGACACGGCCGTCATGCCCACGACGGCGGCCACCTCGGACGACATCGAGCGCAAGGCGCGCGACTTCCGCCGCAAGAAGCTGGCGAAGACCTCGAGCGTGCCGGCCTGGTACAAGAACCGCCAGGGCACGCGCCAGCATGTGCTGTCCGGCGCCGCGCGGGTGCGCAAGTTCCGTCCCGGCGGTACCACCTCCACTACCAAATTTTTCTGATGATGGCCGCCTCTGGGCGCCATACCCTAGCGCCAGATGACTGAAGAAACTGCGGGCGAAGAAACCTTCATCTCCCACCTGGTCGAGCTGCGCGACCGCCTGATCAAGGCGACGTACGGCATCGTCCTCGCGTGCATCGTACTGATGCTGTGGCCGGGCGCCGCGCAAATCTACGATTTCCTGGCCGCACCGATGCTGGCCGCGCTGCCGGCCGGCTCCAAGATGATCGCCACCGGCGTCGTCGCGCCGTTCCTCGTGCCGATGAAGGTGACCCTGCTGATCGCCTTCATCCTCGCGCTGCCCTGGGTGTTTTACCAGGTCTGGGCCTTCGTCGCGCCCGGGCTGTACGCACACGAGAAACGGCTCGTGCTGCCGCTCGTGATCTCGTCCTCGCTGCTGTTCATCGGCGGCGTGGCGTTCTGCTATTTCTTCGTGTTCGGCCGCGTGTTCCACTTCATCGGCAACTTCGCGCCGAACTCCATCGCCGTGATGCCGGACATCGAAAATTATCTCGATTTCGTGATGTCCATGTGCCTCGCGTTCGGCGCCACGTTCGAGGTGCCGGTGGTTGTCGTGATCCTGGTCCGGATGGGCATCGTCAGCGTCGAGAAGCTGCGTTCGATCCGTCCGTACGCCATCGTCGGCGCCTTCGTGATCGCCGCCATCGTCACGCCGCCGGACGTCGTCAGCCAGCTGGCGCTGGCCATTCCGATGTGGCTGCTGTTCGAGCTGGGCCTGCTGGCGGCACCGGTCTTCGTGCGCGCGACGCAGGCGCCGCAGGAACACGCCTGACGCTTCCCGCTCTACATTAAAACGACGGCGCCTGCGGGCGCCGTTGTCGTTATTGGCATGGCGCCGTACGCGCGCTTGGCGATGTACATTTTGTGAAATCGCCATTTCCGAATTCGATACAATCGATTTTGTTGCTGTTAAAATATCAATTTCGTTTTGACGAATACTGTGTCACGACAGCGCATTCATGCCTAAGAAACTGCTGGCCATTGCCGGGACGCTTGGAGCGCTGTGGCTCGCGCTTGGCGTGAACTCGCTTACGTTGCCGGTCGTGTTCCTGCATTACTCTGCCGCCGCCACTGTGCCTGTGACCTATTTTTTCAACGAAGACAACGACATCGTCAAGGATCGTCTGGTGCCCGGCGCGAGCATCGAGTTCCGCACCGCCCGGCGTCTCCATGCCGGTTATTTCATCGACGTGAGCCTGCCGTTCGCAAGCCGCGACGGCGTGGAGATCAGACAGCCGTTCAGCCGCGTCGACATCTATATCGGGCCCGATGCGAAGATCGAGCGCACCGTGGTGAAAAACGATTTCCTGGCTCGTGTCGCTTTCGAATAGCATGATCAAAAGTATTGTTAACACACTCGTGCTGGCGTCCTGCATGGCACTGACAGGCGGCACACTTGCCGCGACATTGGCCGGCAGCGCCAGCAGCGTGTCGTCGGAACAGCAAGGCATGCATCAGTGGCAGGTCCTGGGTGGCAAGCTTATTCTGATCAATGGTACGTATCAGGACATCCTCGCCTACAAGCACAGCCTGACCTTCTACTTCGAGAGCAAACCTGGCGAAGAGTGGATGCACGTCCCGATCATTGACGGCGACAAGCGGAGTGCGCTTACCTGGTTCAGCATTTCCCAAGGTGAGCAGACCGTCGCGGATGCTGCCGTGGTGGCCGCCGCCAATGGCGTCGAGCTCGTGATCGCCGAAACCAGACCCCGCGTCGTTGCGCCGGTCTCGGTGACTTGGTACCGGTTCACCGAGGCCGGCGACGCCGAGACGGACGGTCCGGCTTATTTCTTCAAGAAGACTTCCACCACGAGCTATCCTGCCAATGCCAAGCTGACGGTCGAGCACGTGTTGAAAAAGGAAGTCGCCACCAAAATGAAGAAATAAGGTTGATTCATGAGCCGCGAATTCATCAGAGTCCGACATCGTCAACATGAACGACGTCGCCTCGAACTCGAATGAAAGTACACGATGACCAGATCTTTTAAATACACAGTCATGCTGGCGGCATGGATCGCCGGCGCAACCGCAGCCCATGCCGGCTCTCCCGACGGACTGAGCATCGCTGTCGTCGGGAACGCGTCCGGCGCGCCCTATACCGGCGCGATCAAGCAGTTCGTCGCGGACCACCGCGCCCACAAGGTTGCCGACTGCAGCGAGACCAGGCTGAGTGTCGCCAATGCCTACTTCACGAACCTGCCGCCGCAACTGACCGGTGACCTGGCCGTGGCGGCCGTGCACGACAAGGCCAGGCGCAAGCGGCTCGGCAAGCTGCTGACGCGCTTTCGGGACGAGACGCTCAACCACGGCTTCGATGCCGCGCTGGCGTACGAGGCCAGGGATGGGAAAGTGCGCCTGTATGGCATTTCCGGCGACCCCCGCGACAAAGTCCTCGCATCGAGCCTGTCCCTGGACGAGGCGCAGGATCAGAAAAAATTCAACGTTGCCGTCTGCAAGGCCGTTGCCGAGTTGTTCGTGCTGGCGGAACCTTGACCAAGAGAGGGCCAACGATGAACCGACGCCCGCTACAAATCGCCACCGCCATCCTCGCGTGCGTGCCCGCGCTCACGGGCCTGCTCGCCATGACGGGCGTGAACGATCCGCTCTACGGCGCGCTGCAACTGCCGCACGACGCCACCCTCGACAGCAACCTCCGGTTCTACGGCGGCGTGTGGCTGGGACTGGGCCTGGCCGCGTTCTGGCTGGTCCCGCGCATCGAGCGCGAGACCGTCCTGTTCCGCTTTTTGTGGCTGATGATCTTTGCCGGCGGCATCGGGCGCCTGCTGTCGCTGGTGCTGACCGGCATGCCGTTCCCGCCGTTCATCGGCTTCACGATGCTCGAAGTGATCGGTGCGCCGTTGTTCGTCTGGTGGCAGGCGCGGGTCGCTCAGGCGGCTGCGTTGAACGATCCCCGGCCGGCTTGCGCTACTCGACCGTGATCGGCAGGTCGCGCCCCTCCAGCGCCACCTGTCCCGCGAAATCCGCCGCGTAGATGCGCAGCACGTAGTCGCCTGGTTCGAGACCGTCCACCTTCCACGTGCCCGGTAGCGCAACGCCATCCTGCAGCGTGTTGTTGACGGCATAGGCGAACACGGTGGCCTTGCTGCCATAGACCGTGATGCCGCTGTTCTCCGCATACAGCAGCTTCACCGCTTCGCGCTCGCGCGGCAGGCGGTCGTAGACCTGCGTGATGCGCGGCGTCTCGAACCCGGCGATCGGGCTGCCGTCCGCATGCAGCAACTGGTAGCCCAGCTTGTACAGGCCGAGCCGGCGCCGCGCCAGGTTGCCGTCCATCTGGTCGTAGCCGGCGACGACGATGGACACCTCACCGAGATTGCGCGCCACGTGCAGGCGCTTGCCTTTCCTGCCCGGCAGGCGCTGGCCGTTCGCGTCGTACAGGACGATGCTCTGGATACGGGGCGGCACCGTGTCGTGCAGGCCCACGAACGGCAGGGCCAGCGCGTTGACGGCGATACCGCCGGGGTAGTACTCCATGTGCACGTGCGCCATCGGATTGATGGTGCCGAGCGCGTCGCCGACGGCGAACCGGGTGCCGCGCCGCACGCGCACGCGTTCCGGCTTGCCGTCCGCGCCGCGCAGCACCTGGAAGCGCGGATCGAGCACATTGTTCCTGGCATCGCGGCCCACGCGCATGTGGATGTACGCCAGCTGCCCGATGCTCATGCCTTCGCCCAGTTCATCGAAGGCCCAGTTGGGATAAGGATCGCTGACCGTCGCCGGCAGGATCGCCAGCACGCGTGCGCCGACGTCGGCGCGGATGTCCAGGCCCGCATGGAAGTGGTCGCGGTTCTCGCCGTCGTAGTTGCCGCGCACTTCGCCCAGCACGCCGACGACTTCGTGCGGTTCCTGTTGCGGGGCGACGGGCCAAGGCATCGATGCAGGCGCGGGCTGTGCCGATGCCGTGATGTGCGGAGCCGGCACGCCCGGTTGCGGCGGCGCCAGCGCGAAGACCTGCTGCGCCTGGCCGTCGGCCACGACCAGCGCGCCGTCGCGTTTGACGGCAATGCTGCGCGGCGCAGACAGCTGCACGCTGCCGTCGCTGGCATAGCTCGCGCCGGCGGGACGGTCGGCGTCGGGCAGGGCGCGATACTGCCCGTCCGGGGCGAACTGGAAGATGCGTCCGCCCGCGCCGCCCGCGTACAGATAGCCGTCATGCGTCAGCGCCAGTGCGACGAGGCGCCGCAGCAGCGGACGCCACCCGTCCTCGTACGACCCCGCGAACGTCGTCACTGCTCCATTCTTGTCGATGCGGCGGATCGCGTCGTTGCCGGTATCGGCGACGAACAGCACGCCGTGCCTGTCGATCGCGATGGCGCACGGCGTGTCGAATGCGGCCGCCATCGCCGTGCCGTCCCGGTAGCCGGGGACGCCGCTGCCGGCAGCCGTCGTCACTGTGCCGTCCCGGCCGATGCGGCGGATGCGGTCGTTATAGGTATCGGCGACATAGACGTTGGCTTCGCGGTCGACGGCCACGCCGACCGGCCCGTCGAAGCGCGCGGCGCGGCCAACGCCGTCGGCGTAGCCCGCCTCGCCGCCGCCCGCCAGCGTGCTCACGCTGCCGTCGGGCGCCACCTTGCGGATCGCGTTGTTGTGCGTATCGGCCACGTAGAGGTTGCCCAGGCGGTCGATGGCCAGCGCCGACGGCGTGTCGAATGCGGCGGCGGGGCCAAGGCCGTCCGCGAAGCCCGCATGGCCGCCGGCGAGGGTGGTCACCTGGCCGTCGGGTGCGATGCGGCGGATGCAGCTGCAGTCACCGCCGTCGGCTACGAACACGTTGCCGTGGGCGTCGACGACGGTCCCGAACGGATCGCCGAAGCGACCGGCCAGCGGCGTCACGCGCGCGGTCCACGCGGGCCTGGTCGGCGCGTCGGCGGGGCGCCAGAAGGCGCGGCCCGGCGTGGCGTCCTGGCGGGCGTTGAAGACGTAGAGTGCCGCGCCGCCGGCCAGCACGGCGACGCCCGCGAGCGCCGCAACGATCGTCGTGCGTTTCACCGTTACTGCATCAGCTGGCCGATGATCTTGACGGGCGCATTCCCGTAGCTCAGGAACTGGTCATGGAACGCCTTCAGGTCGAAGCGGTCGCCCAGCTGCTGCCTGCGGCGCTCGCGCAATTCCATGATGTCGCTGTAGCCGCTGAAATAGCTGGACAGCTGCACCGACGACAGCTGCGCGCGCTTCCATTTCTCGGACGCTTCCTGCGGGGTCTGGAATGCCTGGCGCACCAGCAAGTCCATGGCCTGTTCGCGTGTCATGCCCAGCACGTGCACGCTGTAGTCGAGGATCGTGTTGGTGACGCTGCGCAGGTTCCACTTGCACCACATCAGCCACAGCTCCGGCGCGTTGTCGCCATAGCCCGATTCCAGCATCATGCGCTCGCCGTACACGGCCCAGCCTTCGACCATCGCGCCGTTGCCGAACAACGCCTTCACCAGCGAGGGCGAGCGGTTCGCGTTCATCAGCTGCGTGTAGTGGCCCGGGATCGCCTCGTGGATGTTCAGGATTTGCAGCATCCAGTTGTTGTACTCGCGCAGGCTGCTCTCCGCCTGTTCCGGCGTCAGGCCGTCCAGCGGCGTCACGTTGTACCAGGTCTTGTCGCGCGGCCGGTACGGGCCCGGCGCGTCGATGCTGGCGCCGGCCACGCCGCGCTGGTACAGCGGCGTCTCGCGCACGACGAGCGGTTTGCTCGGGTCGATCGACACGAGGTTGTGCGACATGACCCAGTCCTGCAACTGCGGGATCTGGCGGCGGATCTCGGGCAGGAAGTTCGCCGGCGTCGTGTGCTGCAGCGAGAGCCTGTCGATCACCATGCCGATCTTCCTGTATCGATCAGTGGGTTTCTGAGTGCTGCCCATCGTCTTGTCCCACAGCTGGTCGGCCAGCCCGTCCATGCGGTTCAGCAGCTCGTCGCGCGCGGCCAGGGCCTTCTGGTACGTCTGCTCGCCCGTGCTGGCCGACTGGATCTCGAACGCGAATTTTTGCTCGTACAGATCCTTGCCGATGCGGAAAGAGCGCGCGCGCTGCATCTGCACCTGCGACTTGTCGAGGTCCGTCAGGAAGTCGACCCAGGCCAGCAGCGCCGTGCCGGCGTTGGCGATGCGCTGGGCGAAGATGGCTTTCTCTTGCGGCGTCAGGATCGATTCCTGTGCGGCCTTGCCGAGGTCCGCCAGCACGACGAGCGTGCCCGGCGCCTGCTGGAGCGCCAGTTGCGTGTGTTCATGCGTCGGGTTGACGATCGAGGCCTGCGCGGCCTGGTAATACGCCGGCACGTCGGCCAGGCGCTTGAGGATCGTGCGCAGGCGCTGGGCCTTGGCCGCGTATTCCGTATTCAGGATCAGGTCGAAGCCCTGCGCCACGTTGTACGCGGCCGGGTTCCACTCGTACTCGCGGAACGTGGTCAGCTGCCAGCGGTCGTATTTGAGTTTGTTGAGGAGGACGGCCAGGTCGGTGCGCTGGTTCGGCGACAGCTTGTCGGCGTTCAGCTTGCCGAACTTGTCGAGCCATTCGTCGATGAAGGCGAGCTGCTTTGTGCGCGTGGCGGCGTCCGGCAGGGTCAGCTTGGCGGCCGCGTCGAACTTGCCGACGACGATGCCGTCTTCCGGATCGATGCGCCACAGCGCGGTGAGGAATTGCATGGACAGCGAGTCCATGAAGCGGTCGTTGCGGTTCTGCGGCGTGGCCGCGGCGACCGGGGGCGCGGCCTTGGCCACGGGCTTGCTCTCCGGCTTGTCTGCCTTGTCTGCCTTGTCCGCGGCTTTCGCCTTGCCCTTGCTCTTCGACGACGCATGGGCCTTGCTGCTGGTGGCCTTGTGATGGGACTTGGGACGCGCACTCGCCGGCGCCAGCGCGACGCTGGTGAGCAGGACGGCAAGTGCGATTTTCGATTTCATCATTATCTGTCTGCCTGATTGAATGAAGGGCCAGATGGGGGGCGCCAGATTAGCATCATTCGGGCTGATTGCGGGAATCTGAAACAATACGTCACGAACACGCCGTGACGGCAACCGCCGTCAACGACCCCGCAACGGCGCCTATCGTCAGCCGGATCGCCAGTCCGCGACCGACGCTGTCCGGCCTGCCGACGATCCCGCGAGTCCGGCCTGCAGCATGGCCAGCATGTCGGCCGGCGACATGCGCGCGGCCATGTCGGTGCCTTCCAGCAGGCTGTCGGCGAGGTCGCGCTTGTGGCGGTGCAGGTCGACGATGCCTTCCTCGATCGTGTGGCGCGCCACGAGGCGGTAGATCGTGACGGGCCGCTGCTGGCCCATGCGGTGCGCGCGGTCGCTGGCCTGGTCTTCGACGGCCGGGTTCCACCACGGGTCCATGTGGATCACGTAGTCGGCGGCAGTCAGGTTGATGCCGACGCCGCCCGCCTTCAGCGAGATGAGGAACAAATCGCCGTCGCCGGCCTGGAACGCGTCCACGCGGCGCTTGCGCTCCTGCATCGGCGTCGAGCCATCGAGGTACTGGTAGCGGATGCCGCGTTCGTCGAGGTGCGTGCGGAGCAGGGTGAGGTGGTCGACGAACTGGCTGAACACGAGGGCCTTGTGGCGGTTTTCCAGCAGCTCGTCCGCGAGGCGCGCGAACGTCTCCAGCTTGCTGCTGCGGATGCCGCTGTCGGGCGCGACGAGGGCCGGATTGCAACAGGCGCGGCGCAGTTTCATCATCTCCGCGAGGATCTGGATCTGCTTTTGCGACTGCGGTGCCTCCAGCGCCGCGATGCGCTCCAGCGCTTCACGGCGCAGCGATTCGTAGAGCGCCGTCTCTTCTTCCGACAGCTGCACGGGCAGCACGATTTCCGTACGCGGCGGCAGCTCCGACAGCACCTGCGCCTTGGTCCTGCGCAGGATGAACGGCTGCGTGAGGCGGCGCAGGCGCGTGCGCGCCGCGAGTTCCGCACGCTTGTCGCTGGCCTTTTCGATGGGGCCGGCGAAGCGCAGCTGGAACTGGTCGGCGGTGCCGAGCAGGCCCGGATTGATGAACCGGAACAGGTTCCACAATTCACCCAGGTGGTTTTCCAGCGGCGTGCCGGTGGCGACCATCCTGAAATCGCCCTGCAGCGCCATCACGGCGGCGGAGCGGCGCGTATAGGCGTTCTTGATGGCCTGCGCCTCGTCCAGCACGATCGTATGCCAGCGGATGCCGTCGAACAGCGCGGACTCCAGTTGCAGGAGGCCATAGCTGGCGACGATCACGTCGAACGGGCCGGCCTCCTTCACCATCGCGGCGCGGTCGCCGGGGCCGAACAGCTTGACGTTCAATGTGGGCGCGAAGCGTTCGGCCTCGGCGATCCAGTTCGTCGCGACGGATGTCGGCGCCACGACGAGCGTCGGCCCGCCCGGCGCGCGCGCCAGGATCAGCGCGAGCGCCTGCAGCGTCTTGCCGAGTCCCATGTCGTCCGCCAGGCAGGCGCCCACGCCCCAGTGCGCGAGACGGGACAGCCATTCGAAGCCTTCGAGCTGGTAGTCGCGCAGCTCGGCCTGCAGGGTACCCGGCAACTGCGGCCGGTATTCCGCATTCGCCTGCATATGCTTCAGGTGCGCGCGCCACGCTTTATCCGCATCGACGCCGCCCGCCTCCTGTGCCATCTCTTCCAGCGCGAAGCTGGCCAGCGGGTGGAAGCGCAGCGCTTCGTCGTCGGCATCGCGGTAGGCCGACAGATCCATCAGGCGGCGGTGCAGCTCGTGCGTGAGGGCGAGGAACTGGTTGTCGCCGAGCGCGATAAAACGGTCCTCGCGCACGCGCGCGAGCAGGTCGCGCAAGTCCATCACCTTGTTCTCGTCGACCTGCACTTCGCCGTTGGCCGCGAACCAATCCTTGTCGCGCCGGATCTGCAGGCGCACCGATTTCGACGAGACCTTCTTCGACACGCGGAACGACTCGCCCTCGGGCCACGCGACCAGGACCTTGGCTGCATCCAGTTCCTGCAACTGGACCACCAGTTCCAGGCAGTGGATCGGCGCTGCGAGCAGCCATTCGCCATGTTCGTCTTCCGCCTGCTCCAGTGCGGGCACGTCGGCCAGCAGCTGGCGTTCGGCCTCGCGTTCCGCGTTCAGGTCACGGCGCGCTTCCGTGCGCACGCCGGCGACGTCGGCGATCACGCTCTCGGCGCCGTCGCCGGGGCGGAAGTACGGGCCGGCATCCGGCAGCGGACGCACCATCACCTGGATGCGCAAGCCCTGCTGGTAGGGCAGCAGGTTGACGTGCAGGCGCGGGTCGGCCGCCACCTGCTCGATGTCGGCCGCGCTGCCGCCGATGTCCGACTGCACGGTGACGATGGACGAGATGGCGCTGATCGCCTGCAGCACGCGTTTTTCCGCTTCCAGCGGCACTTCGAGGCCGTCGCCGACGATGGCGCCGATGCGCCGGTGCTCGTCTTTCACACGCACGATGCGCAGCCGCGTCGGCGTCTCCTTCGTGACGACGATCTCCCCCTGCTGCTCGCGCAGCGTCGGCACGAGCGTGATCACGACCTTGCCGCCGCCGGCGCGCACGACCAGTTGCGGCTCGCCCGGCAGCAGTTCGATGCGCGTGCCCGGCGAGTCCATCCAGAACAGCAGCGGATGGCCGGCCAGCGTGGCGATGGCCTTGTCCAGATCGAATTCATAGCGCGTGCCGGTACCGCTGTAGTAGCGGAAGGCGCCGATGCTGGCGGCCACCTGCACGTCCTGTGCGGTAAGAAAATCCAGTTCCGCCGCTTCTTCCGCGAGGCGCTTGAGGCCCAGCGGCCGGCCACGCGTCCAGCCA
>Ga0207667_10007408_pt1 | contig 13195 bp, 9 predicted proteins | sample KBSCornC52_FD_184301 | JGI IMG/M metagenome (GOLD analysis project Ga0207667, IMG submission 184301) | Corn rhizosphere microbial communities from Kellogg Biological Station, Michigan, USA - KBS Corn C5-2 (SPAdes) (version 2) | ecosystem: Host-associated > Plants > Roots > Rhizosphere > Soil ...
AATACCGTGTCTTAAACGGGGATGGCAAAATTGACGATAAAGACCAAGCCTTTATCGGCTATCCAACAGTGCCCGAAATTGTATATGGCTACGGTTTATCAGCCGGGATCAAAAACTTTGATATCTCCTGCTTTTTCCAGGGCCAGGCTCGTGTGTCGTTCTTTATCGATCCAAGCCGCACCAGTCCGTTCATTCAAAGCCCCGATCCGTACATATATGGCAATACACAGCTGATAAAAGCCTTTGCTGACAGTCACTGGAGCGAGGAAAACCAGGATTTATATGCAACCTATCCAAGGTTAGGTGTAACCGGAAACCAGATCGAAAACAACCGCCAAAACAGTACCTGGTGGATGCGTGATGGTAGTTTCCTGAGACTTAAATCGGTAGAGATAGGTTATTCGTTGCCGCCATCAATTTTAAAGCGCCTAAACGTAACCAAATGCCGCATTTACTTTAACGGCTTAAACCTGTATACCTGGAGCGCCTTTAAACTTTGGGACCCTGAGCTTGGTGGTAATGGTTTTGCCTACCCAATACAAAAGGTGTTCAACTTAGGCATAAACGTTAGCCTATAATTTTTTACAGATCAATACTTAGTATTATGAAACAATATTATAAACTTTTATTACTGGTAGGGCTCCTGGTTTCGGGCGCATCATGTAAAAAATATCTTGATGTAACACCAGATAATACCGGTACCCTCGAGTACGCGTTCAGGAACCGTAACGAGGCCGAAAATTACCTTTTTACCTGCTATGCTACTTTACAGCAATTTTATGATCCTACATCAAACATAGGTTTCACCACATCATCGGAAATCATTTATCCCAACAACCTCACCAATCACCCGCTTAATGAAAATGGCTTTAGCCTTATCCGCGGCACGCAAAACAGCGCAAGCCCCGGTGTAAACTGGTGGGATGGCGAAAATGGCGGGCAGGCATTGTTCCGTTCTATCCGCAGGTGTAACATCATGCTTGAAAACATTGACAAACCTGTTGACCTTTCACCAGCTGAAAAAGCAAGGTGGATAGCCGAGGTAAAGTTCCTTAAAGCATATTACCATTATTACCTGTGCCGCTTGTATGGGCCGGTACCACTGGTAAAAACCAATATCGATATTACGGCCAGCACCGAAGAGGTAAGGGTAAAACGCTCACCGGTTGATTCGGTATTTAATTATTGTGTCCAGTTGCTGGACGAAGCCATTCCTGATCTGCCACCGGTTATCACCAACCAGGCAAAAGAACTTGGCCGCATTACCCAATTAACCGCCTTATCAATTAAAGCCGAAATGTTGGCAACACAGGCCAGCCCGTTATTTAACGGCAACCCTGATTACGCCAGCATGAAAAATAAGGATGGACAGGCACTGTTTTCCAGCACCGTCGATCCGCAGAAATGGAAGCGTGCCGCTGACGCCTGTAAAGCGGCCATTGATGCCTGCGAAGCTAATGGCCTTAAATTATACACATTTGTATCGCCTCCAACGGTAGGTTCCCTGTCAGATCAGTTGCGTAACGAGCTAACCATCCAAAACGCCGTTACCGAAAAATGGGATGTAAACCCCGAACTGATCTGGGCATTAAATCCAACATTTCCCTGTCAGGGATATGCAACACCAAGGTTAACGCCAAAATCAGCTGTTAACATTTTCTCGAACCCCTCAACATTTGCCGTTCCGATTTCAACACAGGAGCTTTTTTACACAGCTAACGGTGTACCCTTAACCGAGGATAAAAATTATGATTATACCAACCGTTTTGCACTGAAAACAGCAGGCGACGCCGATAAATACTACATAGCTCAGGGTTATACAACCATTAATGAGCACTATGGCCGCGAAAGCCGCTTTTATGCCAATATCGCTTTTGATGGCAGTATCTGGTATGGCAACGGCATTTACAACCAGGACCAGGCCTACCATGTTGAAGCGCGCGGTTCAGGTTCATTAGCAGGTCCAAAAGATTTGAACACGCTAAACATCACCGGCTATTGGCCTAAAAAGCTGGCTAATTACCTTTCAGTTTATGATGATGGTTTTCAGCCAATTGAATTTCACCTGCCGCTGATGAGACTTGCCGGTTTATATCTTTTATATGCCGAGACCCTGAATGAGGTAAACGGCCCCACAAGTGATGTATATAACTACATTGACAAAGTAAGGGCAAGAGCAGGTTTAAAAGGTGTGTTGGAATCATGGTCAACCTATTCAAAAACTCCGGGCAAGCCAACAACTAAAGAAGGTTTGCGTGATATCATACACCGTGAACGTCGTATTGAACTATGTTTTGAGGCGCAAAGCGGGTGGGACCTTCGCCGCTGGAAAGAAATCCAAAATGTATTGAGCGTACCACTGCAGGGTTGGAATATCTATGAGTCTGAAGCTGGTAACTACTACAGGCCGCACACCGTGTTAACACCGGTTTTCGGGCTAAAAAACTATTTCTGGCCAATAAAGGACAATGACCTGATCGTTAACAACAACCTGGTACAAACCACCTACTGGTAGGCGTCCCCTCCATTTAAAAATGAATTAATTCAACATAAATAAGAATTATGAAACGCATTAAAAATTATACGATAACAACACTGGTGCTTGCAGCAGCGTTGTTTATGGCGTGCTTAAATTCATGCAAAAAGAACGACGGTTACGTTAAGGAGGTTTCGACCGATATGACCAAGCCTGCGGTGGTTACCAACGTAAAAGTTAAAAACTTTAACGGAGGTGCTTATATCACCTATGATCTGCCAAACTCAGATAACCTGCTATATGTGCAGGCTGAGTACCGCATTAACGATAAAACTACACGCCAAACCAAATCGAGCTATTATTCGGATACGGTTACAGTTGACGGTTTTGCCAAAAGCCAGGAGTACGAGGTAACACTTTACTCGGTAAGCAGGGCTAACGTAAAATCGGATCCGCTGGTGGTTAAAGTACACCCCGATACCCCTTTTTATAAGCTGATAAAACCTACACTAACTATCACGTCTGATTTTGGCGGCGTAAACATCAAGGCGATGAACCCTAATCAAAAAGATATAGGGGTTATTTTATTGGCCTTTGATAAATCAACACAAGCATTGGAGGTTGTAGATCAGCATTATACCAAGGTTGATACCATTAATTACTCTATAAGAGGCTATCCGGCGGTATCACAAAAATTTGGTGTATACGTAACTGATAAATTTGGCAATATATCTGATACTACCATTGTAAACATCACCCCGATATTTGAAACGATACTTGATAAGAGCAAGTTTTCGGTATACAAAACCCCTACTGATAGCCCTACAGCTTATGGTTGGGAAGTGCCTTACCTATGGGATAACAAAACCGACGGCTACTCAAACGGCTGGCACACAGCTCCCGGAGCACCGGCGCCAATACAAGTTACCTTTAGTCTTGGTGTATCGGCACAGTTAAGCCGTTTTGTTTTATGGGAAAGGCCCGATCAATATGCTTACGCACACGGTAACCCTAAAGATTTCAGCATCTGGGGATCAAACGTCAACGCACCGCAGGATGTAAGGCTCCCTGATTATGCTCCTGTAGGAACTGTAGTTGGCGACTGGGTTAACATCGGGAACTACCATTACCCAAATCCGCCATCTGGCCTTACACCGGGCTTTACCAATGCTGCCGACGCTGCTTTTGTTGCCGCGGGAGTAAACTTTAATATTCCTCCGGGTTCAACGCCTATTAAATACTTCCGCTTTATGGTGCATGACACATGGTCAAACGGTGACTTTGCCCACATGATGGAACTTTCAATTTATGGTAACCCACAATAGGTATTAACTCATTTAGATTAAACGAACATGAAAAATATTGTCAGAATAGCTGCTTTCTGTTTGCTTGGATACCTGTTGTATGGTTGCAGCAAGCAAGACACACAGTTTGAATCATACTTAAACGGTCATGAAGTTAAGTATCCGGGCACAGTAACCAATGCCCACTCCCGTCCCGGAAATTTACGTGCCGCCCTTACCTGGAACCCAAGCTCCGATCCCAGCATAACCCGTTACGTGATATACTGGAACAATAAGGCCGATTCAATCATTTACAATTCCACCAACCACAATACGTCGGATAGTTTAACGGTTGTTATACCAAACCTGAACGAATACATTTATTCGTTCACTGTTTTCTCGTACGATGCCAAAGGCAACCGCTCTATTCCGCTTGATATCAACAATGTAAGAGTTTATGGGCCTATTTATCAATCGGGCTTAGCAAACAGGGGGTATAATGTTACCAATCCATATGGAATCAGTGCCGATGGAAAGCTTACCCTTAATTTCCTGAAAGTTGATACCAGTACCCATAATGTGTTCACAAATATAAAATACACCAATAAAGCCGGTAAAGAAAGTTTTGGGAAACTTAGCGCCGATAGCATGTCGGTTACACTCGCAGACTATAAGGCAGATACCAGGATCCAGTTCTTATCAGCCTTTAAACCAACGGTAAATGCGCTGGATACTTTTTATGTGGCTAACTATGAGGATTTCCCAACCATTAATTCTGTCGCTGTTTGCGATAAAAAACTGTTCAAAAAAGTTTATTTAGCCAATGACGCTAAGCCTTACGAGGGAGATACAGACATTGACAGGCTTTGGGACGGCAGTACAGGACCGCAGGGCTTCCCTAACATTTTCCATAGCGATGGCAATGGCCCGTTACCGGTAGTGATCACCTTTGATATGGGAGCTGTTTACAAAGGCCTTGTAGCCATTGAGGAAACAGGCCGAAACTGTTGTCACAACCCCGATGATTTTGAAGTATGGGGCATTGCGGATATTACCAACGCTGCTACTACCCTGAAAGCTAATGATGCCGGCTGGACTGCCGAATCTATTTCCAAAGGCTGGAAACTGCTTAAAGAGATTAAAAGGACCGACGACGGCAGCGCGCCATTAAAGGTAAACTTCGATCCTAATCCTCCGGCGGTACGTTACATCCGCATCAGGATCAAACACAACTCAAACAACGAGGGTAACTACACCAATATGAGCGAGCTTACCTTCTGGAATAACGCACTACTATAATAACACCCCAATGACCGGGCTGACTTGCGGCCTGGTCATATTTTAAAAAGCATAAAGACGAAGACCTCTATAATGTTCACACCAAAAATTCAGCAATGAAAAAACCGGCAATTATTCTCCTGTACCTGTTTTCTATAATCAAACTCAGCTTTGCCCAGCAGGCTGTTACTGTGAAAACACCCAAAGCGGTTTTGGATGATTTTATGACCAAACGCTTCGGCATGTTTGTACACTTCGGCCCGGTAACTTTACGCGGTACCGAAATTGGCTGGAGCCGCAACAAAGAAGTAGCGCAAGATGACTATGATAACCTGTACAAGGAGTTTAACCCGGTTTTATTTAATGCCGATGCCATAGTAAAAGCCGCCAAAGATGCAGGCATGAAATACCTGGTGATTACGGCAAAACACCATGATGGCTTTGCTTTATGGCCATCCGCTTTTACTGACTATAACATCAGCAAAACACCATATAAACGCGATATGGTTGCCGAACTGGCTACGGCCTGCAAAAAACAGGGTATCCTGTTTTGCATCTATCATACCGTGCTCGACTGGCACGACCCTAACTACCCTATCCATAACCCTTACGATTCGACAAAGAATGTTAGGGGTGATATGGCGGCCTTTAAAACGCAAATGAAGAATGAGCTAAAAGAGCTCATCACCAAATATCATCCCCACCTGCTTTGGTTTGATGGCTACTGGGAAAAACCATGGACCAATGCCGACGGGCAGGAGATCTATTCGTACATTAAAAGTATTGATCCAAAGGTGATCGTAAACAACCGCTTAGGCAAAGAAAGCGAAAAGCTGAACGCCCAATCGGTAGGTGATTACCTTACGCCCGAACAGCGCATCGGTCAGCTGAATATGAACGAACCATGGGAAAGCTGCATCACCATCTGCCAGCAATGGGCATGGAAACCTAATGATAAAATGAAAACCGCGCAGGAGTGTATCCAAACACTGGTAAAAACAGCCGCCGGTAATGGCAACCTACTATTAAATGTTGGACCTATGCCTGATGGCCGCATTGAAGTGAGGCAAGTTGAAACATTACGGCAAATGGGTGCCTGGCTAAAAAAGTATGGTGAAAGTATTTATGGCACCAAAGGCGGCCCGATTGCCCCTAATGATAACTATGCTGTTACACGCAAGGGAAACAAGATCTATTTGCACGTATTTCAGAAAAAAGGTGATAAAATTGTGCTGCCTAACATGCCGGGCACTAACATAACCAATGCTTATGTGTTGGGAGGAGCCAAAGTAAATTATAAACCGGATGCCACAGGCTATATCATTGATTTGCCGCAAACCTTACCTGATGCCAACAGTAATGTGATAGTATTGGAACTGAATAAAAACGCCGAAGAGATCCCCGTAATTACCACAGGTAAATAAAATAAAAAAAACAGAAAACCTAATTAACATAAACATGCTAAAAAGAACGCCCCTGCTAATAACTGTAATGATAACAGGTATTACAACGTTTACTCACGCACAAACAAAACAATTAAAACTTTGGTACAAACAACCTGCCCAGCGATGGGAAGAAACCGTTGCACTTGGTAACGGCCGCCTGGGGATGATGCCCGATGGCGGTGTTACTGCCGAAAAAGTAGTATTGAATGATATCACCATGTGGTCGGGCTCATCGCAGGATGCCAACAATTATGAAGCCTATAAAAAACTGCCCGAAATAAGAAGCCTGCTTGCCGCCGGTAAAAATGTGGAAGCGCAAGCCATTATCGATAAATCATTTGTATGCACGGGAAAAGGATCAGGCGGGGTACCTTTCGGTTGCTTCCAGATGCTTGGCGACTTGAACCTGAACTACCAATACAAGGGCATTGACGGCAAAAACATAAAATACGAAAACTATGAACGTGAGCTTTCATTAAACAACGCGCTGGCCAAAACCACTTACCAGGTAAATGGCGTTACTTACAAACGTGAATATTTTACCAGTTTTGGTAATGATGTAGATGTGATTAAACTAAGCGCCGATAAACCGGGAATGCTTAACCTGAGCATCAATATCAGTCGACCGGAGCGCGGGGTTACTTCAGTAGAAGGTAATGAGCTTGATCTTACCGGCCAGTTGGATAATGGTACCGACGGCAAAGGCGTAGCTTACAAAGCAAGGGTAAAGGCGCAACTAACCGGCGGTTCATTAAGCAGCACCCCTACTTCGCTGGTTATTAAAGACGCAACCGAGGTGATCATTTATATATCGGCGGGTACAGATTTTAAGAATCCGCAATATCTCAGCAAAATGGACGGCGCACTGAAGGCCGCTATGAAAAAGCCTTATGCCTTGGAAAAAGAGCAGCATATCGCCAACTTTCAGAAACTCTTTAACCGCGTAAAAGTTGATCTTGGTGCTTCAGAAGCAGATAAACTAACTACCGATCAAAGGCTTATCGCTTTCCATACCAATCCCGATGCAGATAAAGGCCTCCCTGTTTTATTTTACCAATTTGGCCGCTACCTGAGCATTTGCAGCACGCGTGTAGGCCTGTTGCCACCCAACCTGCAAGGTTTATGGGCTAACGAAGTGCACACCCCGTGGAACGGCGATTATCACCTGGATATTAATATTGAGATGAACCAGTGGCCGGTTGAAGTTTCCAACCTGTCAGAACTGAACCTGCCCCTTGCCGATCTGGTTAAAGGCATGGTGCCCCATGGCGAAAAAACAGCCAAAGCTTATTACAATGCCGATGGTTGGGTAGCCCATGTAATCACTAACCCCTGGGGCTTTACCGAGCCTGGTGAAAGCGCATCATGGGGAATTTGTAAAGTTGGTTCGGGCTGGCTTTGCGATAACCTGTGGCAGCACTATGATTTTACAGGCGATAAAAACTACCTGAAACAAATTTACCCGATACTGAAAGGCGCTGCGCAATTTTACAACAGTATGCTGATCAGCGATGCCAAAACAGGTTGGCTGGTTACCTCGCCTTCATCATCGCCCGAAAACAGTTTTTACCTGCCCGATGGTACACACGCCAGTATCTGCGTAGGTCCAACTATTGATAACCAGATCATCCGCCAGTTATTCAACAATGTGATAACTGCAAGCAAGATGTTAGGTACGGATGCTGCATTCAGCAAAACACTGGCTGCTAAAGTGAAAAAGCTCCCGCCGCCGGGTGTTATATCTAAGGATGGGCGCATCCAGGAATGGCTGGAGGATTATAAAGAAACCGAACCGCAGCATCGCCACGTATCACACCTGTATGGTTTATTTCCGGCATCTCAGATTACACCAGAAGCTACACCCGCACTTGCCGAAGCCGCTAAAAAAACTTTAGAGGTACGTGGCGACGACGGCCCAAGCTGGTCTATCGCCTACAAAATATTGTGGTGGGCACGTTTGCATGACGGAAACCGCACTTACAAACTGTTTAAGGAACTGATGAAGCCAACCATCAAAACCGATATTAACTACGGTGCAGGCGGCGGCGTATATCCTAATTTGCTATCAGCCGGTCCGCCGTTCCAGATCGACGGTAACTTTGGCGCGACAGCAGGTATTGCTGAAATGCTGATCCAGAGCCATGCCGGGTTTATTGATTTTATTCCTTCTATCCCTGATGCATGGAAAGCACAGGGCGAGGTTAAAGGCCTTAAGGCCCGCGGTAATTTCACAGTTGATATGAAATGGAAAGACGGTAAAGTAACCTCTTATAAAGTAACCTCACCTACTCCGCGTACGGTTAAAATAAAAGTTAACGGACAGATCAAAAGTATAATGGCCGTTAAAGCTTAATAATGGCTTATAAACAAATAAGGCATCCTTTTCAGGGTGTCTTATCTATACAAGTTGTTCTTTATTAAGCCGTATTGTAAAGAATGCTATTTGACTTAATTACAATAATTGCATACCATAAATAAAATGTAATTTACACATTTAATAACCTAAAATTCATGCAAAAATTCCTTACACATTTTATAATTGCTGTGCAATTGTCCGGCTTGCTTTGCGTTTGGCAGCCGGCAATTGTTTCGGCATCAACCCGAATCATTACTATCCAGCCAACCCCGAAAGGGAATATATCGTTTTCATACGGTACCTCTGGCACTATTAATTATGATCAAAAAACCGGCACTTTTTCTGTTATCGAAAATGGAAAAACTGTACTTGGTAATTGCTATAGCAAAGCCGGCATCAACGGAAAACTTATTACTTCAACAGCGTACAAAAACGTTGCTTATACTAAAGCCTTAATAACCGATGGTTTTGGCAAAGGCGTAAAACATACTTTCACCCTAAGCGGCAATAATTTGCCAAACATGATGCAGGTGTTTTATACTTATCCATCGCACAAAGGCTATTTTTTTGTCGAACTTTATGTTGAGGGCAAAAACCTGAAAACAAATTACATGGAGCCGATAGCCGGTAATATGGCAGCAATACCCGGCGATACCCGTTCGGTATTTGTGCCTTTTGATAACGATACCTTTATTAGCTACGATTCAAAAGCGTTTAAAGCCCCGCTTACCAATACCAGTGCTGAGATAGGTACTGTTTTCGATAACAGTAGCCGCAAAGGCCTGGTGTTTGGATCTGTAGAACACGAAACCTGGAAAACCGGTGTGCGTACCATCGCCAAAAAAGATAGTGCCAACACCTTTGAAATATGGGGAGGCTACACCGAAGAAGCTGTAAACCGCGATAAAATTGCCCATGGTTATATCAGCGGTAATACCGTTAAATCGCCTAAAGTATTTGTGGGCTGGTTTGCCGACTGGCGCAATGGTATGGAAGAGTTTGGTAAAGCCAACCGTATTGCCGAACCACCTTACATTTTTAACTGGACAAAACCTACTCCTGTTGGTTGGAACAGCTGGGGCGTTATGCAGGAAAAACTCAATTACGATAAAGCTATCAAAGTAGCCAACTTTTTTGCCGATAGCATCCCTGCATTCCGTAACGGCAATACCGCGTTTATTGATCTCGATTCGTTTTGGGATAATATGATCAGCGGTGGCTGGGAAGGTGATTTTGGCAAACTGAAATCATTTGCCGATTACTGTAAATCAAAAGGCCTTCAACCCGGCGTGTACTGGGCCCCATTTACCGACTGGGGTTGGAAAGGCGGCCCCAGCCGCAAAGTTTTAGGAAGTAACTACACCTATGGTGAAACATGGACAAAAGTTGGCGATAGCTATCACGACATAGACGGTGCCCGCGCAACAGACCCAACCCATCCGGGTACCCTGCAACATATTGACTATGTAATTGGTAAATTAAAAGCCTGTGGTTTTAAAATGATCAAGATCGACTTTCTGGGTCATGCGGCGGCCGAATCAAGCCATTTTTATGACCCTAAAATCACCACCGGCATGCAGGCGTATAAAAGGGGGATGGAACACCTGATTGATCAGTTGGGTGATCAGATGCTGGTTTACGCTGCCATTTCTCCCAGCCTGGCAACCGGGCGTTACGCACACATGAGGCGCATTGCATGCGATGCTTTTAAAACTGTAAAAGATACCCGCTATACCCTCAACAGCGTAAACTATGGTTGGTGGCAAACTTACCTATATAACTATATTGATGCCGACCATGTTGTACTTTCAACCGAAAGTGAAGGTGCTAACCGCGCCAGGATGCTCTCGGCCATTGTTACCGGCACGTTCATAACCGGTGATGATTTTTCGACACATGGGCAATGGAGTGACAGAGCAAAGGCCATGTATCAAAATCCTGAGATCTTGAAAATTGTGCAAAATGGAAAAGCTTTCAGACCAGTTGAGGGGAATACAGAAACCGGAACAACAGAACAATTTGCACTTAAAATTGGCAACAGCTTTTACCTGGCACTGTTTAATTATGGTAATGAGGATAAAACTTATGCCGTTGATGCTAAACGGATAGGATTTGAAGCTGGCAAAGGAAAGATTACCAAATCCTTGTTACAAGGCTATAACCTGAACAACACGGGCATCGTTGTAATAAAAGCAGGCGATGCTGCGCTTTTCAAATTTGAAGGGGCTAAATAAAAACCATGCAAAGGCGCCGGCAACAGATTCCCCTTAAATCACCGGACGCCTTTTGAGGGGATGAAACCCTGTATCGTTTTTAACTGTTTAACTTAACCGATTTTGCCCGTTTGCAAGCAAGCGGGCATTTTGATTTTTTTGCGTTTACACAGCATTTGTTTTTGTGTTTAACGCCCGCAACGTTAGTCTTTTCTATCTGGAGCGAAGTAAAAAACAATCCGCCGGTAACGGCCAGTATGGTAAAAAATTTCATAGCAGTAGGTTTTAACATAAAAGACGATCTTTTTTTGCGAATGTTACAGCAAGGAAGGCAAATGTTGATTTTCGCATATTTTTTTAACAGGACCATCATTCAATGTCATTTTTATGTTCTCCTCATCCTCCTACCCTCAAAAACAAAAAGTCAGTGACCTCGCGTTACTGACTTTTTCATTAACTATTAACTGACCAAATATCCTTAACAAAAAACTATCTGGTACTGCAAACATAGTGTGTTAAATACGTGCTACATGTGTGAAAAGCACCATCTTAACACAAAAAGAAAACTCTTATCATGCTGATTGTCTGTATTTTAATGGCGTTATCTTATAATGCGTGCGGAATAATCTGATGAACGAACTTGGGCATTCAAAACCTACCATACCAACTACCTCATTTACAGGATAACGAGTATCTTTCAGCAGCATTAGTGAGCGTTTTAAACGCAGCTGGATCAAAAACTGGTGCGGTGTTAAACCAAAAGCCTGCTTAAAAGTGCGCAGCAAATGGTTAACCGAAAGGCAGGCATGTTCGGCAAGATCTTCAAGGCTAATGTTTTGGTTATAATTACTGTACAAGTACTCTTTAGCCAGGTTAAGACGCCGCAGGATCTCAACCCTGGTTCCCTGGTTTAAAAAGTCGAGCTTTTCGGCTTTTTTGCAGATCTCATCATTATAAATATGAAAATAATTAATGAGCGTATGGTGCAGGTATTCGTTGATCAGCATTTCATCCTGCATTCCATTATCCAGGTGTTGTTTCAGGTGACATACATTGTACTTGATATCGCCGGCAAACGGATATATGGTTTCATTAAACTCCGGCTGTAATTTACCGTTACCGTAGCCTTTACTTAACAAAGTGTCATTGTCAAAGGTCCAGCAATCTTTAAAATCCTGCAAAAACTGCTGATCAAAATTGATGGCAAATGATTGTACCTGCTGGCCAAGATCGGTATCGGTTGAATATTGTGTACCCCTGTTCAGGATCAGGAACGAATCGGGATATATGGACAAATGTCTGCGGCCAATATCATAACGTTCATTACCGTTTAATACAAAGCGAAGGCTTAAATCTGAAGTATACTGCGGCCCCTGCCTTTGGCCGCCGGTGCGACTTACAATCTTGTTGTTGTTGCGTAATACTTTTGAATAGTCCATTGTGATATGATTTTATTGTTCGTTATAATTTCTTTCTTCCAGTAACATGAATTTGTTGCCCGCCGGATCCAAAAATTCGGCTGCCAGTCCGGCTGGTAAATATGCAGGCGACTTGCAAAAAAATACGCCGGCCGTACGGAGCACATGATAATCGTTCAAACAGTCGGCAGTGTTAATGATAATATTACTCTTATCACTGTTGCCGTCATTATTAGTTACAAGCAGCGCCACATTTAATTTATCCGACTGGATCACCGTGCTTTCCTTACCCTCGTAAAATGTCATTGTGCCTGTTACTTTGAAGCCTAATTTTTGAGTATAAAAATCAATTTGACCCTCAAAGTCAGCTGTATACACAGGTATATATTTCAATTTCATTTTACAGTAGCTATTAACAGAAACCAGATTGTAATGATGGAAACCAACCTGTTGGCCAGGGGCAGCAAACAGGATAATTTTTGAAGCGGGTTTACAGTAGCCGGTCAGTTAAAACTACTTAACATATCAAAGGTACTTTACCTGCAGGGGGATAGTATCCCCCTATTTGGGGGATTTGTGAATTAGTAGGGTTTGGATTTTCAAAGCGATCCGTGAGGACAGGTATCGCGGGAATGATTATTTCGGAGTTGTTGGTGTTCAGAAGATTCTTTTATTTCCTCCCTTGGGAGGGGTGCGGCGCGGTTGTGTTTTGGCAGGGAGGGGTTT
>Ga0207667_10007422_pt1 | contig 13175 bp, 9 predicted proteins | sample KBSCornC52_FD_184301 | JGI IMG/M metagenome (GOLD analysis project Ga0207667, IMG submission 184301) | Corn rhizosphere microbial communities from Kellogg Biological Station, Michigan, USA - KBS Corn C5-2 (SPAdes) (version 2) | ecosystem: Host-associated > Plants > Roots > Rhizosphere > Soil ...
GCGACCGTCCTGTTCGAGCAGGGCCGGAATGATGGTGTGGAACGGCCGCTTGCCGCCCGCGAGGGCGTTGGGATGGCCCTCGCGCAGGGAAAAGCCGCAGCCGCGATTCTGCAGCAGCACGCCGGACTTTTCGGCATAGATGCCGCTGCCGAAGGCCGAGAACAGCGAGTTGATCAGCGACACCGCGTTGCGATCCTTGTCGACGACGGTGAGATAAACGGTGTCGCGATGCGCCCGCAAATCCCAGGTGCCCGCCGGGCTGGCGCGGTCCATGCGGATGCGGGCGCGCTGCGCCGCGATGGCGGTGTCGCCGAGGATTTCGGCGAGCTCGAACCGGGTATGATCGGGATCGGCGATCAGCGCGTCGCGTTGCGCGTAGGCGGCCTTGCTGGCTTCGGCCAGCAAATGGATGCGGTCGGCCTCGCTCCAGGCGGGGTCGGCAAGATCGAAGCCGTCGAGCAGCCGAGCGATGATCAGGGCGGCGAGGCCCTGCCCGTTAGGCGGGCATTCGAGCAGCGTGAAGTCGCGATAGCGGGCGGCGATGGGGGTGGTCGGCTGCGCGTGGTAGGCGGCGAAATCGGCCTCGCTGTGGACGCCGCCGAGGGCCCGCAGCGTCGCCGTGAGGTCGGCGGCGACCTCGCCCTCGTAGAAGGCGGCGCGGCCGTGCCTTGCGATGGCGCGTAGCGTCGCTGCCAGTGCTGGATGGGTCAGGCGGTCGCCGGCCGAGGGAGCGCGGCCGTGGGGAAGGTATTGCCGTGCTGCGGCGGCGTGGCCGGCTACCCGGTTGCCGTAGCGGTGCCAGTCGCGCGCCACGCGCGGGGTGACAGGAAAGCCCTGTTCGGCGTAGCCGATGGCCGGGGCGAGCACCTCGTCCAGCCCCAGGCGCCCATATTGGTTGATGAGTTGGCACCACGCGTCGACGGCGCCGGGGATGGTGACGGCCTCGGGCGAGGTTTCGGGAATCGCCGTGAGATTCCTGCCGCGAAGCGTGTCGAGGCGGATGGCGGCCGGGGCCGGCCCCGAGCCATTGAGGGAGAGGGCTGGCCGACCGGCGAGGGCCAGCATGGCAAAGCAGTCGCCGCCAATACCGGTCATGTGCGGCTCGACGACGCTTTGCACCGCCACCGCCGCGACCGCGGCATCCACCGCATTGCCGCCGGTGCGCAGGATGTCGAGCGCGGCCAGCGTCGCCAGCGGGTGGGAGGTGGCGGCCATGCCGTGCTCGGCGATTGCTGGGGAGCGGCCGGGCGGGGTGAAATCACGGTCGAAACTGAACATCGGCAATCCGGGTTGTGGCGGCCGCCACCGGGCCCCGACGGGGCGAGCATAGTGCATTTGCGTTGCCGGGAAACGGTGGGCGAGGCGAGCTATTTCTCGCGGAATACCCAGACGCCGTCCCAGTCGGCGGCAGGCGGGTCGAGACGCAACGCCACCAGCCGCTCGCCATAGAGCCGGTAGAGGCCGGCAAGGCTCGGCGGGGCGACCCGCAGCGCCGCTGCGAGAGCGCTGTCAGCGGCGTCGTGGGCGCCCGCCCGATAGGCTGCGAGCAAGGTCGCATGCGCCGTGGCGAGCGCGGCAAATGGCGAAGACCTGGCATAATCGGCGTCGCCCACGAGCGCGTGGATCGGGATCGGCGTCTGCCGGCCGACCACCCGGACGCGATCGGCTTCGAGGAAGGCGAGTTCGGGGGCGCCCGCCGCCGTCGCCTCGGTGACCAGGATCGGCACGTGGTACTGCCGGGTGAGGCCTTCGACGCGCGAAGCAACGTTCACGGCGTCGCCGATGGCGGAATAGCTGAAGCGCTGCGCCGAGCCGAAATTGCCGACGCAGCACTCCCCCGAATTGAGGCCGACGCCGATGTGGAGGTCGCTGCCGGTGCGGCGGTTCAACGCGGCGAGCGCGGCGAGCAGGCGGAGCGCCGCGAGGCAGGCCTTGCGGCGATGATCGACAATGTCGAGCGGGGCGTTCCAGAACGCCACGATGGCGTCGCCGACATATTTATCGATGGTTGCATCGGCGGCGAGCAGCACGTCGGTCGCCGGGGTGAGGAAGTCGTTGAGCAGGCTGGTGAGGGCATCCGGGGTCAGGTTTTCCGACAGCGCGGTAAAGTTGCGGATGTCGGAAAAGAGGATGGTGAGGTCGCGCATCTCGCCGCCGAGCCGCAAGGCGCCGGGATGCTGGGCCAGCCGACCGACCAGTTCGGGCGACAGGTAATGGCTGAAGGCGCCGTGGATGAAGCGCTTTTCGCGGTCGGTCCAGAGCAGCAGCAGGGGCGTCGCGACGGCAAACACCAATAGCGCCGCGACCGATGGCAGGATGGGATCGATCAGCAGGCGCTGGGTGGCGAAGGCCCACCAGGACAATGTCGCGGCCAGCCCGACCAGCAGCAGCATGCCGACGGTGCTGGCGATGGCCCCGGCAAGGTTTTCGAGGGCGAGCACGATGAGGCCGCAGAGCACGGCGAGCGCTATTTCGGCCCCCGGCGCCCAATCGGGCCGGCTCAGGAACACTTGGCCGACGATCTGGTCGATGATCTCGGCGTGCACCCGCACGCCCTCCGTCGCGGCATTGAGCGGGGTGGCAACGAGGTCGCGGAGGCCGACGGCACTGGTGCCGATGAGGACGATGTGGCCGGAAATCTGGTCGGCAAAGGCCGCGCTCCGGAGCGGATCGAGGAGGTCGGCGGCTGGAAGGACGGGAAGCTTCGGCAGGCCGGAATAGTAGATGCGGAAGCTGCCGTCGGGGCCGGTGGGCATGGAGAGCGCGCCGACCTTGAAGGCGGTCATGGCGGGGCGGCCGGTGTCCGCCTCGCCGCTCGCGCCCGTGGAGCGGATGGCGAACGATCCGGCGCGCTGCGCCAACCGCAGCGTCTCGACCGACAGCGCCGGGTAGAGGTTGCCCTGGGCGCTCGCCACCAGCGGCAGGTCGCGCACCACGCCGTCTTCGCCGGCCGGGAAGGAGAAGAAGCCGAGGCCGGCCGCTGCCTTGGTCAGGATGGGCAGGTCGGCAACGCCGCCGCGGAACGGGGCGAGGTAGGTCTTGGGATCGGCGCCGCCATACGCGAAGCCGGCCTTGGGCGGCGGCAGCGCGCCCGCTGTCTCGTTGCTGATCGCCATGCCGGCGGCCACCGGATATTTCGCCAATGCCGCGGCCAGCACGGCATCGTTGTCGAGTTCGAGGCCGGGCGGCAGAACGACTCTGGCGCCTTGCCGTTCGAGGGCGCCGACGGCGAGCGACGGCGAGGTGCGATCGGGCTCGGGGAAGACGATGTCGAAGCCGATGGTGACGGCGCCGAGCTCACCCAGCCGGTCGACCATGGCGGCAATGGTGGTGCGCGGCCACGGCCACTGGCCAAGCCTGGCAATCGAGGCTTCGTCGATGTCGACGACCGTTACCGGCGCGCCTGCTTCCGGGCGCGGCAGCAGGCGTTGTTCGCTATCGAAGACGAGATTGCGCAGATGCGACAGCAGTGGCTGGTTGGCCGCCGAGAAGGCGAGCAGCAGTGCGATGGCAACGAGCCCGAGGGCGGTAACCGTCAGCCGCTGGCGCCAGCCGGCACCGGTCGGTCGGCTCAGCGGCATTTACGGTGGCCACCACGGTGGCGGGGGTGAGTCATCGGCGGGCTCAGGGCGGAACCTGGCTCGTACCCTGCAGCGTGCCGCCAAAAGTGCCGGTAGCGGTCACGTTGCCGTAGATGGAGTCGCTGCCCGGAAGCTGCGTGTCGACGTTCTGACCGTTGATGCTGAAGGTGCCGCCGACGCCATGGGCGATTCCGGCCGGCGTATTGAAGAACTGGCCGGTTACGCCGGTCTGCAGCCAGCTTTGCTCGTCGCCGCTGGTCATCTGGCCGCTGAAGATGGCAGGGCCGCTGGTCTTGATCGGGTCGATGGGTACCACTGCACCCGGTTCCTGGTTGTCGTTATCGCGCAAAGCGAAGAAGCCGCCGCCGTCCTCCCGGGCGAAATAATAGCCGAGCAGGAAGCGGCCACTCCAATCGGCGCTCAGGGGTTTGCCCTCGTCGGGCGTGATATCGAGTCTTGCCGAGGCATCGCCGGTGTAGACTGCGCCGGCACCGGCGAGCGAGGAATTGTCGATCTCCGCCCAGGTCAAGGTGCCGGACGTCAGCTCCGGCGGGTCGAACGGTAGCGGCGGCAGCGATGGCGCGCCAGCGAGTTGGGTGCCGGGCGGTGTGACGCCACGCGGGAGCTGCAGCGTGCCGGGAAGCGGGCTGCCGAGCGCCCTGGCGAGCGCGGTGCGAGTGGCGTTGTCGTTGCTGCCATGGCCACCGCCCGTCGTGTTGCCATGGCCGGCCATGGCCTGCTGCAGGGCCTTGGTCCAGCCCGGCGGGGTCTTTTGCACCACCACCTTGCCACCCGGCCCGATGGCCAGCGAATAACCGCTGCGGAACAGCCGGCCAACGGTCGTGCCGTGATCAGTCAGGGTGATGCTGTCACCGAACAGCATGTCGATGTGGAACGGGATGCCGGGCTGGCCCGAAAAGTCGAAATCACCAATGCCGCCGCGGATGCCGACGGTACCGACCGGGGTATTGAGGATCGCCCCGTCCGGACTCTTCGAGGTCTTGCCCCCGATGAAGCGGAAAACGCCCTTGCCGAGAGTCGCCGCCACCTTGGCGGTGCCGGCGGCGGGGTCGTAGACGAACGAGTCGATCGCGAGGCTGGAATTGGGCCCAACAGTGAAACTGGTGCCATCGACCAGCAATATCTGCAGCAGGCCCTTGCCGTTGGTCTCGATCCTTTCGTTGTGGATCACCTTGTCGCCCAGCACCAGCGTACGCGGCTTCGCGGCCGGCGGGGTACCGACGGCGGTCTGGTTCACGGCGGCGGTGATGCCGACCGATTGCGCGGCGGCGGGCGCCGGCAGCATCGCAAGGCCGGCCATGGCGAGAACGGCCAGCGGCGTGAGGCGGGTCATGGCTAGTAGCTCCTCGTCAGGGCGAGCGAGGTGCTCAGATTGTCGAAGGTATAGAGGTCGTAGGTCGAGAGCTGTTTGCTGTAGCCGAGGGTAGCGATGGCCGACCAGGTGTCGGCGACCGGCACGTTCAAGGCGGCCTGCGCAAAGGCCTCGCGATCCTGTCGAGCGGTCGCCGACATCAGGGGATCGGGCGCGTCGTAGTTGCGCTGCAGCACGCCGACCGACAGGTCGAGCGACCAAGGCCGCGCCTGGCTCTCAACCGGACCCTTGAAGCGCAGCGTGGTGCCGAGCGTTGCGCCGGCTTCCCAGTCGGCATCGTCTCCCGCCAGCGCATTCTTGCGCTCGCCATAAGCCACCGCATAGAGGGAGGCCCAGTCATTGAGCTGGTGACGGACATCGCCGCTGAGCCGGATGCGGCCGCCAGTCATGTCGGACACGGTGGGGCGGGCGGCCGAGTTCATGTAGCTTTCGTAGCGATATTCGAGGCGCAGGCGGGCGCGGCTTGCCGGATCGAGGTCGGTCGTCAGCACCGAGCCGAGGCCGGCGGTATAGAGGTACGGATCGCCCGCAAGCCCGACGGCGCCGAAGATAGCGTAGAGTCCAAGGCTCGAATGGGCGATGGAGAAGCGCTCGAGGTCGAACACCGGTCCGAACTGGCCGGCGATGGCTGCCGTATCGAGTTCGCCGTGCTTGCCGTAGAGCGAGCCGTAGACCCCGACATCGGCGTCGAAACGGTCGCCCTGCGAGGCGAGGTCGCCGGAAAAATGCACGCCGGCGGCGGCAAAGCCATTGGCATCGGGGTCGGCCCGGGCCGCGTCGTTGAGCACGAACCGTACGCCATTCAGATCGACGAACTGGCTGTCGGCACCGCCGTTGGCGTTGCTCTGGTAGCGCGCGCCGAACATGATGCTGCCGGCGAGCTGCTGGCCCGAGGCCTGCCGCTCGGCCGCCGCGATGTAGCTTGCCGCGTCCGCCTTGATTTGCGGGGTGGCGTCAGGAGCGTCGCGCGCCGTGGTGAAATAGCTCGCCGCGAGGTTGTAGGCGCCGAGCCGGTAGTAGAGCCGTCCGAGCTCATAGTTGAGCCGCGACAGGTTGGGGGCGAAGATCAGCAGCCGCTCCAGCGTCGAGACAGCGCCTTCGAGATCGCCCGCCGCCGACGACAGGGCGGCGTATTGCAGCGCCAGGTCGACATTGCCGGGATCGGCCAGCATTTTGGCGAACAGCGCCTGCCGCTGGGCCTCGATGGCGGCTTTCGACGGTGGGGCGGCGGGTGGAGTTGCCGCGCCGGCGGGGAAGGCAAGGACCGAGGCGCTCAGCACTGCGAAACCGAAGGCGGCGATCCGCCGGGGCGACAGCCGTCCGGCGCCGCGCGCGGGCCGCTCACCGAATGGTCCTGACACTCCCTTGCCAATCAATCGCACGCGGCAGCCTCAATAACAAAGCAGGCATCAAAGCAAAACCGGTAGACAATATCGGTACCAGGTGCCGGCAGTGCCGGCCGGCCGGCAAGTCTTAAAGAATTGCTAACGCATTGAAGGGGCTGGTGCAAGGCAAGAGCCGGAAGCCGCGACAGCTATTGGGCGGCGTTGTAGAAACGACACGGTGCCGGCGCGCGTCAGGACTTGAGCAGGGCTGAAAAACGTGGATCGAAGGCCCGCGAGATTGGTTCTGTCGCCGCCCCGATCGCCACCGCCCAGCGATTGCCGCCGCCGAGGATCAGCCGCGCGTGCTGGCGCGCCGGACGGGCGGCGATCGAGGGCAGCAGCGGCTCGATGCGCTCGGCCAGCCGGCGCAGCAGCGCCTGCGGCGCCTCGCCGCCGAGGATCACGGTCTGGGGATCGAACAGCGTTTCGACGATCTGCACCGCACGGCGCAATTGCAGGGCGGCGCCGTCGATCCAGCCCTCGAGGTCGGGGCCGCCCCGCTTGAGCGCTGCCCCGATGGCATCGAACAGGCCGGGATCGCCGGGAGGCACGTGCAGCAGCCGCGCCAGCGAGGCGAGCGAGGCGCCGTGCTCGAGCGGCGCCGGGATCGCGGCGGTGGCGGCGCCGGGGGCGCGAAGCAGGATCTGACCGATTTCGCCGGCGTTGCCAAAGGCGCCTTCGTAGACGTCGCCGCCGATCAGCAGGCCGGCACCGAGCCCGTAGCCAAGGAAGATATAGACGAGGTCGGTGAAGCCATGTGCCGCCCCGGTCAGTTTTTCGGCGATGGTGGCGGCGGTGGCGTCGTTGAGCAGGCGCACCTCGCCACCGGTACCCGCGGCCACGGCTTCGGCGAGCGGATAGGCGCGCCACGCCCCCATCATCGATTCATCGTCATAGTCGGCTCCCATGCCGAAAGGGCCGGGCATGGCGATGCCAAAGCCGGCCATACGCGCCTCCGCCTCGGGAAAGCGCTGCGCCAGCCGCTTTCGTGTCCGCTCGATAAGCGCGAGCACGACTGATACCCCGGAAGCGGGGCCGCCCGAGGGCAGCGCCATTTCCTCGCTGACCTGCACCTCGCCGAGCAGGTTCACCGCCACGGCCCGCAGGAAATGACGCTCGACGTGCAGGCCGATGGCGAAGGCGCCGTCCGGCACCAATTGGTAGGGCACCGCCGGCTGGCCGCGTGCCAGCTTTACCGGCGGGCCGGCGACCACCAGTCCGGCGCGCTGCAGGTCGGCGACAATGTTGGAGACGGTCTGCGGCGTCAGCCGGGTGGCGCGGGCCAGCTCGGCGCGCGACTGCGTGCCGCTCAGGCGCAGCGCGTCGATCACCACACGCCGGTTGTGGGCGCTGGTGCCGTCCTGGTTGGTGCCGGTCAGGAAGTGCCGGCGACTTTCCAATGGCTGCATCATTGACACCCTCGCTGCAGGTCAACTATGGTCAACGGATTAAGTCAAGACAATTGACTTAACATGATACGCCGCGATGCGAAAGGGCCACGGCCCGGCCGCGGTGGATGCCGACCGGGGAGGTCGGGATGAAATCAGGAGGAAGCGGGATGTCTTCATTGCTACGTGGGTCGCTGGGACTGGTCGCCGCGCTTGCCGGGGTGGCGACGGCGGTGCCGGCCTATGCCGAAACGACCATCAACGCGCTGTTCATGGCGCAGGCCGCCTATAGCGAGCAGGACGTGCGCTCGATGGCGGCGGACTTCGAGAAAGCCAACCCGGATATCAAGGTCAACCTCGAATTCGTGCCGTATGAGGGGCTGCACGACAAGACCGTGCTGGCGCAGGGTTCGGGCGGCTACGACGTGGTGCTGTTCGACGTGATCTGGCCGGCCGAGTACGCCACCAACAAGGTGCTGCTCGATGTGACCGACAAGGTCACCCCGGAGATGGACAAGGGCGTGTTGCCCGGCGCCTGGACGACGGTCACCTATGACGGCAAACGCTATGGCATGCCGTGGATCCTCGACACCAAATACCTATTCTACAACAAGGCGATGCTGGCGAAGGCCGGAATCGACCATCCGCCCACGACGTGGGACGAGCTGGCCGCCGACGCCAAGCTGATCAAGGACAAGGGCATTCTCGCGACGCCGATCGCCTGGAGCTGGGCGCAGGCTGAAGCGGTGATCTGCGACTACGCCACGCTGGTCGATGCCTATGGCGGCAAGTTCCTCGATGCGGCCGGCAAGCCGGCGTTCCAGACCGATGGCGGCCTCAAGGCGCTGCAGTACATGGTGCAGACGGTGAAGGACGGCATCACCAACCCGAACTCCAAGGAGTTCCTCGAGGAGGACGTGCGCCACGTGTTCGAAAACGGCGAAGCCGCTTTCGCTCTCAATTGGACCTATATGTACAACCTCGCCAAGGACCCGAAGGAGAGCAAGGTGTCGGGCGATGTCGGCGTGGTGCCGGCGCCGGGCGTCACCGGGACCAGCACGGCCTCGGCGGTCAACGGCTCGATGGGCCTTGGCATCACCACGACCAGCAAGCATCCCGACGAGGCGTGGAAGTTCATCACCTACATGACCTCCCAACCGGTGCAGAACGCCTATGCCAAGCTGAGCCTGCCGATCTGGGCCAGCTCCTATGACGATCCGGCGGTGACGAAGGGCCAGGAAGAGCTGGTGGCGGCCGCTAAGGTGGCGCTGCCCCTGATGTTCCCGCGCCCGACGACGCCGAAATACCAGGAACTGTCGACGGCCCTGCAGGTCGGCATCCAGCAGGCGGTACTGGGTACGTCGAGCCCCGAAGATGCGCTGCAGTCGGCGGTCGACAATTCGGGCCTCTGACATCGATCAGTGCCGGGCGGCCCCGCGTCGCCCGGCCTTTCCCTCCCAGGGGATCCTAGCCGTGACTGCCGGACAAGGCCGGCCAACCCGCAAGCAGGAGCCGGGCGCAGAGTGAGTACCCGCTGGATATCGCTCCGGGCTTGGCTGTTGATGCTCCCCCTGCTGGCGGTGATGATCGCCGTCGTCGGCTGGCCGCTGGTCTCCACCATCCAGCTCAGCTTCACCGATGCGCGGCTGGTCGGCACGGCGGGGGAGTTCGTCGGCCTCGCCAACTACCAGAAGGCGCTGGGCGGCGCGCCGTTCCGGGCGGCGCTGACCAATACGGCGATCTTTGCTTTCATTTCGGTCGGGCTCGAGATCGTGCTGGGCGTCGGCGCCGCGATCCTGCTCGACCAGGAGTTTCGGGGCCGGACTGCACTCCGGGCGATGATGATCCTGCCCTGGGCACTGCCGACCATTGTCAACGCCACCCTGTGGCGGTTGATCTACAGCCCCGAATACGGGGCGTTGAACGCACTGCTGACGCAAATCGGGGTGCTGCCGGGTTATCGGTCGTGGCTCGGCGAACCCGGGCTGGCAATGGGCTCGCTGATCGTCGCCGACGCCTGGAAGAACTTCCCGCTGGTGGCGCTGATTGCCCTGGCCGCCCTGCAGGCGGTGCCCAAGGACATCAAGGCGGCGGCGGTGGTCGATGGCACCGGCGCGGTGTCGTGGTTCCGTTTCGTGCTGTGGCCATATCTCGCCGGGCCGCTGATGGTGGCGCTGGTGCTCAGGACTATCGAGGCCTTCAAGGTGTTCGACATCATCTGGGTGATGACGCGAGGCGGCCCGGCCAACAGCACCCGAAGCCTCTCTATCCTTGTCTACCAGGAGGCGTTCTCGTTCCAGCGCGCCGGCTCGGGCGCTTCGCTGGCGCTGATCGTGACGCTGATCGTCACGGTGCTGGCGGTCATCTACATCTCGACGATCCGGCGGGGGGCGGTCGCCTGATGGAGCAGCGCTCCCGCCTCGCCACCGTGCTGGTCCATGCGGCAGCGCTGCTGCTCGCGGCGTTCATCCTCGCGCCGCTGCTGTGGTTGTTCGTGATGAGCATTTCGTCCTCGGCGGACCTCAGCGCGCGGCCGCTGCACTGGTGGCCGCAGCATGTCGATTTCTCGCGTTATGTCGTGCTGCTCAGCGTGGGTGCCAACAGCGCCGGCGAGGCGTTCCTCGCCTCGCTGCGCAATTCTGTCGTGGTGGCGAGCCTGGCGACGGTGGCAGGGCTGCTGGTCGCGATTCCCGCCGGCTGGGCGGTGTCGCGGCGCAAGCAGCTCGGCTGGTCGCTTTATGCGGTGATCGCCACCTACATGCTGCCGCCGGTGGCACTGGCGGTGCCGCTCTATCGGGCGCTGGCCGGGCTTGGGCTGCTCAATACGGTCTACGGACTGGCGCTGGTCTACCTGTCGATCGTCGCGCCATTCACCACCTGGCTGCTGAAATCCGGCTTCGATGCGCTGCCGCGCGATCTCGAGAGCGCGGCGATGATCGACGGCGCGCGGCTCGACCAGACCCTCAGGCTGATCGTGCTGCCGCTCGCCGCGCCGATCGTCGCGACGACGGCGCTGTTTGCTTTCCTGCTGACCTGGGACGAGTTCTTCTATGCGCTGCTGTTCACCTCCGACCAGAAGGCTAAGACGCTGACCGTCGCCATCGCCGACCTCGCCGGGGGCCGCATTGCCGACTACGGGCTGATCGCCACGGCAGGGGTGCTGGCGGCATTGCCGCCGGTGCTGATCGGGCTGGTGATGCAGCGGGCGCTGGTGGCGGGATTGACGCAAGGAGGCGTGAAGGGATGAGCGGCGCAGGACTGGCGGCAATCGAGGCCGAGATGGCGCGGCAGGCGGCGGACGCGGTAATGTCGGTCGGCACCGCCGGGGCTCGCGCCGCCGAAATCGCCGCCCTGTTGCGGAAAACGCCGCGGCTGCTGCTGCTGGGCATGGGCGCCTCGCACGCGGCGGGCCGCATCGTGGAGCCGCTCTATCGCGGTCTCGGCATCGACGCCGTCGCGCTGCCGCTGTCCGAGCAATTGACCGCGCCGCTGCCGCTCGCCGGGAAGGTGGTGCTCGTCGCTTCGCAATCGGGCGAGAGCGCCGAGGTGGTGCGCTGGTTAGGCGGCGGCGCCGGGGCGGCGGGGGCGGTGGTGTTCGGGATGACGCTCGACGGCAGTTCGACACTGGCGCGCGCCGTGCCCTCGCTGGTGGGCGCCGGCGGGGCGGAGCTGGGGTTTGCGGCGACGCGCAGCCTGACGGTGACGCTCGCGCTGCACGCCGCGGTGCTCGCGGCGCTGGGGCTCGATGTGGCCCCGGCGTTGGCGGCGCTGCGAGAAACGTCGTTGCGGCCGGTCGATGCCGCCGTCGCGGCCCTTGACGAGGTGCAGGCGGTAGTCTGTTCGGGCCGAGAATTGCATGGCATGGCGGAGGCGCTGGCGCTTGGCATCACCGAACTGTCCCGCCTGCCGGCGTTCGCGCTCGAGGGCGGGCAGTTCCGTCACGGGCCGCTCGAAATGCTGGGGCCGAACGTGGGTGTCGTGCTGGTGCGCGGTGCGGAGAGCGGGGCGGCGCTGCTTGGCGGCGCGGCGGCTACGGCAGTTGCGGCCGGCTCGCCGGTGGTCGTCTTCGACAGTTCCGAAGCCGTACCGGTTGCCGGCGCGGTGACGCTGGCGTGGCCGCCCGCGCAGGGCCTCGCCGCCGCCTTTGCCATGCTGCCGACGGCACAGCGCTTCATGCTGGGGCTCGCGGCAGCGCGCGTCGCGGAAGTCGGCACGCCGCGCCGTTCCAGCAAGATCACGCGGGACGAATAGCCATGCGCCCCCTCGCTGCGGCCGGCAACGTCAACGTCGACCTGATCATGGGGCCGGTCGCGCCCTGGCCGGCGCACGGCACCGAGATTTTCGTCACGCACGACGAGGTGCGGCCCGGCGGCTGCGCCGGCAATGTGGCGCTGGCCTGGCGGGCGCTCGGCGCCGAGTTCCAGATTGCCGGCAGCGTCGGAGACGACGCCTTCGGGCAGTACCTCACGGGGCAGTTCGGCCCGATCGCGGCGCACTGGCCGGTGGCGCCCACGGCGACCACGCTGTCGGTGGGGATGACGCACCCGGACGGCGAGCGCACCTTCTTCACCACGCTGGGGCACCTGCCGCACTTTTCCTTCGGCGATGTGCGGCGCGCGCTCGACGGCGAGGCGCTGCGCGGCGGTATCCTGCTGGTGTGCGGCACCTTCCTGCTGCCGGCCCTGATGGCGGAGTTCGACGCGCTGGTCGAGTGGGCCGACGCGCATGATATCGAACTGGCGCTCGATACCGGCTGGCCGCCCGGGGGCTGGTCGCCGGCGGCGCTGGCCTCGGGGCGGCATTGGCTCGGCGCCTGCCAGTATGCGCTGCTCAACGAGACCGAGGCGACCAGCCTGGCCGGCGTCGGCGAGGTCGAAGCGGCGGCGCGCGTGCTGGCCGGGCTGACGCGTCGCGGCGATGCCGAGATCGTGGTGAAGCGCGGTCCGCTTGGGGCGCTGGCGGTAAGCCGCAACGGGCCCCTGTTCAGCCTGCCCGGTCGGCCGGTGCACGTGGTCGATACCATCGGAGCAGGCGATGCCTTCAATGCCGGCTTCCTGCTGGCTATCGCCGGCGGGACCGACGGCGCAGGGGCGGTGCTGCAGGGGATCGACACCGCGTCGGTGGCCATTTCCACCTCGCCGCGGCGCTATGCCGGTCCGGCCGATATTCTCGAAAGGAGCGACCCATGAGCACTCTCGCGCTCGCCAAGGTCAGCAAGCGGTTCGAGGGCACCGAGGTGCTGAAGGGCATCGACCTCGATCTCGAGCATGGCGAGTTCCTGGTGCTGCTCGGACCGTCCGGTTGCGGCAAGTCCACGTTGCTCAACATCATCGCGGGGTTGCTGGAGCCGACGAGCGGCGAGGTGCGTATCGGTGACCGCTCGGTGGTCGGGGTGCATCCAAAAAACCGCAACATCGCCATGGTGTTC
>Ga0207667_10007423_pt1 | contig 13174 bp, 11 predicted proteins | sample KBSCornC52_FD_184301 | JGI IMG/M metagenome (GOLD analysis project Ga0207667, IMG submission 184301) | Corn rhizosphere microbial communities from Kellogg Biological Station, Michigan, USA - KBS Corn C5-2 (SPAdes) (version 2) | ecosystem: Host-associated > Plants > Roots > Rhizosphere > Soil ...
AAAATTGCAGTTTCGGGACGTCGACGCGTTCATCCACCCCGATTTCCGGGACCGCGACGACGTCCGTTATATCAAAAAGACCCTCGATACGCAGATGCCCTGGGAGCACCTTCGGCAGATGGTCGAACTCGTCCGCGACTGCGGAATGGTCACGATGGTCACGCCCTTCGATGAAGCTTCGGTCGATAAATGCGTTGAATTCGATGTCGACGTGCTCAAGATCGCGAGCTCGGACGTTCGTGACAAGACGCTGCTTCGCAAGATGGCTTCAACGGGTAAACCCGTCATCGCCTCATCCGGCGGTGCTGAACTTCAGCATGTCGACGAGCTGGTCGACTATTTCGTATCGCGCGGCATACCATTTGCACTGAACCATTGCGTATCGATCTATCCTTCGGAGGATAGCGAACTTGAACTAAACCAGATCGATTTCTTGCGTGCTCGCTATCCCAATATCGTCATTGGCTTGTCCACGCACGAACATCGCGATTGGCATGATTCCATCATGATCGCCTATGCAAAGGGCGCGCGGACCTTCGAGCGTCATATTGATATCGATTATGAAGGGGTGCCAGTAAGCGCCTATTGCACCAAGCCGGAGCAGGCCGATATCTGGTTCCGGGCATTCAAAAAAGCTCAGGAAATGTGTGGCGGCTCAGCCGCGGCCCGGCGTGCCGTGCCGGAAAAGGAGCGTCGTTATCTCGATGCCTTGGTGCGCGGCGTATACGCCAAGCGCGATCTGCCTGCTGGGCACGTCCTCACCGATGAGGATGTCTATCACGCGGTGCCCTTGCTGAAGGGGCAAATATCGACCCGGGAGTTTGAAAGCGGAGAGGTTTTGACGAAACCGCTTCAGGCAAACATGTCCGTGGATATCGCCAGCCTCAAGGCCGGCTATCTCGCTGACGTTGAACTTGTCTCCCTTATCGAAGATCGCGGCATGGAACCGATCAGGCCGTCCTCGCCGCGGGTGGCGGTCAACTCGTAGCTCGTTATCTCGGTAGCGCTCGACGCCGCTCGTCGAGCGCATGATTGTCTATGCCTGAGGAAATGCAATGGCCTTGATCCGCCTCTCCGATTATGTGGCGTCGACCCTGGTCAGGCATGGAATACGGCATGTTTTCATGCTCACTGGCGGTGGCGCAATGCATCTCAACGATGCACTCGGCCGCGCCGAAGGCCTTAGTTACGTCTGTTGTCACCATGAACAGGCGCTGGCCATGGCGGCCGAGAGCTATACCCGTCTTTCAGGGCGGATCGCAGCCCTTAACGTCACAACAGGGCCGGGCGGGATCAATGCGTTAAACGGGGTGCATGGAGCCTATACCGACTCCATCGGCATGATCGTCCTTTCGGGTCAGGTGAAGCGCGAAACCCTGCGCGCAAACGCGCCGGTCGTCTTGCGTCAGCTCGGCGACCAAGAAGTCGACATTGTCGCGATGGTAAAGCCGATCACCAAATTTGCGGTCTTGGTCGATAATCCCAGCGATATCCGCTATTATCTAGAAAAGGCGCTGTGGCTGGCGAGTACCGGGCGGCCTGGTCCCGTCTGGCTTGATATTCCCATCGACGTTCAGGCGGCCCCGATCGATCCTGATAATCTGAGAGGTTTTGAGCCCCGGGTGGAAGGCTATGGTCGCGATTTCGCCTTACCCGCCGAATATGGATGGCTTTCCGATCAGCCGCTGCGTAGTGCCGCAAGGTCGGTTATTGAAGCGCTGCGAAATGCCAAGCGCCCGGTTTTGCTGCCGGGAACTGGCGTGCGGATCAGCGGAGCTCATTCTGTATTTCTGAAAGTTGCCGAAAGGCTTGGCGTCCCGATTGCGCCCGGTTGGAACGCCCAGGATGTCGTCGATGATGCTCATCCGTTTTATGTCGGCCGGCCCGGTACGGTGGGCGACCGTCCAGGAAATTTCGCGGTTCAAAATGCAGATTTGTTGCTCGTATTGGGTTGCCGTCTGAATATTCGACAGATCAGCTATAATTTTTCGAGCTTCGCGCGTGCTGCGAAGAAAATCATGGTCGACGTCGATGCAGCGGAGTTGGGGAAACCTACTCTGTCCATCGATATGCCCATCCATGCAGATCTTGCGACGTTCCTGCCGGTTTTTCTGGAGGAGCTGCAAGCATATGAAATTCCCAGCGCGCACCGTGATTACCTCGAGTGGACGTTGGCGAGAAAGCATCGTTATACGACGGTGCTGCCGGAATATTGGGAAACCAAGGGGGTGGTGAACCCCTATTGCTTCACAGAAGCATTGTTTGAGCAGCTGGACGAGAATGAGGTTATCGTCATGGCCGATGCGACCGCCGCGGTGGTTACGGTCCAGGCGGCAAAACTGAAGGCGGGCCAGCGGATCTTTTCGAACTCCGGAGCCGCGTCAATGGGTTACGATCTGCCAGCGACGATCGGCGCATGGCATGCCATGCCGGAAGGCTCGAAGCGGATCATTTGCATGGCCGGAGACGGGAGCATCATGCAAAATCTCCAAGAGTTGCAAACGATCTCTGGACAAAAAATTCCCGCCAAGATTTTCCTCTACAACAACTCGGGATATCATTCGATCAGGCAGTCGCAGCAGGCCCATTTCAATGGGTTCTCGGTAGGCTGTGGCCCGGATTCGGGAGTGTCCTTTCCCGATTTCGCTAAAGTCGCAGCCGCATTCGATTTTCATTACATCCGTACCTCGGATCACGGAGACATGCGGACCGCGATCAGGCAAGCGCTTGAGTCAAGCGGCCCCGCTATTTGTGAGGTGATTGTGGATAAGGCGCAGAACTTTGCACCAAAATTGTCGTCGAAACGGCTGGATGACGGCACGATGGTGACGGCGCCTCTCGAGGATATGTCGCCCTTCCTCCCCCGGGCAGAGCTTGAGGAAAATATGCTTATTCCGCTTATAAGCTGACATGCACCGGCTGCCGGCGCTGTTATTCGATCTCGATGGCACACTTTTTGACAGCGCGCACGGAGTTGCGTCGGCTCTCACGCAGGTCAGCCTGTCACGAGGCGGGCCTACGATCCATGTCCATCACGTTCGCTCTTTCATCAGCTTGGGTGCAGACGTGTTGGTCCGGGAGGCACTGGGTCGTTGGGCTCGGGACACAATTGCTGATCTGGCCGAATTTCGTGCAATCTTGGGATCGCTCTCCCCCGACCGACGGGCAATATTTGATGGCGTGACGTTCGCGCTTTCTTACCTTAGGGAAGCCTCCTATCCCATGGCGGTCGTCACGAACAAGCCGGCAGATCTCAGTCATTCGCTACTGGAAAGCCTGGACCTGACGAAATATTTCGGTGCCATCGTGGGCGGTGACACTGCGCCCCATAGCAAGCCGCACCCCGCGCCCATCGAATGGGCGCTTGAGAGGCTGGGTTGCAGCAAGGATCGGGCGCTATTGATAGGCGACAGCGATGTTGATGCCCTTGCTGCACGGGCCTGTACCATCCCGTTCGTACTTTATGAAGAAGGATATGGGCCGGCCCGATGCGCGCCCGAGGACATAGCCGATCGATTCCGAGAATTTGGCCACCTGCCTGACAAAATAGCAAAGCTTTCTCATGGCTTGGGCTGGCCCGTTCCCTAATTTCATCCAGCTTTTCCGCCAGCGAACATGCTTCGTAAAAGAAGATCAGTGCTGCATTCAGCGGTCTTGTGCTCTGCGAAACTTCTGCTAGTTCGACAGTCCCGTGGAGCGGTAGGAATTCATATGCACGTCGTTTGGGCGCGGGTGCGCCGGTGGAAGGTGCCCGCGAAGTGGAAATGCCTTGCTGGGCACGGCGTTTCTGCAGCATTGATCCTGGCGCTTTCATCCTCATCCGTCGCGCAGTTCGCTTCGCCCGACGCTGATCGGTACATGCCTTATGGCTCGCCCATTGGCTCCGCAGGCCAGAACAGCAGCCAAATGCAGCAGCAGCAGCAGCAGCCGACGCGCCAGTCAAATGAGGTCGTTAACCCCCTCGGCGGATTGAGCACGGATAAGATCGAGCCGGTTCAGATTTATGGCTCTGACCGGCCCACGCCTCCTGGCAGCATTGATGCCACAATCAACCCCCGCCTCAAGCCGCCCCCGCCGCCCAACGAATTTGAGCGCTATGTCGAAAATGCCTTGGGTCGAAAATTGCCGCGTTTCGGGGCTGATCTGCTGCTGCCAAGCAACCGGGATTATGCCGTACCGGCGACTGCGACCGTCCCGCCCGATTATATCCTCAATGTGGGCGACATCGTCACGATCTCGCTAACGGGGTCCACGGAGGGCAGCGTCGACAAGGAAATCGATACAAACGGGCGCATTTTCCTGCCCAAAGTTGGCTCCATCCAGCTTGCCGGGGTCCGTTATGGCGATCTCAAAGACCGGATCGCTGAAGCGGTAGGACGGCAATATCGTGGTTATACCGTCACGGTGGGCATCCGCCAGCTCCGCGGCATTCGCGTCTATGTCACTGGGTTTGCCAACAATCCGGGCGCTTATACCGTCAATAGTCTTTCAACGATGGCCAATGCGGTGCTGGCTGCTGGCGGCCCTGCGGCCGGCGGCAGCTTCCGATCCATCAAGCTCTACCGCCAGGGCGAGCTGGTCAGTGATTTCGATCTGTACGACCTGATCCGCAAGGGCGACCGCACGAGCGACGCCGTTCTTCAAAATGAGGACATATTGGTCGTCCCGCCCGTGGGCGAGCAAGTGGCCATCACCGGGAGCGTCAACGCCGAGGCCATATACGAAGCTAAGCCGGGCGAAACCATCCAGACCATGCTCTCATATGCCGGCGGTACGAACGATCTGGCAGACAATTCACGTGTGATGCTTTACCGGTTGTCCGATCTCGATCGGATTGGCGGGCAGCAGATCGATCGCGCCGAAACCGGCAGATTTCTGGTAAGGGGCGGCGACCTCCTCCAGGTCTTGTCGGAAGGAACGCTGCAACGATCCCAGGCGCGCCAGTCGGTGGTTGTGCGTATCGAAGGCGAGGTGAACAAGCCGGGCAATTATTATGTGCCGGCCAATACCACGCTCGGTGAAGTGATGCAGCAGGCTGGCGGCATCACCGGCCGGGGATATGTTTTCGGAACGCGCCTTGAACGGAGTTCGGTGCGGCGCCAACAGCGCGAGGGTTTCCGTGATGCCGTCCAGCAGCTTGAAATAACGCTGGCGGCAGCCCCGCTGACGAACGGCCAGACCTTGGATGCGGGCGAGCGCGCCACCCAGCTTGCTGCGGCGAGGGGCGTGCTGGATCGCTTGCGCGACGCCGAGCCGGACGGGCGTGTCGTGCTGGAATTGCCGCCGAGCGCAACGGCATTGCCGGCCGATCTCGTCCTTGAAAACAATGACCGGATCGTGATCCCGGCGCGGGCGACGACCGTAGGCGTATTCGGCGCCGTTTACCGGCCTGCCTCCTTCCTGTTCAACGAAGCCAGGCCTCCGCGCGTACGCGACTATATCGAGCGCGCAGGCGGGCCGCTTCGCGCGGCGGATAAAGGCGGGATCTTTGTGATTCGCGCGAATGGTTCTGTCCTGTCCAAGCGCAACGGCGCACTGAGTGCCCGTGTACTGCCCGGAGATGTGATTTTCGTGCCGGTGAAAACCCAATCGACCTCGATCTGGGCCCGCATCCGCGAGATTACGACAATCGTGTCGCAGATTGGCTTTACTGCTGCTGCGCTGTCAGTGTTGAACAACAATTGAAGCATTTGGAACATTGGACATGGTCGAACTTGCATTCTCGTCGGTGCGTTAAGGTCGACGGAGTACAGCATGGAACCAACCACCAACGCGGAAAGCCCGCACATATGAATCTTGCTCTAAGTTGGACGTAGTTTGGATGAAGGCTCCTCGCACACTATTGGGCACTGCAATGTCTTGGCGATGGCTTGCCGATCCCGCGCGAAGGCGGTTAACTTTCGTAACTTTAGCCGCAATCTTTGCAGTATTGATGTTCTTCCCGCGATATTATCATGCATCCGTTCAAATCGTCGAACCTGAACCCAATGCAGCCGGCTTGAGTGCGGTACTCGGGCAATTGGGCGGTAACTATGCCGCGCTGCTTAGCAGCGGCCAATCGTACGAAGTTAACCTGCAAGTCGGCCAAACCTATGTCGTGGAAAAAAATGTCGTCGAGCGTATGAAGCTCGTAGACACCCCTAGATTTGGTGACCTCGATCACGCGATACGGAAGTTACGAGACTTGGTAACCGTCCGCTCATTTCGTGGAGGGATAATTGGAATAGAGGTGACTGATCAAGACGCCAGCTTTGCTCTCTCACTTGCGACGGCTTATGCCAATTCGTACAGTCAGCGCTTGGCCGAGCTTGCTCGCCAACAAACCGCTTATAAGCGGCAAGTGCTAAATGACCGGATGGAAGAGGCTGCGTTACGATTAGCGAAAGCACAGGGAGCCTTGGATCGCTTTCGCGAGCGATATAGGCTGCCTGCTCCAGACACGCAGCTTGGTGCGTCTGTGGGTCAACTGAGTAGCCTCAAAGCGGCCCTCCAGACCAAGTTGGTGCAGCTGAATAGCGCCCTGAAATTTGCCACGCCCGACAACATGCAGGTCCGCACAATTCAAGCAGAAATTGCTTCTATTCAGCAACAAATCATACAGGCACAAAATACTACTGGCGATATAGGGAGTCAAACTCCTACTTCGCTTGCGGCACTCTCACTAGAGTACGAAAATCTTCTACGCGACACGACATTTGCGCAATCACTCTATCAGGCCTATCAACGCTATCTTGAGGGCTCTGCTGTTGAGGAATTATCGGCCGCTTGGAACATACAGCAGATTGAACCGCCCTATATCCGGCCCGGGCATCAAATCAATAAGCTTCCTCTTGCGATGCTGGTTCTGATTGTAGCGACTGCCTTTGGCTGTGAAATATATATCTTGTTTCCGCCATTCGGAAGGAAGGCCATTCAACCCGCTAGTGGCTTCTCGCTATGAGTAATATCGATGCGATGGATATTTCAATCGCCATTCCGTGCTATAATGAAGAAGCTAATGCGAAGGCGATAGCCCGCGCCGTAATAACTCAATTGGAAGCTTTGGCACTTTCCTTTGAGATTTTATTTATTGATAATGACTCAACTGACCAGACAGTTCCAATCATAAAGCGGATGTGCCAAGAGGATAAGCGCATAAAATTAATTGTAAACAGCCGCAACTTCGGGCAATTGCGTTCGCCGACGCATGCCATCTATCAGGCTAGGGGGGCGGCCGTTATAGGCCTCTGCGCGGACTTCCAAGACCCTCCAGAATTGATACCGGAGCTAATCAGGCGCTGGCGCGCGGGAGCGGACATTGTACTTGGGGTGCGCGGGTCTGAGAAAACGAACTTTCTAATACGCGCATGGCGAGGTTTGGGCTATCGAATACTGGAATGGGTAACCGACGGCCAGGTCATACGCCACGCGACCGGGTTCGGTCTCTATTCCCGTCGCGCGATTGATACCCTTAGGCCCTGGAACGAGCCCGAGCCATTCTTCCGATCAATGCTGGTCGAAACGGGTCTGCCGATGGATCTAGTTAGTTATCATAGACCATCTCGCCGGGCGGGGTTATCAAAAAATAACTTAATGAGCCTTATCGGCTTCTCGTTATCGGCTTGGACAAGTTCTTCGCGGCGGCTATTGCGCGGCCCGATTTTTGTTAGCCTTTTTCTATCAGTCGTGTCTATTATGTCGGCTTCATTTTCTATACTATCTTGGTATCTTGTTGGTAATGGTGCTTCCTTAGCGTGGATAGCATTTATTGAACTGCATTTCGCAATTTTGTTTTTCTTCCTGAGCTTGATGTCCGATCAGATAAAGCTGATCTCGGATAGAACAAGGAATGTTCCGCTCGTTATCGAGCGTGAACGGGTAAACCTCGAATCAGCGCAAGAACATAAACATGAGCAATAGATTCGCCATTAGATTGAATCAAATTGCTCGATTTTATGGTGTAGGAATAATAAACACGATCTTTGGCTATTCGCTGTTTTTTTCTCTGATTGCTGTTGGATTTAATATATATCTAGCTCAAATATTCGCTCACCTTGCGGGAATGACCTTCAATTACGCAATGTTCCGTCGGCACGTTTTTAAAGAAGCAGCACCTGCCATTGGGCGCTACTTGGTTGCCTACGGGGCGAATTACGCTCTGGGTTTGGGATTGATAATATTGTTCTCCCATTTTCTTGAATCTCCCTATTTCGTTGGTATTGCCGCGATTGTAACCTCTTCTGCTATAAATTTTTTGGTTCTGAAACGATTCGTATTCAACCATACGTCATTGCAATCATGAGTGGGTTGCCAATTCGCAGCCGCCCAATAGCGATTGCTTGCGAAGCCTTATTCGCTTTTGCCATCGTTGCTGCTGCGGCGTCCACGCTTATCGACTCTGTTCAGGCAGGATATCTCGTTCAGCCCTTCGTCTGGGACGCGAGCGATACATCATGGACTGGTTCAATACTGCCTGGTGGGGCGCTCACGATGCGGGAGCTGGAGCTTACGAGGTTTGGGGCTCTATTTATCCTCCGATCTCGTTTATATTTCTGAAGTTAGTTACCCTGCAGCATTGCTACGCCACCGATCCCAAACATGCTCGCGATTGTGATTGGCTCGGCATGGCTGCCATGTATGGCACGTTTCTCCTCAATATGGCATTGGTCGCATTTTCTTATTGGCGCTGGGACCGTAATACGGCGCCGATGAGGTTTCTCGCAATTCTGCTCGGTCTCCCAGCGCTACACGGGCTAGAACGCGGAAATCTCGTCATGATAACTTTTACCTTTTTCTTTTTGGCCTACGCTCCTCTGCTCCGCTCTGCGCGAGCAAAATGGTTGGCAGCGGCTATAGCCATAAACTTCAAAGTCTATTTGATCTCTGCGTTATCCGTGTACATCGCACGTCGGAAATGGGTTGCTGCTGAGACGACCGTTATACTAACTGTGCTAGTTTATCTATTTACTTATGCTTTCTATGGGAAGGGCCTTCCTACAGAAATCGTAGAAAATATTCTCAAGTTTTCAGATACTAATAACGTGATATCATGGCAGAATGTCTATTATACGACGAGCCTGAATTCATTGCTCAATGTCGTGAGCAACAATGCGCTTCTCCTACGTTATATAGACTCAGACATTTTAGTGTACATCAAGGAAACGCTTCCATTTATCATATTAGGCGGGCAACTGTTGTGCGTGGGAGCTCTTCTTGCAGCCTTTATTCGTCCAGCAAGCGCTCCCGCAACTCGTTTGGCTGCCATTGCGGTGACGTTGTCGATAATGACCAGCGAAGCTAGCGGCTATTCCTATCTATTGGTTCTTGCTTTGATTTTTTTTGAGGAATGGAAGGGGTACCTAAGGATCACGGCGCTGGTTACTGCTTACCTAATGAGTCTTACTACCGACTACGTTTTTTCTTATGTCGTGATCCACACACAATACAGCTATTGGGCCAATCACGAAGTGTTGACCAAGACCGGAATCGCGCTGGGGCAATTCGCTCGCCCATTTGGCCTCATCTTGATGATAGGCTGCCTGTGTTGGCTGACAGTTCAAAACTGCTACAGGAGCGTAAGGCGCGACATGATGAAAGGCCTTCCGCTGTTGCCCGCCTCGTATCATGTGTAGCATCGCCGCAGAGCTAACCGCACATCCGGCGATTCGCAAACTGAGTGTGATCGGTGGCGGATTAGTGGAAAAACCCTCGCGGCCCGCAGGTGGTTCGCGCCTTTGGTTTAAGGATTTGGTTGTAAGTCGGTGGTCAACACGTCAGTGAGGGATGTTTATGGCGGTTGAAAGTGTGTCTATGAATAGATCTGAGCGATTTGACTTAGCCGCTCTTCTGCATGAGCGGATAGCAACACGGTGTGTGTGCTGCGGCACGGATAGTCTGGAAAGTTCACCGGCAATTTTGATGCCGTTCGTCGCTGATAGAGTCTTCGGCTGGAAGCCGGTTGTCGTGGATGAAAGTTGGGGGCTGAAGACGATCGCCCCAGGGCATGCATACTCAATCTGCAAAACAATGCAATGTAACGTGTGTGGGCACCTTTTTTGTGATATTCGGTTCTCAGACGCTGAAATGGCCAATTTGTATGATGGATATCGCGAGGAAGAATATACCACGCTGAGAGAATATTACGAGCCGGGCTATAAAGAACGCAATGATGCATTAAAGTTGCCGCTCTCTTATAAGAGGGAGATAGAGGACTTTCTATCGCCTTTGCTTGAGTTTCCATTGACCATACTCGACTGGGGTGGCGATACAGGAACTAATACGCCATTTAGGGATAAATGCGCCGGCATTGATATCTATGACATTAGCAACAAGGAAGTTGAAACTGGAACTCGCTCGGTCACCCTAGATCAAGTAAAGTCAAGGAGTTACGGCTTACTAATCTGTAGCATGGTTTTGGAGCATACTCCCTTCCCTTTCGATGTACTTATGCAAATCAAATCTGCGATGAATGATCAATCTGTATTGTACGTTGAAGTTCCTTATGAAAAGGTTATGCGAGACGAACAGTCTGTGCCCTTGATGTCGAAGAAGCACTGGCATGAGCATATTAATTTCTACTCGGAAAAATCTCTTAAAAAGTTGATTGAAAATAGCGGGTTAACGATCTTATCCCAGAATATCTTGTTTATTAGTACAGCTGGCGCTGATTGTATATTTCAGGTGGCGTGTAAGTTAGCAAGCGATTGACTCTAAATTGGGCATAAGCTTCATCCTGTAAGGAGTTGATGTGAAAACCGTAATTCTGGCAGGTGGTTTCGGAAGCCGGCTCGGCGAGGAGACTGCGGTTCGCCCCAAGCCGATGGTCGAGATCGGCGGCATGCCGATCCTCTGGCACATCATGAAGATCTATTCCGCTGCCGGGCTGCACGATTTCATCATCTGCCTCGGCTACAAGGGCTATATCATCAAGGAATATTTCGCGAATTATTTCCTGCATAATGCGGATGTTACAATCGATCTCGCGAAGAACGACATGCAGATCCACCAGGCGTGGAGCGAGCCCTGGCGGATAACCCTGGTCGAAACCGGCGCCGCCACCATGACCGGCGGCAGGCTGAAAGCGATCAGGCCGTATCTAGAGCCTGGCGAGCCATTCTGCTTCACTTATGGCGACGGGGTGGCCGATATCGATATTGCCGATCTCGTGCGTTTCCATCGTTCACACGGGTTGCGGGCGACGATCACCTCGGTGGCGCCGCCGGGACGGTTTGGCGCGCTCGAGTTCGATGGCGACCACGTCACCAGCTTCCGGGAAAAGCCCGCGGGGGATGGCGGCCAAATCAACGGTGGCTTCTTCGTGGCGGATCCCTCGGTGCTCGACCTGATCGAAGGGCCCGAAACCATCTGGGAGCAAGCACCGTTGGAACGTCTCGCCCATGGCGGCGAGCTCATGGCCTATCGTCACACCGGTTTCTGGCAGCCGATGGATACGCTGCGTGACAGGGTCCATCTCGAGGAGCTGTGGAACGCCGGACATGCGCCCTGGAAACGCTGGTAGCCCGACCAGGCTGACGCCCAGGTTCAGGAGCCTTCGCGCCCACACCATCGGCGCCGGCTTTTGCCACGCAATATAAGTCGATATAAACCCCGCGATGGCTGACCTGCCAAAACTTTTTTCTATCGTTGGAATGGCGATAGCGCCTTTTGCATTGTTATTTGTGACGTTCGGCTTGCTTGAGCGGCGCTTTCCAGCGGGCATGCTGAAAAGCGCGCAGGGATGGCTCTTCAACATCAAGCTTTCGCTCATGTATCTCGCCGTTCCGACACTCGCGGGCAGCCTGATCGCCGCCACCATCGCAGCCGTTCGGCGGGTTAACGGCAGCGGACTCGTCAACCTCGATTCCAATTCACAGATGGGTATAGCCGAAGCGATGGCGGCAGTTGTGCTCTATCTGCTTGTCTGGGATTTTTTCTATTATTGGTGGCATCGGGCGCAGCACGGCGTGGCGGCGCTCTGGGCCATCCACAAGCTTCACCATATGGATGAGACGCTGGGTGTCTCCACGCAAATGCGCGTTCACTGGCTGGAAGAGATCGGGCGCGTCCCCTTCATCTTCATTCCGATGGCATTGTTGTTCAACCTGCCTATGCATAGCGGCGTCACCGCATTTGCGCTCACCGGGTGGTCAGCATTCATCCACGCGAACATCCGCATCGGCTTTGGCAGAGCTAGCGTAATTCTGGCCGGCCCCCAGGTTCATCGGATACACCACAGCAGGCTGCCTGAGCATTTCGACAGAAACTTTGCCGCGTTCTTTCCATTTTATGACGCTTTTTTTGGGACATATTACGCGCCCACCCGCGCCGAATATCCACCTACGGGCATCCCCGGCGATCCTGAAATCACCTCTCTCCGAGAGGCCTTTCTTATGCCTTTTCCGATATGGGCCGCACTCCTGAAGAACAGGCGCGGCAGCGCTATTTGACGGCACGTGATATGCTCTGCAGTAAGTCCACTTACTGCCGTCTCCCGGGAAACCCTGCCCTAACAGGCCTGAAGACATATGAAAATGTCGGCACCTTCGGGAACGCTCATGCCATGATGCCCCACGCCAAACAATTGGTTCCGAAGGCACCGGCCGCCGTGATCGGCTTTCCGTTGTAAACCAGCTTCTTCCCGCGGACGATCGCGGCGGAATTGAGCGTCGTGCCGTTCACCTCGATAAGGGCGTTAGCGGCACCATCGAGGTTGACGCCGATTGCATAGGCCGATGCCACCCCGTTTATGACGCAATCGACGCGCCCGCGAGTGCAACCCTTTAGATTGATCGCTGGACTGGGACTGGCACCATAGCTGTTGTTGACCGTGTCTCGGATCGTGAAGTTGCTCAGCGATGTGTGATCATGAGCCACCTGATAGCCCGTGAAGATATTGTTTTCCGAGCGGAGTTGTGTCGTGTTCACGGCGCTGACGCCGGTCCATGCCAACTTCGACGTGATGAACTGGTTGCCGGTGATCACGACAGTGCCGTGAAAGTCCTGAAGATGCACCGCCGTTGCGGTCGTCGCGAAATAATTATCCGATATGATGACTGCCGATCTGCTGCCGGCATCCTGGAGCCAGATGCAGGCGATCGAACCGGGATCGAAATTCCCGCCGCTGATCTTCAGGTTCTCGGCCAGATAGCTTGTGGCCCCATAACCATCTGCGTGCCCGTAAATGCCATATTGAATG
>Ga0207667_10007430_pt1 | contig 13168 bp, 12 predicted proteins | sample KBSCornC52_FD_184301 | JGI IMG/M metagenome (GOLD analysis project Ga0207667, IMG submission 184301) | Corn rhizosphere microbial communities from Kellogg Biological Station, Michigan, USA - KBS Corn C5-2 (SPAdes) (version 2) | ecosystem: Host-associated > Plants > Roots > Rhizosphere > Soil ...
TCGAATGCTTCTACAGCGCCGGCCTGCCGCACGGCGCCCTGCGCTTCGCCCCCGGCGGCCCGGCGGAAGGCAAGGCGCTCGCCAGCCACAAGGACATCGACGGCCTGCTGTTCACCGGCACGACCACCACCGGCATGGCGCTGCACCGTCAATTCGCCGAGACGCCGCAGAAGATCCTGTCGCTCGAGATGAGCGGCAACAACCCGATCGTCGCCTGGAAGCTGACCGACATCCACGCCGCGGCGACGCTGATCGTGCAATCCGCGTTCATGTCCGCCGGCCAGCGCTGCGGCGCGGCCAACCGGCTGATCGTCGAGAATGGCAACCATGCGCCGCTGGTCGAGGCGATCACCCAGCTGATGGACCGGCTGATCATCGGCGAGCCTCATGCCGATCCGGCGCCCTTTCTCGGACCGGTGATCGACAATGCTGCCGCCGACAATCTGCAGGAGGCCTATCTCGACCTGATGATGTCGGGCGGCAAGGCGATCCGCCGGCTCGACCGGCCGATCCCCGGCCGGCCATTCCTCTCGCCGGCACTGATCGACGTCACCGACGTCCAGTCGCGGCCCGACCGCGAATTGTTCGGCCCGATCCTCCAGCTGATCCGGGTCGGCGATTTCGACGAGGCGATCATCGAGGCCAACACCACCCGCTTCGGCCTGACCTCCTCGCTGCTCGGCGGGACGCCGCAGATGTACGATCGCTTCTGGTCGAACGTCGGCGCGGGCGTGGTTAACTGGAACCGGGCGACGATCGGCTCGCCGGTCAACGCACCGTTCGGCGGGACCGGCCTCTCCGGCAATCACCGCCCTGGCGCCTTTTATGCGGCGGATTACTGCGCCTATCCGGTGATTTCGTCGGAGGTCGAGCAGGCCCGCGCCTCGATCGGCATCGGCCTCAAGCAGGCCGAGAATGCGCCGTCCGAGGCCGATTCCTGGTAGCCGCCGAAGCGTGATATACTGCCTCGTAACCGCCGGGACGGATGGTCTCGGCGCCCGATTAGGCAAAGCCCGGCTTAGCAACGGCCAATAATCCGTCGCTTGCGCCCGCCGCCCTGGAGAGCCATCTCGCCGCGATGACATCCTTGCTCGATCCCGACGCGCGTGGGCGCGTCATCCTCGTCGGTGCGGGCCCGGGCGACCCGGGGCTGTTAACGTTGCGCGCGGTCGAAGCGCTGCGCCAGGCCGACATCGTCGTCCACGATGGCCTCATCGACCCGGCGATCCTGGATCACGCCCCGGCGACCGCCCAGCGCATCTCGGTCGCCAAGCAGCGCGCCCGCCACACCCTGCCGCAATCGGCGATCAATGCGCTGATCGTCGCCCATGTCCGCGCCGGCTCGATCGTCGTCCGGCTGAAGGGTGGCGACCCGTTCGTCTTCGGCCGCGGCGGCGAGGAGGTCGAGGCGGTGCGCGAGGCCGGCCTGCCGGTCGAAGTCGTCCCCGGCGTCTCCTCGGCGCTCGGCTGCGCCGCGCAGACCATGCTGCCGCTGACCCATCGCGACTGGTCGAGCGCGGTCAGCTTCGTCGCCGGCCAGTGCAAGGGCCTGAGCGAGCAAAATTGGTCGGGGCTTGCCGGCAAGGGCCGCACCCTCGTCATCTACATGGGCGTCGCCACCGCGCCGGAGATCGCCGACAAGCTGATCGCCGACGGCGTATCGCCCGACATGCCGGTCGCCGTGATCGAGCGCGGCACGCTGCCTGGTGCGCGATCGTTCCGCACCTTGCTCGCCGATCTCGGCGGCATGGTGAAGCGCGAGAAGATCATCAGCCCGGCGATCATCGTCGTCGGTGAAGTGGTGCTGCTGTCCGACGCCGAGGATCGGCTCGCGACGCTGGCAAAACAGGCGGAGACAATTTCTTGAAGATCATTACCGGCAACGACCTGAAAACGGGCGCGGTCATCTGGTGGGCGGGTGACGGCTGGTCCCCCCATGTCGAGGACTCGGTCGACGTCGGCGAGACCGGCGAGACGCTGCTCGCGCGCGAGACTGCGGCGTTGCGCGTCAACGGCGGCTATGTCGTCGAGGCGACGCAGACGCCCGAAGGCATTCGGCCGGACCATATCAAGGAGCGCATCCGCGCGCTCGGGCCGACGGTCCGGCTCGATCTTTCGCTGAAGCCGGCTGATCCCACCGCCGGCGATTGGGTGATCTGATGTACCGCTATGACCAATATGACCAGGCGATCGTCGATGCCCGCGTTGCGGAGTTTCGCGACCAGGTGGCGCGCCGCATCGCCGGCGAGATGAACGACGACCAGTTCAAGCCGCTCCGGCTGAAGAACGGTCTCTATCTCCAGCTTCACGCCTATATGCTGCGCGTCGCCATTCCCTATGGCACGCTCAACTCGAAACAGGTGCGCAAGCTCGCGCATATCGCGCGGACCTATGACCGCGGCTACGGCCATATCACCACGCGGCAGAACATTCAGTACAACTGGATCAAGCTCGAGCAGGCGCCCGACATCCTCGCCGAGCTTGCCACCGTCGAGATGCACGCGATCCAGACCAGCGGCGAAAGCATCCGCAACATATCGGCGGATCAATATGCCGGCGCCGCCGCCGACGAAATTTGCGATCCGCGCGCCTGGGCGGAGCTGCTGCGCCAGTACACCACCTTCCATCCCGAGTTCAGCTACCTGCCGCGCAAGTTCAAGATCGCGATCACCGCGGCCGACGACGACCGCGCCGCGATCAAGCTGCATGACGTCGGGCTGAAGATCGTTCGCAACGCGGCCGGCGAGCTCGGCTTCGAGGTCTACGTCGGCGGCGGCATGGGACGGACGCCGTTCGTCGCGCCGCTGATCCGGCCGTTCCTGCCGGCCGACCGGATCTGCTCCTATCTCGAGGCGGTCCTGCGCGTATGGAACCGCCATGGCCGGCGCGACAACATCCACAAGCAGCGGATCAAGATCCTCGTCCACGACCTCGGCGGGGAAGAATTCACCCGCCAGGTCGAGGCGGAGTGGCAGGCGATCGCGCCGCAGATGGACGATATTCCGATGAAGGAATTCGATCGCATCGCGGCCTATTTCACGCCGCCGGCATTCGAGACCGGGCTCAGCGACGAGATCGATCTGTCGGACCCGGATTTCGCCCGCTGGGTGAAGCACAACGTTCACGCCCATAAGCAGCCAGGCTATGCGATCGCGACGATCAGCCTGAAGGCGATCGGCGAGATCCCGGGCGATATCAGCGCCGACCAGATCGATGTCGTCGCCGATCTTACCGAGCGCTACAGCCTCGACGATCTGCGCGCGACCCATGCGCAGAACCTCGTCTTGCCGCATGTCCGCAAGTCTGATCTCTATACGGTCTGGCAGATCCTGCGGGATCACGATCTGGCGACTGCCAGCCTCGATCTCGTCACCGACATCATCGCCTGCCCGGGGCTCGACTATTGCAGCCTCGCCAATGCGCGCTCGATCCCGATCGCGCAGAAGATCGCCGACCGCTTTGCCGCCTATGACGTGCAGAACGACCTCGGCGAGCTGAAGATCAAGATCTCGGGCTGCATCAATGCCTGCGGCCACCACCATGTCGGCCACATCGGCATCCTCGGCGTCGACCGCAAAGGCACCGAGAATTATCAGCTGCTGCTCGGCGGCTCGGGCGCGGAAGATGCGAGCCTCGGCAAGATCACCGGCCCCGGCTTCGACGAGGACGGCATCGTCGATGCGGTCGGCCGCACGATCGACAAATATCGCGCGATCCGCGCCGACGGCGAGCGCTTCCTCGACACCTATCGTCGCGTCGGCTTCGAGCCGTTCAAGGAAGCGATCTATGGCTGATCCGCTGCGCTTCCGCGACGACGAGCCGGCCGACGAGCCGGCGGTGACGCTCGACGCTTTCCTCGACCAGCCGGACGCCGTGTCGGTGCGGATCGAGGGTGGCGACGATGTGCGCAAGCTGATCCCGGCGTTCGCTCGGCTGCGCCTCGTCGAGATCGACTTCCCGCGCTTCCGCGACGGCCGTGGCTATTCCTCGGCGCGGATCCTGCGCGAGAGCGGCTATACCGGCGAGATCAAGGCGGTCGGCGACGTGCTGCTCGACCAGCTGCTGTTCATGCGGCGCTGCGGCTTCGACAGCTTCGCGCCCGATCACCCGATCGATCCGGCGGCGGCAGAGCGCGCGTTCAACGCCTATCCCGCGGTCTATCAGCAGGCCGCCGATGGTGAAGTGCCGGTGTGGAAGCTGCGCCATGGTTGAGGCGGCCCGCAAGCGCGACGTGATCGACGTCTCACCGGCCTTCACCCAGGCCGACGCCGACGCGCTGACCGCGCGTTTCGCCGGCGTCGACACCCAGACGATGCTGACCGAGCTGCTGCGCGAGCACCTGGTCGGCGAGATCGCCGTCGTGTCGTCCTTCGGCACCGAATCCGCCGTGCTGCTCGACATGGTCGCGCGCGCCGATCCGGCGACGCCGGTGCTGCTGGTCGACACATTGAAGCTGTTTCCCGAAACGCTCGCCTATCGCGACGAGCTGGTCGCGCGGCTTGGCCTGACCGACGTCCGCGCGGTCCAGCCGGATCCGGCAGCGCTCGCCGCCAAGGACAGCAATGAGCTGCGCTGGTCCTATGACCCGGACGGCTGCTGCGAGATCCGCAAGGTCATCCCGCTGCGCAACGCGCTGCTGCCGTTCGACGGCTGGATCACCGGGCGCAAGGCATTCCAGGCCAAGACGCGCAACACCTTGCCGCGCTTCGAGGTCGAGGACGGCCGGCTCAAGATCAACCCACTGGCCGATTGGACCAAGGACGATCTCGACCGCTATTTCGAGGAGCACGAGCTCCCGCGCCATCCGCTCGAGGCGGCGGGCTATCTGTCGATCGGCTGCGTCCCCTGCACCAGCATCGTGCAGCCGGGCGAGGATCCGCGCGCCGGCCGCTGGCGCGGCTGGGACAAGGTCGAATGCGGCATCCACGGCAGCGACGGCGACGGCAGCGAGCTGCCGGTTTTCTAGACGGCCGCCGCCGGCTCAGCGATATCGCGACATGCTGACGCCGAGATCCGCAAAGCTTCCGACGATCGGCGCATCCGGTTTGTGAACCGTGACGGTTGTCGCGGTCATCTCGGGGAAGCTCTCGAACAAGGCCGTGACGATGCGATCCGCCAGCGTCTCGATCAATGCGCAAGGCGGACCGGTGACGATCCCGGCGACCGTGGCGAACAGCTCGCGGTAGCACAGCGTCGAGTCCAGACTGTCGTCGTGCACCGCGGCGGCGGTGTCGATCCACCATTCAACGTCGACGACGAAGCGCTGGCCGGCGAGCCGTTCGTCCTGGAACACGCCATGGTGGCCATGCGCTTCGAGACCGCGGAGAAACATGCGATCCGCGCGCGGCGCGATCGTCGCCTCGAGCGGGACCTGCCGTTCTGATGGAATGTCTACTTCGACGTGCATGGGGCACCTCCTTTGCGTGGTGCCCAGGCGAGCGGCGTCAATGTTCGCGCTCCACGATGGTGACCCACCTGACTCGCCAGTCACGCGAACCCCCTCCTCATAGGCCGCGTTGGAGGAGAGCTCAACCCGCGGGCGACGACGGCGCGGCGCGGGAGTTCAGCGTGCAATCCGCTCCACCGCCTCGCGATACTCGCGCTTCAGCCGCTCGATATACACCGCCGCACCGGCTGCCTCGCGGATCGCGCCGATCCCCTGCCCGCTCGCCCAGACGTCGCGCCAGGCCTTGGGCTTGCGGAAGTCGTTCGGGTCGCGCTCGATCGGTGAGAGATTGTCGGGATCGAGGCCGGCGGCAGTGATCGCCGGCCTGAGATAATTGCCGTGAATGCCGGTGAAGATGTTGGTGTAGACGATGTCCTCGCCGGTGCAGTCGACGATCATCTGCTTGTAGGCGGCCGCCGCATTGGCCTCATCGGTCGCGATGAAGGCGGAGCCGATATAGGCGAGGTCGGCGCCCATCGCGCGGGCAGCCGCGATCGCCCCGCCGGTGGCGATGGCGCCGGCGAGCACCAGCGGACCGTCGAACCATTCGCGGATGATCTGCACCAGCGCGAAGGGCGAGAGCGTGCCGGCATGACCGCCCGCGCCGGCGGCGACGGCGATGAGGCCGTCCGCACCCTTCTCGATCGCCTTGCGCGCGAAGCGGTTGTTGATGACGTCATGGAAGACGATGCCGCCATAGCCATGCACCGCCTCATTCACCTCGGGCCGCGCGCCCAATGAGGTGATCACCATCGGCACCTTGTACTCGACGCAGAGCGCGAGATCCTCGGCGAGGCGCTGATTGCCATTGTGGACGATGAGATTGACCGCGAAGGGCGCGTCCTTGTCGGTCAGCTCGGTTGTCAGCCGCTGGAGCCATTGCTCGAATTCGCCGGGCTCGCGCGCGTTGAGCGAGGGAAAGGCGCCGACCACGCCGGCGCGGCACTGCGCCAGCACCAGATCGAGATAGGAGACGATGAACATCGGCGAGCCGATGACCGGCAGTGCCAGGCGATCCTCGAGCAGAGCGGGTAACGGCATAGCTGGTCCCTGTGCGAATGTGGACGCGCCGATCAGCGGATCGGCGGGCCGACCGAGGCCTGGAATCCGGCATAGATCTCGGACGCGATGCCGACGAGGTCCCGGCCGTACAGTTCCGCCGTCACATTCGGATCGATTGCGACATGGGTGCCGAGGATCGTCACGTCGCGCAGTGCGCGCTGGATCGGATTGCTCAGATGATGCGCGCTTGATCCGCTGATGTCGCTGATCGAGCGCAGCGCATTCTTGCACATCTCCACCGCATAGGCGCCAACCGCGCGGACCTTGGTGCGCTCCGCCTGCGAGATCGACGCCGAGCGGCTGAAATCGTCCTGAAGCCGTCGGGCGGCATCGCGGATGGTTAGCTCAGCGATGCTCACCGCCAGATCGGCCCTCGCCAGACAGGCGTGATGGAGCGCCCGATCGACCGGGCCGCCATCGGGGCCGCCGGTGCTGAGACGCTTGCGATAGGCCTTCACTGCGCCACGCGCCGCCCCGAGGATCGGCAGCGACAATATGATCGGAATGATCACCGGCGGGGGAATGCGCTCGAGCGGCGTTGCCCTGTCGGGCATTCCCTGGCTCAGCACCTCCGCGTTGAGGGTGCGATGCTCCGGGATGAAGAGATCCTCGGCCGCATAGTCATGACTGCCGCTGCCGCACATGCCGTCGAAGTGCCAGGTATCGAGGACAGTTCCCTCCTCGATCGGCCACATCATGCAATAGACCGGCTGCTTGCCGTCCGGGTCGTCGACCTGGGCGAAGCCGAACACCCATTGCGAGTACATCACCCCCGAGCCCCAGCGATAACGCGCGGTCAGGCGGAAGCCGCCGTCGACGCGGGTCGCCTTGCCGAGCGGAAAGGCGGAGCCGGCGGCGGTGACATAGGGCAGCGCACCCCAGATCTCTCGCTGAAAGGCGTCGGGGAAGCGGGCGATGAGCCATTGGTTCTGGAGGCATTGGACGGCGCCCCAGGCGGTTGATGCGCAACCCTCGCCGATGATCGTCGTGAGGTCGATCATGGCCTCGAGGTCGCCATGGCCCATCCCGCCGAACGTCTTGGGAACGTAGAGATAGAACAACCCGGTCCTGCGGATTGCCGACCACACCTTCTCGACCGGATAGCGCTGTTGCTCGGCCTCCATGGCATGGGCGGCGATCAGCCCCTGGATGTCGAGCAAGCGCTGGCGGATCACCTCCACGGTCAGCCCGGCGACCTCTTCGGGCTCCAGCCAATCCTGGTGCCGCGGATGGGGCAGAATGGCAGTGGCTTCCACGTCGGACATCAACAGGACCCTCTCTCGCCTCGTCTCCAGACAAAGGCCTCGCAAACCGGCTTAGCGGAAGCTGCCGCCTGCTCAACTCTGTTCCTTTTCCCGCAGCCGCTTTGCGGGCTCGACCCAGGTGCCGCGTTCGGCGCATTCTGCCGGCAGGACCAACCCGTCCGGCGGACGCCAGGTGATCGAGCTTGCTGTAGCGGATATCGGCGGCACCCATGCGCGCTTCGCCAAGGCGCGGGTCGATCCGTGCGGCCAGGTGAGCCTCGGCGACGTGCTCAAGCTGCGCACAGCGGACCATGCGAACCTCGGCGAGGCCTGGGCCGCCTTCGTCACATGGAGCGGAGAAGCGCCGTCGCACGCCGCGATCGCCGTCGCCGGGCCGATCGATGCCGACCCGCTCAAGCTGACCAACAGCGCATGGACCATCAGCCGGTCGACCCTGGAAGCGGATCTCGGCGTCGAAAGCGCCCTGCTGCTCAACGATTTCGCGGCGGTAGGCCATGCCGTCGCCGCCTTGTCGCCCGCGCATTTCCGCCCGGTCTGCGGTCCTGCCCGCGGCTTCGCCGACCGGGAGGTGATCGCGGTCATCGGGCCGGGCACCGGGCTCGGCGTCGCCCATGTCCTGCGCGAGGGCGAAAGCAGCCAGGTGATCGCCGGCGAAGGCGGCCATGCGGCCTTCGCACCGGTCGATGCGAATGAGGACGCGCTGCTCCACGCCTTGCGCCAGCGCTTCGGCCGCGTGTCGCTGGAACGGCTCGTCTCCGGCCCCGGACTGATGACCATCTTTCAAGCGCAGGCAGCCATCAAGGGCCGTTCAGCGGCAGAGGTGACCGAGGCGGCATTATGGGAGCGCGCGCTGTCAGGGACGGATAGCGGGGCCGTAGAGGCGCTCAGCCAGCTCTGCCGCGCCTTCGGCAGCACCGCGGGCGACATTGCCCTGATCCAGGGCGCGACCGCCGTGGTCCTCGCCGGCGGCATCGGCCTGCGGCTGGCCGAGCATCTGCCCACCTCCGATTTCGCCGCGCGCTTTGCCGCCAAAGGCCGGTTCGCCGATCACATGGCCAGGATACCAGTGAGGGTGCTGACCCATCCCGAGCCCGGGCTCTACGGCGCCGCCTGCGCCTATGCCCGCCAGCGCATGCAGGGGTAGATGGATCACATCGGCCGATCGTTCGTAATGAGCCTGTCCTTCCGAGCGGTGATTGAATGGCAGCTTCCGATCGCATCATTCCCTGGTGGGAGCATGGGGTCATCTACCAGATATATCCGCGCTCCTTTCAGGATAGCGACGGCGACGGCATCGGCGATCTCGCCGGGATCGAGCGCCGGCTCGACTATGTCGCCGCGCTTGGCGTCGACGCGATCTGGCTGTCGCCGATCTTCCCCTCGCCGATGGCCGACTTCGGCTATGACGTGTCGGACTATTGCGGCATCGAGCCGATCTTCGGCGATCTCGCCGGTTTCGACCGGCTGCTCGCCGCGGTCCATAGCCGCGGCCTCAAGCTCATCCTCGATTTCGTCCCCAACCACAGCTCCGACCAGCATGTCTGGTTTCGCGAAAGCCGCGCGTCGCGCAACAACCCCAAGCGAGACTGGTACATCTGGCGTGACGCGGCGCCTGGCGGCGGGCCGCCGAACAACTGGGTCAGCGACTTCGGTGGCTCCTCCTGGGAATGGGACGAGGCGACAGGCCAATATTATCTTCACACCTTCCTGAAGCAACAGCCGGATCTCAACTGGCGCAATCCGGAAGTGCGCGCCGCGATGACCGACGTGCTGCGCTTCTGGCTCGACCGCGGCGTCGACGGTTTTCGCATCGACGTGCTGTGGCACATCGTCAAGGATGCGGCCTTCCCCGACAATCCGCTCAATCCGGACTGGACGCCCGACCGCAACGAACGCGACCGGGTGTTCCAGGCCTACTCGACCGACCAGCCCGAAGCGCATGAGATCACCGCCGACATCCGCGCGCTGGCCGACCGTTATGGCGAGCGGCTGCTGGTCGGCGAGATCTTCCTGCCGTACGAGCGTCACGCCCGCTGGTTCGGCACGCCGGAGCGCCCACAGGTCCATCTGCCGTTCAACTTCCAGTTGATCGAGAATGGCTGGGACGCCGCAACGCTGCACGAAATCATCGCCGATTACGAAGCCTCGCTCCCCGCCTTCGGCTGGCCGAACTGGGTGATCGGCAGTCATGACGCACCGCGGATCGCGGCGCGCATCGGCGAGGCCCAGGCGCGCGTCGCGGCGATGCTGCTGCTGACCTTGCGGGGCACGCCGACGCTCTATCAGGGCGATGAGCTGGGGATCGGCAAGGTCGATATTCCGCCCGATCGCATCCGCGACCCGCAGGAGTTTCGTCAGCCGGGCAAGGGGCTCGGCCGCGATCGTTCGCGCACGCCGATGCCGTGGGATGCCACCAGCTTCGCGGGCTTCAGCGACGTCGAGCCCTGGCTGCCGCTCAATCCCGATTGGCAGACCCGCAATGTCGCAGCGCAGTCCGCCGATCCGTCATCAATGCTGGCGTTGTACAAATCGCTGCTGGCCTTGCGCCGCGCGCACGAGCCGCTTGCGATCGGGCAGCTTACCCTGGTCGACTCCGACCCGGACGTCCTCGCCTATGAGCGCCACCACGGTGATGAGCGTCTGCTCGTCGCGCTGAACCTGGGCAGCAAGTCGCGCGCCCTGCCCCTCCCTCCCGGTGCTACAATCAGCGAAACGATTGCGTCGACCGTGCAGCATGATGGCGGCGATACTCTGGCCGCCGACGAGGGCCGCATCCTACGGCTGGGGGCGAAGAGCTGATGCGGATCGCGATGCTCGCGCCGATCGCCTGGCGGACGCCGCCGCAGCATTATGGCCCATGGGAGCTGGTGACCAGCCTGCTCACCGAGGCGCTGGTCGAGCGCGGCATTGACGTAACTCTTTTCGCAACGCTCGACAGCATCACCAGCGCCAAGCTCGATGGCGTGGTGCCGGCCGGCTACAATGACGATCCGTCGATCGACGCCAAGGTCTGGGAGTTCCGCCATCTCGCCCATGCCTTCGAGCGGGCGGGCCGTTTCGACCTGATCCACAACCAGGCCGATTTTCCCGCCCATGCCTTCGCCGGGCTTGTCTCGACGCCGATGGTGACGACGATCCACGGCTTTTCGTCCGACCGCATCCTGCCGATGTACCTGCCCTATCAGGAGCGCGTGCATTTCGTCGCGATCAGCGCCGCCGATCGGCATCCGGCGCTGCGCTATGCCGCGACAATCCACCATGGCATCCGGTTCGACGAATTCCCGTTCGATCCGGTCGGCAGCGAGGATCTGCTGTTCTTCGGCCGCATCCATCACGACAAAGGCGTGCGCGAGGCGATCGCCGCGGCGCGTGCCAGCGGCCGCGTCCTCCAACTCTACGGCGTCGTCCAGGACGAGGCCTATTACCAGCGCGAGGTGGTGCCGGCGAACGACGGCCAGACGATCCGCTATCACGGCGCGGTCGGCGGCGAGCAGCGGCTTGGCGCGCTGGGGGCGGCGCGCGCTCTGCTCCATCTCATCAACTTCGACGAGCCGTTCGGGCTCGCCGTGATCGAGGCGATGGCCTGCGGCACGCCGGTGATCGCCTTCAACCGCGGCTCGATGCCGGAGCTGATCGAGCATGGCGTGACCGGCTTCCTGGTCGATACGGTCGATGAAGCTGTGCAGGCGATCGAACGGATCGGCATGATCGATCGATCGCGGGTGCGGCAGTCGGTGCGCGATCGCTTCACCGTCGACCGCATGGCGGACGCCTATATCGCGCTGTATCGTCGCATCCTTGGCTGACGGTCGCGAGACCGCGGCACGTTGAGGGGAGAAACAGTGGCCGGGCCGAGTCACGTGCTGGCGATCGATCAGGGAACGACGTCGACGCGCGCGATCATCTTCGACGGTCAGGCGCGGCCGGTGGCGACCGCGCAGCGCGAGCTGCCGCAACACTACCCCCAGCCCGGCTGGGTCGAGCATGACCCGGAGGATATCTGGCGCGACGTGCTGATCACCACGCGCGAAGCGATCGCGCGGTCCGGGCTCGCTGCGTCGGCGCTGACGATCGGCATCAGCAACCAGCGCGAAACCGTGGTCCTGTGGGATCGCCGCAGCGGCGAATGCCTGCATCGTGCGATCGTCTGGCAGGATCGCCGCACGGCAGAACTCTGCCATCAGCTGAAAGCAGACGGCCATGAAGCCGCCGTGCGCACGCGGACGGGCTTGCTGCTCGATCCCTATTTCTCGGCGACGAAGCTCGCCTGGATCCTCGACCATGTCGCGGGCGCGCGTGGCCGGGCCGAGCGCGGCGAGCTTGCCTTCGGAACGGTCGATTGCTTCCTGCTCTATCGCCTGACCGGCGGCGCGGTGCACGCCACCGACGCGACCAACGCCAGCCGCACGATGCTATTCGACATTCACCGCCAATGCTGGGACGACGAGCTGTGCCGGCTGTTCCGCGTTCCGCTCGAAATCCTGCCTGCGGTGCATGACAACAGCCATGATTATGGCGCGACGGATCCGGCGCTGTTCGATGCACCGATCCCGATCACAGCTCTTGCCGGCGATCAGCAAGCCGCGCTGTTCGGCCAGGCCTGCTTCGCGCCGGGCATGGTGAAGTCGACCTATGGAACCGGCTGTTTCATGCTGCTCAACACCGGCGATAAGGCGCTCGCCTCGCAGCATCGCCTGCTCACGACCCTCGCCTACCGCCTGAACGGCGAAGCAACCTACGCGCTCGAGGGCTCGATCTTCGTTGCCGGAGGCGCGGTGAAATGGCTGCGCGATAACCTTGGCGTGATCGCCCATGCGCGCGAGACCGAGGAGATGGCCGCGCGCGTGCCCGACAATGACGGGGTCTACATGGTCCCCGCCTTCGTCGGCCTCGGCGCGCCCTATTGGGACGCGGAGGCACGCGGCGCGATCCACGGCCTGTCGCTCGGCTCGACTGCGGCCCATCTCGCACGCGCCGCGATCGAGGCGGTCGGCTACCAGACGCTCGATCTCATCGACGCGATGATCGCTGACGGCAGCCGGTCACCGGCCGCGCTGCGCGTCGACGGCGGCATGGCGGCCAACGACTGGCTCTGCCAGTTCCTTGCCGACATGCTGCAATCGCCGGTCGAGCGCCCGGTGCAGCTCGAGACCACCGCCATGGGCGTCGCATTTCATGCCGGTCTCGCGACCGGCATCTGGCCGGATATGCAGGCGGTGGCGCAATGCTGGGCGCGCGAGCGCCGTTTCGAGCCACGGATGAGCGCCGGCGACCGCCAGAAAGCGATCGACGGCTGGCGCGCGGCGGTCGCACGGACCCTGACCTAGCAATCTGATTACATCTCACCCCGCGCGCGGCGGATCGCGAACCAGCGCGCCTTGTTGGCGCTGTGCTC
>Ga0207667_10007431_pt1 | contig 13166 bp, 8 predicted proteins | sample KBSCornC52_FD_184301 | JGI IMG/M metagenome (GOLD analysis project Ga0207667, IMG submission 184301) | Corn rhizosphere microbial communities from Kellogg Biological Station, Michigan, USA - KBS Corn C5-2 (SPAdes) (version 2) | ecosystem: Host-associated > Plants > Roots > Rhizosphere > Soil ...
CTCTTGCGGCAGGATCGAACAGAATCGATTTTGGGAGTTCGCTAAATCACGATCTCCTTCCATCTTAGCAAGACGCGGGATCCCATCAATGGCATCGCAGCGCGTATCGGGGACCACTTGCGGCCGAGCGATTCATTCGCTCGGGTGAATGGCTGTTGGTCTCTGGCGGCAGACGTTGCGGTCGCGACGATCCGAATGAAGGCTCCGGGTCGCTTTATGTCCTTTGTATTAGAGGCCACGTCCGCGGCGATCGCCAAGCTCGGTCGTCGGGCGCTAGCCGGCCAGTTCCGGACATTCGAATGCACCGTCTGAATCGCCGACAATCAAGCCTGCGCAAACAGGCGGAGGCGACCGGGTGGTCAGCTGCTGTAGAGGGGCGCGGGCGACCACAGGGCAAGAACGGCCGTCGGGCAGCGCGACGTCCCGGCCGTTCGTACGTCTCATTCATCCTTATCAATGGACGCTTAAAAATCACTCGCCGGGGCTGAAGCACTCCGTTGATGCAAATTTTTTTTGGTTTGCAATGCAGGGGCTACATCCGAGGACAACGTCTTTTAGCGGCAATTTGCGCGCATATTAATGGTCGGGGGCGAGCAAGGGGTATGTATCGATAACGCCATACTGGTCAAGCGCCGCTCGGACATCTGGACGCGCAAGCACACGTTGCAGCCTCTCCTCCATCAGCCGGTCATAACGCGTTGCGCTGGGTATCGGAAGATACGTTTGATCGTTTGCCAATTCGCTATTGCGCGTCTGCCTATCGCGCAATCGCGCAATGACGACCTTTGCCAAACGCGCCTCGTCATTCGCGCAAAGTAGTGCCGCGCGAAGTGCATCCGGATCTAGATCTCGCTGCGCGAGCATCGCGCTGAGTGAAGACTTGGTCTGGAGCTTGTTGCCGATCTGTGCCCACGAGCATGTGCGCACTTCTCCGGCTTCCAACAGGCCATACGGGCTGGCGTTGGTAGCACTCACGTTCTTTATTTCCTCAAGCGCTTCTCGTGGACGCTCTAGCCGGTATAAAAGGTCGCCCAGATTGATTCTTTGACTGACCACGTCCCCGTCTGGCATCGGTGCGTCGTCGCGCGCCGCCTTTTGTGCGGCCAGAGCGGCATTCCAGTGTCCGAGACGCGCTAATACCCGGGCTCGTGCATTCAGGACCCATCTGAGATTTTCGTTAAGATCGTCGAACGCCGGTTGATCTTTTGGAGCAGTCGAAACCTTCTCTAACGTCTGGTCTAGCAGTTGCAACGCGTCTGACGACTGACCGGTCATCATCAGTGCATTCGCGAGCGATTCCGCAGCACCGATCTGACGCGGGTGGGAGGCCATCTGATCCTGTAACGACGCAATGTATTGCCGTATCACGACCTTAATGTCGGCGAGACGCAGATTACCATCAATGAAACGACGATAACGATTGTCCGCTCTCAACCGAAGGATCTCATACGGATTATTGATCGCGGCCAGCACTGTTTGTGCTTTATTGCTGTCGCCAATATCGACGTAGCTTTCGAACAGCTGCGCCCAGAAGCGTTGCATCGAAGAGAGGTCCGTTGCATTTTTGGGAGCATAATTCACCTGCCAAAGCGTTTCCAACAATGCTCGTCGATGGGCTCCCCCGTCATTCATCTCGGCCGTGGCGTCGTACATCGACCAAATCTCGGCGATGTCAATCTCGCTCGCGCGCCCCGGTTCGCTCTCAAGCGCATGTATCAGGGAGTCGGCCGCAACATAGTTGCGTTGAGTCGCTTGGGCTACTTGCATAAGCAGATACCAATACTCCCGATTGCGTGCCGAGGGATCCAGTTCGCCGCCTTTCATAGTGCTTTGGTAAGCGCTCTCTGTCTCTCCATTGCTTTGCTGGCAGTACGCCAGCGCGATATGGACACTGAAACGCATGCGCGGCGAAGCGGTCTTCACGCCTGGAGTGCCAGCAAGAGTGATCAAATCGGCTTCTGCACCCTTCGTGTCGCCACTCTTCATTTTGCTTATGGCAAGCCGTAAGGCATTCGCAACATCCGCGGACGGATTCGACGAGAGATAGAACAAGGACGTTGTCGTCGCGTCTGCTTTGCTCGAAGATACAATGCCGAATCCGGCAAGTGCGAAGCAGCAAGCCGCGAGCGAGGCGAGCCTAGTCATGATGTGCATATTCTCAAGGGAGAGTCGTTTGTTATTTGCATCCGGGCGGAAGGGGCGGGACAGCGACGGTGAACCCGCGTCGGGCGGTGACGTCATCTTCCCGCCATAGGTCTATCGGCAATCTTAGGTGAATCTTTAGTGCGCTGAGCCTATGACAGAACGTCAACGGAAGCTTGGATGCCGCAATTTATCTCTGGCGAGTTCGAGCAACTGGCGAGAATCGATGTCCCTTATCCGTGCATCAGAGTTCACCCTTGCAGACTGAACCGCATCGTCGGTCGGCGTGCGGCTACGTTTGTCGTAGCGTTAGGATGCATTGGTTCTCGTGAAGTCTCGTGTGTTTCTGCTAGCTGCCATTCGTCTCCTGTTTTCGCCAGCGACCGCAACGGGGTCGAGACTTGCCGCTCGGATGTCGTAGTGCCCACAGCGCGGCGCGACGGCGTCGTATGGCGCAGTGCGGCCAGGGCCAGCGGTTAGGCTGGGTGCGGGTGCTGACCGGAGTCGATTGAGAACCGCCTCTTACCCACCGCAGCGGGCTTTAGTTAGCCCCATTCGCGTGAGGCGGCGAGCCGGCGGCGGACGTCAAAGCGCTCTTAGCCGCAGCGGTACGCCTTGGCAACCTATTTGTTGCATCGCCAGCCATCCAAGAGCTCGAGCTCAACCCGAGCATCGTCGATCGTCGTGAAAAGGGGTTGCGAGTCGCGGATGCATGGGTGCTTTCTGCGGACGTCGAGCGCCTTCCGCTGCAAGGACACGGAGTCCCCGCTGGCGACTGCCAAACATTTTGCGGAGCAACCCACGTTTTGCGGAGCAGAATTTCGAGCTGAAAAATCGCTGAAAGCCTTGGTGGGCCGGGTCGGAGTCGAACCGACGATGTCCTTTCGGAGGCGGATTATGAGTCCGCTGCCTGCAACCAGCACGGCGTCCGGCCCGTCGCGCCACATGTTCGAATGCGCTGTGTGTGACGGAGTTTGAATAGCGACCAACTACGTCGCGGAAAGATTGGCAGTCTATCGGCTAATGCGTCTGCGTGCAAACCGCAAAAGCCCAATTACGCGCGAATTCACCCGCACTGCGACAAAAGGCCCGGCGCATCCGGCCGGGCCTCCCTACTGCTCGGTACCACTCACCGACTCACGCAATCGCTCGCGAATCAATTCCCTTCCAGGAACGACTTGAGCTTGTCCGAGCGGCTCGGATGGCGCAACTTACGCAGTGCCTTCGCCTCGATCTGACGGATCCGCTCACGCGTCACGTCGAACTGCTTGCCGACTTCCTCGAGCGTATGGTCCGTGCTCATCTCGATGCCGAAACGCATGCGCAACACCTTCGCCTCGCGCGGCGTCAACGAATCGAGCACGTCCTTCACGACGTCGCGCATGCTCGCATGCAGCGCGGCATCGGCCGGCGCAACGGTGTTCGTGTCTTCGATAAAATCACCGAGATGCGAATCGTCGTCGTCGCCGATCGGCGTCTCCATGGAGATCGGTTCCTTCGCAATCTTCATGATCTTGCGGATCTTGTCCTCAGGCATCTCCATCTTTTCCGCGAGCGTGGCCGGATCAGGTTCGAGACCCGTCTCCTGCAAAATCTGCCGCGAAATACGGTTCATCTTGTTGATCGTCTCGATCATGTGAACCGGGATCCGGATCGTACGCGCCTGGTCCGCGATCGAACGCGTAATGGCCTGGCGAATCCACCACGTGGCATACGTCGAGAACTTATAGCCGCGACGATATTCGAACTTGTCCACGGCCTTCATCAAGCCGATATTGCCTTCCTGGATCAAATCGAGGAACTGCAAACCGCGATTCGTGTACTTCTTCGCAATCGAAATCACAAGACGCAAGTTGGCTTCGGTCATCTCGCGCTTGGCTTGCCGCGCCTTCAATTCGCCAGCCGCCATTTGGCGGTTGGTTTCTTTCAAGTCCTTCAACGGCAGCACGACACGCGCTTGCAGATCCAGCAAACGCTGCTGCTGCTCACGGATCGCCGGAATATTCCGCGACAGAATCGCGCTATACGGATGACTCTCCGCGACGATCTTCTCGGCCCAATCGAGTTCAGTCTCGCTACCCGGGAAACGCGTGATGAATTCGGCGCGCGGCATGCCGCACTTGTCGACGACGATATGCAAAATCTGACGCTCGACCTGACGCACTTCGTCCACCTGCGCCCGCAGCGTGTCGCACAGGCGCTCCACGGTACGCGCCGTGAAACGGATCGACATGAGCTCGTTTTGAATCGTCTCTTGCGCCTTCAAGTACGACTTCGACTTGTAGCCTTCCTTCTCGAACGCACGGCGCATCTTGTCGAACCACTCGCTGATCAGCGCGAACTTCTCCAGCGAAACGCGCTTGAGCGCCTCGAGCTGCGCCGCATTGGCCGTAGCCTGCGCGGTGCCGTCGTCGTCCTCTGCTTCTTCCTCTTCCTCTTCCTCGGCCTGCACGCTCTCGTTTTCGATTGCTTCGGCCTCTTGCGCCGAGAACCCGTCCGCATCTTCCGCGTTCGGATCGATCAGGCCGTCAACGAGCTCGTCGATGCGGATTTCCTCGTTTGCGACACGCTCAGCCATCGCGAGGATGTCCGCGATCGTCGTCGGGCACGCCGAAATCGCCATCACCATGTGCTTCAGGCCATCTTCGATACGCTTCGCGATCTCGATTTCGCCCTCGCGCGTGAGCAACTCGACCGTGCCCATTTCACGCATGTACATGCGGACCGGATCGGTCGTGCGACCGAACTCCGAATCGACCGTCGACAACGCAACTTCCGCTTCCTCTTCGACTTCGTCGTCCGACGAGGCGGCAGGCGCGTTGTCGTTCAACAGCAGCGTTTCGGCATCGGGCGCCTGTTCATAGACGGCCACGCCCATGTCATTGAACGTGCTGATGATGCCTTCGATCGCCTCGGTCTCGGCAAAATTGTCGGGCAGATGGTCGTTGATTTCCGCATAGGTCAAAAAGCCGCGCTCTTTGCCGAGCTTGATCAGCGCACGCAGTTTCGCGCGGCGCTCCTCGAGCTCCTCCGCCGTACCGGGCTGACTCGACGCGAACGCGTCCTTCAACAGCGCTTTTTCCTTCGCGCGGCGATCGCGCGCCTTGGCCTTTTCGACCTTGCCCGAAGGCGCAGCTTGCTGCTCTTCACCCTGGGTTGCGTCGTCATCGACGGATACTTCGTTCAGCTTTTTCGTCATGGAGTTCGCCGTACCGGCAATAGTCTCGACTCGCGGCTGCTGGACTTCAGCCGGTTGCACCGTGGATACTTGGGTATCGCGCCCTGCCCGATCGTCCGGCGTGGCAGCCGCGCCCCCTGCGCTTTTCGAGCCGGATCGCCTCGCGGCGGCGGCTCTCGTCTCCGGCTTGGCGGACGTCTGCGCCGCCTTGTTCATATCGGCGGCTGCCGCCGAAGTTCGCACAGCCCCCGGGCTCGCCGCCTTCTTTGCGGCCCGCTCCGCTGCACTCGCAGCCGATGTCTTTCCAACAGAAGCAGAAGCTGCTGCGGCTTTGCCCGCGACGACCTTGCGCGCCGGCTCCGGCTTACGCGGATTCGAACCTCGGGCATTGCCCTTGCTCGCCGCCGTCGCACCTTTCGCTGCCGCCTTTCCGCCCGTAGTCTTCGCCATCGCTATTTCGCCCCCGCTGTACCGCTCCTGCCTCGAAAAGACAAACTAAACCGCTGAAAACCTTTTATTATAGCACACACGGCATAATCCCCCTTTCATAGCCCAAGCTGCCGCTTCATGTCGGCCCGCTGCCGGTTCAAGTCCGTCAATTGTTCGATCTCGTCCGGCGTATGTTTCGACTGTCGCGACAAACGCTCGAGCCGCTCGCAGCATGCGTCGTAGCGGATCTTCAGAATGGCCGCCTGAAATTCCTCGGCGGCAATACGCTCACGCTCTTGCTGCTGCTCGGCCACACCCGCGTCTTGCGCGTCGTACATCAGCAAATCGCGGACATTTTCATCATAGACCAGAATTTCGCGGAAAATTTCTTCGAAAGTCGCGGCATTGGCCCCATTTCTAAGCAGATCCGACAGGTGCCGAAATTCAGCCGCATCGCCCAGTGCGCGTGCGTGCGTGGCGGCTTCGGCGAACAATTCGCCATGGTGGCTCTGGTTGAACAGACTCTCCTCGCTCTCCTCGTCGAGCAGCGACACGATGCGCGGATACATCACCAAGTTGCGCAATGCGCGTTCCTCGATGCCCGTGACGCGACGCCGATCCTTGCGTGCCGGCGCCTGCCGGGCGGCCGGCCTGATTCGAGTGTCGACGTCGCAAAGCCCGGCCACCTCGTCGAACGGAACGCCGAGCCGATCCGCGAACATATGCATGATCTGCGCGCGCAGCGCATTGGCCGGCAGCGCTTGCAGCAGCGGCTTGGCGTCGAACAACGCCCGCGCGCGCCCTTCCGGCGTATCGAGTTCGTTGCCCGCCAGCACCTCGTTCAACATGAACTGCGAAAGCGGCAACGCATGTTCGATCTGTTCCGAAAAAGCCTCCTTGCCGAATTCGCGAATGAAGCTGTCCGGGTCGTGTTCCGAGGGCAGAAACAGAAAGCGGATCGTCCGATTGTCTGCCGCATGCGGCAGACACGCATCGAGCGCCCGGCGGGCGGCACGCCGGCCCGCGGCATCGCCGTCGAAGCTGAAGATGACCGTATCGGTCTGCCGCAACAGCTTTTGCACATGAACGGGCGTACAGGCAGTGCCGAGCGTCGCAACTGCGTTCGGAAAACCGAGCTGCGCCAGGGCGACGACGTCCATATAGCCTTCCACGACCAATACGGAGCGTGCCTCGCGAATCGCCAAGCGCGCTTCGAATAGCCCGTAGAGTTCGCTGCCCTTACTAAATAGAGGCGTTTCCGGCGAATTCAAATACTTCGGCTCGCCGCCGTCGAATACGCGGCCGCCAAAGCCGATCACCTGTCCCTTCACGTTGCGGATCGGGAACATGATCCGCTCGCGAAACCGGTCGTAGCGGCGCGGCTGACCCTGCGCGTCGAGCTTCTCGCTGACGATGACAAGCCCCGCTTCCACGAGTGCATCGCTACGGTAATCGGCAAATACAGCTTCGAGGTTCTGCCAGCCGTCCGGCGCGAAACCGAGCCCGAAACGCGCGGCCACTTCGCCCGTGAGCCCGCGCTTCTTGAGGTACTCGATCGCTTGCGGCGCACCGCGCAAGGCCTTCCGGTAGTAATCGCACGCCCTTGACATGACATCCGACAATGCGGCAGCGGCCTTGCCGTCGACCGGCGCGAATCGTTCGGGACCCGCTCCCCCGCTCTGGCCGCCATAGCCGCCGCGCAGCGGCGACGGTTCCTGCGGCACCGCCAGCCCGACCGATTGCGCAAGCTGCTCCACGGCTTCGGGAAACGCGAGGCCTGCGTGCTCCATCAAGAAACCGATCGCCGTGCCATGCGCGCCGCAGCCGAAGCAGTGATAGAACTGCTTGGTGGGACTGACCGTAAACGAGGGACTCTTCTCGTTATGGAACGGGCACAAGCCCATGAAATTCGCACCGCCCTTCTTGAGCTGGACGTACCTACCCACCACATCGACGATATCGACGCGGTTCAGCAGGTCCTGGAGAAAGGCGTGTGGGATCACGGGCAACGGCGAGGCGCGAAGCCGGTGCGGGCATCGACACGCACATTGCCGCCCATCGCTAGGCAACGAAGCGGGTGCCGGCGCCGCATCTCGGTTTCGCGCACCCGGCTACTTGGAGAGCGCGGCCTTCACGCGCGCGGATACGGCCGTCATATCGGCGCGACCCGCGAGCTTGCTTTTGAGCACGCCCATGACCTTACCCATGTCCTGTGGTCCGGCAGCGCCGGTTTCGACCACCGCAGCCTGCACCTGCTCCGCAATCTCGGCTTCCGATAATTGCGCCGGCATGTAGGCGGCCAACACCGCCACCTCGGCGCTCTCCTGTTCGACGAGATCGCTCCGGCCAGCCGCTTGGAATTGGCTGATCGAGTCTTTGCGCTGCTTGATCATCTTGTCGATGATCGCCGTGACGGCGGCATCGTCGAGCGTTATGCGCTCGTCCACCTCACGCTGCTTCATGGCGGCCAGCAACAGGCGAATCGTGCCCAGGCGGGCCGTATCGCGTGCGCGCATCGCGCCTTTCATGTCCTCGTTGATACGATCTTTAAGACTCATCTTTCACCCGAATTCATGAAGAGAACTGAAATAACAAAACTGGCGAGGACGCAGTGCAAAAACCCGCTTGGGACACTGCCTCAAGCGGGTGTTGCGCTCTCTGCGCTATCGCGAGCGGGATCGAGCTTGGCTTGGCAACCGGATCGGACGATCTCCCGGGATGGCTGCAGAGCCGGTCCCACCGCGAGACCGAATGCCGGTGGCGCCGCGCACGCAAAACCTAGCAGGGCGGCCGAAGCCGGCACGGTGCAATCAATAGAGTTTCTTCGGCAACATCTGGCTACGTAGGCGCTTGAAGTGGCGCTTCACGGCGGCAGACTTCTTGCGTTTGCGTTCGGCTGTCGGCTTCTCGTAGAACTCGCGCGAGCGAAGTTCGGTCAACAAGCCATTCTTCTCGATCGTGCGCTTGAAGCGGCGCATCGCGACCTCGAATGGCTCGTTTTCTTTTACGCGAATGATCGTCATGTTCGCAAACGGAAATTTTTCCAAGGTCCGGGAGTATAGCAAACCTTCTGCACATTTACACGAAACGTGTCAAGCGCTGCGCGTGAATTCCACGGCGGCCTGGCCGGCCGCGACCCCGGATGCCCACGCCCACTGGAAATTGTAGCCACCCAGCCAGCCGGTGACATCGACCGCTTCGCCGATGAAGTAGAGTCCCGGCACGCGCGCGCTCATCATCGTCGCCGACGACAGCTCGTGCGTATCGATACCGCCTTTCGTGACCTCGGCCTTACGATACCCCTCGGTCCCGGACGGCGTAAGCGCCCATCGAGAGAACGCCTCACCGAGCCGGCGCAGCGTTTTATCGGACAAATCGGCGAGTCGCGCCTCACCGGGCACGGCTTGCGCATCGAGCCAGGCATCCGCCAAGCGCGCCGGCATCCACTGAGCCAGCAGGTTGCCGATCTGGCGCTTCGTGCCGCTCGATTTGGCCTCCAGCAGTTCGGCCGCAGCGTCGCGGCCGGGCAATAGATCGACTGCAATCGGCTCGCCGCTTTGCCAGTAGCTCGATATTTGCAGCACGGCTGGACCCGACAGCCCCCGATGCGTAAAGAGCAAATCTTCGACGAACGCACCCTGCGCGCGCTTGCGTCCAGCCGTCACCTCGACTTCGAGCGACACGCCGGCCAACGCGGAGAACGGCACCCAGTCATCCGATGAAAAAGTCAGCGGTACAAGCGCCGGCCGCATGTCGACCAGCTTGTGCCCGAACTGCTTGGCGATGCGATAAGCGAAATCGGTCGCCCCGATCTTGGGGATCGAGAGGCCGCCGGTTGCCACGACGAGCGCGCGCACCGCGATTTCGCCCGCGTTCGTCTCGAGGGTAAAGCTTGCGCTTCCCGTTTCACCGCGGCAGCGCACGCCCTGGACTGCCACGGGCCGCCGCCATGCGACCCGCCCCGTTTCGCACTCGGCCTTCAGCATATCGATGATCGATTCGCTGGAGTGATCGCAAAAGAGTTGGCCGCGATGCTTCTCGTGCCAACTGACGCGGTGCGCCTTCAACAGGCTCAAGAAATCGTGCGGCGTATAGCGCGCAAGCGCCGAGCGGCAAAAGTGCGGATTGGCCGATACGTAGTTCGCGGGGCCGGCTTGCAGGTTCGTGAAGTTGCAGCGCCCACCGCCCGAGATGCGGATTTTCTCGGCGAGGCGCGGCGCATGGTCGATCAGGACCACGCGCCCGCCGCACTGCCCGGCGACGGCCGCGCACATCATGCCGGCGGCCCCTGCGCCGATGACGGCGATGTCGAAAGATTCCATGGCGCGCATTCTACCTGTCCAAGCCGCCCCGGACGGCGCACTGCTATACTTTTGCGTTTACCACGCACCCATAGCCGTACGGCCAAGCACCCGCCGCGCGCACCCTATCCCTATGCTCGTTCTCGGCATCGAAAGCTCGTGCGACGAAACAGGGCTTGCGCTCTACGATACGGAGCGCGGCCTGCTCGCACACGCGCTGCATTCGCAAATCGCGATGCATCGCGAATATGGTGGCGTCGTGCCGGAGCTCGCCTCGCGCGACCACATCCGTCGTGCGCTGCCATTGCTCGAGGATGTGCTGGAGCGGGCCAGTGCCTCGCGCATCGACATCGATGCCATCGCGTTCACGCAAGGCCCCGGCCTCGCCGGAGCGCTGCTGGTCGGCGCGAGCATTGCGAATGCGCTAGCAATGGCATGGGATAAGCCGACGATCGGCATTCATCATCTGGAAGGTCACCTGTTGTCGCCGCTGCTCGTCGATCCGCCACCGCCGTTTCCCTTTGTAGCGTTGCTTGTCTCCGGTGGCCATACGCAGCTCATGCGCGTGACCAACGTGGGCTGCTATGAAACGCTCGGCGAAACGCTCGACGACGCCGCAGGCGAGGCCTTCGACAAGACCGCCAAGCTGCTCGGCCTCGGCTATCCGGGCGGCCCGGAAGTGTCTCGGCTCGCCGAATACGGCACACCCGGCGCCGTCACGCTTCCGCGCCCCATGTTGCATTCGGGCGATCTCGATTTCAGCTTCAGCGGATTGAAAACGGCGGTGCTCACGCAGACCAAGCAGTTAGGCGCGAATGTCTGCGAGCAATCGAAAGCCGATCTCGCGCGCGGGTTCGTCGATGCCGCCGTCGACGTGCTCGTGGCGAAGTCGCTGGCCGCGCTCAAGAAAACACGGCTCAAGCGGCTCGTCGTGGCGGGAGGGGTGGGGGCCAATCGGCAACTGCGTGAGGCGCTATCGGCCGCCGCCAAGAAGCGCGGCTTCGACGTGCACTACCCCGATCTCTCGCTTTGCACCGACAACGGCGCGATGATCGCCCTCGCGGGTGCGCTGCGGCTGCAGCGCTGGCCGGAGCAGGCGAGCAAGGATTATGCGTTCACGGTCAAGCCGCGCTGGGATTTGTCTTCGCTCGCGCGCTAGCGCCCTAGCGTGTGAGCGAAGCGTAATCAGGCCGCCGAGGCCGCCGCCACGGCCTTACGCTTGTCGTGCTCGATCACCGCGTAGGCGCTGTGGTTGTGAATCGATTCGAAGTTCTCGGCCTCGAGCACGTACGACACGATGCGCTCGTCGCGATTGAGCCGCTGTGCGACGTCGCGCACGAGGTCTTCGACGAATTTCGGATTTTCATAGGCGCGCTCCGTGACGAACTTCTCGTCGGGACGCTTGAGCAGGCCCCACAGTTCGCACGAGGCCTCTTCTTCCGCGATCCGAATCAATTCCTCGACGGCCAGATCCGCCAGCAGCTCCACTTGGAGCGTCACGTGGGAACGCTGGTTGTGCGCCCCGTATTGTGAGATTTCCTTTGAACACGGGCACAAGCTCGTCACCGGAACGAGCACGCGCAAGAACGTGCGGATTTCACCGTCGCGCGATTGTCCCGTTAGCGTGACCTCGTAATCGAGCATGCTCGACACCCCCGAAACAGGCGCCGTCTTTGTCACGAAGTAAGGGAACGTTACTTCGATACGCCCGCCGGTCGCCTCGAGCTTGTCGAGCATCTCGGCGAGCAGCGCACGGAACGTCACGGGCTCGAGCGGGGCCTTGTTGTCTTCGAGCAGCGCAACGAAGCGCGACATATGCGTGCCCTTCTGATGCGCGGGCAAGTGCACGTCGAGATTCCACGTTCCCACGCTCGGCTGCGCTTCGCCGCTCGGCGTGCGCACCGTCAAAGGATGACGCACCCCCTTCACTCCGACGCGTTGAATCGGAATCTGCCGTGTGTCGACGGTGCTCTGAACGTCGGGCATCACGAAGGCGGGATTCATCTGGTTCATCTTGTTCTTTCCTAATGAGCGCAGCTAACACACCGGCACGGGTGGCCGGCGCAAGTCACGCCAATAACGAAACATGGGCCCGAAGGCCCATGCATGCATCCATAAACGCGCCGGCCGCCTGCGCGACCGGCTTGCGTCACGCGACGCGCTGCGCCGCCAGCTTGGCCGCCGGCTCGATAAAGCGCGCGCGGATCGATTTTTCGATACCGGCACCGTCGAGGCCGCATTCCGCCAGCAACTTGGCAGGATCGCCGTGATCGATGAAGCTGTCGGGAAGGCCCAATTGTAGTACGGGGCGAACAACCCCATTGGCAAGCAGGGATTCGACACAGGCCGAACCCGCGCCGCCCATGACACAGCCTTCCTCGACGGTCACGATCGCGTCGTGCGTCTGCGCCAGCTCGCGTATGAGATCGGCGTCGATAGGCTTCACGAAGCGCATGTTGGCGACCGTCGCATCGAGCGCTTCGGCCGCGGCCAGCGCCGGCGCGACCATCGTGCCAAACGCCAGAATCGCAATGCGGCTGCCCTTCGGTGCGCTCGATTGACGGCGGATTTCGCCCCGGCCGACCGGCAGCGCCACCATCTGCTTTACCGTCGCCACGCCCGTACCTGCGCCGCGCGGGTAACGCACGGCTGTCGGATTCGGCTGCTGCAGCGCCGTGTACAACATTTGGCGGCACTCGTTTTCGTCGGCGGGCGCCATCACCGTCATGTTGGGGAGGCAGCGCAGGAACGCCAAATCGTAAGAGCCCGCGTGCGTCGCGCCGTCGGCACCGACCAGCCCCGCGCGATCGATCGCGAACACCACCGGCAGGTTCTGCAATGCGACGTCGTGAATCACCTGGTCATACGCGCGCTGCAGGAACGTCGAATAGATTGCGACGACGGGCTTCATGCCCTCGGTCGCCATGCCCCCAGCGAACGTCACCGCATGCTGCTCGGCAATACCCACGTCGAAATACCGATCGGGAAAGCGCTTCTCGAACTCGACCATGCCCGACCCTTCGCGCATGGCCGGCGTAATGCCGACGACGCGCGAATCGAGTTCGGCTGCGTCGCACAGCCATTCTCCGAAGACCTGCGTGTAGGTCTTTTTCGGC
>Ga0207667_10007433_pt1 | contig 13165 bp, 15 predicted proteins | sample KBSCornC52_FD_184301 | JGI IMG/M metagenome (GOLD analysis project Ga0207667, IMG submission 184301) | Corn rhizosphere microbial communities from Kellogg Biological Station, Michigan, USA - KBS Corn C5-2 (SPAdes) (version 2) | ecosystem: Host-associated > Plants > Roots > Rhizosphere > Soil ...
CGCCCGTATCGCCGGCGTAGCGGTTGGCAAGCTCGTCGAGGAACGCGGCGAAACGCTTGATGCGGTGCGCAAGCAAGTCGAAGACAACGTCCGTTACGCCAATATCACCATCATCGAGGGTAATGATGCCAGTCAGTTCGGCATCGGCATCGTTTCGGCACGGATCGCGGAAATGGTGCTTCGCGACGAGCGGGCGGTGGTGCCGATCGGCAGTTACCATCCCAGGTTCGGCGTCACGCTGTCGCTTCCCAGTATCGTCGGACGAGGCGGCGTCATCAGGAGCTTCGAGCCGGAAATGTCGCGCGAGGAAGCGCAAGCTCTGATGCTTGGCGCTGCCAATTTGAGGAAAGCAGAAGGCCGAAACTGAGGTCGTTCCGGATCGCTGCCCCGCGGTGGAGACGGACGTTAACCCGCGAGCGCCAAGGAGCCGATTGTCTTCGTTACCGACGACGAATCCATGCGCAGGGCGCTCGCCAATCTTTTTCAATCGGTGGGATTGCGGGTCGAGGTGTTCGGTTCGGCGAGCTCATTGGCCGATTTGGTGAGAAAGGCCGGAACGCCGGGAATTAATCGCATCAAACCCTAGTGCGAACAAACCTAAGTATAGTTTTACAACCTTGATTTGCGGTCCATTTTTAGACTGGGCGGCGGTGCCAGGGCAGCGCTTTGCACCCGCTTCAGGAAGGACCGCCTTGTCGACACTTTCGGTTATTTCCGTCATTGATGACGATGCATCTGTGCGCGCCGCGACTAACAATCTTCTGAGGTCGCATGGCTACACGGTGCATACATTTGCGTCGGCCGAGGAATTCTTGCAGTCGGCCCACATGAATGACACGTCGTGTGTGATTGCGGATGTGCAGATGCCGGCGATGAGCGGCGTGGAGCTGCTGATGCTCATGCGTGCCCGGGGTTCGCGCGTGCCGTTCATTTTCATCACGGCCTTCCCCGATGAGAGCGTCCGCGCCCGGGTGCTGAAGGCCGGAGCAATTGGCTTCCTGGCCAAGCCCTTCGCCGGGCCTACCTTGATCCACTGCCTCGCGACTGCCCTGGAGGGAAATCGCGGCGGGGCCGGCAACTGAGACGGTGAGCGTCGCCACAGCATCACGTGCACCGCCTGCTCCGATCGGCTTGGCGGAGTGGTCCGGGACCGGCTCATCACGGGAATCGCGCGTGGTCACGGCGAACTCGACTGGATGGCGCTTGGGCTGATCGCGGCGGAGGAAGCGGGACTTTACGCCGTGCCTTCAGTCGCTGACGATTGATGCTCTGCCGCACGGCAATTGTCGACGTCGGTGCAGCTGGGCCGGTCACGCATCCCGGTAGGCAATGCTTAAGTTACATCGCTCGGCCGCGATCAGCGCCTTGCATGACGTCCAGCTACTTCGTTGTCGCGCGCTCGAGAAATTTCACCAGCGCGGCGCGGTCCTGTTCCGAGCCGATGCGCTGCTCGGGCATCTTGGTGCCCGGCGTGTAGGCCGAAGGTCCGATCTCGAACAATCGGGAAACCGTCTCCGGCGTCCAGACGATATCGAGGCGCTTGAGGGCTTCGGAAAAATGATAGCCCGGCAAGGTCGCGATCCGCCGGCCGAAGATGCCGGCGAGGGTGGGGCCTGCCCGGTTGGCCTGCTCGGCGCCAAGGCTATGACATGCGACACAGGCACGAAACACCTCCGCGCCGTGGTCGCCGGCATAGGCGGCCAGCGGATCTCCGGCGGTTTCCAGAAGAATCGGATCGACGGGATCACCCGTCACCGCGTCCCAGCGGCGGATGATGTTGTCGGCGCCGCCGGTGAGCAGGGTGCGGCTATCAGGCAGAAACGCCACCGACCACACCGGCAGCCCGGGGCCGACCAGGGTGCGCGCCAGATCGCGCGTCTTGCGATCGACCACCGCCACCGATCCGCCGATACCAGCGGCAGCCACCAGCGCCCCGTCCGGCGATATCGCAATCGAGATTACCGGTCTCGGCCCGGCTGCGATTTCGCCGGCACGCGCGCCGCTGCCGCTCAGGAAATAAAGCTTGCCATCGGCGCCACCGGCCGCGATCTCGCCATCGCCGCCGACGGCCACGGCATTGAGCGGGCTCGGCATCGCAACGACAGTCGGGGCGGACGGGCCTGAGAGCGGCCAGATGCGAACGCTCTGATCGTAGCTGACGCTGACCAGCGTGCGGCCATCCGGAGCGAACGCCACACCATTGACGTTCTGAGTATGCCCTTCGAGCACGCGCGGCGCGCCGCCGGTGAGCGGCCATAGCCGCACCGTTTGATCCCACGACGCTGAGGCTAATGTCGCGCCATCGGGCGACAGGGCGAGCGCGGCGATCGGCGCCGTATGACCTTCCAGCACGGCATCGGGCGCGGCGTTGCCCGGCGTCCAGATGGCAATCCGCCCATCGGCGCCAGCGGTCGCCGCGCGCCCATCCTTCAGCAGCACGACGGCGTTGACGGCATCGGTATGGAAACGCAGCACTTGCTCGGCGGCATTGCGCGTCAGCGACCAGCGGATCGCGGTTGAATCAAAGCTGCCGGTAACAGCGGTTTGTCCGTCGGACGAAATTGCCAATGCCCGCACCGGCCCGCCATGGCCGCGCAACTGCGCGAAGGCAGGGGTCATTCCGGGTTGCAGAATCACCAGCAAGGCTGCGCAGGTCAGAAATGCAGGGTTTTTGCAGAGCATTCGCAGCAATCGTCTCGTCTACGGGTATCGCCCGCAAGGGCTCGGTCTCGCCAATTCAGGCGTTGATCAAGATTAATGATAAGGAGCAGAGGCGCAATGGAAACCAGCCTTTTTGAGGCGGTAACCGAAGTTGCTGCGCGCACAAACCAAAACTCCGCGTCAGCGCGTGCCCGGTTTGTCGCGGTCCAGCCCCTTGGCCAGGAGATCGTCGAGGTAATCCTGAAAGCGCCGCTCAGCGTTGATTCCGAGATCGCGCAGAAACGCCCAGGAATAGATGCCGGTGGTGTGCATGTCGTCGAACCCGAGCCGCACCGCATAATTGCCGACCGGATCGACGGAAAGAATAGTGACGTTGCGCTTTCCGCCAACCGTCTTGCGTTGCGCTTCGGAATGGCCCTGCACTTCGGCGGAGGGGCTGGTGACACGGAGCAATTCGGCCGACAGGCTGAATGTCTTGCCGTCGTCGAATGCGACATGCAGCGCGCGGCGGTCCTTCGCGAGCCGGATTTCAACCGGCCACGCCGCAGTGACATTGGAAGCGCTCAAGTGACGGTCCTGTTCACGTTCCCGATCGCGCCCTTTTTGATATGCCCGCATCGGGCAGCTCAGCCGGCGTCAGGTCGAACTCCCCAGACGACGGCAGCCATTCCAGGTTCGATCAGCCCGGGCCGATCAGGTTATGGCCGGGATCGCCGACCCGGACGCCGTCGGTCGTGAATGCGACAGAGCTCGGCTGCTGGATGGTGTTGAGCAATATCGACACGCCAACCGCGACAATCGCCGCAAACAACAATGCCGCAACAAAGGCTTTCATGGCGCTTCCCTAAATTTGACTTGTCCGGACCGAATTATTCGGCCGGCATGGCTTTCGGGGTGCCTCCCGACGGCGCCTGGCCTTTTGCCTGCTCTTCCTCGACCCAGAGCGAATGATGCTCCCTGGCCCAGTTGAGATCCACCTCGCCGGTTCCCATCGCCTCGAACGCGCCCTCCATCCCGACGGTGCCGATGTAGATGTGCGCCAGCATGGCAGCGATGAATAGAACCGCCACGATCGAGTGGACAACCTGGGCAAGCTGCATTCCTTCAATTCCGGAAAGATAGAACGGGAACATCAGCGCATAGCCGGTGACGGCAACAGCCCCGCCACCCAGGACGACGATCCAATAGATCGCTTTCTGACCTGCATTAAAGCGGTAGGCTGGTGGATGGTCGTGACCGACGATTCCGCCACCCCGCTTGAGCCAATCGACATCGACCTTGTTTGGAATATTGCCGGCGATCCACATCAGGAAGATCAGCACAACGCCGATGGTGAAGGGGAAGCTCAGATAGATGTGCGCATATTTTGCCCATTGCGACCATTCGGAGAACGCTTCGAAACCAATCAGCGGCAGGAGCAGTGGACGGCCGAAGGTGATGTTCAATCCCGAGATCGCCAGAACAATGAAGCAGGTCGCGGTCATCCAGTGCACGAAGCGCTCGAACGCCGTGAAGCGCACGATGGTGCGGCCGGACCGGCCGCTCTCGAGCCGGACCATGCCACGGGTTAGATAGAAGATCACCATCACGGCGATGATGCCCAGGATGGCGATCCCGCCGATCCAGCGCAGGGTCACGTTGTGGAACTCACGCCAATCGCGGCCGGCCGGCTGCTCGAGAACACCAGAGCGCTGATCGGGAATGCTGACGCGTCCCTGAATTCGATTGAGCTCCTGCAGAAGCTGCTGTTCCTTCACCGAGCTTGCCGTCGGATTAACCTGCTGGGCGATGCAGGGCGCCGATGCGGCGATGACAAGCAAGAACGCGCAGGCGCCGACAGCCAGGCGGATAAATCTCCCAAAAGACGCCATGCGCTCCTCCCGATGTTATTTGCCTGATCGCAGCCGATGCCGCCCTCAGGACTCGATCGTCTCGTGATAGGCGGTCTTCCAGCCCCACGCCCCGGAGCCGTAGCCGCGCTTCATCACCCGCTCCTTGTAGATCTGAGCGATGATTTCACCGTCACCGGCGAGCAACGACTTGGTCGAGCACATCTCGGCGCATAACGGCAGCTTGCCCTCGGCGAGACGGTTCGCGCCATACTTCTCGTATTCCTCCCTGCTGCCGTCGGCCTCCGGACCACCAGCGCAGAAGGTGCACTTGTCCATCTTGCCGCGTGAGCCGAAGTTGCCGACCTTCGGATATTGCGGCGCACCGAAGGGACAGGCGTAGAAGCAATAGCCGCAGCCGATGCACAGATCCTTGGAGTGGAGCACGACACCGTCGGCCGTCGTGTAGAAGCAGTTCACCGGGCAAACCGCCGCGCAGGGCGCATCGGTGCAATGCATGCAGGCCATCGACACCGACCGTTCGCCGGGCTTGCCATCGTTGATGGTGACAACGCGGCGGCGATTGATGCCCCAGGGCACCTCGTGCTCGTTCTTGCAGGCCGTCACGCAGGCATTGCATTCGATGCAACGGTCGGCGTCGCAGAGGAATTTCATACGTGCCATGGTCGTTGCTCCTTATGCCGCCGCGATTTGGCAGAGAGTGACTTTGGGTTCCTGCATGCCGGTCGCCGGATCGTATCCATAGGTGGTGATGGTGTTCGCGCTTTCGCCGAGAACGATCGGGTCGGTGCCCTGCGGGTAGTTGCCGCGAAGATCCCGGCCTGCGAACCAGCCGCCGAAGTGGAAAGGCATCCAGGCGACGCCCTTGCCGACACGCTCGGTGACGAGCGCCTTCATCTTGGCCTTGGAACTGTTTTCGGCGCCCGTGACCCAGACCCAGCCGCCGTCCTTGATGCCGCGATCGGCGGCATCGGCCGGGCTGATCTCGATGAACATGTCCTGCTGCAGTTCTGCGAGCCATGGATTGGTTCGCGTTTCCTCGCCGCCGCCCTCGTATTCGACAAGACGCCCCGAGGAGAGGATGAGGGGGAATTGCCTGGCAATCCCTTTCTCCACAGCGGCCTTCTGCACGGAGAAGCCGATATTGGGCAAACGGAACTGCTTGGCGTCGGGCAGCGTCGGATATTTCGAGACCAGATCGACCCGAGGCGTGTAGATCGGCTCGCGGTGAACCGGAATCGGATCCGGCAATCCGAACGCGTTCATGCGTGCCTTGCCGTTGCCGTAGGGAACGCAGCCGTGCTTCAACGCCACGCGCTGGATCCCGCCCGACAGGTCGAGCGACCACGACACCGCATCGGGATTGGCGGAATTGACCCTGGTGATGGTGGCCATTTCCGCTTCCGTCAGATCCTTGTCCCAACCGAGCTTCTTGAGGCTCGCCAGCGTGAATTCCGGATAACCGTCCTGGATCTCCGAATCCTTGGAGTAGGAGCCATCTGCCAGCAGGCTGACCTTTCGCGTCGTGCCGTCGGGAAGCTTCTCCTCGCGCTCGATGCCGAAACGCGGCCGGAACGTGCCGCCGCCGTCCATCACGCTGAGATTTGTGTTGTAGAGCAGCGGCGTACCTGGATGCTTGACTTCCGGTGAGCCCCAGCACGGCCAGGGCAGGCCATAATAGTCGCCGCCGACTTCAGGATCGTCCTTGGGCGCCCGCGTCGTCAGCATGTCGAACTTCGCCTGGTTCTTCATGTGCGCCTTGAGCCGCTCGGGCGATTGCCCGCAATAGCCGGTAGACCAGCTGCCGCGGTTCATTTCCCGAAGCACATCCTCGGCGACCGGCAGATTGTTCTCGACCTTGATGTTCTTGAACATCTTGTCGGCGAATCCGAACTTCTTCGCCATCAGATAGATGACCTCGAGGTCATCCTTCGATTCGAACACCGGCTTTACGATCTGCTCGCCCCATTGCAGCGAGCGGTTCGAGGCAACGCGCGAACCCTTGCACTCGAATTGCGTGGCAACCGGGAGAATGTAGACGCCATCCTTGCGCCCGGCCTCCACGGCGAGCGAGGCCCAGGTGGTCGGATGCGGGTCGGCGATGACCAACAGTTCGAGCGCCTTTAGACCGTTCAGGGATTCCGGAATGCGGGTGATGCTGTTGCTGGCATGGCCCTGCACGAATACCGCCCGCACATTGTCTTTCTGCGCGACCTGTTCTTTCGGCAGCGTCACCGCGTCGAACCAGCGGGTAAGCGGGATGCCGGGGGTTTCCATGATCTGCTTTGAGTCGAAGCGCGACTTCAAGAAGTCATAGTCGACCTCCCAAACCCGCGCCCAGTGTTTCCAGGCGCCTTCGGCGAGGCCGTAATAGAACGGCAGCGTGACGATATCGAGCCCGACGTCGGTCGCTCCTTGCACGTTGTCATGGCCACGGAAGATGTTGGCGCCCGCGCCTGCCTTGCCGACATTGCCGGTCATCAACAGTGCAATGCAACTCGCCCGCACGTTGGCGGTGCCCACGGTTTTCTGGGTCTGGCCCATGGCCCAGATCAGCGTTGACGGCTTCTCCGTGGCAAACATCTTTGCGACGCGCTTAAGCTGTTCGCCAGGAACGCCACTGACGCGCTCGACCTCTTCCGGATTCCACTTCTCCACTTCCTTGCGCAGATCGTCGAAACCGTAGACGCGCTGCTTGATGAACTCCTTGTCCTCCCAGCCGTTCTGGAGGATGTGCCACATCATGCCGTAGAGAATCGGGATGTCGGTGCCCGGCCGCATGCGCACATATTCGGTCGCATGGGCCGCGGTTCGCGTCAGGCGTGGGTCGATGACGATAAAGTTGGCCTTTTGAAGCTCCTTGCCCTCGAGCAAATGCTGCAATGATACCGGATGCGCCTCGGCCGGATTGCCGCCCATGATGATCTGGGTCTTGGCATTGCGGATATCATTGAAGCTGTTGGTCATCGCGCCATAGCCCCACGTATTGGCTACGCCGGTGACGGTCGTTGAATGGCAGATGCGCGCCTGATGGTCGGTGTTATTGGTTCCCCAGAAGGCGCCAAACTTGCGGAACAGATAGGAGCCTTCGTTGGTCATCTTGGCCGATCCGAGCCAGTAGACGGAGTCGCCGCCCGACTTCTCGCGAACTTCGAGCAGCTTGTCGCCGATCTCGTTGATTGCGGTATCCCAGGAGAGGCGCGTCCACTGCCCGTTGACGAGCTTCATCGGATAGCGCAGCCGCCGAACGCTGTGCACGAGTTCGCGCACCGATGCGCCCTTCGCGCAATGCGAGCCGCGATTGATCGGGGAATCCCAACTCGGCTCCTGGCCGACCCATACCCCGTTCAGCACCTCCGCAGTCACCGTGCATCCGACCGCGCAATGCGTGCAGATGCTCTTGCGGATGGTTGCGCCTGCGGCGAGCGGACCTGCCGCAGCCGCTTCCGCCTTGCGGACGCCGCCGACCGGCAGCGTACTCAGCGCGGCGAGAGCGCCGCCGGCAACGCCGGCCCGGCGCAGGAATGCGCGGCGGTCAAGGCCGCCGGTTTGCCCGGCGAGAGCCTCCGCGAACGATCCGCGGCGGTCCGAGCCGGAACGCTGGCTTTGTGTTCTCTTGATCAGCACGGCCGCCTCCCTTCAACCCGGATAACGATTGACGCGGTAGTACGTCTTGACGTGATCGGTTTCCTTATAGCGCGCCTTGCGCTTCTCGTCGTTGTTCTCGCTATCGGCCTGCGCCGACCCCATCAACGGCGTCGCCAGCGCCGCGCCGGCACCGGCCGCGCCGATGCCGACCTTGCGAAGGAAATCGCGGCGACCAACCTTGGTTTTCTTTTCGTCCCTCATCGCATCTCTCCCGGACCAACGGCCGTTGGTCAGTTGGCGAACCTAAATGCTTCGGTTTCGATTTTCAGAAACAGGCGGCCAAGCGATCCGACTGATCTGTAGAATTTGGCGCTTGCGGCGGTCTCCATGTCGGCAAACAGACGGTCCATCCAGGGCGCCACATGCTTCTCGAAGAATCGGCGTTGCATTTCTGCCGATGCCGGGAAGCGCCTGCCGGCGAGGCCCGCCATGATCTCGCACAGCGTCGCCGCATGATCCTCCGGTTCGAAATTGTTCTCGACCCGCTCGATGCCGAGCGCGGCGAGATCGTCGCGCAGGCGCGACAGCGGACGCTCATTGAGAAAACCGGTCAGATAGTAAGATGCATAAGGCAACAATTCGCCTCGCCCAAGGCCGACGAACAGGTCGAAATATTCGCGTTCGACTGCGGCTGTGGCTTCCGACGCAGCTTCGGCCAGCGCGGCATGGGCGCGGCCAAGCGGCGTGGCGTCGCCGCGCAACTGCGCGATCTCTCCAAGCAGTTCGTTCGACGGCGGGCTCGAAAGCAATGCGGCAAGCAACGCGTATTCCTGGGCGCGCGCCGCATCGACGGGATCGACGGCATCATCCTTCACGGCAGGCTCGCTATAGAGATCGGGCCGAAGTTGTTCACGCGAAACGCCGGTCGCGGCTTCGACGGCAATCACTCGCTCTGCGGGAACGCGGTTCCAGTTCGAAATGGAAGGCTGGGTAATGCCGATTTTGTGGGCAAGCTGGACCACGCCGCCTGCCGCGTCGATCGCGCGATTGAGTCCGGGATCGCGCACGTTGGACCTCCGATCCCCGCCGCCAAGTGCTTGATTATTCTTAGATTAGGCGGGGGTTCGGGAGCGGTCAATTGATAAGGCATAGTCTGAGGCTATAGCCTTTGGTCGAACAGCTACCGAGGCCGCGCTCCGCCGTGCGCGCGGTACCCAACAAGAGTTTGGTCACGGTCCGCTTCTTGAGCGGCTTCCGGTTGCGGCGCAGCAAGAGCTTGAGGCGATCCCTCGACTGTGGCCTCGTCGGTCGAGCGGACATCAGCGATCGCTTCTGCGGAGCAGGATTTCGGCGCGGGATGGCCCTCTGGATCAGCCTGTCGACCCTCATCCGCGGACTCGGTGAGCGGATTGGGGAGACTTTCGGCAGCCCGCCGCACACCTCCAACGATCCTGTCAACGAGGTCACCGAGCTCCGCTTCTGAACAGTCAAGCGGCCCGAAACCGGGCATCGCATTCGGATCGTTGAAGTCCCAGGCGTTCTCGGCCAGCCCGATGAAGTTCCGGATGGCAGGGTCGGCAGACCAGGCGCGACGAAGAGCCGCACGGCTCAGCTCCTGTGGAATGCCTTTGCGAAGGAACGCCGTGATGTCGGTGGCTGCGTCAATCGACTCGATTGGCGGCAAGCTCGACAGATCTACTTCCGGTTTTGGAGGGTTTTCGGCAGTGCCGGGGGGAGGCGTCGCCTCGTGCACCTCCATTGGCTCAGCCGGTTCGGGAGCAGCGTTGCCGGACCTCGCCTCTTGCTTGCGACGAGACCAACGCGCAAGGAATTCCTGGTCGCTCATTCGCGCTCGCCTTCACGTTGTCGCCGCGCCAGCGCCTCCGGATCAGCGCGGCGCCGTTCGCGCTTGACGAATTCTCTTTCGACGTGGTGCTCGGCGATGAAATTTTCAATCGCATCGCGAAGCATTTCGGGCATCGTTACCGCCTCGACCAGGTTGGCGCCAGCCTCCGTGTAAGCCTCCCCTTCTGCGGGATCAGCGGTGACGGCCGAAATGGCATAGGGCCAGCTGCCTTCCGAGGGGCTGAGCACGATCCAGATGCTGGGGGTGCCGGACGCCATATTGTCGCGATAGAGCTCGGTTTCGGAGCGGTAGAGATCGACCGTAGCGCTGCCGGCGTAATAGAGCGTCGCCTCATCCTGCTCGCGTAGAACCGTCCACGGCTTCATCTCGGGCTCGTCCGGCAGGACGCCGATGCCGCGCCAGACGAAATCGATCCAGAGCGAGTCCGTCTTGCGACGCTCGACCACAACGCCTACGGGAATACGCAGCAACGGGACGGCGGCGGGGCTCAACTGGCAACCTCCAGATGCTTGATCGGCAATCCCGTCAACAGATTTTGCGGCTTGACGCGCACCACCTTGTCCGCGCCCATCGCCAGAATGAGATAAACCGGCCTGGTGCCGACACGTTCATCCACCAACCGCGTGTCCTCGATGTCCAGGCGCATCAGGGCGACGATGCGCTCCGCGGCATTGCCATTCAGCGTATCGCCGTTCCACAAGGCGTTGCCGATCCGGGTACCTTCGCTGTCGAGGCCTATGAACCAGCGCCAGTCGCGGTCTTCGATCGAAGCCACCGTTTCCACCTTGACGGCAACCCCCAGCAGATGGGCAACCCATCGTTCAATAACCCTGCACAGGCCGGCGCGCGCCTTCGGATTGCCGCCGACGTTCATCACCATCGCATGCGCGTCCGAACGCGACCAGTAGGTCCAGGCGTTTTCGTCGTCCATCACATCCATCTCACCGAACGCCTTCGGCTGCAGCATGGCGGTGAGCGGCGAGGAATGCATGTCGTGTTGCGCGCCTTGCTCCGCCTCGATGACCTCAGCATCGGCCAGCAGCAACGCTCCGTCATGGACGGTGGCCAGTTGGCTGCGATAGAACAGCTCGGCCGCACGCAGCGTGTATGGATCGTCGCAACCTTCAAGCGCGTTGCGCAAGATCAGATGGCAGAGCTGCGACAGAAAGATCGGCGGCAGATCGCCGGCCCCTTTGCGGGCCAGCGTCACGTATACGGCTTCAAGCGATGGCGCGGCGACCAGCCGGTCGCGGAAAGCCATCATGAAGGTCCAGTTCTCGCGCGCATCGGCGTCGGAGAGGGCTGCAATGTCCGCGCTTGAGACCGGGCGCAGAGGATCGGCCAACAGGCTCGCATGCAGATTGCGTTCGGCCTCGCAGGCCTCGGCCGGCGGCATTAATTCAGGTCGTGCCAGATAGGCCATGATCAGTTCGGGCGTCGCCACCAGCCCGCCATGATCGGCCCGGCGCGTGAGATGATGGCCCGAAGCGACCCAGAATTCTCTCATGTGCGATCCCTGGTCATGCGGTCAGTCCTGATCATTCCCAAGAGATCGACCTCTTCCGCAGGTTCGATGTCGCCTTCGACCTCATGAAAGGTAAAGGCGCGGGCATGGGCATGCAACCGATCGGCCTCGGCTCCAGCTTCGCGCGGCTTGAGCGTGCGAAAGCGCTCGCGGATTTCACCGCTCTCGATGCTGCGCTGCACGGCGAGCAAGGTCTGAGGCGGGTGGTCGCACAACGAAGCCGCAAACGCGACCTCTTCTTCGGCAGCAAGACGCGCTGCCGCAAGATCGGGCGCGCCGAATTTCTCCAGCAATTGACCTGCGAGGCGCTCGACCATGGCTTGCCGCTCCGCCTCGGTGGCCTCGGTGACGATCACGAGCGTCGACCAGCCCAGGCTGTCGATGCCGAGAAAGCCCGAACGCAACGCCACGCGCTGCTTCTGGCCGAGGGTTGCCGGGTCCTGGTTCCAGAACACGAACGCGCCGGAAACAGCCCATTCGCCTGATACCGCCGCCCGCTCGAAAACAAACGTATCCGACGGGTCGAGCCTGATGGTCCGCGGGAATTTCAACATGTCCGCCTCATCCGAGTTTCGGACCGCGCGCTTGCGGATCATACCAAGCGGCCTTGGCGAGGGCATCCACAAGACTGCTCCGCTCGGGTGGCCCGCTGCCGGCTGCCGGACCCACCAGCAGGTCACCGTTAAGGTCGATCGTTCGGCGCTCGCCGGCCTTGCGTCCGGGAAGCCGCTCCAGATAATCCCGTGCGATCGCCTCGAACCCGCGCTCGTTCCATCGGTCGAACGCGGTCATGAGATGACGGGCAAAGCTGCCGATGATCGCGTCGGTATCGATCATCGCAAAGCCTTCGCTCAGCAGAGCAACGCCGGCGGCGGTCTGCACCTCCTCGACATGGGCCATCTCGGCGGCGCGCAGGATGACGCCGAACACCAGCCACGCGGGCACCTCGCCCTCGGCGCAATCTGCCGGCCAGCCGAGCCGGGCGCCGCCAAGCAGCCCGCTATCGAACATAATCGCGTCAGGCCAGCCGAAACCCACGTCCCGTTCGGGCGGACAATGGGCGGCGATCGCGTCCGCCACCGCGTTCATGCCGGCAAACAACGCCCGGCGCGCCGACGCCAGCGGCTCATCGGGCTCCAGAACCACGGCGAATTCGACCAGATCGTAGCGCCGCACCCAGACCAGCGCTCCGGCGCCGGCATCGGCGGCAATCGCGCAACCGTGAACGAAGGCGTCGCCAAGTTCACGCAACGGAACCAGGGTATAGCCGGGGGGCAGATCGAGTGTCTGCTCGGCGTCGGCGAGACGCGACGGCATCGATGGGCTCATCCTTAGTTGCTTTGCAATCCGCCGGTGTATGCTATCCCGGTCCAGGTCATGACGCGAGCGGGCCTTGACCTTGCAGATTTTCTTCATAGCAAGTACCGCAGAACCGTAGAACGGAGCAACCGTCCGGTCGGCGCGCCGGTTCAGGATCATTTACAATGAGTGCGGTCTCTTCTCATCTCCTGATCTGTAGTTGCGAGAAGACCATGCCGCTCGACGCTGAGGCAATCGGTCGCGGCTGCCCGGCACGGATCACGCAGGCGAATCAGCTCTGCGGTCTGGACCTTGGGCGGTTCAAGGAGGCCCTCGCCGACGGCGCGCCCGTCACCGTCGCCTGCACCCAGGAAG
>Ga0207667_10007435_pt1 | contig 13162 bp, 13 predicted proteins | sample KBSCornC52_FD_184301 | JGI IMG/M metagenome (GOLD analysis project Ga0207667, IMG submission 184301) | Corn rhizosphere microbial communities from Kellogg Biological Station, Michigan, USA - KBS Corn C5-2 (SPAdes) (version 2) | ecosystem: Host-associated > Plants > Roots > Rhizosphere > Soil ...
GGCCGTTCGGGTCGATGTCGTCGGAGGCAGGCGTTATAGTAAGCCCGCGCCGCCTCGTGTCGAAGAGCAGGTTGTACCGGACGAGCACCGACCCGAACGGCCCCTGCGCCAAGCCCCGATAGAAGAAGCGCCAGACGACCGCCCGAGACGCGCGGAACCTATCGACGGGCCGCCGCTCAACAGCACGATGGCCCTTCACAAAAGCAAACGCTATCCGGGACAAATCGTCATCGAGCATTCGACGACGGACGCTTCAACCGGCCGCAGTGCAGAACGCGCGTCGCTCGCTCGAACCACGCAAAGCCCGCGCCCGATCAATCATGAAAGCGCCCTGGACAGCGGATCGTTACGAGAGACTGTTTCGACTACGAACCGAACAAAGGCGCTCTTCCGACCGGATAGTCCTTATCCGGGACCGTACGACGATATCCAGGTAGGAGATCGCCTCTCGGAAATCACCGCGATGGACCTGCCGGGCGCGAAGCTTTCGCGGAATCTGTATACGTATCACCCGAATGGCGGGCCGTTCAAATCGATAATGGCCATGCTTACAGTCGGGCCGGTGGACCCAGTAGTGACCGGCGTCGCATACGTCTACCGCAACTCCAAATACAACGCCGAGGTTACCGGGCAGGCCCTTGACGCTTTTGGCGACGGTGAAGTCAACCTGACTGACCATGGTGAGCAGCGAGTCTGGCCACACCTCGCCGGATATATGGTTTCGGCCGACCGCGAGAAGTATGCCGTCGAGCAGGACCTCGCCGCCGAGGATCGCCGGGTGCATCGTCGCGCTGCTTCTTCCACGGCGCCATAGACCGAACATTATGTCGACACTGATCCACGGAAGGTTTCGAGGTTATCGACAAAACTCCTCTGTGCAGTGGAGACAGGGGCCACGGAGGGATGCGCCGCAACCGCCGATTGCAAAAGCCGACTGCAGACTGTCGACTGCCGACTGCAAAATGCCGCAGGCTCTTGACTTCGGGCCACGCAGGGTGTATACTAAGCCTGTTGATGCGGGGTGGAGCAGTCCGGTAGCTCGTCGGGCTCATAACCCGAAGGTCGTCAGTTCGAGTCTGACCCCCGCTCTTACGATCTGAAAGCGGCCCTGCAGGCACGATTTCGTGCTCACTGGGTCGCTTTTGTCGTCTTACTCCCCAGCAGGACTCGAACCACGCCAGCTATTCGACCGTATGCCCGCAAGTCTGCGCACCTCGCCCAGGTCATCGAGGACGAACCAGGCCTCATATGCCATTCCGACCATGTCCCGTTCCACCGCATTGAGCAATCCAATCCGCACTATGGTGCACCGCGTGGCATCCGAACTTAAGGATTTCGACTGGGGTAGAACTCTGCCAACCACTGATGACTTCATAGTACTGGCCGTTGACCGGATCGGCTACTGGCTGTTGGAAGATATGGTAAGCGGCATCCCGCAAGCGAAACGCGAGAAACTCCAGAACGCGCGGCTTGCTCCCCAACGCGAGCTGAACAGTTGACTTGCTATTCCTTCGCAGTATCACTCCGGCCGATGTATTAGTACCTCAGGAACACTTCTCTGCCCTCGCTGAGTGGGCCGGCTACCGGTCTTGATCACAGTACGTCGCATAGCAGGTCATCGATGGGCTTCGCCATCTCATGGCTAGCTGTGAAAGGGAAACCTCATGAGGCCGTGACTCTGGAACTTGGGCCGACTCCTACTGGGAAGATTGCTGACTATGCCAAGTTTCTGTTTACTGCCCGGGCGCTCTCTTGCGGCTGGTTCCTCTTGGTCGATGCGTTTGAGCATGATTCTGTGAAACCGACCGCTTTGGCCGCTCTCTCATGCAACTGCGAGGTAGTCGCATGCTCCATCGAAGAATTCGTTGGGTTTTGCTCCTTAGAGCTTTGGAGAAATGGGACGCAGGCATTGCACGTTGAGCACGATGCACAGAAGGGCGTAGAGCATCTCAGCCATTCGGGTTCACTGCCGGACGGACTTGCTGCGATCGAGTGGGAGTTCTCAGAGAGATAGAGGGAGGCGGAGGAGTTGCACATCGACTACTACTTCGAATTCCTGTTGAGGGCCGCCAAGAGCATTGTCGGTTTCAAGCACGACTAGGCGAATCCCGACCTCGAAGATTTCGCGGTGTTCGGCAAGGTCACAGATTCATCGTCTGGGAACCGGGTAAGAAGCCGTGGTGGAATCGGTAGTAACGCCGCATGCGCGACACGAAGACAGCCAACTACGGGCACGATACATTCCGGAAATGGGAAGCAGAACGGAGCAGTGATCCGCCTTCCCGAGTCGCGAATTCAAGTCGAATCCTGTCCGGGTGGTTCGAACTAAGCATCCTAGGGGCTCTACGTAGACAGCAGTCGGCTTCCTCTACGCAGATGTGAATGGATATAAGCCGACTTCTGTTTGTCGTCACGCAACGAGGCGAATTTGAGGTCCTGACCTGTTCGTGAGTCGCGCTGTGGCCTCGTTCATTGCTTCCGGGCGTTCCTTCCATCGTAGTCTCCTCCCGATTTGAACACTTCGCTGCTGTTTCGGAACTAATGAGTCATCGACCGATCAGCACCTACGGGAGGAACATATGAGACAGAACTCCGGGTTTGCCACGGGTATTGCGGGAATGTTGTTCGCTGTGACTGCTGGCGCACAGGCTCCTCAGCGCGACGGAGCAAACCAAGGCGTCGTTCCGCCTGCGCCGGCCGCTGGAGCGACGAGGCGGAATACTGAAACTCCGTTGCGCGGCACCCCGGCAAGCCGAGCCCCCGCAAACATCTCGTGGGGACCTGGACACATAGTACAGGCGGGCGTGGCCATGTACAACCGGTACGGCAGTCCCAACCAGCACACGGGGCTCTACGTATTCGGTGTCTATCTCCGCAATGTAGCAAAGTCGACGCTAACCGTTCGGTGCCCGAGTTTCGATGGGTTGTCCGTTCCGTCAGACGCCACGGGCTACACGACCCTGATACAGAGCTTCAGTACCTTTTCCACGCCACACATCCGTGACAGTAAGGGCAAGCCAGTTCCGGTAACATACAAGTTGGGGACCGACGAGAAATCCGTCACGCTCCGGCCTGGTGAGGTCGTCATGGTTTCGCATTGGATGCTTCGAGCTATGCGGTCGGGAACGAGAAAGGCGGAAGGATGGAGCTATGACCTGGTAGCCTTCGGTACTACCGGCACATATCGAGTCGGATGCGATGTGAAGGTCGCCTGGAGCGACGGTGACGAGGCGCATTCGTTGTTGCACACCGGCGAGGCCAAGATCGAAGTCACTAACGACGATCTTGCTTACTAGCTCCAGTTCCAATAGGTTCGTAAGAGTGCAGACGCGGCCGTCAGCAGAAGTGGGTTCGTCGCAGGCTTGCTCCTGCCTACATGCTCCTTGAGAACGGAGGCTAACGACAGAGCCTCCACGAAAGGGACGTCGCGCTAAAACCTGCGTGAACCGCCGTATGCGGACCCGCACGTACGGTGGTGTGGGAGGCCGGGAAGGTAACAACCCGGCCCACCCGATTTTGTCCCTGCGCGAGGCAGGTATTCGCGGGTGCGAATAGGAAAAGATGTGGATAACGTCGCTCACTCGTCGAGCTCTAACGGCTACAACCTTCAGGGCCGGCGACCCGATGAAACTACAGCCCAGGAACCAACCATGCCACGTGGAATCTTCGCGTTACCAGTGATTGAAGAGTGGATCGAGGCGACGATCATCGACGACTACGGCGTAGACCGGGGAACCGCAGGCGGTTGGATCCGCAGGCCTGACCTGATGGGCATCCACTTCCGATTCATGACCCAAATCGAAGACCAGGAAACGGCGATCCTTGTTGTTATACAGGCCGAGGAATCTGAGCTGGAGAAGCTGGCGCCATGGGCCAAAGCGGGAGACTTGCCCGCATGGCTGGATTGGCCAGACTAGAACCTGCCTGATAAACGTATGAGCAGATGTAGGCTGCAACCGAATTGAGAAGCAGATTCGGTTTGTGGTAAACTGACACGTCAGGGCCATTTAGAAGTAGCATGCGGAGCGGCAATACGTGATGTTGCGACGTCGGGTTCCTGCGGAAGTTACTTCAATCGGTAGGCGGATCTGGGCGGGGAATATGTAAATAACTCGGATACCCGCTCCCTGAACAGAATTCGCCGAGAATCCTATTGATTCTCAGCGAATTTTGCGTTTGTCATTCCGAATGGACTGACAACCAAATCGTCCACTCACGTAGATGAACAGGGAATCGGCGGAAGTCTTCATCCAAGCTGTTACCGTCTCTAGCACACTCGCTGTGTGAAGTTGTCATCGCGCAGTATGTTGGCTTGATTCGCGCGATCCCTTATTCCGGAGCCGGGTAGAAAAGTAGCTCGCGCACCTCGCCGGGCACGTCACAGGCGCCTGCGGAATGAATCAGCTCGACACGATACAGCCGGGCATAATCGCGCGGCGCTTTTGAAATCGTGCCATTCCCCGACAAGGATTGGAGATTGATGTCTGTGCTTACCGGAAGAATCTGGAACCTACTGATGATGATCGTCATGACAGGGATCGCCGCACCTGTCGCGAGGGCGGAACACGTAACGCTCATAGCGGGCGGTGGCGCAGCGGAAGAGGGACGTGCGACCGAGTGCAAGCTAGTCGAGCCATTCGCTTGTGGATTGGACCGAGCCGGAACGCTTTATATTGCGGAGATGTCCGGCAGGATTCTGGCGGTGGATCGGGCGGGAAACCTTCGGCGAGTGGCGGGCAAGCTCGGTTCAGGGGATTCCGGGGACGGAGGACCGGCCGCCGCGGCCGAGCTGAACGCTCCGCACAACCTGCTCGTACTTCCGAGCGGCGACGTTCTGATTGCCGACACAATGAATCACCGGGTCCGAAAGATCGTGGCCTCGTCGGGTAAGATCGTGCCTGTTGCGGGTACCGGGCGGGCCGGATATGCAGGAGATGGCGGGCCGGCGCTCAACGCTGATTTCGGCGCGATTTATTGTCTCGCGCTCGACGAACGTCACAACCTTCTCTATCTCGACGACCTGGACAACCGGCGGATTCGAAGGATCGACTTGAGGTCCGGAACCGTTTCCACTGTTGCCGGAAATGGGATACGCGGCACTCCGCATGATGGCGCACTGGCCGCGGAGTCGCCGCTTCAGGATCCTCGCGCTATCACGGTCGATTCCAAGGGCAACCTTTATATACTCGAGCGTGGCGGGAATTCGCTGCGTGTTGTGGACCGCCTGGGGACGATCAAGACGATAGTGGGAACAGGTAAACCGGGACCGCCTGGCGACGGAAACGGTCTTTCGGCGACACTGCGCGGTCCGAAGCACCTGACCGTTGATCGCGATGACAATGTGTTGATCGCCGACACCGACAACCACGTGATACGAAAGTACATCGTGCGGGATGGCAAGATCGTTACAATTGCCGGGACCGGCGCAACTGGCAGTGGTGGATTGGGTAGCCCGCCGGCGGAATTGCAGCTAAATCAACCGCACGGAGTCTATGTGGATCGCAGTGGGACCATTTTCATCTGTGACAGCCTGAACCATCGAGTTCTGAGAATCGATCGGTGAAATGGCGGGTATCCCGGCTGTGAGCCCTTATGGGACGGGAGGCGGGTGCGGCTGGAGTGATAGCGCCACGGCACCGGCGAGAACGAGGATGCCGCCTGCTATGGTGGCGGCAGTGAAGGAGTCCTGGAAAAGCAGGTGCGAGAGCAGTGCAGAGAGAAGAACCGAAGTCAGGATGATGAGGCTGCCCTGGGCTGCAGGGAGCTCTTTATAGCCGTAGGTCATTAGCAGCTGGCCGCCAACGCTCGTGATCCCAACACCGATGAGGACGAGGCACTGTATTGCGCTGGGAATGACCATCGCCGTATGCGTAAGACAGATGGTGGCGAGGGCTACTGGAAAGCCGATAAGATTGAAGTAGAAGAAGATAGCGAACGACGACTCGGTCCGGCGAAGCTTCCGTATTTGAACTATCGCCAAACCCGCAAGTACTCCGCTGACGAGAGAGATTGCATCCCCGAACTGAACGTGGCCAAGATCGGGGCAGGTGACCAGCGCGACGCCAACCAGCGCTGCCGCAATCGAAGTCCAGGAGATTAATTTCAGCCGTTCACGAAGAGCGAATACTGCGATTAAGGACGCCCACACAACATTCGTGCTGTTCAGCAACGTCGCATGCGTGAGAGAGGTCGTCTGAATTCCGACGAAGAAGGCAGTAGCAGCCAATCCTCCAGCAATGCCGCGCAAGATCAGCCCGGGGCGATCGAAACCAAGCAGATTGACCGGCGTTATCCTCGCAATGACCAGCAGGCTGACTACGCCCGCCGCATATCTCATCAGGGCGATCTCGCTACCGGGGATTGGCGCCGCACCCGCGGTGTGTCGCGACGCGAGCTTCGCAAACACACCCATTAAGCTTAGCAGGAACGCGGCAGCGGCCATCGCCACAAGCGCACGCGACTTGGCGCGCCGTGCGCTCGTGAAGTCATGAGAATTGCCGGCTCGATCAGTCTGACCAGGAGCAGAATCGATCAACACACGTCTCCCTGGCGAAAATAATCGATCGATCCGGGATGAGAAACAATCAGTGGGCTATCTGAGGTGGAACGAAGAAGTAAAAGTCGGGGTGACAAGATTTGAACTTGCGACCTCAGCGTCCCGAACGCTGCGCTCTACCAAGCTGAGCCACACCCCGTCAACAGAAGCGAAAATAGTATAGCATAGCCCGGACGGCGAGTCAAGGATGACATTGTCCTCAGCCGGGGTGTTAATCCATTAAGCGGTGCTGCAAAGAAATGAACGGTGAAAGGGATTATGCGAAAGCCGATAGCATCGGAACTGACGTTAAAGCTTTGGGACAACTTTGGCGCAGTCGTATACTCAACGTCTTGTATAGTCGCCATTCTGACTCCTTTCATCGTATTGGCGCGGCTGTGGCTGGTTGCCGACCGTGGTTTCGACATTACCGACGAGGGATTTTATCTTGTCCATGCGCAAGATCCGGCTCAATACAATGCGTCCGTCACACATTTCGGCTACTACACGGGAGCCCTGTTCCGTCTTGTCTGGCAGAACGTCGTTTTATTCCGCATTGTCGGCGTTTTGGCTTTGACAGTCGCAGCGTTATGGTTCGGTACGGGCCTCGACTTTGGACTTCAACGCGACGGGCGGCACCGCGCCTTATCGTTTCGCGCGCGCAGCGTTTGCCTTGTTATCTCCGGTTCACTCATGTATTATTGCTCCGTCGGTGGGATACTGACGCCTTCTTACAATTGGCTAGCTCTGGTCGCTATGCTCGTGGGATTCGGCGGGTTAATGCGGATTCACGGGGCGTGCAATTACAAGGTCACCGGCATCGCGGGTCGCGGGGCATTTGCGCTCGGCATGGCGGTTGGGATCACTGTGTTCGTCAAGATTACCTCCGCAATTGGATTGGCAGGGCTGCTTGTCGTGTATTTGATTGCGTGCCTTTGCAAACCGGATCGAAATGCAACCTTCCTCCGGTGTGCAACACTGCTCGTTGCGGCAGGCTGTGCATCGGTTTTTGCGTTGCACTTCGTTTTCTTTGAGCCGCTTACCTCGCTCGTATCAGGGTACTCAAGAGGACTGCACTCTGTTGGCCTGCTTCGCAGCGGACACGGAATTGGAACCACCGGGCTGCTTCTTTACAAGGCGGTTGCCGACTTCCCATCGGATTTAGGCAGATTGCTGTCCATCAAAGCAGCAATCTGCCTATTGGCATTGTCGGTGTTCGCTGCGACCGTCGCGTGGAGGCGTGGAGACAAGGGCGGCCAGAGTGCTCGCCTTCGGTTTTCGCTGCTGGACGCAGTCGGATGCGCCTCCTTGCTCGTTCTTGGTCTTTCGTTCATGCGAGCCGCCCTCACACTATGCGCGACCGGCAGCCCCGGATCTGTCGGTCAGCGAGAATATATGACACGCGTGGTCTTCATGTACTCCAATTACGTTGGAGCGCTTGTCTATTCGACGGTATTTCTTGCTGCATGTATTGCCATTGCGTGGCGCATCATTCATAAGGAGCCATTGCAGGAGCCCGGAGCGTTGATTGGCGGCTCTAAATCATGGGCGGTACCGGCGGTGCTATTATTCGCGGCACCCTTGCTTTATGCAGCTGGTACGAACAACCCGATCCTACGGCAGAGCACCGGCGCAGCGGTTTTCCTGATCGCTGTAACTATTTTGCTGCTGCAGTCGCAGTGGACAGGGAAGGGTGGGGCCGTTGTACTGGGTGTTGCTGCGATTCTCTTTTCGTGTTTGTCGCTGGCCTCTACGTTTGTGACGGCTGTGGCCCCATATCGGTTAAGCGCCCGAATAGCCGAACAGACCATTCCCGTACCGATCGGCAGCCGCAACTCGCTGCTGAAGCTCGATAAGGGAACGGCTCAATACTTCGTGCACATGCGCGAATCGGCCGCGTTGGCGGGATTTAAGCAGAATCAGCTTGTCATCGACCTGACCGGCGCTTCGCCTGGCGCCATCTTCGCGCTGGGCGGCCGCCCGGCCGCGTGGGCGTCGCTGAACGCGGGTTACGTTGGCTCGCAGGAGTATGTACGATATTTATTGCACTATATGCCGGACGCTGAACGGCGCTCCGCGTGGCTGTTGGTTGCCCCGACCGTGCCTTCGAGCACGCCGCCACAAATCCTCGCAGAGTTCGGCGTAAGCTTTCCTGCCGACTACGAATTGGTCGGTGAAGGGGAGTGGCCCCAGCGGAATGAACTTCATCAACTTTGGAGGCCGCGAGCGCGAGCCTCAGGAAGGTAGCTGTCCAGGCTGGTGAGCGACAGCAGGCATTTGGCACGAAAGTTGCGTCACCTACCAAAAGACGATGGTCGGGGGCGCGCTCGATAGCTCATGATAGCCGTCACCAATAGCTGTCTGCTAGCTCGCGAGGCGCTGGGATTGGAGATGTAATCCGCTGATGTGTCCGATGAGGCATCTATCGATCGTTGTTCCGGTTTACAACAGCGCCCAGGGCCTCACATCGCTTGTCGATCGGCTTGGCGCTGTCTTACCCGGGTTGGCTGCAGAGTACGAAGTTATTCTTGTGAATGATGGCAGCAGGGATCAAAGCTGGCCAGCTATCCTGGACTTGATGTCACGCACCTCCTGGCTGCGCGGCATAGATCTTATGCGCAATTACGGTCAGCATAACGCGCTCTTATGCGGTATCCGTGCGGCCAGATACGATACGATTGTAACCGTCGATGACGATCTGCAAAACCCGCCCGAAGAGATTGGCAAGCTGCTGTCAAAGCTCGAAGAAGGATACGACGTCGTCTACGGAGTGCCTGAGCGCGAGCAGCACGGTTTGATGCGAGACATTGCGAGCCGTCTCACGAAGCGCGCGATGCAGAGTGCGATGGGCGCAGAAACTGCAAGCAGCGTCAGCGCGTTTCGAGCGTTTCGCTCCCTTGTGTGCCAGGCGTTCGCAGACTACCAGAGCCCAAATGTAAACATAGACGTGCTTCTCACCTGGGGTACCTCACGTTTCGGAGCTGTCGTGGTTCAGCACGAGAAGCGGGAATTCGGCTCTTCAAACTACAATTTCGGAAGGCTGATCATTCATGCGCTCAACATGATGACTGGCTTCAGTACGGCCCCCTGAGACTTGCCAGTTTTTGTCGGCTTTGGCTTTACGTTATTCGGATGCGGAACGCTCGCATATGTACTTATTACATATCTCATTCGTGGCACAACTCAGCCGGGCTTTCCATTTCTAGCGAGCTTGATATCGATTTTTTCGGGAGCTCAGATGTTTGCGCTAGGCATCATCGGAGAGTATCTGGCCCGAATGCATAGCCGTACCATGGATCGGCCACCATATGCCGTCCGCACCACTTCTACCGGGGCTACACAAAGAACGGCGGCGCCATGCGGCTCGACGAACAGTGTTCATTCGGAAGATGAGATCAATGATCCCGTTTAACAAACCATTTATGACCGGCAAGGAACTGTGGTATATCGCGCAGGCAATCCAGAATGGTCATTCGTCCGGTGATGGTCCATACACGAAGCTATGTCGAGCACGGCTTGAGGAGCTGGTTGGCTCCCGGCGCGCGCTATTAACGACCTCATGTACAGACGCGCTGGAAATGTCAGCGATACTCCTTGACATCAAGCCTGGTGATGAAGTGATCGTTCCGTCGTTTACTTTCGTTTCAACTGTGAATGCATTTGTTTTGCGCGGCGCCAAACCTGTGTTCGCAGATGTCCGATCCGACACACTTAACCTTGACGAATCTAAACTCGAGTCGCTCATTTCGCCGCGCACTCGCGCGATTGTACCGGTCCACTATGCGGGCGTCGGGTGCGAAATGGATGTGATCGGCAAGATTGCGGCGTCGCATAATGTGCCTGTGGTCGAAGACAACGCGCACGGACTATTCGGAAAGTACAAGGGCAAGAACCTGGGAAGTTTCGGGTGTATGGCCACGCAAAGCTTCCATGAAACGAAGAACCTGATTTGCGGGGAAGGGGGCGCGCTCCTTATCAATGACGTTAAACTTGAGGAGCGCGCGGATATCATACGAGACAAAGGTACAAATCGCAAGAAATACTTCAAAAAGCAGGTTGACAAGTACACCTGGGTTGACATAGGCTCGAGCTATCTTATGTCCGATTTGCTTGCGGCGTTTCTTTATGCGCAGCTTGAGTCATGGTCGGAAATTCAATCGCGTCGGCAAGCACTGTGGCACGAGTACGATCGAGCCTTGGCAGGATGGGCACACGAAAACAGTATCAGCCGACCAGCAATACCCGAGAATTGCGATCAGGCTTATCACATGTACTACATAAGGCTGCCATCCGCGGAAGCAAGGACACGGTTGATCGAGCATCTGAGTGAGCAGGGAATACTCGCGGTGTTCCATTATTCTCCGCTGCATTTATCTGATATGGGCGTAAAGTTTGGCGGCAAGCCGGGAGACTGCCCGGTCACCGAAGAGGTCAGCGAACGATTGCTGCGCCTGCCATTCTACAACGGCATGACAAGCAGCGAACAGGAGCAGGTAATCGATGCAGTGCGAGCGTTTCGAACTGAGCCATTAAAGGCAAGGTCGTTCGCAGCGAGTCGGTCGATAATGTCATGAATGAAGCTTCTATATTGAAGCCGCTGCTGGGCCTGCCGTATATCGCGCTGACAATTGCGCTTACAGTTGCTGGCCAATTGCTCGTCAAAATGGGCGTCAATTCTCTGCACTCTCGACATCCGGCACAAGTGTCGATCATAGCCGCGCTGGTTCGGGCGCTCACGAACTGGCAGGTTGCGCTCGGCATAGGCTGCGCGGTGCTCGCTGCATTTTGCTGGATTCTCGCCGTTTCCAAGTCCAGCCTGAGCTTTGCCTACCCTTTTATGGGCCTTGCGATCGTTCTCGTGCTAGCTCTTTCGCCGACCATTCTCAAAGAGCCGGTGTCGATAAGGCAATGGATCGGGGTGCTCATCGTTTGCCTTGGCCTTTGGGTTGCCGCGCAAAAATAGCGCTGGGAACGGCACGTATCCCAAGCGACAAACTGCCAAGTAGATCAATCCGGCAGGCCGATACGGTTAGCCAACCCTGGATCCACACTGCGGGCAGATAGCATAGTTATTAGGCATCGAGATATCGCATCGGTGGCAATAGACGGTATCCTCCGCTTCGGACTCCCAATCCGGATCTTCACGGGGCGCGGCTGGATTGTCTCGCGATGGCCCAGTGTACCCGCTGGTATTATCCAGAAGTGTCAGATCGTACCGGTCGCGTCGGCTCCATTTCTCCCGCGCGATAGCCCACAATTGCGAACAGAGCAGGCAGCCGCCCACGGCGGTTAGCGCGACACCGGCGATTCCGCCAGGCATTGGGGTACATACGATCATGCCCACGCCGAAGCTGAGGATCACGAGCGTAGCGACCAGTCGCGTAGGACGGTTCGCGGGCGCCGTGCTAAACTTCATGCGTGCTAACCTGCAACATCTACCACTCGGTTCTCTTCCCAGCTTGTTTTCGCGGCCTCTATGATCTCCTGGACGGCAAGGCCGTCTTCTCCGCTGGCGTCGATCTGATCGCGCGGGACACCGGCGCATACCTGCTCGATCCACCTTGCGATTCGTTTGTCGAAGGTCTGGCCGAAGCCTGTCATGCCGCCCATGATACTGTTGCGGATGACGGTCAGTTCCATACTGCGCCTGGGGTAAAACGTAAGCTCTTCGAAGCAGTTTTCCAGCACAAACCGGCCCTCGGTTCCCATGACTTCGCAACGCTCCAGATTATGGGCCGGGTTCGTATCGTAACTGCCGGTGAGGTGGCCAACAACTCCGTTTGCAAACAGGATGTTCACCTGCGCATTGCTCCAGCAGACGCGCTTCCCATCCGGCCCGTCCGCTTTCGGAGCGCGATTGAAGAAGGCCTGAACCTTTACCGCCTTTCCGCAATAGTAGCGCATGATATCGAGAGAGTGGGGGTGCAGGGCGCGAATGTGGAACCAGGGCGATGTTTCGTTCGGGTTGCCGATCCACATGGTCATATTGCATAGGAGGAGGTCGCCGAGCTTCCCGGAGTCGATCCACTCCTTCGCTTTCGCTCCAGGCGGCGTGAACCGGTGATTCAGATTGACTCCGAGGTAGAGGTTCTTCGCTTTCGCGAGCGCGACCATCTCTCTCGCGCGGTCGATGTTGTTACTGATCGGCTTTTCACACAGGACATGCAGGCCTGCGTGCAGGCACTCCATCGCGGGTTTGTAATGGTCGCCTCCATTGTCTGCGCCCGCGCTGCAGACAGACACCATGTCCAGCTCTTTACCGACGTCCGCGAGCATTTCCTCCACGCTGTACCACTTCTTAACATCGTCTCGCGATGCGGATTTGTCGGCTCGTTCGGCGATAATATCGCAATAACCTAATAGTTCGGTTCTCGGATCGCGCAAGTAAATCGGACCGTGCGTATTGCCGATGCCTCCGCATCCAATGACGGCCACTTTCTTGGCGGCGGTGGATGTGTTTGTCGTCAAAGAGTTGCTCCTGATTGGATTTCAATTACATTCCGCACGGTTGTATGGTAATCCTCCGCCTGCGCATGGCCCACTCGTGTGATCGAAGCCATCGCCGATCACTCAAATTAACATTATCGGACGTTATTCTGCCAAAATGGATTAGTTCGATGCATGCGG
>Ga0207667_10007441_pt1 | contig 13157 bp, 15 predicted proteins | sample KBSCornC52_FD_184301 | JGI IMG/M metagenome (GOLD analysis project Ga0207667, IMG submission 184301) | Corn rhizosphere microbial communities from Kellogg Biological Station, Michigan, USA - KBS Corn C5-2 (SPAdes) (version 2) | ecosystem: Host-associated > Plants > Roots > Rhizosphere > Soil ...
GAAAGGCGGCCGCTGCAAGTGAGTCCGCGTCTCCCTTCGCAAGGAGCGCGGCCCTCGTTTTCGCCAGCAGTCTTTCATAGGCTTCGGACTGCTTTGGACCGGACATTCCGCAGGAAGACACAAGACAAGCAAAAACCACTGTGATGAGCTTCGTGATTCGATGCATGATCAGCTCGTTCCATGAACGACGTTCGTCGTTTGGTTACGTTAGCTGGATGCGCGCCATCGAGCAAATGCGGCGCGGCACTACTGTTAAGTTTCGCCAGACTACGGCCAGAAGCGGACTTCTATGGTGCCGCTACTCTTTCTTAACAGCAGACGTTTAACGCTCGTGTTCCACAAGGATCGAAGCGAGCCCGCGGCCGGAACAAATCCCCCACTCCAATCATCTACATACCGCACGAGGTGCGTATGTGACTCACGTATCCCGAGAAACCCTTGTGAGACGTCTTGGTGGCCGCCGCCGCTGCCTTATCGAAGAACGCTGTAGCGCGGTCTCGATCTCCGATCGAAACACAAATAAGCGCTCCCACAAGAGCTGAGCGGCCTTCGTTGTTGGAAGGAAGGCTGCCAAACGCTCAAGATACGTCACTACTGACGAGTGATCCTCGAACTGATCGAGGAAAGGGATACCGTGCTGATCCAGCAGTTCAAGAATCACATGCGCAGTTCTGTCCGCCTGATGATCTAGGTCCCACCAAACATCTTCGTTATAGACGAGAGTTCCAAGTCGCTGCCGAATCTGACAGTGATACTCAGGCACGAAGGATGGCGGATCGCGCTCTGTCTCCAATTTCAGCACAGCCGGAAGCATGACTCCCAAGTTGACGGTGAAGCGTCCGTAAAAACTTTCACGAATGCCCGGAATCACATATTCGCCGATGGGAAACTGTCCCATCTGGAAGCTCACCGCATGTACTAGTCCGTCACGGACGGCTCGGTTGTACGCTCGCCCGCGTCTTTTGAACCCAACATTTTTGAGCAGTGCTGTTACCGGCTTCTGAACTCCATCCAGCACAGCGGCGAAGGCTGACTTTGTCATTGTTGAATTGTACTGGACGGACCTATGTTCGCTCGGCCAGCTTTCGGCCTTGAGTGATAGTTCGATGGTTTGAATCGCTATTCTGAAACCACACCTTCCCGCCCTCGGTTAGCGCCCCTGCGCCACCTCAAGACTATTTGTGCACTCGAAACTCGATTCGCTGTTGGCCTATGCTACATGCAGGCTCGCCATTTCTTGTGGGCGGTTCGAAACGCCATTGCAAGGCTGCGGCGGCGGCAGCCTGCTCAAATGTATCCGGTGGATAGGCATCGATCACGTCAACTAAGTCCGTAGCTCCTCGCGCGTTCACGCGAAAGTCGACTAATACATAGCCCTCGATGCCCCTGTCGTTGGCCGCAGGGGGATATTTGGGAGGCGCTAACTGTATCGGATGCAAGTCAGCAACGACGCCCTTGGAAGGCAATACTTTGTTTTTGGAGATATAGCCATCACGTTCGGCGGATTCTAATGTCGCCGCGAGCTGCGGAACGTTCGAGGACCGGTGCAAAATGGCATTGAGTTGGCGTGACAACTTCGTAGACTTTAGAGCACGACGTAGCAGCCCATCAAGACGCTCGGCACAAGTTGCCCAATTAGCCTCGTTGAACGAGATGAGAAAGCCCAGCAGTTGCCAATCGGAGTTCATCTGCATTCTCGGCTCTGATCTCTTTTCCCAAGTTGCTGCTTGATGCTCATACAGCTCCTCTGACCGAGAAAAATTTCGAGCTGCGTTGTAGGCGGACGCAAGAGTAAAGGCATCGCGGCTGGACATTTCTCCGCAATTCGGGCGATCGCCGCGTTCGTACAGATCGATGACTTCTCGAACCTTGCCTTTTGCGTATAACAAAGTAGCCAGTTGGCTGCGAGCCTTACTTCGTTCGGGTGTTGTTGCCGTTTCCATTTCGAATATTCGGCGGTAGATATCAATCGCCTCATCATTGTGACCAAGCTTTTGGTGCAACAATGCGAGCGCCCCCAGCAAAGTAACTGTATCGTGGCTAGCGCTGCCCGCGATCTGCCGTGTCAGTTCATCGACATCGGCTTCTGTAGATTGCCCGAGAACAACTCTGTTGAGCAATTGAATTGTCGAAGCGCTAACAATGGGTCTCAAGTCTTCCTCCTTGCAGTCCCAATGGCGCTCGTGGGCCTGAGCCAATGCGAGCCAACTAATCGAACAAAACAAGAGAATCGGGATGCGCAAATTCCTGGATCCTTCCACCTTAACCTTGAGGAGACGTATGAGAGCGAGATCACCCAACCCGCACCAAACCCAGCTCGCCAACTGCGGCCGATCGACTCAGCTCTAGGGTATCGGAGCGCGCGGGTTGCCGAATAGTAAGTTCGCAACCAGCCCAAGCGGCCAGTTCCGGTCACTCATTGCACGCTTCCGATTTCCCCGAAAACAGCCCCTCGAGAGCGTCATTTGCAGCAGCAGGGATGCCCGCGGCAAACACATTCTCCTTAGACTCGGAATGGCTCGAAAAAACTAGGAGATTACAACGCGACATGAGTCAAAGCAGAATGAATCCGTCTTTCAGCACCAAATATCCATAGGTGTATCCGATGGAGAAGCAATGGCTAACATCGCCTTGTTGCGAAAAGCAGGCCTCGGCGTCTTTCCGTAGTTGTTCCATGGTGCCCTGCAATGGGCCTGGCGATACATCGTTCTGATACCCTTCCGAAAACCCCGCGTCGAATGCGAGAGCAGGATCAAGCTCCCAGACTTGTCCCTTGCCTCCGGGCACTGGAGCGAACGCTTTTCGCGCTTGAGCAGCGACTCCGATGTCATGCGCCATCCGGTCATAACTTTTGTCCTTTCTATAGATTATTTTCAACTCGTGATCATAGTAGGCATTGAGGCGATGATCATGCGCGGTGCGCATGAGAGCGGCCATGCAAGTCTCAAACAAACTTGGGAGCGCAACCCGCGGATTGGAGCGGCGTAAATCTGCATCGACGTTTGATTGCCTACCTGCTGCGCAGAGCGAGCGCGTACTATCGACCGACGTTGATGGTTCCTTTCCGTTTAAGGTGTCGCGTATCAATTGCGTGCCAAACGTCGACTGCCAATCTGAGGAAGGCGTCGGCTGCACCATTTCATGGTGTGTGGTTGCTTGCGCGCTCGCTCGTGCGATAGGCCATCGACTAGCTGGGCCCACTCCATTGAGTCCGCAGCCGTACAAAGCGGCAAGTGAATAGTCCGCGTTATTTTGGCCATCAATGTGGAAAGAACCCGGCACGGTTATCTTGCACCCCATAGGATCGACACGCGTAAACGTTCCCTCGATCGTATCCGGGTCGGAATACGATCCCTGGAAAAAATGGTGCAAGCCTGCAGGCGTGCTGCAATCGCCCGACACGTTTCGGCCATCATCCTTGTCAAAGATCAGCTTGCATGGCGCGCCGACCCATTCGCCCAACATGAAACCGGCCTGGACCGCCGCGACGTTCGCGACGGGCGTTGCGACACTAGCAACAGCGGCGTCGGAGATAGCAAGCTGGAAAACCGTGCTGTATTCCTGCGCAAGCTGCAGTGAGGACGGCAGTAACGTCAATCGAAAGCTTGCGTCTTGCAAAGGTTTCACTTTGAACCACTCGATGAATGACGGGTGTGCGCTCGTTATTTCTTCAATGAGTTTCGCAGAAATGTGGGCCGTTTCATTTTCATCGTCAGTGGCCTCGATCTTCACATCACCGCGCACAAACAATGCGCGACATACAAAAGAGCCCGGATCTTTGGAAGTGTAGCGCCCGTTGTCTGCCCCTACTGCGGAGTCGATAAACGTAGCACTTCCCGCTGAGGCATCAACGCCTGTGAAAGCGGCGGTGAGAGCTTGCAACGCCGCGCCGTTTGGATCGTGGATCGCACGATTCTCGACTGACTGCATCGCGACGCGCACGCTCTTCGAAGTGCAAACTGCGTTTTGGACGGCGAAGTCAACGGGCGGCCCGGGAGGATCAATGTGAGTTTCCGCCTCAGCAGGGGTTCGATCGGCCAAAAGCCGCCTGTCGCGCTCTTCGTCGCTTCCGGGAATGGTGTCGATTGCAGGCCCCCACGCTGCGATATACCGGCCAGTGGCCAGACCGCAACATGGATGCCAGGTCCAAGAGATGGTGCCGTCGACAATGGAGTTGCCGTCCCTCGATAATTTTCCCGTCAGCTCGGCCTTGCCCGGATACTGGCCGCAATCGGTCCGATGCATGACGACTGCATCGAGCGTGAACTTCTCGACGGTGACTCCGCACTTCGGAAACCGCTCGGGATGTTCGGCCCCTTGACCGACATAGCGGTTCCCAACCCAAACCCAGGTGCTGCAATGTTGGGAGCACCAATGCAAAACCTCGGGCGGGCGCAATTGCTCGTTCGCCGAAGCATATGGCGCGACCCAAACGGCAACAACTATCGCGACTAGACACGTTCTTATTTTCAACCATGCCATGGCATCACTCTCACACTAGAGGTTGTTGTTTCTTTCGATCGCTGATCGTGCCTGGTGATTTTCAAAACACTCGCGTGATGGTAGCGCACGGATGTTGCATATTGACGCGGCTTCCTACGAAGATTGAGAAGTGCGATTCCGCTCGTCATAGTATTGGGCCGAGGACTGTGTCAATGACCCAACATGGGCCGATAGTTCGAATTTGGGCACCGAACCCTCAGGTTGATCCAGTTGCTTACAGCAGGATGAACAAGCCAGGTGCCAACCTCTCTTGGCTGGAGCATCTATTGGCCGAGCATGGGGTGGCCGAGATAGATTTCGTGCCGCCTTTTTCTAGGACTACGCTAGAGGATACGCACTTTCATTATGAACTCCACTCTTCATCGGAGTTGGATGGGTTCTCGGCAGCCCTTCGAAAAATACGAACTGCTATCCATGAAGAGCTGGGCTTGGCAGGCGCCCTGTATCAGGCGCTCACCGAGCGAAAGCGGCAGCATTTAGAAACTCAGCTTAAGCTAACGGTGAAATGGGCCGCGAACGCGATAGAGTTCAGGGCAGAGAAACTGTGACAGTGAGACACAGGTGCTTTTTGCGGTCTCTCTCCGGGCCACGGTTTGCGATCACCACTGGAGCAGGTTGTTGCGCCATCGACGCGGATGCGCTCAAGAGGAGAAGTGTGGCAACGACATGAAGAGATACGGCTTTCATCATCCAGTCCTTTGTTAGAAGTTCTTGTTCACGCCAGTGTCTGGTACGAAGGGCGTACTCTCGAGGGCCTGCTGCAGCCAAAGGTGGCCGGTCGCCACGTCGCTATGGACCCACCATCATCTGTATCATCATCGGATTCATTGCCTTTCCGCTGACTCCGCCGCTCGCTGTCACATTGAAACTCACGCCGGATTTTTTATCGGGCGCGACGAAGATCCAGCCGCTAGTATCGGCATTCGCCATCATCGCGGCCGCAAACTTCGGTCGCACGACGACATAGCTGTGCGTGCGATTCGCAGCATCGGAGTAGGTGAGTGTCGTGGCTTTGTCGTCGTGCGTGATCTTCGCGCCCGACCCTGACAGGGGATCCACGCTTGCAAGAAACTCTGCTTTTTTATCTGCGTCTGCCTGTTGATTATTCTGCGTGATCGTCGCGGCCTCACCTTCGGAGATTGGCGTGAGTAGATACGTTGCTCTAGTGCTGAGCTTTCCGTTCTCGGTACCGATCGCGAGAATGAGGCCGGAGTCTGAGATCGCCAATGCTTCGCTCAACACGACGGTGCTCCGTACGGGAATCTGCGCGTTGAGATCGAATGCCGTGTCCCCTTGCACGAGCATCGCGTGCTGTCCACTTTTTGTCTGGCCCGTGCCGACGATGTCACCCGCCGAGTTGATTCCGAGGGCAGTCGACTGGGGACCATCAAGATTCGGCAGAGCGCGCAGTGTTCCGTCGTAGACGAAACCGCGCGCATTGCTGTCGCAAAACTCAGCCGTGCCGACAATTGTGCCCTTGTTGTTAATGGCGGTTGCGCGTGAGCCTTGGCATCCGGGAAGTGTGCCGATGTCATGAAGTTTTCCGTCATAGAAAAATGCATGATTGATTGTGCGTCTACTGGCATCAGCGCTCTGGATAAATCCGGCGACGACTCCGGCGTCGTTGAGCGCATGCGCTTCGGCATTGATGCCGGCGGGAATGTCGAGTTCGTGCATCGTGCCGTCGTAAAAGAACGCACGCTGCACGCCCAGCGGAACGAGTTGGCCAGGTTTGGTCCACATGAGCGTGTAGTATCCGGCGACTTGATCGTGCGCGTTGATGGCAAAGCCGATTGCCCTGGCTCCTCTCGGCGGAGGAGAGTCCAGATAGTGCGTGCTGCCATCGTCGACGAAAACAACCGACTGGCCGACGCTCGCGCCTTTGTTCGTCGTGCCGGTCACGTGGCCGCTGGCGTTGATACTGTTCGCAACCGCAATCGGGCCACCAGACCACCCGACGATGCGCAGCGCCCCGTCGTAGACGATGGCCTTGTCGTAGGTTGAAAAAGGCGAGTCAGGTGTCGGCGCGTCACTGAAGTGCGCACTACCGGCGATCTGGCCCTTAGAGTTGATGGCCGTCGCGGTAAATGGACGGCCGACCTTCGCAGTCAAGTTCGTGAGGCTGTAATGCGGAGCACCGTTTGCAATTGCCGCGACACTGAGCCCTATCGTTGCGGTGAGGATCCTTATCGTCATGTGCGCTTCCCGATTCGTATTGGCCAGTTCGTGTTGATTTTCGGCCCGCGCCCAGCCGATTGAACGAGAGAGCCTCTTACAAAACTTCTCTGCGCTTGCTGGTTCAATTTGCCGAGAGGCTATCAAAAAAATCACCGCGCGTGTAAGTGAACCTGGCATCTCAAGTTGGATCGCATCCGCGTCATGAGTACTGCGCTACGCCATCGACGTAAATCAATCTTGTTTGATAATGACATGGGCTGCGGAAACTTGACAAGCAAGCGCAGGCGAACGACGACGAACTCGGCACTCAACGCCGCCGAAATGTGGCCTCTAAGCTAGATAGTCAGCCGAAGCGTGCATTAATCTCGGCGGTCGGTGTTGATGCGTTTGGGCGAAAGGATACTAAAGACAATTACCGCTGCTGCGGATTTCTTCATGAGTAGCCCTCCCCTCTGCATCGAGAGTTACATCTAGACTTATACCGAAACCTCTGCAGATTCGATCGCTGAAAGATACGGTCTCAAGCAGTCGAAGCAGGTGATCCTCTGCGCCGACAATTAGATGGACAGATTTGCTTGTTGCCCAGCTCTCAATTGCCACCTTGTCAGTGCCAACAGGAATCTCTGCTGCTACCACTCGCTCCCAGTATTCCTTTCGCTCTCCGACTAAATTTGCAGTGCTCGCACAGCCAGCAAGGAGGAGCGCCATGAGAGCCATCCAACCGAATTCCTGCATTTGCACCTAACTTGCTTAATCCACGACATTCATGACGGATAACATCGAAACCCGTGCGCGAACAACATCTGATATCCCAAGCATCGTTCGCCCAACTGCTCCACCGGATCGAAATTAAACAATCCCATGCAAACCTCGATCGGGAAAAGATTGGATTCAAAGATCATGGTGTGCCGTTTCGGCCAACAGCCGTCGCTCACTACTCGCTTCTAGTTGTCGTGATAGCGGGCCTCGCCGCATTGTGCAGGGATGATGGCGGCGAGACCGGAGTCGGAACAAGAGAATGCAATCCGATCGCGGCTCGATAAATTCGTCGAGTATGCACGCGGCGGCGCGTTGCATTCGCTGCGCGCGAGCACCTCTATGATCAGTTCGGGTCGCTTGCCTGCGATCACGGCGAGTTGCTGCTCATCCAATCTCATCCACCTTGCGCGGACACGCCCTTTGAACTGATGCCAATTGTTCTCTGCGATTGTCCAATTCATACAACGTCTCCGACCGATGGGAATGCGCGACTGTCTGCAGCTTTCCCGGGCCGGGCAGCCTACACGAATAACTCTGAACCTTCTGAACTCTTTCGACTTCGCACCGATGCCGCGCATTAGCGACCCTGGCGAGGGTCTCCACAACACATGATATGCAAACGCGCATTTCATTCACGCCACAATTTTTGCCCAGCTCATCAGATCGTCCAGCCGCAAAGAGCAAGCTCGAAGCGAACGCTGCGTAGTCGGTGACCAGCAGCCATCACCAACTGCATCCCATCGTGCACGCAGAGTACCTGGGTCCCGTTTGGCACCCCAATGAGAACGACATCGCCGATACCGCAGCCGGATGGATGAATCGACAATCCGAGGTGTTTCTCAATCTGAGTCTGCAATCCACCTTGAAGCAACAGGGCCGCTTCCGACTCAGTTGAATACGGATACGCATATTTTACATCCTCAAAGAAATGGGCCCCGGTAATTGCGTCGATCATTGAAGCAGAAAAGAGAATGCAATCGTGTCGGCCCAACTCGAAGGATGCATACAGAGATCCGTGCATAAATCGCCAGAATCTCTGCTGCCAATCGGCCAGTCGCTTCATTATCCGCTCCACTTCACTCGAAACCATCGACCGCGACTATTCAAACAAAGTTCAGGCAGGAAGAGGAGCAATGCCTGGCCGAGCCAGGGCGGCCACGATTTGCTGTTTCATCTGCGACCGCCGTTCGTTTTCGATTCCCGAACATGACTTCGCAGTGAATCCAGCGCACGATGAAAAATCGTTACCTATTACGTAGAGCGCATCATCAATGAACAGCACTCCGAGGACAGAAGCGCCTGCAGCCACTCTGCAGTTCCTGCGCGGTAGCGATTACCCGCAGAGCACAGGCGGATTCTCATCGAGGCTGTAGCTCAGGCGCTCAAAATGGGACAACAGATGATACGCGAATAGCAGAGAGTGAACGCGGCCATCTCGTATGGTAAAAGTTTGAGGGGCAAGAACTGTCGTCATTCTTGCAGGGTAAGTTTGCCAAGAGCTGGCAGCGAGCCATAGATAGAGTGACCGGGAACGATAAACTGGATGTTGGTCGTCGAGCGCGAGCTACTTCGAACAGCGAGTTCGCTTACGATTAGGATTTTTTATCGTTTAAGGGAGAACGGCGATTTTCATTTCGTTCGAGGAAATCGACGGGAATAAATTCAACTAAGCCATCGTCCCACCAAACATGCACGTACCCGCTCGATGGACGTGTAGTGATTCGACCGGAGCGGTTTGGTTCCGAACGCAGACGAACCCGGTCGCCAATTTCCAACGATGCGGTGCCAGTCATCGCCCGACCGCACGCGACTTACGGCGTCGGCGTTCGTTTAACCTCGCCACCATGTCTTCTACCAAAGCGCTAACTTCTGTACGGGTCCCCGCACGTATGCCGGTAATCTTGTTTGTTCCCTGAGAGATCACATAGCTATGCCAAACACCTTGCTCGCCCGCAGGTGCGGCAGTTTGTGTGATGGATTCCAGCTGGAACGGAGCCTCTAACTCAGCTTCCGTCGCTGCGAAAGATTTCTTCACGGCGAGTTGAACTCGGCTCGTCGCCGCTGCTCTGCAACGACATCCGCCATCGGCAGCTTGGTCTGCTCTGCGATAATGCGTAACAACTTGTGCCCTTGCGCGCGGGGCAACTCGAGGCCGTGAAATGCCTCCCACACTTTGATGCGGTCTGTCGAGGTGTCATGCGGGCAGGCCTGCAGAGTGAGCTGCCGCTGACGCCACTCTTCGCGCTCGAGCGCTGCACGGTCGGCGGCGGCGCGTCGTTCGTCATTACTGGCGAAACCGGGAGCCAATCGAATCGCCGGGATTTTGTCTAAGTCATTCATAGTGTCTCCCGCGCTAGCGAAGGAGGCTTCTGCGCGCAAGTGAGCGCGCAGAAGGGTTTCGCGCAACCTACCAGCGTCGCTGGCCACCTCCGCCGGAGCGAGGTTTATCTTGCGCCTCGTTGACCTTGAGCGGACGACCGCCCATTTCCTGCCTGTTCAAGCTCTGGATTGCTTTTGCAGCGTCGCTGCGGGGCATCTCTACAAAGCCGAAGCCGCGTGGACGATCAGTGTCGCGATCATTGATTAGCGACACTGAATCGACCGTACCATGTTGTTCGAACAATGCCCGGACCGAGCTTTCGTCGGCTGTGAAGGGAAGATTGCCCACATATATCTTACTCATGGAAATACTCACAAAAATGGACGCACCGACGGACGGCTATTTGCGCCATGGACCATGACAGCTTCCAAAAGCTGCCTCGACTTGGTTCGGGCCGTCGATTAAATGAATTGGCCAGGAAGTGTAAGAGCCAAGAGAAGATAAGGGAGGATCGCGAGCCAAGGATTACTATATACCCGCTCGGCGCAACTTGTGCACAGTTCTTTTGGCCAATATAGACTCGTCATGGGAACTTTGTCGCGGATATGGCTCCCAAACGATCGCGCTGAACGCCCAAATCCCGCTCCGCTCTTTTGTTTCGTCTTCGATGACCTGCAATGCTTCATGCGAGTGGAGTTTGATACAGAAACACTGTTAGTTGCATCACTGTCTTTGTAGCCGATACTCCGGTACCGAAATGATCCGTTGCGTGTGTGCAGGGATGCGCCAACTAGTATGTGCCACGTGATTCCGATCCATCTCGATCTGCTGTGATCATTGAAGCGGCTCCGCAACAACCAGAATAGAGGACGCATTTGCGCGCAGTGGATGTCAAGGATCGAGTGCCCTCTTACAGGGAAATCAGCGGCGAGTGCCGACAGTCGGCTCTTTGGTGCCGCAAATTCATCGACCGCGAATGTCCGCTAACCTCATTTCGAACGGCCGCAATTGCAAACAGTGGCCGGCGCTTTTGGGCACTTCCTTGCCGGTCATGCACTCAGGTACTACGAGGCACGACACAATCGGAAAGGAACGCAGTAGGCCGGCGTTGTCCATCTGTCGGATCCCCTTGGGGACGCCACAGGCAGAGGAATGCACGCGTGGCGAGCTGCTCGCGTAGCTTTGAGTTTGCGCAAAAACACTGTGCCCGGGCCGAAATGCGATTGAGTGCGACTATTCTTTTCGGTATTCGCTGCGCTACTCTCTCTATAGATTTTGCAATCGAACCCTTATCTAAAAAGCTCCTAACGACGAGTGGGCAACTCTAGGGGCAACTTATAATTTTGCGCCAAGCAGCTTACAGCGAAATCAGGCGCTTAGAGATGCAATGCGAATCCGCCCTGGGAGCCAGCCTAAAAATAATACGTGCACGCGCCGCATCGAAGCATCGAGAAACTTAATATCCTGTTTCCGAACATTGCATTTCCACTCGCGCTAGTACCGCTATCAAAATCCGGCGCATAGGTATCGTTGCTCCCGTGTATGAGCAACATGATCCGATAGCTCTAGAAGGTTCAATCCATGCCACATTGCAAGCCGCAGGATTTACCCACTGTTGAGAAACGCTGGCCGAGCGCCAAGGACAGCTTTCGCTCGGTTCAATGGGGCGATCTAGAAGTCGGTTTCACGCAGGTTCCGCACGCGCTCGACTGCACCTCTCTGTATCGCGACGGCACTCTCGCCGGCGGCGTGTGCCAGTGCCCACACTACGGCTACATCTTCGAAGGCAGGTTGCGCTGCACGTATCCGGGCACTGATATTCCGGACGAAACGGCCGGACCTGGGGAGGTTTATTTCTTTCCGGCCGGTCACGTGCTGGTCTATGAAGAGAAGACCACCGCGCTCGAGTTCAATCCGGCGCATGCGCTGCAGACCTTGATGGATGCCATGGAACGAGCGCTGCGCAAGCAGGCGCCGCGTAAAGCGTAGGCTGCTTGGACGTCTGTTGAGTCTAAGAAAGCATTACCCTAAATAGCGCTGCAATATGGCGCTCAAGCTCTCACGATCGACGGGTTTGGTGAGATAGCCATCCATGCCGGCGCCGAAGCAGATCGCGTCGTCGCCTTTCATCGCGTGCGCAGTGAGCGCGACGATGGGAATGCGGGCAGCGCCATTCTCGAGACGGCGTATGGTGCGGCACGCCTCATAGCCATCCAGCACAGGCATCTGGCAGTCCATGAAGATGAGATCGAAGCGGCCGGTTCTCCACGCCGCGACGGCTGCTTCGCCGTCTGCCGCGACATGTACCTCGCAATTCATTTTCTCCAGCATCCGCGTCGCCACCTTCTGATTGACGATGTTGTCTTCGGCCAGAAGTATTCGCGCGCGGTGCGTGGGCGCTCGACTTGCGCTCGAGTACGAGCGCTCGTCGCCGCGCTCAATCGGCAAGTCCGGAGGCGACTTAGTTTTTTCGCTTCGGTCGAGCTGCAGTGTGAACCAGAAAACTGAACCGCGGCCGACCTCACTCTCCACTCCGGTGTCGCCCCCCATCAGTTCGGTCAAGCGGCGCACGATCGACAAGCCGAGGCCGGTACCGCCGAATTTCCGGGTGGTCGATGTATCTACCTGAGTGAACGGTTTGAACAATGTGGCGAGGCGATCTGGCGGTATACCGATACCGGTATCTCGCACTTCGCCGCGGATCAGCGTTCCCGCGCCCCTCTGTTCGAGGACTCTTAGAGACAAAGCGACCTCACCCCGCTGGGTGAACTTGACGGCATTACCGCCCAAGTTGAGCAAGATCTGCCGAATGCGATTGGGATCCGCCTTCACAAAATCCGGCACGGCAGGATCGACCTGCACGGTGATCTCGAGGCCCTTTGCGTGCGCTTGAACCGCGAGTAAGCGCGCGACTTCTTGCACGGTGTCCCGCAGACAGATATCGATGCGCTCGATCTCTAGTTTGCCCGCCTCGATTTTCGAAAAATCGAGAATGTCGTTGATGAGCGTAAGCAGCGCAGCTGCGCATTCGCGGATTGCATTCGCATAGTCGCGTTGTTCCTGATCCAGCCGCGTTTGCAACAGTAAATCGGTCATGCCGGTCACGCCGTTCATGGGCGTGCGAATCTCATGACTCATATTGGCCAGGAAATCACCCTTGGCACGGCTCGCCGCTTCGGCGTTGCGGGTCGCTTCGAGAAGCTCGGATTGCAGACGCTTGCGTTCCTCCAACTCGTTTTCGAGACGCCGATTGCGCTCATATAGATCTTCGGATGCAAGCGAGAGTGAACGCTCGAGTTGCCTGCGATCTTCATCGGCGCCCACATACGCATCGCTCACCGCATTGAGCAGCTTCTGCATCTGCTCGCTCAAATCACCCTGATCGATAAGTGCCTTG
>Ga0207667_10007444_pt1 | contig 13154 bp, 11 predicted proteins | sample KBSCornC52_FD_184301 | JGI IMG/M metagenome (GOLD analysis project Ga0207667, IMG submission 184301) | Corn rhizosphere microbial communities from Kellogg Biological Station, Michigan, USA - KBS Corn C5-2 (SPAdes) (version 2) | ecosystem: Host-associated > Plants > Roots > Rhizosphere > Soil ...
GAGCGTGCCGAGGGTGGTCTCGCTAACCGAGAGGCCTACCATCAGGGCGAAGGTGAAGGTGCCGTTGACGAGGATCTGGCCGAACTCGCTGGCTTTCGCGGCTTCGAGATCGATGTGCAGCGGCTGGGGGTTGTGAGTCATCGTCGAGAACAGGAGGTTGTCCGTCTCGGTGACGGTGCGACGGATCTCGTGTTCGATCCGGTCGCCCACGGCCCATTCGTCGAAATGGCGTCCGGCCATGTCAGGCCTCCTGTTCCACGATCCGCACCAGCAGCGCATCGACCTGCACCTGGGCCCCGACGACGGCATTGAGTTCGGCAACCGTGCCCTCGAACGGCGCGATCAGCGTATGCTCCATCTTCATCGCTTCCAGCGTAACCAGTTTCTGGCCTTTGACCACGGCTTCCCCCTTACCCACTTCCACGGCGATGATCCTGCCCGGCATGGGCGAGAGGATCGTCCCGCTGCCGTCAGCCGCGCCATGTTTGCCCGTGCGGTGCCACGGTTCAAGCAGCCATGCCTGGCCCCGGTCGGTGACGAGAGCCGAGGCAGAGGGATTTTCGACACCGTGGCCGGATAGCGCCAGCTCGACTTCCTCGCCGTCGAGCAGGAACCGGGCGCGGCGGCGCGGCGCGGCGTTGAGCCGGAAGCCGGGCGTGGCCGAGCGCGGGACGAGCGTGGCGGCGGCTCGGGCCAGGGCTGCATCCGATGGCACCGGCGGTTCGGCCAGCGCCTCGCCGTCACGCCCGATGAGGCCGGTGTCGACCTGCCCCGCGGCGAACTGCGGATGGGCGAGCGCCTTGACGAGGAAGGCGGCATTGGTCCTGACCGGATAGACCGCGGTGCCTTCGAGCATCTGCGACAGCCGGTCGATCGCCTGGTCGCGGCTGTGGCCGTGGGCGATGACCTTGGCGATCATCGGGTCGTAGAACGGCGAAACCTCGGCCTCTTCGCAGACCCCGGTATCGATCCGCCCGCCGGGCGCCTCGCCGAACCGCAGCACGTCGAGACGGCCGATCGAGGGGAGGAAGCCCTTGGCCGGGTCCTCGGCATAGAGCCGCGTTTCCATCGCCCAGCCGTTGATCGAGAGCTCGTCCTGGCGCCGGGGCAGCGGTTCGCCCGAGGCGACGCGGAGCTGCCATTCGACCAGATCCTGCCCGGTGATTTCCTCGGTGACAGGGTGTTCAACCTGGAGCCGGGTGTTCATTTCCATGAACCAGATGCGGTCGGCCCTGAGGCCCTCGCTACCGTCGGCGATGAACTCGATCGTGCCGGCGCCTTCGTAATCCACGGCCTTGGCGGCACGGACGGCGGCGGCGCAGACGGCCTCGCGGGTCGCCGCGTCCATGCCCGGGGCCGGCGCCTCCTCGATCACCTTCTGGTGGCGGCGCTGCAGCGAGCAATCTCGCTCGAACAGGTGAACCACATTGCCGTGGCTGTCGCCGAACACCTGCACCTCGATGTGGCGGGGCGAGAGGATGTATTTCTCGATCAGCACGCGATCGTTGCCGAAGGAGGCTGCCGCCTCGCGCTGGCAGGAGGCGAGCGCGTCGAGAAAATCCGCCGCCTTCTCGACCAGCCGCATCCCCTTGCCCCCGCCGCCGGCGACCGCCTTGATCAGCACCGGGTAGCCGATCCGCGCGGCTTCGGCCTGCAGGTGGGCGGGGTCCTGGTTGTCGCCGAGATAGCCGGGCGTGATCGGCACGCCGGCGTCCTGCATCTGCTTCTTGGCGGCATCCTTGAGGCCCATTGCCGTGATCGACCTCGGCTTGGGCCCGACCCAGACCAGCCCGGCATCGAGCACGGCCTGGGCGAACTCGGCGTTCTCCGAAAGAAAGCCGTAGCCCGGGTGGATCGCTTCGGCGCCGGTTGCCCTGGCGGCGGCGATGATCTTCTCGCCGACGAGATAGCTCTCGCGCGCCGGGGCCGGGCCGATGTGCACCGCCTCGTCGGCCGATTGCACATGCAGCGCCTGCGCATCGGCATCGGAATAGACGGCGATGGTGCGGATGCCGAGGCGGCGCGCGGTCCGGATCACCCGGCAGGCGATTTCGCCGCGATTGGCGATGAGGAGGGAACGGATCATGGTTCTTTCTCAAACACCTCCCCGGAACGGGGAGGGGGACCGCCAGCCGCAGGCTGGTGGTGGAGGGGTGAACGCTCATGACAGAACGCCACGATCGCCTCGATCGCGCCTGTCAGGTCCTTGAGCACGAAAGCTGCCGGAATACGCAAGACGGCAAAGCCGAGCGACCGCAAGAAGGCATCGCGGCGTTCGTCGCGTTCGGGCCTGTCGCCCATGTCGTGGGCCATGCCGTCGATCTCGATCGCTGCGCGGCATTCGAGGGAAACGAAGTCGAGCACCACATCGCTGATCGGATGCTGTCGGCGGAACTTGAAGCCGCCGGGGCGTTTGCGCAGTTCTCGCCAGACCAGCACTTCGGGCAGGTTGCCCGAGCGGCGCTCCTGCTTTGCCAGTTTGAAGGCCTTGTCGCTTGCGGAGAGCACCCCTCCACCACCGGGCCTTGCCCGGCGGTCCGCCTCCCCGTTCCGGGGAGGTGCTGGGTTGCGCTGGTCTTGCATCACATCCGGAACACGCCGAAGGACGGGCGGTCGGGGATCGGCGTTTCGAGGCAGGCTTCGAGGGCGAGGCCGAGCACGTCGCGGGTCTGGACCGGGTCGATCACGCCGTCGTCCCACAGGCGGGCGGTGGCGTAGTAGGGGTTGCCTTCGTCCTCGTATTTCTGGCGGATCGGCGCCTTGAACGCTTCCGCTTCTTCCGGGGTCCACTTGGCGGCGTCGCGATGGACCGTGGCGAGGACGCTGGCCGCCTGCTCGCCGCCCATCACCGAGATGCGGGCGTTGGGCCAGGTGAAGAGGAAGCGCGGCTGGTAGGCGCGGCCGCACATGCCGTAGTTGCCCGCGCCGAAACTGCCGCCGATCAGCACGGTGAGCTTCGGCACCGAGGCGGTGGCCACGGCAGTGACCAGCTTGGCGCCGTGCTTGGCGATGCCTTCGGCCTCGTACTTGCCGCCGACCATGAAGCCGGAGATGTTCTGCAGGAACAGCAGCGGAATGCGCCGCTGGCAGGCGAGTTCGATGAAGTGCGCGCCCTTCTGCGCGCTCTCGGAGAAGAGGACGCCGTTGTTGGCGAGGATCGCCACCGGAAGCCCATGGAGATGGGCGAAGCCGCAGACCAGCGTGGCGCCGAACAGGGCCTTGAACTCGTGGAACTCGCTGCCGTCGACAATGCGGGCGATCACCTCGTGCACGTCGTAGGGGGCGCGAACGTCCTCCGGTATGATGCTGTAGAGCTCGTCCGCGCTGTATTTGGGCGGACGGGACTCGCGCCGCATTACGCCTGCGTCCTGCGGTTCCCCCAGGTGCGAGACGATATCGCGCACGATCGACAACGCGTGCTCGTCGTCGTCGGCGAGGTGATCGACCACGCCAGACTTTCGGGCATGAAGATCGCCGCCGCCGAGGTCCTCGGCCGAGATGACCTCCCCCGTGGCCGCCTGGACCAGTGGGGGCCCGGCGAGGAATATGGTGCCCTGATCTTTCACGATGACGGTCTCGTCGCTCATCGCCGGAACGTAGGCGCCGCCGGCGGTGCACGAGCCCATCACGCTGGCGATCTGCGGGATGCCGCGCGCGCTCATGTTCGCCTGGTTGTAGAAGAACCGGCCGAAGTGATCGCGATCGGGGAAGACTTCGGCCTGGTTCGGCAAGTTGGCGCCGCCGCTGTCGACCAGGTAGATGCAGGGCAGGCTGTTCTCCGCGGCGATTTCCTGGGCGCGCAGGTGCTTCTTGACCGTCAGCGGGAAATAGGTGCCGCCCTTCACCGTCGCGTCGTTGGCGAAGATCATGCACTGCCGGCCCGAGACGCGGCCGATCCCAGCGATGATCCCGGCCCCTGGGACTTCATCGCCGTAGAGGCCGTTGGCGGCGAGCTGGCCGATCTCGAGGAAGGGAGAGCCCGGATCGAGCAGCCCTTCGACGCGGTCGCGCGGGAGCAGTTTCCCGCGCGACACATGCCGCTCGCGGCTGCGCTTGTCGCCGCCCAGCGCCGCCTTGGCGACCCGCGCGCGCAGTTCCTCCGCCAGCGCCCGGTTGTGGGCGGCGCGGGCCTTGGCTGCGGGAGCTTCGGGATCGAGGCTGGTGGACAGGACCGGCGCGCTCATCCCACGGCTCCGATCAGTTCGCGGCCGATCAGCATGCGCCGGATCTCGTTGGTGCCCGCGCCGATGTCGAGCAGCTTGGCATCGCGGAGGAAACGTTCGACCGGCCAGTCCTTCGTGTAGCCCGCCCCGCCCAGCGCCTGGACCGCCTCCCCGGCCACGCGGAAGGCGTTCTCGCTCGCCAGCAGGATGGCCCCTGCGGCGTCGAAGCGGGTGGTCTGCCCGGCATCGCAGGCCCTGGCGACGGCATAGACATAGGCACGCGCCGACTGGAGCGCGACGTACATGTCGGCCACCTTGGCCTGCATCAGCTGGAAGGCGCCGATCGGCTTGCCGAACTGCCTGCGCTCGCGGACATAGGGAATGACCACGTCGAGGCAGGCCTGGATGATGCCGATCTGCATGCCGGCGAGGACCACGCGCTCGTAATCCAGCCCGCTCATCAGCACGCCTACGCCGCCGTTCACCGGCCCCATGACGTTCTCTTCCGGTACGAAGCAATCCTCGAACACCAGCTCGCAAGTGGGCGAGCCGCGCAGGCCCATCTTGTCGATCTTCTGGCCGATCGAGAAGCCGGGCATGTCCTGCTCGATCAGGAAGGCGGTGATCCCGCGCGATCCGGCCTCGGGCGTGGTCCGGGCATAGACCACCAGCGTATCGGCATAGGTGCCGTTGGTGATCCAGAACTTGGTGCCATTGAGACGGAAGCCGCCGGGCACGGCATCCGCCCTGAGCTTCATGGAGACGACATCAGAACCCGCACCCGCTTCCGACATGGCGAGGCTGCCGACATGCTCGCCGGAAATCAGCTTCGGCAGGTACTTCGCCTTCTGTTCCGGGCTGCCCCAGCGGCGGATCTGGTTGACGCAGAGGTTCGAATGGGCGCCATAGGAGAGGCCGACCGAGCCGCTGGCGCGGCTGACTTCCTCCACCGCGATGGTGTGTTCGAGATAGCCGAGGCCGAGGCCGCCCCACTCTTCCTCGACGGTAACGCCGTGAAGGCCAAGAGCCCCCATCGGCTCCCACAGCTCGCGCGGGAAGCGGTCGTTGCGATCGATCTCGGCGGCGAGCGGCATGATCTGCTCGTCGGCGAAACGGGCGGTCGCCTCGCGGATCATCCGGGCGCTTTCGCTCAGACCGAAATCGAAATCAGGCGTTGCGCGCATCGTTATCTTTGTCCTCGAGGGGAGGCTTCAAGTTCCCGACAGCAGCAGGATGGGGCTTTCGATCAGGGCCTTGAGCGCCTGAATGAAGCTGGCCGCATCCCATCCGTCAACCACGCGGTGGTCGCAGCTGATCGACACGTTCATCAGCTTGCGCTTCTCGATCCGCTCGCTGCCCAGGCCGTCGGCAACGAACATCGGCCGCTCGACGATGCGGTTGGGGCCGATGACCGCGACTTCCGGCCGGTTGATGATCGGCGTGCTCGCGATGCCGCCGAGCGGGCCGAGCGAGGTGATGGTGATCGTGGAGCCCGACAATTCCTCGCTCCTGGCGCTGCCGTTGCGGGCAGCTTCGGCCAGGCGGGCGATCTCGCGGGCCAGCTGCCACAGGTTCCGGTCCTGGGCATCGCGGATCACCGGCACCATCAGCCCGCCCGGGGTCTGCGTGGCCACGCCGAGGTGCACTGCGCCCGAGCGGTGGACCACGCCTGCCTCATCGTCGTAGCGGGCGTTGAGCATGGGGAAATCGGGCAGCGTCCGGCAGATGGCGGTGATCAGCAGCGGCAGCAGGGTCAGCTTCGGCTTGTCGCCGCGCGCGCCGTTGAGCTGCGCGCGGGCTGCCTCCAGCGCGGTGACGTCGCATTCCTCGACATAGGTGAAGTGCGGGATCGCGCGCTTGGCTGCGGCCATGTTCTCCGCGATGCGCCGCCTGAGGCCGATGACTTTCACGTCCTGGTCGGCAAGTTTCGGCCCGGCGGGGCGGAAGCCTGCGCCGGCGTTGTAGGTGAGGAACGCGTCCAGATCGGCGTGGCGCACGCGGCCATCCTCGGCCGGGCGGACCTGTGCCAGATCGATCCCGAGGTCGCGGGCCCGGGCGCGCACGGCGGGCGAGGCGAGGACCTTGGCTGAGGGTTTGCACCCGGGTCCGATCGTGTCGAGCGAATTCGAGACACGAAATGGCGGCGCGGGACGTGTCTCGACTTTGCTCGACACGAACGGCTGGGTGGGGAGTGTCGTCGGGGGAGCGGGTTCGGCTGCTCCCACCACTCCCTCTCCCTCGGTTTCGATGACCACCAGCGGCGAGCCGATCGCAACCATCTCGCCCACGGCCCCGGCCAGCGAGAGGACCGTGCCCGAGACCGGGCTTTCGATCTCGACCGTCGCCTTGTCGGTCATGACATCGGCAAGCTTGCCGTCTTCCTCGATCCGGTCGCCGGCCTTGACGTGCCAGGCGACGATCTCGGCCTCGGCGATCCCTTCACCGATGTCGGGCAGGCGGAATTCGTAGCGCATGGCTCAATACCTCAACGTGCGTTTGAGCGCCGCCACGATCCGCGCCGGCCCGGGAAAGTAGTTCCACTCGAAGGCATGCGGATAGGGCGTATCCCAGCCGGTGATCCGTTCGATCGGTGCTTCGAGAGCGTCGAAGCAGCGCTCCTGGATCAGGGCGGTGAGTTCCGCGCCGAACCCGCCGGTCCGGGTCGCCTCGTGGACGACGATGCACCGCCCGGTCTTGCGCACCGATTGCGTGATCGTCTCGATGTCGACGGGCCAGATGGTCCTGAGATCGATCACCTCCCCATCGATGCCGGCTTCCTTGCAAGCGGCAAGGGCGACGTAGACCATGGTGCCGTAGGCGAGCACGGTGACCGCCTCGCCCTCGCGCCGGACGGCAGCCTTGCCGAGCGGGACCGTATAGTGCCCCTCGGGCACTTCGCTCGCCTCGTGGGTAGACCATGGCCTGACCGGGCGATCGTGATGGCCGTCGAACGGGCCGTTGTAGATCCGCTTGGGCTCGAAGAAGAGCACCGGATCGTCGTCCTCGATCGCGGCGATGAGCAGGCCTTTTGCGTCGTAGGGCGTGGACGGGATCACTGTCTTCAGCCCGGCGACGTGGGTGAAGATGCCTTCGGGCGACTGGCTGTGCGTCTGGCCGCCGTAGATCCCGCCGCCATAGGGGGTCCGCAGCACGAGGGGCGCGGTGAATTCGCCTGCGCTGCGATAGCGCAGGCGCGCTGCTTCCGACACCAGCTGGTCGGTCGCGGGATAGATGTAGTCGGCGAACTGGATCTCGATCACGGGCCTCAGGCCATAGGCGGCCATGCCCACCGCGGCTCCGGCAATGCCGCCTTCGGCGATCGGCGCATCGAAGCAGCGCTCCTTGCCGAAGCGCCGTTGCAGCCCGTCGGTAACGCGGAAGACGCCCCCGAAGTAGCCCACGTCCTCGCCGAACACGAGCACCCTGGGATCGCGCTCCATCGCCACTGCCAGGGCATCGTTGAGCGCTTCGACCATGGTCATCCGGGCCATGTCAGAACCCCGCCTGCCGTCGCTGCTCGACGAGGTGCCAGGGCATTTCCTTGAACACGTCCTCGAACATCGATCCGGGATCGGGCCGGGGCGTGTCGCTCAGCGTTCCCAGCTGCTCGGAGGCCTTGTTCGCCGCCCGCACCTCGGCATCGAGCTCAGCCGCCAGTTCCTCGTGACGCTGCGCATCCCATGCCCCGAGCCTGATCAGGTGGTCGCGCAGCCGCTCGATGGGGTCACCCAGCGGCCACCCGGCCCCCTCTCTTCGTGGGCGGTACTTGGAAGGGTCGTCGCTGGTCGAGTGTCCTTCTGCCCGGTAGGTGTAATGCTCGATCATCGTCGGGCCGAGATTTTGCCGCGCGCGGTCGGCAGCCCAGCGGGTGGCCGCATAGACCGCGAGGAAGTCGTTGCCGTCCACCCGGATCGCGGGGATGCCGTAACCGATCCCCCGTGCGGCGAATGTGGTCTGTTCTCCGCCGGCGATGCCGGCGAAGCTGGAGATTGCCCACTGGTTGTTGACCACGTTCATGATGAACGGGGCGCGGTATACCGAGGCGAAGGTCATGGCGTGGTGGAAGTCGCCTTCGGCGGTTGAGCCCTCGCCGGTCCACGCCGCCGCGATCTGCGAATCCCGGCTGTAGGCACAGGCCATCGCCCAGCCGACGGCCTGGATCAGCTGCGTTGCCAGGTTGCCGGAAATGGAGAAGAAACCCGCCTCGCGGCTTGAATAGAGCACCGGCATCTGGCGGCCCTTCAACCGATCTCCCCGGTTCGAATAGACCTGGTTCATCATCTCCGTCAGCGGCCAGTCCCTGGCCAGTAACAGGCCCTGCTGGCGATAGGTGGGGAAACACATGTCGCCCCGATCGAGCGCAAAGGCGGCTCCAACGGCGACAGCCTCCTCGCCGGTGCACTTCATGTAGAAGCTGGTCTTGCCCTGACGCTGGGCGCGGACCATGCGTTCGTCATAGGTCCGGGTCAGCATCATGACGCGCAAGGCCCGGAGCAAGGTTTCGCTCGGCAGTTCGGGATTCCAGGGCCCCAGCGCTGCGCCATCGTCGTCGAGCACCCGAATAAGGCGGTAGGCATGATCCCGCATCGCCTGGGCTGGAGTGTCGAGATCAGGCCGGTCTACTGCCCCCGCAGCATCCCGCGTCAGGTGGCTGAAATCGGGCTCCTCACCCGGCCGCGCATCTGGCTCGGGCACATGGAGACCGGGTGAGTTCTGGATGAAGCCGGCCATTGTCAATTCACCTCTTCCACAGTCATTACAACGCACGACAACTCGACACGCAGCATGATTAGCCAGCTCTTTTTCGTGGCTTCCGGTGATTTGGGTTCTATGCAAGGGACCGGCCATGGTCGCCACCGATGCTCCGGCGACGAATTGGTAGCGAGCGGAGGAGGATTTCCTGCCGCGAACGGGAAAGCATGACCTTCGAAAAGACACGTAGTCTGGTCGCCCGTGCCCTCGCTGCCGCAGCGGGGACTGACGAGCCGCCGGAAGCGACCGTGGCCGTTTATGCGGCGGTTGCCGAACAGGTCACCCAGCGGGCGCAGGGCAACGGGCCCTTGATCGTCGGGATCTGCGGCTCGCAGGGCAGCGGCAAGTCCACTCTGGCGCGCGTGCTGCAGCAGGCGCTCGATCACGCCGGCCTGCCGACCGCGCAATTCTCGCTCGACGACATCTACCTTACCCTGGCGGAACGCGCGCGCCTGGCCGAAACGGTCCATCCCCTGCTGCGCACCCGCGGCGTGCCCGGCACCCACGACGTGGCGCTGGGCTTGGCTACCCTTACGGCGCTGGAGCAGGCCGGCCCCGACAGTGAGACCCCCCTGCCCGCATTCGACAAGTCCAGCGACGACCGGCGTCCGGAAGCGAACTGGCCATACTTTCGCGGCCGACCCCGCGTGATCCTGTTCGAAGGCTGGTGCGTCGGCGCCCGGCCTCAGGACGAACAAGCCCTGGCCAAGCCGATCAATGCACTCGAGCGCGACAGCGACCCCGACGGCACCTGGCGGCGGTTCGTCAATCAACGGCTACAGGCCGAATACCAGGCGCTCTTTGGCCAGCTGGACATGCTGGTCCTGCTGCGCGCGCCCAGCTTCGAGACCGTGTTCGCCTGGCGCAAGCAGCAGGAAGACCACTTGCGGGAAAAGCTGAGGACGCAAGGGAGGGACGTCGCGATGCCGGGCGTGATGAATGATGCCGCGCTCGAGCGATTCATCCGCCACTACGAGCGGATTACCCGACACATCCTGGCGGAAATGCCGCCGCGCGCCGACATCTGCCTCTCGCTCCGGCCGGACCGCTCGATTGCCGATATCGCACTGGCGCGGCCGCAGTAAACGGCCGTCTGCCAACTAAGCGTAAAAGGCTTCGATGGTGGTCGGTCAGCCAAGTCCGGGCGAGCGCGGTAACCCGACCGTCGAACGATAATGCGGCCGCGCCGCGCGCACTCTTCCGGAACTCAGGCGGCCTGCGCCTTGGCGTGATCGCGCTTGATCTTCTTCGCCAGCGACCACTTGTGAACCTCGGTCGGGCCATCATAGATGCGGAAGGCGCGGATCTCGCGGAACACCTGCTCGACGATGGTATCGCCGGTCACCCCGGTGCCGCCCATCACCTGCACGCAGCGGTCCGCCACGCGGTAGAGCGCTTCCGACACCGCTACCTTGGCCATCGAGCTTTCGACCGTGCCGAGCGAACCGGTATCAAGCACGCCGGCGCACCAGTCGATCATCAGCTCGCATTGCTGGAGATCGATCATGTTCTCGGCGAGCATGAAGCCGACGCCTTCGTGGTCGATCAACTTCTTGCCGAAGGCTCCGCGCCGGCAGACGTAGGCGGTCGCGATCTCCTGGGCGCGGATGGCGCAGCCCAGCCAGCGCATGCAGTGCGACAGGCGCGCCGGGCTCAGCCGGATCTGCGCGTACTTGAAGCCCTCTCCGCTCACACCCAGCATCTGGCTCGCGGGCACGCGCAGATTGTCGATGGTGACGACCGCGTGGCCGCCCGGCATCGAGCTGTCGATCGTTTCCAGCACCCGCTCGATGCGGATCGCCGGATCGGGCAGATCGACCAGGAACATGCAGGCGCCGTCGTCCGATTTCGCCATGACGATCCCCACCCTGGCACCGTCCGCGCCGGTGATGAAGGCCTTGCGCCCGTTGATGACCCAGTGGTTGCCGTCGAGCCGGCAAGTCGTCTGCATCATCGACGGGTCGGACCCCGCGCCGCCTTCTGCCGCGGGCTCGGTCATGAAGAAGGCCGAACGGCTGGCACCCGAGACGAGCTGGTCGAGGAACTGCGCCTTCTGCTCGGGCGTGCCGACCTTGCCGATCAGGTACATGTTGCCCTCGTCGGGCGCCATCGTGTTCACCGCCAGCGGTCCCAGCGGCGACAGGCCCGACCGGATCAACACGATCGCCGTCTCGCGCTGGGTGAGGTGCGATCCGTCGGGCAGGATATGCGGAGTCAGCAGCCCGGCCGCCTTGGCCTTGGCGCGCATTTCCTGCACCAGCTCGTCGGTCGGCCCGTGCGACGTGGCGCGCGGGTCCTTCTCGTAGGGGATGATCGTTTCGCGGACGAACTCTTCCACCTTGGCGGCAATGGCCCGGGCACGGTCGGTCATGGGTATTCCTTTTAGAGCGAGCTGATCGAATGGCCGCCATCGGCGACGATCACCGATCCGGTCATGTAGGTGGAGGCGTCGGACGCAAGCAGCAGCAGCGGCCCGTCGAGTTCGCGGGCACTGCCGAGCCGGCGTTGCGGCACCCGCTTGAGCATCGCCTTGCCACTCTCGGTTTCCCAGACTGCCCGGTTCATGTCGGTCTCGATGTAGCCCGGGCACAGGCAGTTCACCCGGATGCCGTAGCGCGCCAGTTCGAGCGCGCTCACCTTGGTCAGCTGGATCGCCGCGGCCTTCGAAACGGCGTAAGGCGCGACCTGCATGCCCTGCCGCAAGCCCAGGATCGAGGCGATATTGACGATCGACCCGCCCTTCCCCCGGGCAGCCATCGCCCGGGCCGTGGCCTGACTGAGCAGGAACATGCCCTTGGCGTTCGTATCGACGATCCGGTCCCAGTCCTCCTCGGTCTGGTCGAGGAAGGGCTTCTGGATGGCGAGGCCGGCGTTGTTGACGAGGATGTCGACCCCCGCGAGCAGCGGTTCGGCCGCCGCGATGCTGGCCGCGCTGGTCACATCGAGCGCCACCGTTTCGCAGCTGCCACCCGCCGCGCAGATCCGCGCCGCCGTCTCGGCCAAGGCGTCCTGACGCCGCGCCGCCGCAATCACCCGCGAGCCGGCCCGGGCCAGCGTTTCGGCAAAATGGGCGCCGAGACCCGAGGAGGCTCCGGTAACGAAGGCTGTCTTGCCCGCCAGGCTCAACAAATCGGTCAATGTCCGCTCCCGACTCAACTATGTGCTGGAATATGGAACAAGATTGTGGAACAATCAACCACGATGAGCGCGATGGACAGCCTCTCTTCCGCCGCTGACTGGCTTGGCCCCGCGCCCGCCGGATCGGCGCGGCGCGTCTACCTGGGAATCATCGGCGACCTTGACGCGGGACGCATGGTCCCCGGCCAGCGCCTCGTCGAGACCGAACTCGCCCAGCGCTTCTCGGTCGGCCGCAATGCGGTGCGCGAGGCGATGCAGCACCTCGCCGGGCGCGGCGTGGTCGACCTCAGCCCGAACCGTTCACCCGCAATCCGGCGGCTCGACATTGCCGAGATCGGCGAAGTGCTCGACGTGGCCAAAGCGATGACCCGCCTCGTCGCCCGCAGCGCTGCAGCGCGTTACAGGCCGGCGCACGCAGAGGGCCTGGAGGCGACGCTGGACGAACTGGCGAAGGCAGCGGCGAGCGGCGAGACCGGCCAGTTCAACCGCGCCCGGCGCGGCTTCTATCGCACCCTGCTGCTGATCGGCGGCAATCGTGAACTGCAGCGGCTGTTCCCCGCCATCGGCACCCACATCATCCACGCCCAATACCCCTCGCCGCGCATGCAAGGCATCCGCCTCGCCGATTACCAGGCGATCGCGCGCGCGATCATGGCCGGCGATGCCGATGGGGCCGAGGCAGCCGCCGCCGCCCATGTCGACAATGTACGAGCCATTGTCGTGGAACTGGCGCAGGGATGAGGAATCCCTGCCGCGTCGGGTTTCCACGTTGACTCACCCTCGCCAGCAGCGGTGATGCGAACAAACGGCAGGCTACAATCGTGCTATTTTCCAATCACTTGAGGATGATTCCGGGTTTTCGTCCGCGAGCCGCCACCAAGCTGAGAGGAGGATCCCGGCCTTGACTTTAAGGTCATACCCCGACATTTTGCATTCGGATGCAAATGCCGATGGAGAAAAAGGTGGCGGTCTATTGATCGGCCCCCACCGAGTGGTCCGGTTTGATTGTTAGTGCAGAACTGCCTCCGGCGCCATGGCTGCGCGCAGGTGGAGCGAAGCGGAACCGGAGGGCAGCCATGGCGGTGTCGCCGTTTCCGGGGC
>Ga0207667_10007449_pt1 | contig 13150 bp, 9 predicted proteins | sample KBSCornC52_FD_184301 | JGI IMG/M metagenome (GOLD analysis project Ga0207667, IMG submission 184301) | Corn rhizosphere microbial communities from Kellogg Biological Station, Michigan, USA - KBS Corn C5-2 (SPAdes) (version 2) | ecosystem: Host-associated > Plants > Roots > Rhizosphere > Soil ...
GTTCCATTGATGGACCGCTTTCCCTCCCCATGGCAGGAGCGTCCCCATGCCACGCGTGGTCAGGAATTGGCGCAGCCGGTCGCGCTCCTCGGCTTCAATTTCATAGTTCTGATACACGTCGAAGTGGACCTCGTCGGCATCCGGCGCGGGAGGCCGCACCACCTCGGCTATGCCTTCAAGGGCCGCGTCATAGGCGCGAGCCAGTTCGCGCCGCCGCGCGATCACGGCCTCATATTTCAACAGGCGATAATCCACAATCGCTGCCTGTAAGTTGTCGAGGCGCGAGTTGAATCCCCAGCCGGTCACATTTCCCTGCCGGTCGCGGCCATGATCGTGCAACGCCTGCACGCGCTCGGCGACCTCGTCGTGATTCGCGATCACCGCGCCGCCGTCCCCCAGGCATCCCAGCAGTTTCGACGGATAAAAGCTCACGGCCGCCGTCGCGCCGAAAGTTCCCGCGCACTGTCCTTTGAAGCGCGAGCCTAGAGCCTGCGCCGCGTCTTCAACGATCAACAAGCCGTGCCGCGAAGCCAGCCACCCGAGCGCTTCCATGTCCGCGGTTCGGCCGTTGAGCTGCGTGGGCAGGATCGCGGAAGTGCGCGGAGTGATGGCGGCGGCCACCGCCTGTGGGTCCATCAAGTGATCCGGACCGCACTCGATCGGAACCGGAATCGCGCCCGCGAAGTGGATCGCCGCCGCTGTCGCGACCATGGTATGCGAGCTGAAAATCACTCCCGTCCCTGGTTCCACCCCCGCCGCGCGCACGGCGATCAGCAGACCGTCGGTCGCATTCGCGACACCAATCACGCGCCGCGCACCCAAGAATCGTGCGAGGTTGTCCTCGAACCGTTGCAGATCCTCCTGCGCTATGAAAGCTCCGCGCCTCCCGACATCGCGGAAGATCCCGACCAGGTCTTCTTCCTGCTGAAGGAAGACTTGCGGATACGGAAAAAAGGGAATGGACCGCGCGAGCGTCGGCGTCATCCGGACCTCCGGGCTTCAAAATAGAGCGTTCGATAGCGCGCCAGTTCGGTCGCCTGATCGATGGGAATCATCGACTCCCCCACTTCCCGCGGCGACAGCGCGCTTGCCTCCAGCCGGGTTGGAATGAGATCCAGCCGGCCATAAAAGATACGCTTCAAAATTGCCTTCGCGCGCATGCTCCGCGGAATCCAGCCCAAATGCGACGCCACCGCCTTCAGGATTCCCCGCAGGTCGGGCCCGCCGTGCGCGCGCTCCGGAAAACCGGCGCAGAGTCGCGTCGCGAATCCCGCATCTTCGAGCGCGTGCAAGAGTTCTAGCGCCGTCCAATATCGGGTATGAAGAAAACTGGGATGGAAGCCGCCCCATTCGCAATTGACCGTCGAAATCAGCAGCGCGCCCCCGGGCCGCAGCACGCGCTGGGCTTCGGCCAGGAATCGCGGAAGGTCTTCCAGGTAATACTGCGCCTCGAATAGCAAAGCGACGTCGAAGGACTCGGATTCAAACGGCAACTCCAGCGCATCCATTTGCTCGACGCGGATATTCACTTGGCCGCGATACGCGTCCCGCGCGATGCGGCAATTCTTTTCGTCGACATCGCCGGCCGCAACCCGGCGCGCCCGCTGGGCCAGCCACCCCAGCCCCAGGCCTGCCCCGCATGCAACTTCCAGCACGTCTTTTCCCGCCGTGTATTGGGCGGCCCAGCCATAGCGGGTCCGCAGCATGGACATCTGCATGCGCGTTGCGCCTTGCCGCGGCAGCTCAGTGACGCTCGAAAAATCCGGGGCTCTGACCACTTTGCTTGCGCTCATTGAGTCCTCTTCTTTTTTCCCAGCCCGGGCCAGTGCCAGCCGCACTACGCCCCACAAGCTGCCCACTCCGTAGGGCAGATGTAAGCTGGCGAAAGCCACCGGCATTTGCGCCAGATAGCGCCAGCGTCGCTCGATCCAGGCCACGTGTGCGGACGCGGTCAAACTGGCCGCGGCATAAACCACCAGCGTCCACGGAGCGATCAGCAGCGTCAGCACCAGCGTCAGCGGAGCCAAATGCCGCGCTCTCACCGGCGCTCGGCGGGCGTAGGCGAATGGAAGCACCGCCCATACGCCATTTGTCCAGTTGTGCTTCAAGAAGGAACCCAATTCCGCACGAGCGTAATATACGACGACTAGCTCCGGCGCCAGGAGGATCTTGCCTCCGGCGCTGCGTAAACGCTGGTTGAACTCCATATCCTGGCCGCGCTCCAGCCGCTCATTGAAAACCCCGACCCGCTCGAACACCTCGCGCCGCCAGCAACCACAAAAAACAGTGTCCACCCAGCGCGGTTCCTCTCCTGGTTCCGGCCGGCAAGTGCGGAAGCGCGATCCGCCGACGCCAAAGGGGTGCGTGAGCGCGGCGACCAGCGCACCGGCCCACGGTCCGTCCCGTTGCGCGCGCGTCTGCATCACGCCGCCCACTTGATCGGCGTCCGTAGTTTCGAGATATTCGACCGCGCGCGAAAGATACGTGGGCGTAAGCGCGGCGTGCGCGTCCAGGCGCGCGATCACCTCCCCGCACGCTGCCGCGATGCCGCGATTGAGCGCCGCCGGTGTGGTTCCTCCTGGATTCTCCAGCATGCGAATGCGCTCATGGCTGCGGGCCCAGTGCGCGATCACGTCGCGGGTGCCATCGGTGCTTGCGCCATCCAGCACCAGGACCTCCAGGCGGTCCTCCGGATAATCGCTGGCAATGACCGATGCCAGGCACCGCCCCAGGCTGCGCACTTCATTGCGGCACGGGATCAGCACCGATAGAAATGGTTTCATGCGGTTCCCCACGCGCGCCGCCCGGCAGATCGAGGCGGTGATTTGCGGGGCCTGCAGGCCGCCAGCAAAATCGCCAGCGGAATCAGGAAACTTTCGATAACCAAGCCCTTGTAGCCTTCCGGTCCGGCGCGAATCAAAGGGGGCAATCCGGCCACTAGCACCCACGGCGCGATGATGGCGAACAAGCGATAGAGCATCCCGCTACGCCGCCGTATACGCTGGCGGGCGTTCAGGCATGCGGTCCAGATCAGCCCCAGTACTATCGCTCCCAGCGCGATGCCCGCATAGCCAAAATTCAAATACCAGCCGGTGGCATGATGCAGCGAATACCCCTGGTTCTGGATGGTGCCCACGCTCTCGCTGTAATACAGGTAAATGTCGTGCGGCCGCTCGGGCCACAGCACCCTCGGGACCACCGAGCACGCCAGGCTATACAGGCTGTAACCGAATTTGGGAGCGGTTCCCGCCGCCAGCACTCCATACAGCGAAAAGTGCGCCGCGAAGGCCTCGTTGCTGGTGGTCACAAAGTGACTGACATCGTCTGTATCCTGGCCGCGCGCCAACACCGCCGCTCCGATCCTCGATAGAGGAGTCGCACGAAAGAAGTCCACCGACGCTAAAAACCATACGCCCGCGGCCACCACCACACCGACCATCCACCACCGCGGCCGGCGTACCGACCCCACGTACGCCAGAACTCCTGTCAGGAGCGCCGTAAACACTTCGTTCTTGTTGCCCAATACGAAGGTGAACGCGCCCATTGCCGCCGCCAGCAGCACATAAGCCGCCCACGTATAGCGCCTGGCTACATTGACGAAGAACCGCGAGCCCCGTCCGGCTGCGAGTGTCGCCATTCCGATGGCCGGCGGAATCAGTGCTACGCGGTTGAGTACCTGGTGCAGGGTGAACCACTGGTCGTTTTCAGAGCGCGTGTACCAGTAGGCCGAAGTGTGGGTCGCCCAGGCCACGCTCAACTGATCGCGAATAATGAGGTAGCTGCCCACCCCGGCCGCGAAACCCGCGAGCAGAAGGGCTTCGTGGCGCAGAACCAGCCGCGGGATCGGCCGCTCGCGCCGGCGCGAGAGCGCTGCGAGCATAGTCAGTTCCACGAGGATGATGAAACCCGAGTACAGCGCCAAAGTCAGCAGGTACCGCCCGTCGAGCGCGATCGGGAACATCTTTGCTTCCAAATATTGATAGTGCTGGCCGCTGAATCCGCCGGTTTTGTCGATAACGATCGACCACGCGCCGTAAAGTGACCAGTAGTAGAGCGCCGCGATTCCCACGAGCAGGCCAACATCGCGGCGCTGCGCGTAAAGTGCCGCCGCCAGCGCGGCAATCACCAGCGTCGCCGCTCCTAATAAGGTGAAATATTCCATTCAGGCGTGCGAATGAGTGCGCTGCGGCGCCTGTGCGCAACCTGCACCGGTGCCCAGCTCGACGTAGATCCGATACAGCTCTCCCGCGATCCGCTGTGCGGAAAACTCCCGCGCTTTTTCGCGCCCGTTGCTCCTCACCGGCACTTGGAGGACGCGCGCCAGCTCCGCTGCGATGACCGCCGGGTCGCGCTCGACGACGGCGGAATGCCGCACGCCCGCCAGGCGCTCCGCGCTATCGCCCGCATTGACGCTCACCACGGGCAGGTTGCAGGCCAGCGCCTCTTGAAGAATGGTGGACGATCCTTCCCGGTCGCTGGTCAGCAAAAGGCAGTCGGCGGCATTGAGCAGTTCCGGCATTCGATCCGGAGGCGTCCGGCCATCGAGCACCTCCAGGCGTACACGGTCCAAGAAAGCCTGGACCAGCTCCACTGCCCTCCTCGCCAGATCCAGACGCTTGAGTCCTGGATCGTGGCCGGCATTGAACAGCACCACGCGCTCGCTGTCGTCCCAGCCCACGTGTCCGCGTGCCCGCGTCCTCGGCTGCGGACGAAATACCTCGGCATCCACTCCGCTCGGCATCACTACGGCAATGTCCCGCCGCCACCACAGCCGGCCGCGAAGCTCGCGGCTGACGCATACGATTCGCGACGCCCGCAGAGCCGCGAGTTGGGAGAGCACTCGTCCCGCCGCCGCGCGCAGCCGCGCTTGCCACTGAGCGCCCTGCGGCTCGGGATTCAGATCGCTGCCGCGATAAGTGATCACGAGAGGTCTGCGCCTGTTGCTCAAAGTCACAGCCCAAGCAGCGAACCATGCCGTCATGGTCCCGAACTGGGCGTGAATCACTTGGGGATTCATCCTGCGCACTCGGCGCCGAAAGCGCCTCCACTCGCGCGCCAGTTCCAGCAAAGACGTGCGCGAGCGCAAATGAAACTGGTCGACTTCGACCCCTTGCCGCGCGAGGCTCTCGGCCTGCCGCCGGGCGAAAATCATGGAGCTGCCGTCCGCCGCGCCCGGAATCACAAACAGCACCCGCGGAGCTCCGGCCCTCATCGGAAGCACCATTCGCGCGCCTGCGGCACCGCCGAGAAGACCGCCCACCGCAGTAGTTTTCCCCACGCCAGCCCGCTCGCCGGGTGTGCCCTCAGAAGCTCCGCATAACCGCGCCCCGCCGCGCCGAAATCGCCCGCTAACAGGCGATGATCGATCTGTTTGAGAGCTGCCGGCATCGGCCCTGCATCCTCGATCTCGCGCCGGGCCAGTGCCAGCGCACGCCCCACATCTTCCACCGCGCCTGCCCGCCGCGCTTCGGCCAGAATTTGCGCCGCCCGGTACACCTGCGCTTGCTCCGCCGCTCGCCGAGCGCTCACCGCCCCGCCGCTGTAGCGATAGTGATACAAGGGCTCCGGCAAATTGACGGCGCCCGCCGCATCACTCAAACGCCAGAAAAAATCGTAATCCTGAGCGGACGGAAATTCCTCGCGGTAGCCACCCAATCGGCGCCCGACACCAGCCCGAAATAACGTGCTCCCGTGCACGAAAGGGTTGCCCTTCCATAGTGCCTCGCGGATAGCCGCGTGGCCCTCGGGCAAACGTGTCGCCCACAGCGGACGGCCGTCGTCCTGGTGGGTCCACGCATTGCTGCCGCACAAAGCGAGTTGAGGATGCGCGTCCAGGAACGCGGCTTGCCGCGCCAACCGGTCGGGCTCGCTCCAGTCGTCGGCATCCTGCCGTGCGATGAACTCGCCAGCAGCCAGCGCCAGTCCGCGATTGAGCGTTGCCGTCAACCCGTGGGACGGCCCGCGTTCCAGGCAGATTCGCGCGTCGGCCGCGGCCTGCCGCTCCAGTTCCGCACAGGTTTCCGCACGCTCACTGCCGTCGTCTAAAATTAGAAATTCGAATTCCCGCAGCGTCTGCCCCCGAATCGACTCGATCGCTTGCCGCAGCATTGCGGCCGGCGTGTCGCGCACCGCCATTAGTACCGTTGTCTTCACCATGACGCCCTCCATTCGCGAGCCCACTGCGCGAACATCAGCAGTGTCCACAACTGTTGTCCGCTGCGGCGGTTCTGTAACTCCCGGTCGAGCAGCGGGCACGGCAGCATATCCCCGGCCAGTTCGCGCAGCGGTCCGCGCAGCCATTGCCCGATGGGTGCGCCGAAACCCTGCTTGGGCCGGTTCAGCACGTCCGCCGGGAGGTCGCCGGCATAGGCCGCGCGCAGCAAGATTTTTTTCTCGCGCCCGCGCACCAGTTCTTCCGGACGCAATCCTTCGGCCCACTCGCCCAGCCGGCGATCCAGAAACGGCGCGCGACCCTCGATACCGAAGGCGCCATTCGCGGTGTCGGTCTTGTAATTCAACCCGTTTGCCAGCGCCAGATGACGATCGATCCACTGGGCGTTCTGCAACGCTCCTCGAAGCGGGGCGTGGAACACCAGTCCATCGAGCGAATTCCCGGTGGCGTGGCCATTTAAAAACCGCGAGCGCGCGGCAGCGCGAAACGTGGCCTTGGATTGCACATACACGCTTGCCCGCCCGGCCTGGCCGCCATCACACAGGCCAACCGCAGCGGCGGCTGCTTTGAGCGTCTGCTTGATGTGGATGTGCTCGTAGTGCCGGTAGCCGCCGAAGACTTCATCGCCGCCGTCGCCATTCAGGATCACCTTGTAGCGACCCGCCAGCGCCCGCGCCAGCGCTAGCGACGGGATAGCCGAGCTGTCGGCGAATGGCTCGTCATAATGCCGCCAAATCCGCTCGACTTCTTGCGCGATTCCACCACCCCGCGCTTCGAGCACCTGATGCCGTAATTTCAGATGACGCGCCACCACCCGCGCCGCGTCCACGTCGCCCGACTCTCCCGGGAGCCGCACCGTGAAAGCTTCAATCGACGCCCCTTGGCTCACGCATTCCGCAGCAATCACTGAGGAGTCGACACCGCCGCTTAGACTGAGAGCCACCGGAACATCGGCGCGCAGGCGTTGGCGAACCGCCTCAGCCATCTGTTCGCGCAGACTCGCCCGCCGGTCGAGCACGCCATCCGGAGAAATCTTCGTCGGCTTCGGATGCCACCAGCACGCCACTCGCGGCTCGCTTCCTCGCTTCACTCGCAGCATGTGTCCAGGCTCTAGTTTGTGGCAGCCCCGGAAGATTGCCAGCGGCGCTGGAATGTAGCCCAGCGCCAGGTAAGCGTCCACCGCTAGCGGCTCCAAGTTCCCGCTGTGAAATTCGCGCAGCGCTTTCATCTCGCTTGCGAACGCTAGGATCTGGCCATCGCAAAAATACACGAGTGGCTTCTCTCCTAGGCGATCCCGAACCAGCGTCAGTTCCTTCTCGTCGTGATCCCACAAACCAAAAGCAAACATTCCGGCAGCCCGGGTGAGCGCACCTTCGAGACCCCAAACCGCAATCCCTTCGAGCAAGACTTCCGTATCGGTCTTGCTGTGAAATTCCCCCGGCAGTTCGGCTCGTAGCTCGAGATAGTTGAAGATTTCGCCATTGAAGACCATGCTCCAGCGGCCGTCGCGCGAGGTCATCGGCTGGCGGCCGGCGTCCCCCAAACCGAGGATCGCCAGGCGGCAGTGGCCGATGACGGTGTCTCCGTCGTGCAGCACGCCGCTTCCGTCAGGTCCGCGATGGCGCTGGCCCCCAAGCATCTCCTCCACCCGCTCGAGCGCGCCCGCATCGTCCCTTCCCATCAAACCCGCAATCGCGCACATACTCTAGAGCGGACTCACGCTCTCGCTCGCTTCCGGCAACCCGGCGGGACGACGCGCCCCGCGATGCCGAATCCACCACTGTCCAGGCCCCTCCAGCCACCTGAGCGCCCGTGAGCCAGTCGCGTGAGTGAGCATCGACCAAGCCGCGCCCGCCGCACTTCCATGTCCGCTTCGCATGCGTGCCCGCACCGTCAGCAACAGGCGCGCCCGTACGTTGGCTCGCCACAATGCTCGCCAGCATACTCGCCCCGGGCCCCCGCGCGGCCAGCGCCGGAGCATGGCGCGTTCCACAATGTCAAAGATCTCCGACTGCATGGGTGCGCTCCCCACACGATTGCTCCAGTTCCCCGCGTGACGCCGGTTGAAAACTCCGTAGCGCGGCAGCAGCGCCACCGGAAACCGTTCCACCGCGCGTACAAACCAATCCGTATCGGCCAGCGCATACTTTGGATCGAAGGGCCCGGTCCGATCCCAGACTTCCCGGCGCATCACCAGCGTGGAAGGATGAAACGGCCAGTCGTAATATCGGGTCATATAGCGGAGCAGATTTCGCCGATCCGTCACCAAGGGCCGCGCACACCGCAGCAGACGCGCCTGTTCCACCGTTCCTTTTGGAGCTTCCCAGACGTCGACGAAGCTCGAATGCACCATCCCGATCTCCGGATGAGCTTCAAGATATTCCAGCGAAGCTTTTAAATGGCCCCGCAGAAACCGGTCGTCGTCGGAACACCAGGCGATGAAATCGCCGCGTGCCGCCGCCATGGCCGCGTTCCAGTTTGCTACGCCGCCCGAGTTTACAGGCTGTTGGATCACACGGATGCGCCCGTCTCTTCGCGACCACTGGTCGAGCGCCGGCCCTGTGCCGTCGGTTGAAGCGTCATCCGCGACCACAATCTCGTCGGGCGCATAGGACTGGGCGAGCGCCGCCGCGATAGCCTCGTGCACCATAGCCGCGCGATTATAGGTGGCGATCGCCACCGAGATTTTCACGTCTGGCTCCAGTTCAGCGCCGAGACCCCCATCACCACCGAGAGCCCCAACACCCAGGCAGCGAGCGCCCCGCGTGCCGGAACAAAGTGCAGGCGCCGCCACAGATAAATCGCGCAGAGTGTCAGGTGCGCAGCGTACATCGCCACGAATCCGATCGCCGCGCCCGAGGCCGCGGTTAGAGCCGGCGCGAGGCCCGCAGCCACCGCCGCAAATACGCCATAGGCCGCCAGATCCACCGCCAGAAACATCTTCATGTCTCCGGCCGCCAAAATCGGAATCGACAGGATCCAGCTGCTGACTTTCAGGTAATCGCCCAGCAGAGTCCAGCGCAAATAAGCCGCCGCAGGCGCAAAAGCCGCCGAGTAGAACACCCGCAGCAGCCACGGTTTAAGGAGAGCGATCCCGGCGATTGCGCCTGCCGCCGCCAGCGCCGCTACTGTGAGGACACTCGAAATGTGCCCGTCGCGTTCCGCCTGGCTGCGCGACCTCGCCACCGCCGGCAAATAATATGTCTGCACCGACGACAGCACTAAGGTGACCTGGTTCATGCTGAGTCCCCACGCCGCGTCGAACTGCCCGGTTACGCTTAGCCCCTGGGTCATAATGATGTGCCGGCGGACCGCCAGCAGAGTTCCGGAAGCTGCCAGCCCACTGGCGAGCAGCGCCGCCGACATCGTGCCGAAGCTGCGAGCCGCGCGGGCGCTCCACCACTCGCCGGGACTGCGGAACCATTCTCCCAGGCGCCCGCGAAACTGAAACAGCGCGACCACCACCGCCATGCCACTCAAAGCTGCGGAGAATGTCAATAACGCCACCAGCGCGCTTGGCTCTCCTCTTGCGAATGCCCGCGCCGCCGGCCACGCACCCCCTGCCATTGCAGCGGATCCAATCAGCGACAAAAGCGCCAGCCGCCCGATGGCGCCCAGTGCGTTTAACAGCGCGCTCGCGAAAACCAGGAAACTCGTCAGCGCCACTGGGATCGCCAGCCAAGGAATCAGGCGGCTCGCACCCGGCCCGAATCCGGCGAGCGCCGCGAGCGGCTGCGGCCAAAGGATCATGCTGCCCGCGACCAGTGCCGTCGCAGCGGCGAATAAGCAGGTTATCGTGCGCACATATTCCGACTGCTCCCGGTCTCTCAACGCACTTGCTCCCCGCACCAGTGCGGTCTGCCCATTACCGGTTGCCGCCACCACCGCCGCCTGCCGAATTTGTTGCAGCGTGGACAAAATCGCCAGCGCCGCCGGACCGCCCACCATGGCAATGATCTTGGTCGCGAGCGCGCTCAGCAGTCCGCTCCCCAACGCGGCCGCCCCGGTCTGGCTCATCGCCTTTAGCACCGGCCGATAATTCCGCGGTGCGGCCCGCGCTGGTATCTCTACTGCAATCATGGGCGCGCTCACGCCACATCCTCCATTGGCACGCATGCCGCTAGACACACCGAGCCAATGATTTCCTCCACCTGTTCCCCGGTAAGATGCGGGTGGAGCGGCAAGCTCAGTTCCTCGGCCGCTATCCGCTCCGCAATCGGGAAAGATCCATGCCGGTAACCGGCATCGCGATAGGCCTCCGATAAATGAGGCGGCACCGGATAATGAATCATCGTACCGATTTCTTCCAGTGCCAACTGACGCGCCAGCCAGTCGCGCTGCGGGTGCCGGATCGGGAAGAGGTGCCACACCGAATCACTGCCACCCGCGACGCACGGCAACACCAGATCGGGGATTCCGTCCAGTTGATTCAAGTACAGCTCGGCGATCCGCCGCCGCTGCCGGTTCCACTGAGTGAGGTGCTGCAGCTTCACTCGCAGCACCGCCGCCTGCAGCGGATCGAGACGCGAGTTCACCCCGCGTATTTCATTTGAGTGCTTCGTTCGCGACCCGTAGTTCCCAAGCACACGAATGCGGCCCGCAAGCGCAGCGTCATCCGTGACTACGGCTCCGCCATCCCCCAGCGCTCCCAGATTTTTGCTCGGATAAAAACTGAACGCCGAAGGGATTCCACCCAACTCCGCGCCGTGCGCCTGCGCCGCATCCGCGACCAGCGTCACGCCGCGCCGCCGTGCGATTTCGCCGAGCGCTTCCATTGCCGCCGTTTGGCCGTATAAATGTACGGCGACGATGGCGCGGGTCCGCGGGCCAATGGCGTCCTCTACCAGTCCGGGGTCCAGGTTATAGGTACAAGCATCCGGTTCCACCGGCACGACCTGCGCCCCCACTGCCGACACCGCCAGCCAGGTGGCGATATAGGTGTTCGACGGCACAATCACCTCGTCGCCCGCGCCAATGCCGACCGCCCGCAGCAGCAGCGTCAGCGCGTCCAGGCCGCTCGCGACGCCCACGCAATGGCGCGCCCCGCAGTACGCCGCGAATTCGTTTTCGAAGGCCTCTACTTCCGCGCCCAAAATGTAGCAGCCCGACGTCACCACCCGCGCGACCGCCTGGTCGATTTCCGGACGCAGTTCTTGTGTGGCCAGCCGAAGGTTAAGGAAGGGAATCACACAGTTTTCCTTTCATTGCCGCTTGCAGAGCTAAAAATTCATTTACGTCGCGTATGTAATCCGCTTCGCGATAAATATCGGAAGCCAGCACTAGCAGAACCGCATCGGGCGAATATTTGTACTCGGTGGTCCATACCATGGGAGGCACGTGCAGCCCCAGATCCGGACGATTGAGCAGAATCTCTTCGCCGGCGTCGCCGTCAAACAGCCGCACCGAGCAATTGCCGTGCACGCACACCAGAAACTGTTCCAGCCTGCGGTGCGCATGCTCGCCGCGAACCTCCCGGTTGGGCACTCCGAAAACCAGGAAGTAGCGCAGCACTGTAAAGGGCAGGGAATCGCCCACTTCGGCGAAGGAAAGATGGCCGCGCTCATCGCTGACGCGCGGCAATTCGTAGAGTCGGGCGCCCGCGATCAGGGGCGTCACTGCCCGCGCTGGCAAGGTGCGGATCTCGGACGTGCAGGTGCGGGATTCGTGGGGCACGAAGCCCGTGACTACCGCCGGATTCCCCATCACAATCGCGCGCGGCGGAACGTCCCGGGTCACCACCGCCCCCGCGCCCACCATCGCCTCCGCGCCCACCGTCACGCCGGGAAGCAAAGTGGCGTTGGCCCCAATCGACGCCCCGCGCCGGACCAAAGTTCGCGTAAACGCCGCCGGCCGCTGCCCGCTGCGCGGAAACGGGTCGTTGGTGAAGGTCGCGTTCGGACCCACGAAGACGTCATCTTCGAGGGTCACGCCGTCCCACAATTGGACGCCGCATTTTAGAGTGACGCGATCGCCCACCACCGCGCCGCCTTCGACAAACGTGTGGTCACAGATGTTGCAATTCGCGCCGATGCGCGCACCCTTGAGAATGTGCGCGAAGGCCCACACCCGGGTCCCCACGCCAACCTCGCCCGACTCGACCCGGCTCTCAGGATGCGTAAAATACCCGCGCTCGGCGGGCGTGGTTGAAAGGAGCGCGGGTGTCGCCATGCTCATGATTAACCTCCCCGAAATATTCCCGGTACCAGCGGGCAAAGCGTTCAATGCCCACTGCCAGCGGCGTCGACGGCCGGAACCCCGCTGCCTGCCAGAAGTCTTCGACGTCGGCGTGGGTTGCAATCACATCGCCCGGCTGCGCCGGCAGGAAGCGTTTGCGCGCGCGCCGGCCGAACGCTCCTTCGAGCTCGCCGATAAACTCCATTAGTCCCACCGGCTGGCTGCCCGCGACATTGAATAGCCGGTAGCCCGCCGGCTCCCGCGCCGCGATCCGCAGAACTCCCTCGGCAATGTCATCGATATAGGTGAAGTCGCGCCACATGCGGCCGTAGTTATAAACGTCGATTGCCTGACCGCCCAGAATCGCGGCCGCGAAACGGAACGGAGCCATGTCCGGCCGCCCCCAAGGCCCGTACACCGTGAAGAAGCGCAAGCCGGTGGCGGGCAAATCGTACAGATGCGAGTAACAATGCGCCATTAATTCGTTCGCGCGCTTGGTGGCGGCATAAAGCGAAATCGGCGAGTCGACTGCATCCGCCGTTGAAAACGGCAGTTTGGTATTGGCTCCGTACACCGAACTGGATGAAGCGTAAATCAGATGCCGTACCCGCGCCCGCCGGCAACCTTCGAGCACATGCAGAAAGCCAGTCAAGTTCGCTTCCGCGCAAGCGTGCGGATGGTCGATCGAATCCCGCACACCCGGCTGCGCCGCCAAATGAATCACGTTGCCGAATGTCTCTCGCGCGAACAGCGCTTTGATGGCCGCGCGATCGGCGATATCACTGGCTTCAAATTCAAATTGCG
>Ga0207667_10007450_pt1 | contig 13148 bp, 8 predicted proteins | sample KBSCornC52_FD_184301 | JGI IMG/M metagenome (GOLD analysis project Ga0207667, IMG submission 184301) | Corn rhizosphere microbial communities from Kellogg Biological Station, Michigan, USA - KBS Corn C5-2 (SPAdes) (version 2) | ecosystem: Host-associated > Plants > Roots > Rhizosphere > Soil ...
GAGATGCTGGGCTTCGGCCCGCTGGAACTGCTGATGGCCGATCCGAGCGTCTCCGACATCCTCGTCAACGCGTACGACAAGATCTACGTCGAGCGGCGCGGCAAGCTGGAACTCAGCGACGTCACGTTCACGGACGACCGGCACCTGCTGCGCATCATCGACAAGATCGTGTCGCTGGTGGGCCGCCGCATCGACGAATCGAGCCCGATGGTCGACGCCCGCCTGCCCGACGGCTCGCGCGTGAACGCGGTGATCCCGCCGATCGCGCTGGACGGGCCGATGATGTCGATCCGCCGCTTCGCGCACATTCCGCTGAAGATGGCCAACCTGGTGGACGACCTGCGCAGCCTGACGCCGGACATGGCGGAAATGCTCGAAGGCCTGTGCCGCGCCAAGGTCAACATGGTGATCTCCGGCGGCACCGGTGCCGGCAAGACGACGCTGCTGAACATCCTGTCCGGCTACATCCCCGCGTCGGAGCGCGTCGTGACCATCGAGGACGCGGCCGAACTGCAGCTGCAGCAGCCGCACGTGGTACGCCTCGAAACCCGGCCGCCGAACATGGAGGGCCGGGGCGAGGTCACGGCGCGCGCACTGGTCAAGAACGCGCTGCGGATGCGTCCCGACCGCATCATCATCGGCGAGGTGCGCGGCGCCGAGGCGGTCGACATGCTGCAGGCGTTGAACACCGGCCACGAAGGCTCGCTGACGACGATCCACGCGAACACCCCGCGCGATGCGCTGTCACGCATGGAGAACATGATCGGCATGGCCAACCTGAACCTGCCCCACAAGGCGGCGCGCCAGCAGATCGCGTCGGCCATCACCGTGATCATCCAGGCGCTGCGCCTGACCGACGGCAAGCGCAAGATCACCAGCATCCAGGAAATCACGGGCATGGAAGGCGACGTGATCACGATGCAGGAGATCTTCTCCTACCAGCAGACGGGCGTCGACGCCGAAGGCAAGATCATCGGCCATTTCCAGGCGAGCGGCGTGCGCCCCCGGTTCGCGGAGCGCCTGCGTGCGTTCGGCATCCAGCTGCCCGATCACATGTTCGACCCAAGCCGCCGGCAATCCTGAGGAGACCGCCATGCTCATCGTCCTGATGCTCGTCTTCGTGTCCGTGATCCTGCTCGTCGAGGGCGCGTGGTTGCTCTGGCGTGCACGGCACGGCGCGGCGGCCGTCCGGCTGCAGCGCCGTGCCGTGCACGTGGGGCGCAAGTCCGACGCCGAGTCCCAGCGCCCGCTGCTGAAATCGCGCCGTTTGAGCGAACTGTCGGGGCTCGCGCGCGCGCTGAGCGGCGTGGCGCTGGCGACACGGCTGAACAACCTGATCGCCCAGGCCGGCCTGCACTGGACCGTCGCTCGCCTGCTGCTCGCAAGCGGCACCGCCGGCGTCGCCGGACTGGCCCTCGGCATGCTGGGCGCGCAACCGATCGTCTTCTGCCTCGTGTGCGCGGGCGTGCTGGCTGCGCTGCCCTGGGTCTGGTTGACCTGGAAGCGCGGCCGCCGTCTGCGCCGACTCGAACAGCAGTTGCCGGACGCGCTGGACCTGATCGGGCGCGCCGTGCGGGCCGGGCACTCGCTCCCGCTGGGCATCCAGCTGCTGGCCGAGGAAATGCCCGATCCCGTCGCCGCCGAGTTCCGCCTCGTGCACGAACAGGTCAGTTTCGGCGTCTCTTTGCAGCAGGCCCTGTCCGGCCTGTGCGAGCGTGTGCCGCTGACGGACTACCGGTATTTCGCCGTGGCCGTGCTGATCCAGCGCCAGTCCGGCGGCAACCTCACGGAGGTGCTGGGCAATTTGAGCAAGCTGATCCGCGAACGCCTGAAGCTGCACTCGCGCATCCGCATCCTCACATCCGATGGCCGGATGTCGGCCCGGACCCTCGCGATACTGCCGTTCGTCCTGGGTGCCCTGCTGTACTGGATGAATCCGACATTCATGCAGCCGATGTGGACCGACCCGATCGGCGTCGGCATGCTGCGCGTCCTGCTATCCATGATGTTGCTCGGCATTATCGTCCTGAGCCGCATCACAAAAATCCGTGTCTGAAGGAGAACCATCATGTTGCTACCCCTCGTCGTTTTCCTTGCCGTCAGTACCGGTTGCATCGGTCTGGTCCTGTGGCTGGCGCCCGACCGGACCGAGCAGCGCCTGAACGCGCTCACGAAGGAAGAATCGGCATCGCAAGCCTGGAGCACGAAGATCGTCGACGTCGTCACGCCGTTCGCCCGGCTGTCGACACCCTCGGGAGACTGGGAAACGTCGCCGCTGCGCGTGCGCTTCATGAACGCCGGGATCCGTCACCCGAAAGCGGCGCACGTCTTCTTCGGTCTGAAGACGCTGCTGCCCGTGCTGGCCGCCGTGCCCACGTTCCTGATGCTGCGCGCCACGCAGGGCGCGACGGGCATGGCGCTGCTGCTCTGGGTGCTTGGCGCGGCCACGCTGGGATGCTACCTGCCCAATGTCGCACTCTCGCTGGCCGGACGTGCCCGCCGGCGCGACATCTTCGACAGCTTCCCCGACGCCGCCGACCTGTTGCTGGTCTGCGTCGAAGCCGGCCTGGGCCTCGACGCGGCGCTTACGCGGGTGGCCGAGGAATTGCAGGAACAGAGTCCCGCGCTGGCCGAGGAACTGCAGTTGACCAACCTGGAAATGCGGGCCGGCGGCACGCGCGAGAAATCGCTGCGCAACCTGGCGCTGCGCACCGGCGTCGAGGAACTGACGTCGTTCGCCACGATGCTGACGCAGGCCGACCGTTTCGGGGTCAGCATCGGCGACTCGTTGCGGGTGTTTTCCGAAGACCTGCGACACAAACGCCAGGCCCGGGCTGAAGAAAAAGCCGCGAAGATCCCGACGAAAATGCTGTTCCCGCTCGTGCTGTTTATATTTCCGTCAATCATTATGGTCGTGCTCGGTCCGGCCATCATCCAGATCGTCCGGACGATCGGACCGATACTCAATCACACGCAATAAAACATGCAAAGCATCCGCTAAGCCATCTCGACATTATTCGCAGGGAGATGGCTTTGCGCGTAAACATATAAATCAAGTCGATTACTCACGCCGAGTTTCTGATAAATCGACGATAAATGATTCCGCAATGTGGATTCCGAAATGAACAGGCGTTTTGCCAGGTCTTTATTGGTCCTGACTTTATTCGCAATAACGGCCTGTAAAACGCGGCGCTCCCGCGGCGTCAATAACTCCAGGCTGTCCCGGCTGGGCTGGGCGCGCACCGGTTCGCCGCCGCCGCGCATGGCATTCAGCGCGAGGTTGGTGGCTTCGCGGCCGAACCAGAGTTCGCCTTCATGGGTCTTGCCGATCGCCTTGATCACCTCGTCGGCGCTGGACCGGCGGCTCAGGAGGCCGTGCGCGCCGCAGCGCAGGCTGTGCGCCAGCGTTTCCGTTTCCACCTCTTCCGCGAACAGCAGCGTATGACGCCCGTGCGTCAGCACTTCGGGCAGCGCGGACTGCGGCGTCATGGCTGCCAGCTCGTACTTCAGCAGCACCACGTCGGGCGCCGCCCGGGCGAGCTGCTGCAGCGCGTCCGCCTGGGTGCCCGCGACGGCGGTGACTTCCATGTCCGGGCGGTGATCATTGATCAACTTGGTCAGTGCCCACAGTATCAACTGGTGATTTTCCACCACCATGACCCGAATGGGATTATTCGAGATTGAGCGTTGTTGCGGCACCATATTATTATTGCCTTTTATAAATGAAATTCCCGCTTGGTATAAAAACGGGCACTCTTGGAGACGTCTTGTCAGCCGTTCGATGCCGGGCGTCATTTATATGGGTGAAACTGGTAAATATCATAGCCTCAGTTCAACACCTGTAGTACGCATACCGGTTATTTCAGAAGAAATATTTGTGAGATTTGGTGATTGTTGTGACCTACCAACGGATACATTCACAAAAATGTATAAATGAAATTAGTGAGAATGTAACGAAAACGGTTACATGAATTACTTCATTTGATGCCCCCTGCCGGCCTGAATGTCCAGCAACTATGTTTCGACATATAATTACTGTTTGACCTTCACGCACCTATGCGCGCCCGACGCGGCCCCTCACTGTCCCTGCGCTACCTCCTGATCCTGCTGACGGCGATCGGCCTGCTGCCGCTGGCCGCGCTGGGCGCCTGGAGCGTGCACCTGGCCGCGGAATACCACGAAAGCGAACAGGAGCGCGGGCTGCTGGACCTGGCGCGCGCGCTGTCGAGCGCCGTGGACGCCGAACTGGACGGGACGGTAACCACGCTGGCCAGCATGGCCCGCACCCCCGCCCTCGACACCGGCGACCTGCGCGCCTTCCACACCATCGCCCACGAGCAGGCCCAGGCGCAGCCGGACTGGCTGGGCGTGATCCTGGCCGACGGCACCGGCCGCATGCTGTTTCGCACGACGGCGCCGTTCGACGCCCCGCCGCAACCCGTCGCCGATGCCGAAAGCCTGCGCCAAGCGCTGGCATTGCGCCGGCCCGTGATCGGACATATCGCGCAGGGCAAGGGCGGCCGCCCGGCCATCCCCGTGCGCTATCCGGTGAACGACGCGGCCGGCCGGCCGTATGTGCTGACGGCCATCGTCCAGCCCGACCGCATCATGCGCGTGATCGCACGCCAGCAGGTGCCGCCCGGTTCGAAGATCGCGGTGCTGGACGGCGCCGGGGCGATCGTCGCCCGCTCCAACGGCCTCGCCCGGCACGTCGGCGCCGCGCCCAGCCCGACACTGGTCCGCCTGATGGCCACGCATGGGCCGGAGGGCACCGGTCCCGCCCTCACGCTCGAAGGCGCTGCCGTCACGACGGCCTATACGCGACTCTCGCGCTACGGCTGGACGGTGGTCGTGGGCGCGCCGCCGGTGGGCTGGGCCGGCGGCGCCACGCAGGGATTCATCTGGTATGCGGCCGGCATCGTCCTGTCGCTGGCCCTCAGCATCGGCCTTGCCACGCTGCTGGCGCGGCGCATCGTGCGCCGCATCGCCACCCTCGAGACCGGCGCGGCGGCCCTCGGCGCCGGCACCGCACTGACCGTGCCCCGCTCGCGCATCCGCGAGATCCACGCGATGGGCGAAGCGCTGCGGGCGGCCGGCGCGCGCCGCAGCGCGCATGAACAGGAACGAAGCCGCCTCCTCGACTCGCTCGCCGAGGCCCTGGCCAAACGCGAGGAAGCGCTGGAACAGGCGCGCCAGGCCGGCCGCGCCAAGGACGAATTCCTCGCCGTCCTCGGCCACGAACTGCGCAACCCGCTGGCCCCCATCGCCGGCGCACTCGATTTGATGGACCTGCGCGACGACGCCGCCGGCCGGCGCGAGCGCGGCATCATGCGGCGCCAGGTCGACCACCTGAAACACCTCGTCGACGACCTGCTCGACGTGTCCCGCATCGCGTCCGGCAAGCTGCGCATCGAGGTCGGGCCGGTCGACCTGGCGGCCGTCGCGCGCCACGCCGTCGCCGCCCTGCCCGGCCAGGCGATCCACCTGGACGCGCCGGACTCACTATGGGTCGCGGGCGACGAACACCGCCTGGTCCAGGTGCTCGGCAACCTGCTGTCGAACGCCGCGCGCTTCGGCAGCACGGACACCCGCGTCGTCCTCGCGCACGTGGGCGATGAAGCGCGCCTCGCCGTCAGCGACAACGGCATCGGCATGGACGCCGCGCTGGCGGAACGCGTGTTCGAGCCCTTCTACCAGGCCCCGCAGCCGCTCGTGCGCCACAGCGGGCTCGGACTCGGGCTCGCCATCGTCCGTCGCATCGTCGAGCTGCACGGCGGCCGCGTGCGCGCGCACAGCGACGGCCCGGGCCGCGGCAGCCGCTTCGAAGTGAGCCTGCCGCTGGGGGCGCCCGCGTCCGGCATGGCGGCGACCGCCGCGCACGGGACGGCGCAGGCGCTGCGGGTGCTGGTCGTGGACGACAACGAAGACGCCGCCACGCTCACCGCCGCCGTCCTGCGCCAGCTGGGACACGACGTGCGCACGGCGCACACCGGGGCGGGGGCGCTGGAGGTGCAGGCCGGATGGCCGCCCGCCGTGGCCATCCTCGACATCGGCCTGCCCGACATGGACGGCTACGCCCTCGCCGCCGCGATGCGCCGCGCCGCGCGCGGGCCGCTGCGGCTGGCGGCGCTCACGGGCTACGGCCGGCAGGCCGGCGTCGTGGCGCATACGCCGGCGGATGCGGCGGCGTTCGACCTGCATTTGACCAAGCCGGCCAGCATGGAGGATCTGCGGCGGGCGCTGGGGGTGGATACGGAGCTGCCGGTTGGATTGGCCGGCGATGCACACGTGGATTGAATCATCGCCGATGGCCAAGAAAGGAATTCGAGCGGATGGAGCGCGGCATCGTCACGCGCATCGGGGCATCTCGACAACCTGGAGCAGCGTGCCGGCCGATTCCGGCACGCTGCCGGCCGCGTCAAGGCACGAGTCGCGTGCGGGAGTCGATATCCAGGCGCCGCGTGCGCAGTTTTGACCTGGAAGTTTCAAAGACCAGTTCCTCGATCTCTCCCTCGAGCTCGGGCTTGGGCCTGACGGGCGCCTTGGCCGCAACCATGCCCGTTGCGGGGCCGGGACGAGGCGTCACGATCCGTTTGAAGGTCGAGCTTACCGTCGCCGGATCGTCGTCGAAGTCGCCGTGGTGCATGGCCTTCGAAGCGTCGTCCGCATCCAGCGGCTGATTGTTGGGCGCGATGACCAGGTCGATCTTGCCGGAATCGATCAGCTGGGATAGCGCCTTGTCTTTGCCGATCGCCTTGGCCATGCCGAGCAGCGCAACGCCGTCGCGCAGCGCCGGAATCCGCGGTTTGTTCTCGAATGCGTTCGAGACCAGGTACAGCAGGGATTTGTTGTAGATCCGTGCACAGTTGTCGTCCTGCTCAGTCTTGTCGTTCAGGCAGAACAGCGTGCTGCGCTTGATCTTGCCATGCTCGATGAGATCCCGGTAACAGTCGTCGAACAACTCGATCGTACAGGCGGGTGCCCATAGCGTGAGACTGTTCACCGGCAGGCCGTGCCCGCTCCGTCCCTTGATCGGTCCGCGCCCGATCTCGCCTTCGGCGGCCAGCAGCTGTGCCAATGGCGCGAGGAAGATGGAACCGGCGCTATGGCCGACCAGATGCAGTTCGATCTCCGGATACGTGCGGAGGAGCTCGACGATGTGCCCGACCACGATATCGCCGGCGCCGCCGCTGGCGCTGGCGCCAAGGGCGTTTTCCTTCATCTCGTCCCATCCGGCCTTGCCCGTCAGCAGGCGGGCGATTGGTTCGAGGGCGTCGTCCAGGCGGTCGAGCATGAAGTCCTTGGCCTGGTCCAGCGCGCCTTCCGGCCGCCGCCGCCGGACGGCATCCTGCAGGATGTTGGTGATGGTTGTCCAGTAGTCGCTGTGCCAGATGAAAGCCAAGGGATAGACGCCGGCATCGAGCAGGGGTGCGCGATACTCTGCGACGCGCTGGACGGCGGCGTCGGCGCTCACCAGACCGCCGTGCGCATACAACAGGATCCGCGTGATCTTGCGGGATTCGATCAACGGCGGCAAGTCAGCCTTGAAAATACCCGCGATTTCGCGCTCGTCGGTGCCGTAATCGCCCCCCGGCTGAAGTTTGCCATCGTTGCCCACGCTGATCAGGTGGGGCCGCAGGTTGGCATACGTGTAGGCCACCGATTGCCCCGAGGTGCTGGCATGCGCGGTCGCGAACGACAGCGGTTTGTCGATGTTTGCCGGCGCGCCGAGGCGGGCCACCCAGACATCGGTGCCGTTCTCGAGCCAGTCGTCGTAGGAAAGGCGGCACATGCCCTTGTGCCCCCAATCCTTGCCCCAGGAGTTCTGGATCCATAATCCGTTTTCATCGTAGGCGACGATGGCGAAGGCATGGCCGCCGATCATTTCATCCGACTGGTGGATGATCCCGTCCGGGCCGACTTCCTGCCAGCCCTTGTGCACTGCGCAGGTCGCATACAGTACGCCGACCTCGGCGATTGCCGCGTGCATCGCGATCAGGTCCTTGTGGTTGACCCGGAAATAGGAGCCGAGCGGACGCTTGCGCGCCGCACACATGCGCGTGTCGGTGAAGCCGTAGTCGTCATCCCCGACCTCGTACGGCCAGTCATCCCAAGAGCACACGCCGTGCTTGTGCCACCCCTTCATGGCACCGCGCGCACTCGAGCCCTCGTAGTCTTCCCCTGGCCATTCGTCATAGCGGCGCGCCAGTTCGTAGAACATGCGTGCACTTGCCTGGATCGGGTCAGGATAGCGCTTGCGCCTGAGCAGCAGGTAATTGGCGACGGTCGCCAGGCCGAAGCCCGTACAGGCGCCTTCCTGGCCCTGGTCGAGTACCGGAACCTTGCAGTCCAGGTACTCTTTGAGGGGAATGCTGGACGGCACTTCGATCAAGGTCGGTTCGTACATGCGGTCGCGGAAATCCAGGGTATCCGGACGTGCATCGCAAACACGCCCAGTCTCCGGCCTGGTACGCATTTTTTCAGCTTTGTCGGCGCGTTCCAGTCGCGTGTGCGATGCCCTTCCCGTTGGTCCGCCCTCGGCCGGGAGGGCCTGCTTCTTGCGCGGTATATCCGCGACCGCGGGCGGACGGGGATCGGTTCGCGGCTTGTCCAGGTTGGTGACTGGCGAGGCTGACGACGGTTTCCGTGATTGTGGCTTCGCGGTAGAACGTGACGGCATGATCATGCTCCCTTGGGTTCGTTATCGGCTAATGCAACAGGACACAGCGCTATTTAATGCGGCAAGCGATAAGAAAACTAGAACCTGAAAACGCAATGCGAACAACGGAATGGCGCTAAAGCCATATCCATTATGCAAACGAAAGGAATTACTCAGATTGAATCGTACCCCAGCAATGCCTTGCCGCCTTCCATAACAGATGCGCAAATATCCTAATCTCATTCCTCCTCAAACGGTGACGTCAGCGATATTTTTGTTAAATCGCCACAGCACGAAAAAATCGTCCAGCCGAGTGCGCAGCGCCATCCGAAACCTCGCGTATAGTTGGATATGAATATTCCGTTTATTTCCTTTGCTTGTGCGGAGAGAACTGTATATGTCGATTGAGAAAGAAACGCTGAAGCGCCTCGCTATCGATATTGTCGGGAAGGTCGAACCGGGAGATATTTTTGTCGTCGAAGAAAATTTCGATGCCATGATTTCCGACTGGGACCATGCGGCATCTCTTGATGAAGGGAAGTTTGCCGGCGGAGTAGAAATCGCCACGTTCGCGGCGGCGGTAGTTCCATTCCTGTTGGCATTTATCGGGGATGTTGCAAAAGATGTGGCTAAGGATCAGGCCAAGAAAATATCAGCATCGCTGCTCGACAAATTATTGCGTCGTGAAGCCAGTGTGGACGAGGTCGAGCGGCTGAGATCCGAAATCGAAGTAGCCATCGCCAGAAGCAAGGCGTCGCGGGAACAAAAAGACATCCTGAGTAATGGCTTTGCCCGCCTGTTTTCGACATGCCAATCTCCGCCGCAGACATCCCGCACCCCGCCAGGCTGACTGAACGCCTGGGCGTGACGGAAACGCCGGCGGCGATTGGGGTAGGCGTCGTGATGACATTGCAATATGTCTTTCTGGCGCGGTTATGGCAGGGTTTCCCGCTCAAAGCGGCTGATTACCTCCTCCATGTAAATGTCATCATTGTCGGCATCGCCCTTTCCGTGGTCGGTGGGGCTGGTATTGTGTCCGTGATGCTGTTGCGTTGGCGTCGTCGGACAGCAGCAGCCCGCCGGCTGGAAAAGCCTGCTTCCGACAAGTCATTCGATGGTATTCGCGGCGCGCTTGCAGAAGTATCCACGCGGTCAACCCTGCGTGCACCGCCGCAGCTGTTTTATTCGTCAAGGAATGCTTATGCGCTCGAAGTGAGGGACGCCGACAGACGCCAACCCGGAACGGTAGTCGTGGGACTGGGTCAACGCAAGGAACAGGAGCAGGCGCCACTCGCGTTCGCGGCAAAGCTGGGTCACGAAGTCTCACATCTGGAACTCGGCTCCACGGCGATGGAAACAACGGTACGCCGCGCCGTCGCCGTGCATTTCGCCGTACTCGGATGGCTGGTCCTGGTATTCCTGCTGATTCTCGGCTTCATCGATCCCCGAGGCATCGATAGGGCCGCCGCATGGAAGCTTATGCCGGTATTTGATCGCGGGATCTACGCCAGCATGTCCTACCATCTCGTCGTGATGGCAATGTCGTCGCTCGTGGTCCTCGTGTATTCCTATTATTTTCTCGTGCGCCGCGAACACTTGCACGACGTGCGCGGCTCGCAATTGACAGGCAGTGCCATATTGGCCGAGAGCGTCTTCCAGGATGACCCAACGTGGAGATCGCGCTTCAAGGCCGTCAAGGATTTTGTCCAGCTTCATCCTCCGCTCGGCGTGCGCCGACGGGTCGTCCTGCAGCGCGACTTCATCCTGATTTCAGCCGTACTTTATCCGCTTATCGTCGCTGCCAGCCTGCCGCTGACGCTGTTGCTCATGACCGGATGGGACGACGTGCTAGGTATCGAGCGCCCCTGGTGGAATCTGGCGCTAACGACGGCAGCCGGAACGATTCTTTACCTCATCCTCAGTGCCGACATTTCGCGCCTCGGAATGGTGATGTTGGTGCGCAAGAGATCCTTGCTGGCGCTTCCCGTCTACGCAGTGTGTGCCGGCGCGGCTACCCAGATACCGCGTATCGCGATGGAAGTGGTCTACGGATTACGGAAGGACTTGCCGTCCGAGCTGGTCGTTGCGAGGATCTGGACAGGCATCATGGAAGGCAGCGGCAAAATCGCGCTCATGCTGGCGCTGTTGCTGCTCGCCGCCATGTACCTGGCGGCAGTGCGCATCGCAACCGACGGGGAAAGCGGAGACGACAAGCATGCTGCGGTCCTTCATGCAATCAATGGGGTCGCTACCGTTGGAGCGTTCACCGTGGCAAGCCTGACATCGGTCGGCTTCATCGTTCCCACGCTGGTGCTGGCGCTGGCCGTGATGCTCGCAGGCGTCGTCTATTTCTGTCTGGCGGCAAGGTGCGCACGCTGTGAGTGCCGCAGAGCCGGCGTACTGATGTTGCGAACCCGCTGCCGTTGCGACGGGCACGAGCATCTGCCTCTTGTGCGGCAATGGGTCGAACAACCGTATGAAGAGCACCTGGTCCGCAGATGGTAAAGGGCTGGCGGATGAAGCCCCACTGCCGCGCGTGGCGCTGCCGGGGTATGCGTTCAGATATGCTGGTCGAACACCTGCCGCAAATAAGCAATGAACGTCTCGTCCGTGGAAAACCCCTTGCCAGGGCTGTCGGACAGCTTGGCGACAGGCTGCCCGTTGCAACGCGTGAGCTTCATGACGATGTTCAGCGGCTCGAACTGCGTGTCGTTCGTGAGCTTCGTGCCGATGCCGAAGCCGGTCATCACGCGGTCGGCGAAATGGCGGTACAGGCTGAGCGCCTTGGGCACCGTGAGCGCGTCCGAGAACACGAGCCGCTTCGTGCGCGCATCGATGCGCATCCTGGCGTAGTGCGCGAGCGCCTTCTCGCCCCACGCCACCGGGTCGCCGGAGTCGTGGCGCAGGCCGTCGAACAGCTTGGCGAAATACAGGTCGAAGTCGCGCAGGAACGCGTCCATGCCGACGACGTCGGTGAGCGCCGTCCCCAGGTCGCCGCGGTACTCCTGCACCCAGTCTTCCAGCGCCTTCTTCTGGAAGTCGCGCAGGCGCACGTCGAACGACTGGAACGCCTGCATGTATTCGTGCGCCATCGTCCCGATCGGCACGAGGTTGAACTGCTTGGCGAGGTAGACGTTCGACGTGCCCTTGAAGAACTGCGGCAGTTCGCGCGCCAGCGTGGCCACGACTTCCTCGTGCCAGTCGCCCGAGAAGCGGCGGCGCACGCCGAAATCGAAGAATTCGAACGGGTTCAGGCGCTTCGGTTCCTGGTCGAAGGCGCGCAGCTCGTCGATCTTCTGCGTGAGACGCTTGCGGGCTTCCGCGATGGCGGCCTGCTGGTCGAAGCGGCGGAAATACAGCTCGTTGACGATGTACAGCACATATATCTCGAAGCCCATCACATGCACGATGGGTCCGCAGGCGCGGATGCGCAGGTGCGGCCCGTCCGTGTCGACCTGGATGAACTTGCGCTGGAAACGGAACAAGGTGAGGAAGTCGGCAAAGTCGCTTTTGATGAAGCGCAGGGACCTCATGTAATCGACCTCGTCCTCCGTGAACATCAGCGTGCACAGATGGTCCAACTCACGTTCGACCTCCTCTTTCAACTCGGCCAGCGGATAGGCCGGCGTGTTGCGGCACTTGAACTCGTATTCGCCGATGGCGTTCGGGTGCATGTGCAGCAGGGCCTGCCACATCGTGAATTTGTAGAGATCGGTTTCGAGGAGGCTGCGGACGACGGGTTGCATGGGCGGTTCGGTGGCGTTGTCGGTGGCTGTCTATTGTAATCGTCGCTTTGCGGTCTGCGCCAGTTACACCGGTTGCCTCAGGTCGTGGCACCGGCCGGCTTGCGCGTGCGCTTCTTGGGCGCCAACATGGTACCCGAGCAGGACGGGGCACCGCAGCGACAGGCGAACAGCCGCTTCAACGCAGGCGTGTGGCGTTCGTCGTAGATCAGCGCGTAGTTGTAGTTCAGTTCCTCGCCCGCGTCGATATCGCGCAGCGCGTGGATGTACACGCGGCCGTCGTCCTCGTAGGCTTCGCAGTTCGGTTCGCAGGCGTGGTTGATCCAGCGGGCGTCGTTGCCGCGCCGGCCCCCGTCGATCACATTGCCGTCGGCCAGACTGAAGTAGAACGTATGGTTGACCGGGCCGCCCCGTTCCTCGGCACGGCACGTCGCCTCGTCCCAGGTGATACGCTCGCCGCGGTATTCGATGATGCGCTCGCCGGCCGCGATCGGGCGCAGCGCGAACACGCCATTGCCGTGTACGGGCGATTGTCTGACTTCGTAGGCTGCCGACCGGGACGACTTCGCCAGTTTGCCGGGCGACGCCTCGCCGGGCGACGCCTCGCCGGGCGACGCTTCGCCGGGCGACGCCTCGCTGGACGTATGACTGGACGTTTTGCCGGAAGCCTTGCTGCCCCGTCGTCCGGGAGCCCCGGCGGCCTGGCTTGCGGTCTGCTTCGATGTGGACGGTCGGGCGGATGGGCT
>Ga0207667_10007451_pt1 | contig 13148 bp, 9 predicted proteins | sample KBSCornC52_FD_184301 | JGI IMG/M metagenome (GOLD analysis project Ga0207667, IMG submission 184301) | Corn rhizosphere microbial communities from Kellogg Biological Station, Michigan, USA - KBS Corn C5-2 (SPAdes) (version 2) | ecosystem: Host-associated > Plants > Roots > Rhizosphere > Soil ...
CGGGGTGGATCGCGAAACGCACCTTGATGCCTTGCTTGATCAAAAGCGCCGCAATCTCGTACACCGGATATTGGGCGTGCGCGACGGCCATGCCGTAGCCCGGCACCACCACCACCTGCTTCGCGTCGCGCAGCAGGAGCGCCGTTTCGGCCGCGGACACGGGCACCACTTCACCTGGCACCTCCGCGCCCTCGCGCTTGGCCGGTGCGCTGCCCTCGTCGGCGCCAAAACCGCCGAAAATGACGCTCAAAAACGAGCGATTCATGGCTTTGCACATGATGTAGCTGAGGATCGCGCCGCTCGATCCGACCAGCGCGCCGGTGATGATCAACAGATCGTTTTCGAGCATGAAGCCCGCTGCCGCGGCGGCCCAACCCGAATAGCTGTTCAGCATCGAGACCACGACGGGCATGTCCGCACCGCCAATGGCGAGCACCAAATGCACGCCGACGATGCCGGCCACTCCGGTCATGATCAGCAACGGGATCAGTCCGGTGTTGCCCGGTGCGGCCAGGAATTGCGCTCCGAGCAGCACGGCCACCGTTACGAGCCCGAGGTTCAAAAGGTGTCGGCCCGGGAGCAAGAGCGGCTTGCTGCGCACGACGCCGCGCAGTTTACCGAACGCGACGATCGAGCCGGTGAAGGTCAAGGCGCCGACGAACACGCCCACGCACACTTCTACGGCGTGAATCACGCCTTCTGCGTGATTTGCGTAGCTTCGCGCACCGAGGTAGCTCGCGATGCCGACGAGCACGGCCGCCATGCCGACGAAGCTGTGCAGAACGGCCACGAGCTCCGGCATGGACGTCATTTCGACGCGCACCGCGAGCGCCGCGCCGATTAGGCTGCCCACGGCGACCGCGACCGCCAACGCGCCGAAGCTCGTCACGTGCCCGAGCGCGGTCACCCCGAGCGCGAGCAGCATACCGGCGATGCCGAAGGCATTGCCGCGGCGCGCCGTCTTCTGAGTGCTGAGTCCGCCGAGGCTCAAGATGAAGAGCACACCGGCCACGAGATAAGCGAGGGTACTTAGGCTATCAGGCATGATCTCACCGCTGGAACATGCGCAGCATGCGCGTTGTGACCCAGAAACCGCCGCTGATGTTGATCGTCGCGAGCAGCACCGCGGCCGCACTCAAGAGCGTGACCGACGAGGACAGAGGGCCGGAAATCTGCAGCATTCCGCCGACGAGGATGATGCCACTGATGGCGTTCGTGACGCTCATCAGCGGTGTGTGCAAGGCAGGCGTGACGTTCCACACCACTTGCCAACCGACGAAGCAGGCCAGCACGAATACGGTCAGGTGCGAGACGAATTCCTTCGGTGCCACCAGACCGAGCGCGCCGAGCAGCGCGGCCCCGACGAGCACGAACGCGGCGCGACGCACCGGGTGAGTCTCGGGCACCTTGGCAACGTCGGGAGCCGGCGCTTGGATGCTGGCTGGGGGCTTGGGCGCGGGCGGCAGATTGGCCGGCGCGGACTTGGGCGGTGGCAACACCCGCTGCCCCTCGTGGAGCACGATCGCACCGCGCACGACCGCGTCCTCGAGATCCACGTGCCAGCTCTTGGCGCCGCCCATGTCGGCCAAGAGATGCGTCAAATTGCTGCCATAAAGCTGGCTCGCGGTGGGCGCGAGGCGGCTCGGAAGATCCACGTAGCCGATGACGGTGACACCATGATGAGTCATCACTTCACCAGGCCGCGTGAGCGCGCAGTTGCCGCCTGCCTCGGCCGCCAAATCGACGATCACCGACCCCTGCCTCATGCTGCTCACCATCTCTTCCGTGAGCAGCACGGGCGCGGGCTTGCCGGGCACGAGCGCGGTGGTGATGATGATGTCCACCTCTTTGGCTTGTTTGGCGAACAGCGCCATCTCCGCGGCGATGAACTCCGGGCTCATCGTCTTGGCGTAGCCTCCGGATCCGGAACCCTCTTCCTTGATCGAGACTTCCAGGAATTCGGCACCCATGCTTTGGATTTGTTCGCGCACCTCGGCGCGCGTATCGAACGCGCGCACGATCGCCCCGAGCCCGCGCGCGGCACCAATCGCCGCCAAGCCCGCGACGCCAGCGCCGATCACCAGCACCTTGGCCGGCGGCACCTTGCCGGCGGCCGTCATTTGACCGGTAAAAAACCGGCCATAAAAGCTGGCTGCCTCGATCACCGCGCGATAGCCGGCGATGTTGGCCATCGAGCTCAAGGCGTCCATCTTCTGCGCGCGCGTGATGCGCGGCACCTGGTCCATCGCGAGCACGGTCGCGCGGCGCGCCGCGAGGCGATCGAGCAGCTCTCCGTTCTTGGCCGGCCAGATGAAGCTGACGAGCGTCGCGCCCTCGCGCAATAGCTCCGCCTCGTGAACTCCGAGCTCCGGGTTCAGCTCGGGCGGCTGCACCTTCAGTACGATCTCCGCTTGGCCCCAGAGCTCGCTCGCACTCGGCACGACGGTTGCGCCAATCGCCGAATATTCGGCGTCGTCGAACGAAGCCCCAGCGCCAGCTTGGCTCTGCACCGCCACTTCGAAGCCGAGCTTGAGCAGTCGGCTCACCGTCTCCGGTGTTGCGGCCACCCGGCGTTCACCAGGGCGAATTTCCTTCGGGATACCGATCTTCATGCTCCTCCGTGTTCGTACGAGACGCCGTTGGAGGCGGCGCCTACCGAAGCCGAGAAACGCGCGGCAAGCGCACGTTAGCACCGGGACGTGGCCCGTGGAAACGCGGGCTAAACCGGCACCGAACCGGACCGGTCGCCCCCGCTCGACTCAGATCTGCGCCCGTGCAGCGATCAGCTTCAACGTCGTTGCTTCGGGATCACTGACCGTACCTTGGGCCTGAAAATCCGCGCTGGACGCGAGCACAGAGCGCGCTCTTCCGCTGTGCTTGGCGTGATAAAGCGCGGCATCGGCGGCGCGCATCAGCTGCTCGGCGCTCGCGTTCGGGAATTGATCCGAGGCGGCAATGCCGATGCTGATCGTGACCGGTACTTTTCCGGTGGGCGTGGCAACCGGCGTTTCGCCGATCAGCCGGCACAAGCGTTGCGCAACGGTCAGCCCGACTTTGCCGTCGCATTCCGGTAAGACGGCGATAAACTCCTCGCCACCCAGACGGCCGACGATGTCATACGCCCGCACGCCGATCTTCAAGCGGCGCGCCGCCTCGCGCAAGACGACATCGCCGGTGGCGTGCCCGAACGTGTCGTTGACGGCCTTGAAATGGTCCAGGTCCGCCATGATCACCGTGACCGGCGCGCCACGCCGTGCCGCGCGCACCATCTCGCGTTCGAGCTGTTCCAAGGTGGCGCCGCGGTTCAAGAGCTGCGTGAGCGAATCATGCATTGCCTCGAAGCGCAGCGTTTCGCGCGCGGCCACGAGCTGCTCCTGCAGCTCGATCACGCGCCGGCCCGCGCGCAGCCGAACCTTGAGCTCGAGCGGATTGCATGGTTTGACCAGATAATCGTCCGCGCCAGCGTCCAGGCCCTGGATGATGTCCGCCTTGTCGTCCTTTGCGGTGAGCAGAACGACGTACACGTACGGTTCGGCAGGCCCACTGCGGATCTGACGGCAGACTTCGATGCCGTCGCACTTCGGCATCACCCAATCGATGATGGCCAAGCGCAGCTCGGGATCCGCTGCCAGCGCGTTCAGGGCCGCTTCTCCGTCTCGCACGGTGGTGACCTGATAGCCCCACCCAACGAGCCAATGCTCGAGCATGGTACGAGCTATCGGCTCGTCGTCGGCCAGCAGAATTTTCATCCTGCGCTCCGTGGTGGCTGAGCCGTCCGAATCACAGCAGTCCTCGCTTGACCTAACGGCGAGCGCCGAGAGCGGCTTAATGACCAGCCGGCGATTGTAGCCTCGCAAGAAGCCGACAGACGCCCGCAAGCCGGCGAATTCGCGCAAAAGGCAAGTCTTTGCCGGGGGTTGGTTCGGCCCGCCGGAGTGGTTACTGTGCCGGCTGCGTGTTCCGATCGCTCCGCGCTCTGTTGCTGTTTTGGACCATCATCCTCTCCTACGCCTGGGAGTGGATGCTGGCTCGCATTCTCAGCGAACAGCGCGCCAAGCGGCGGCTCGAGCGAGCGCACCTGCGAAACGCGCGCCGGCTCGCCCTGGGTTTTGCGCGGCTTCGGGGCGTGTTCATCAAAATGGGGCAAGTCCTGAGCGTGGTCGGGACATTTTTGCCGGCTGCGTTCAGCGAGGCCTTGGAGACCCTACAAGATCAAGTTCCCCCGCGACCCTTCTCCGAAATCGAAGGTCGACTGCGCGAGGCCTTCGGCGACGACCCGCTATCCCGCTTCGGAAGTTTCGAACACGAGGCGCTCGCCGCCGCCTCGTTGGCACAGGTGCATCGCGCGACTACTCGTGACGGTCGGGCGATCGCGGTCAAGGTGCTTTATCCGGGCATCGAGAGTTTGATTCGACGCGATCTCGCGGTCCTCCGCTCGCTATTGCCGGTAATCAAATGGGTGATCCGAGTCGGCCGTGTCGAGCGGGTGTTCGATGAGCTCAGCGCGATGCTGGCGCGCGAGACCGACTATCAGCACGAACGCGCCAACATGGCTAAAATCCGCGAGATCTTCGCGGATCGAGCCGAGGTGGTCGTGCCGGACGTGATCGACGAGCTCACTCGTGGCGGCGTGCTGACAATGAGCTTCGAGCCGGGCCTCAAGATCAACGATCTCGAGGGGCAACGCGAGCAAGGCGTCGACACCGAGGGCGTCGCTAAACTGCTAGTCGAGTGTTACTTCACGATGCTGCTCGAGCATCGCGTGTTCCACGCCGACCCACATCCGGGAAATTTCCTGGTCCGACCCGGACCGAAGCTGGTGATTTTGGACTATGGCGCGGTCGAGGACCTCACCCCGCCGCTCTCGGCCGGGATGAAGGTCGTGATCCTCGGTGCCATCACACGCAATGACGATCAAATCCTGGCCGGGCTCGAGCAGATGGGGTTCGTGGCTGCGGGCGGCGACCGCGAGCTGCTCAAGCAAGTCGGGCGCGAGTACTTGAAGGTGCTCGGCTCCATCAAAATCGAAGATTTTTCGCGGCTCGATCGGCAGACGGTCCAAAAGCTCTCGGGCTATCAGCAGATCCGCGGGCGGCTGCGCGAGGTGATGCGCAGCGTCGAATATCCGGAAGGCTATTTTTATGTCGAGCGAACGCTTGCGCTGCTTTTCGGCTTGGTCGCACAGCTTTCGCCCAAGCTCGGACTGCCGGGCTTGGTGATGCCACACGCTTCGAAACTGTTCATGCGCGGCTTTACGCCGAGCCCTCTTTCGGCTCCCAAAAACGAGCTCAGCTCGTAACGCAGCGCCCGCGCCTCTCGATCATTGAAACTCGAGCCGCCAGCGCACGTCCGCACCCAGGTTGCCGAGCGATGAGCTCGAAATGTCGTTCACGTTGTCGTACGAGCCTTCCACGCTGACGCGCGGGCTCAATTGCCATTCCACGTTCGAGCGCACCTCGCGCGAATCGGCGACGCCACTCGTGACGTTGGCGCGGATGCGACGCGTGAGTCGTTTGCCGATGGTGACGGTGGGCTCGGTGCGACCCGTGCGCGAGGAATAGGCGCTCCCGAAGCGGAATTCGTCGATCAGCGGCACTGCGTCGGTCACGGCGCGGTCGGCCCCCGTGAGCGAGCCGAGCGCTTCGAGCGCAACGCTCTCGCCGACGCTGGCCGATTGGGCCTGGTCGAGCTCGGCCCGCGTCAAACCGACGGTCAGGAGCAAAAAGATATCGTCTTGCGCCAGCGCGGGATCACTCGTCAGGTCGACCTTGAGCTTGTCCGCGTCACCATGCGCGTGCAGCTGAATACGCCAACGTCCACCCTGTGACGTCGGAGCCGAGCTCGAGCCGGAAGCGGTCGGCGCCGACGTTGGCCCCGAGGTCGCCGGCGTGTTCGTCTGGTAGCGGCGATATTCGGTGACCGCCGTCACGTCCACTTCCGGCGCGATGCGCGTCAAATCGTCGAAACGCACGCGGCCTTGGGTGACCTCGAACTCACTGCGTCGCAAAAAGATCTTCCCGCGCGGGCGCAAAGTGACGCCGCCGCGCAGGCCGAAGCGACCATTGGTCCCGGACAACAGCAGCCCTTCGTCGGCGACGTCCAGCTCGGCATCGATCAAGTTGTTCTGCAGTTTCATCGGGCGCAGCGAACGCAAACGCAGCTCGAACGCGAGCACATCGTCGGCCGGATCGTAGGTGTCGACCTCGGTTCGCTTGCCGCGCTGGGCAAGCGACGAAATATCGGCCGTCATCGTGACCGGGCGCTTGTATTCGAACGAGCGCAGCGTCACATCCCCGGTGACCCTGGGCAATTCGCGCTCGCCGTCGCCCTCGGGCTTCACGTTGACGTCCAAATCCGCGTCCGCGACGGCGCGAATGCCCTCGTTCATGGGCAGCGCCAGCTCGCGCGCGGTGATCGCGAAGTGCGCCGCTCCGAGCGCGAGCCCGCGCAGCGGCGCGCCGCCGCTCACCTGCAGCGTGCCAGAGCCCACCTTGGCGGAGCCCTTTTCGATGCGCAGCTCGTTGTGATCCACGCGCAGCGACAGGTCGATGTCCGAGACCGGCAAGGGTAGCCCGCGCACCGCGATCTCGCCGTGCTCGAGATCGAACCCGCCGGAGAAGCGCGGGGCGAGCAACGGCCCTTTGACCTCGAGCGCCCCGGACAGCGTCCCTTCCGCGCGTTCCGCACGCGGAATGACATCGACCAAGCTCGCAAGCTCCATCGGGCGCAAAGTCAGCTTCGCATCGATCTGCGGAAAGGTCGCGACGTTGAAAATGGCGCCCTGCGCGTCGAACGTGGCCTTCTGCCCACGCGGCGTGGTGGCGCTGAACCCGAGCCCTGGTAGCGAAAAACGGGCCTTCTCGAACACGATTGGCTGCGAACCCGGCACCAGCTGGAGCCGATAACCGCGGCGCGTCAGGTCCAGCTCCGAAAGGCCGAGCTCGACGCGGGACTCGAGCGGCGCGCCCACGTGGAACTCGCCCAGCGCGAGCTTTCCGCTCGCCTTGCCCACGAGGCGCGTCTCGGACTCGCCGAGTGAGGGGGAAAGCTCGGCCAGCGCGCCCAAATCCAAACTCGAGAAGATGACGTCGCCGCGGACGATCTTGTTTCGCTGACGGGTGATCGTCAAATCGTCGAATTTGACCTGACCGCCGAACAGGTTGCCGTTGCTGTGAAAGGTGCCGGCCGAGGTGTCGGCGTCGTAGTCCGCGCGTTCGAAGGGCGCGCCAATCGGCTTACCGCAGCGCGTCGTGCCGATCACCTTCTGCTCGCGCTTGGTCGGCACGAGCCGAAGGTCGAAGGTCGAACTCGGCAGCGTCGCACGGCCCACGCGAACGGGCGAAATTCGGCCGCTGGCGCTGAGATCGAGCTCGTCCACCGTGCCGCCGACCTCCGCGACGGCACTCAAATGACCGTCGCTGCCGCGCAGCACGGCGGGCAGCGCGTCGAGGTGGGACAGCGGCACCGCGCTGCCGACGAAGTGGCCGTACACCTTCGCTCCTTGGCGCATGCCGAGCGAGCCGATCAGCGTGCCGGAGCCCTTGCGCAAGGTCAGGCTCGGGACATCGAGATCGACTCCTTGATAGGTCGCGTCTCGATCGGTCCATCTGAAATCGAATTGCGCGTCGCCCGAGTCGTAGCGCTCGTCGAACAGATCGAGCGCACTCATGCGCGAGCTGCCGGAGACGCGCAGGTTGCCACCGCCGCAACGATCCTCGGCGCCTCCGAGCACGTAATGCACACTGGCGTCGAGCGCGGTCTCACCGCGGATGTCGTCGAAGCGCGGATCGGCGTCGAAGTGCCAAATGCCAAAAAAGTCGCGCAAATCGAAGTTCGCGCTCTTTACTTGCGCGTCGGTCACCAGCGTTGCCGGACCGTCGAAATTGAGCCGCGCGCTCGTGACCGTGTAGTCGCTCTTGCCTTTTTTGGCCACCACGTCCGAGAGATCGAGCACGAGCGGCTTGAAGCGCAGCTTGGCGCTCTCGATGTCGCCGAAGGGAAAGCCACCGAACTGAAAATCACCGACCTTCAGGTTGCCCGTGAGCAACAAGTCCGGAGCAACGCCCGTCATGTCCACGTCCATCTCGGCCTTGCCCGCGATCGGGATGCCCACGATCGGGCTCACGTCGGCGAGATTGAGGCGCGAGCCCTTGAGCACGGACAGGCCGACCTTGTCGTCGAAGCCAATCGAGACGAGCTTTACGCCAAGCGAGCTCTGTCCGAAATCGGTGCGCGTGTCGTAAATGTCGAACGAATTGGGCCGCACCCCGAGGTGGCCGCGCACGAGCGCCGATTTCACGCCCACCATGTGCTTGCGTTGCGGGTCGCGAAACGAGCGGTCGAACACCTCGAAATTGCGGGTATCGGCGTAAATGTCGGCGTCAATCTTGAGCGGTTTGATGGTGCCCGCGATCTTGGTCACGCGCACGTCGTTCAAATCCCACTTGATCAAGGTGTCGCTCGTCACGCCGAGATCACGCATCAAGCCTTCGAACTGCATGCCCTTGCTGTCGACGCGCTCGGCGCGCATCACGATGCCGGGCGCAAACGGCTCGATGTGACCGTTCTTCAACACGACATCGCCGTCCGCGAAGGTCATCTGGTAGCGTGGGATGTTGATGATGTCGGCAGACACGTCGGCGTCGACATCGAGCTTCTTTGCCAGCTGGTACTTGCCGAACGTGATCCCGCTGCCCTGAAGCTTGCCGTGCAAGTCGGGCAACTTGTGGCGGCCGTCGTAGCGCACGTCGCCTGCGAACGAGACAGCGCCGCTCCACGGCAACATGCGCACGAAGCGATTGACGATCGGGAGCGGCGCGCGCAAAACGACGTGCCCGTCGATCAGCGGAACATCGCCGTTCTGCAGATCCACCCGCAGCTGCGACAAGCGTACGAGCACGCGGCCCGGCAGATCGTCGCGATTGTCGTCGCAGGCCGCGAACGTACCTGATTTCGGATCGAGATCCGCCGCACCCAGCGCGGACAGACGACGCACCAAGATTTCGCCCGGTTCGTAGCGTAGGCGCAGCTCGAGCCGGCACAGCACGTCTTCGTCGCTCGCGGTCGTGCCCGGCGGGGGCGGGGGTACGCCGCGCACGACGCGTTCGCGCCAGACGCGCGACCCGCTCGAACGGAGCGCCACCTCGAACGTCGGCCCGCGCTCGGCAAAGACGTCGAGATCGAGCTCGCCCGTATCGACGTGGACGCCGTCGATGTCGAGCAGGAACCGACCATCACCGACCGAAAGCGAGCCGAAGGGCGCTTGCTTGGACGGCGCACGCTTGCTCTTCTGGAGCTCGGGCAAGTGGTAGCTCAGGTTTTGGATCTTCCCGTCGCGCAGCACGAGGCGCGCCTTGGGCTCGTCCACCTCCACGTCGCCCGCGTCCAGCCGCCCCGAGAGCAGCGAGAAGATGCGCGGCGTAACGGCGATGCGTTTCACCGAAAGCGCCGGGCTGCCGCCGTCCGAGGCAGGCACGACCAGATCGGTCACGGCCACGCGCAGCGGCAGGAGCTTCAGCTCAACGTGGTAACTGGCCGTCAGGCCGAGCTGCTCTTTCAACACGCGCGCGGCCTGACGCGCCGCCCATCCCTCGACGAACCTGGATGACAGAACGAAACCCGTGAGCACGGGCAAAGCGCCGAGCACGGCAAATAGGGCACACACCACGCGCGCGAAGATGCGCACGAAATCGTGATTTCGAGCGGCGGGCGCGAGCACGAGGCGACCCTGAGCCATGAGCCTGGCTAGCCTATCGCGAGCGCGACAAACGAGCCCGTTTTGCGCGTCCGCCGTCACTTTTCGTCACATTTCTCGAGAAATTTCGGGCGGAGCCGCACATGCTAAGCTCCACGATTGTTCTTGCGCTCGCGGCCTTCCTGAATAGAAAGAGGCTCCTTTTTCCGTCCGAGGATCCGATGTCGCACGAATCCGTTGCTCCTGTCGCCGACCCCGCGCGCGCGGTTCACGCGCTCGAGCGCGCCGTGGCCTGCGCTGAACACGGCGCGGCAGACCGGCCCGTGGTCCTGATCAATCCGGCGGATCTGAGCGCGCTCGGCCCGGCCGACATTCGCCCGCACCTCGATCGCGTGCTGCTCGGCGAGCACGCAGGTGACGGCCTCGACTCGCTGCTCGTGACCGGTGCACTCGACGCGCTCTTGCCCGAGGTCAAAGCCATGGTCGGCTTCGGTGACGGCGAGTGGCGCCACAAAGACGTGTGGAAGCACACGAAGCAAGTCGTCACCCAAAGCGTGGCCCGGATCGAGGTGCGCTACTCGGCGTTGTTCCACGATATCGGCAAGGTGCGCACGCGCAGTATCTCGCCGAGCGGCGAAGTGCATTTCTTCGGTCACGCGGAGGTCGGTGCGCGCATGTTCGACAAGCTCGAGCGCCGCGAGCGCCTCTTTGCTTCGGATCAGAGCCTGCGCGAAGAAGTGCGCTTCCTCGTCCTGCATCATCTGCGCGCGAGCCAATACGACGGCAAATGGACCGACAGCGCCGTGCGCCGCTTTGCCCGAGAAATTGGCCCGTATTTGGATGATTTGTTGTGCTTGTCACGCGCCGACATCACGACCAAACGGCCCGAGAAGAAGCGGCGTGGCATCGCGCAAATCGACGATCTTGCCGCGCGCATTTCCTCGCTCGCCGAAGAAGACGCGGTCCAGCCGCTGCTCCCGACCGGCGTCGGCAACGAGATCATGGTCGCGTTCAAGTTGCCGCCGTCACGGCTGATCGGCGAAATCAAACGCGCGCTCGAGGCGGCCGTCGAAGCCGGGGAAATCGAGGGCGGCCTCGAATCCGCCGCCTACGTCGAGTTCGTCGGCCAACACCGCGAACGCTTCGGTTTGCCCTGATATTTTTTGATGGTCACGCGCCGCGTCCGAGGCCGTCCCAGCCTTCGGCGGCAATTTGCGGGGACGACGGTGAACGCGTTTTACGGATCCGGATTTACCGCCAAGCCGCCAAGCGAGAGGAGATCCGCCAAGGTTTTTTGGGGGACGCGATGCGAGATTCAGGGCGGCGAAGGCTATTCGGAGCGCGTCGCTCGCAAGAGTTGCAAGCGACGTCAGAGCCATTCGAATGCGCGGACGAATCGAAGATCCATGGGTTTTCTCGCCTTTGAAGACACGAGCCGCCGTCCCGTACGCGAGCGGGTGTCACCCATGTGTCCGGTCTACTTCGTCACCCATGTACCCGGCCTGCGTCACCCAATGTGCTCGATCTGCTTCGTCACCGCATCAGGAATGACCGTCACTGCCGTAGTCACGCCGCACCGCTCGCGCCGCCCGAACCCAAAAGTCTTGGCGGATCTCCTCTCGCTTGGCGACTTGGCGGTGAACTCTCCCCTCTCCCTCCGCACCGCGGCGCCGAAGGCTTTGACGGGACGCGACGCGACGCGTGACCATCAAACCAAGCTCACTCGCCTTCGTATTCGCAACGGGCGTCGCACGTCTCGTGCACGATCACGCGAGTGAGCTCGGGCAAGCTCGGTTTGATGCGCTGCCACAGCCAGTGCGCGAGGATTTCGCTGGTCGGGTTTTCGAGACCCGGCACTTCATTCAAATAGTGGTGATCGAGCAGGTCGTGAAGCGGCTGCCAGATTTCGTCGATCCGGCTGTAATCGATGAAAAAGCCCGAATCCGGATTGACCGGGCCCTCGACCGCGAGCTCGATTTTGAAGCTATGGCCGTGCAGGCGCGCGCATTTGTGGCCCTCCGGCACCTTGGGCAAGCGGTGGGCGGCCTCGAAGCGCAGCTCTTTGATCAGGCGAACTTTCACGAGGCCGAATGTAGCACGGGCAGCTTCCGCGGGAAGGCGCGAGACGCACGCCGAGCCGAGCTCAGGGCCCGCGCAGAAATAACTGAGTAGCGAGCCCGCCGAGACCGCCGCGAGGCGGGTGCCCGAGGAGCGCAGCGACGAGGCCGCCCGCCGCAGCAAGAGGATCGGCGGGCGCAGTATCAGTTATTTCTGCGCGGGCCCTTAGGTGTCCCAATTCGGATCGAGACCGGCGAGCTTGGCGAGCGTCGCCGGATGGTACGGCGGCCGCGGGGTGATGCCCTGACCGGGATCGCCGCCGTGCCGGGCGAGCACGCGCGCGCAGCTGACGAGGCAGGATTTTCCCTGGCAAATGCCGGTGCCGAAACCGGTGTACCGCTTCAAGGATTCGATGTCCGTGTGGCCGAGCGCGATTGCGTGCTCGAGCTCATGCAAGGTCACGTCTTCGCAGCGACAGACCAGGACCTTCACGTCACTGCCCGGTGGGCGCCATATCGCCGCAAATGCTGGCGAATGCGCCCTGCGCCTGGCGCTCGTGGAACTCGACGCCGCATTGAATCGGGTCGTCGAAGCTGCGAAGTAGGTCGATGGTCAGCGCCGCATTCCAATCGCGCCCACCGTCGACGCGCGCGCGGATCACACCATTGCGGTCGATGAACCAGGTCTCGGGATAAAGCTTGGTGCCGAATTTCTCCGCGACCACCTTGGAATCCGGATCGACCATGACCACGAACGGCGGCTCATTGCCGCCGAGCACCGATTTGAGCGTGTCCCGCGCGTCCTCGACGCTGTCGTCGGTCGTGACGGTCAAGAGCACCATCTCCGGATGCGGCGCGAGCGCCTTGGCCAAGCCGGCGATCGACGGCATTTCCTCGAGGCACGGCCGGCAGGTCTTGGTCCAAAAATTCAAGATCACCAGTTTACCGCGATAGCTCGAGAGCTTGGCGGTGCCGCCGCCCACTTTGGGCAACTCGAACTCTGGCGCGAGGCGATTGCGAGCAGCGTAATCCGGGTGCATCGCGCAGACCGGCGTGCAGGCGCGGCGCGTTTCACCCTCGCGCGCCGCGGAGACGAAGCCATAGACCCCGGCCGCGGCCAGAGCGATGCAGGTAAATTGTGCGGCTTTCGCGAAGAACACGGCGAGCCGAGCCTAGCACCCTGCCGCGGCTTCGGGCAGCTGCGCCTTGCAACAGCGCAAAATTCAGGCAAAGACTCGGCGCGCGCGGCGCCGTGCTCGCCGCAAAACGCCCATGGATCGCCTCGAAAAACGGCTGCTCGCCGAAGTCGCCCGCGCCAGCCACGATTTCCGGCTGCTCGAACCGGGCGATCGCGTGCTCGTCGCCGTGAGCGGCGGCAAGGATTCGCACGCGCTCCT
>Ga0207667_10007452_pt1 | contig 13148 bp, 10 predicted proteins | sample KBSCornC52_FD_184301 | JGI IMG/M metagenome (GOLD analysis project Ga0207667, IMG submission 184301) | Corn rhizosphere microbial communities from Kellogg Biological Station, Michigan, USA - KBS Corn C5-2 (SPAdes) (version 2) | ecosystem: Host-associated > Plants > Roots > Rhizosphere > Soil ...
CGTAGTTCAAATCGATCACGTCCTCGCAGGCAGTTGCTTCCGCGAGGGCGACCTGTTTCCGATGCCGCGGCCGCCCGGGGGCCGCGACATCGTGGAGGCTGATACTGATGAGAAGATGGTCCGCCGTTTCTTTCGTCCTTCTCCTGGCCTTATCCACCGCGGCAATCGCGGAGGACTCCAACACCGTTCGGAAGCAGATACTGGCCGACTTCAACAGGGCCATGGTGTCACTGAAGAGACATGACATCAAGGGATTCCTCGCGTTTGTCGCCGACGATTACGCGGGCAATTCGCAGGGAATGAAGGTGAACAAGGCGTATGTCGAGCAGACGATGAAGCCTCACCTGGATGGAACGAACACGATTCACGCATACAGCTACGACATCGAGAATCTGAAGGTCTCGGGCGCCAGGGCGACAGGCAAAGCGACCTTCACGCTCGACTCGACGGTGCTCGATTCGCAGGGGATGATGGGAGCAAAGGGCAGTACGCATCGAATGACGTATGCCCAGACGTTCGACACAACCTGGACCCGGACCGGCAATCACTGGCAGCGGAGCAGGGAGACGTCCATCGGGCAGCCCAGGATAACGGTCGATGGCAAGCCCTTCAACCCGATGGCTCCGCCTGCCGCTCCGGCGAAGCCCGCGAAGCCGGCGAAATAGCAATTCACGTCTTCACATGTTTTGATGGGAGTTGCAACACAATGACCAATGCCGATTCAGAACGCGAATCTACGCCGTCGGAGCTTATCAGCCTCCGTATTGCGGAGCTGAGCGACTGGCGCGGAGACGCGCTACGCCATGTTCGCGCACTCATCCAGGAAGCGGATCCCGAAATCATCGAGGAGGTGAAGTGGAGGAAGGCCGCCAATCCGGCCGGCGTTCCGGTCTGGTCTCACGATGGAATGGTCTGCACCGGAGAGGTCTACACGGATACGGTGAAGTTGACATTCGCCAAAGGCGCGTCACTGCGCGACCCGGCAACGCTCTTCAACTCGAGCCTCGACGGCAACGCCCGCCGGGCAATCGATATTCGACAGGGGAATGAGATCGACGAATCTGCGTTCAGGGACCTTGTCCGCGCCGCTGTCGCTCTCAATTCGTCCGGAAAGAGGAAGTGAGAAGCGCGACGACTGAGAGGAAAGCCGCTTATTCGCCCTCTCACATATCGATTCCATTCGCTTCAGCCACACGTAAAGCCCGCTCTCCCGCGCCAGGGAGAGCGGGCGTTATGTGTGTGGTAGCGCCCGCCCTACATCTGCTCCAGCGCGGTGACGCCGAGGAGACCGAGAAGGTTACGGACCACGATTCGCGTGGCGTTGAAGAGGGCGAGACGCGCATCGCGCACGTCCGGATCGACGTCCTCCCGGAGGGCCGGGCACTCTTCATAGAACTGGTGGAGCGTCTGGCCGATCTCCCGAACGTAGGACGTGAGCCGGTGCGGCGCAATAAGGTCGGCCGCGGCCTTCACCTCGCCGGGATAGTCCGCGAGCCGGCGGAGAAGGTCCAGCTCCTTCTCGTGCGTTAGCAGCGGGCGTTTCACCTGGCGGGCCGGCACGATTGCGACGCCCTTCTCGGCGGCCTTGCGCAACACGTTGGCGCAGCGGGCGTGCGCATACTGGGCGTACCACACAGGGTTGTCGCTCGACTGCTTCTTTGCGAGGTCGAGGTCGAACACGGCCGTCGTCTCATAGGAGTTGAGCACATTGTAGAAACGCGCCGCGTCCCTGCCAACCTCATTGATCAGCTCGATGAGGGGGATGATGTTGCCGGTCCGCTTGCCGCCGCGCACCGGCTCGCCGTTCCGCACGAGCAGTACCATCTGGGTGAGGATGATCTCGCATTTGTCGGGGTCGTTCCCCAGCGCGGCGATTCCGGCCTTCAGCCGCTCGACGTAGCCGTGGTGGTCCGCCCCCCAAATGTCGATGAGCCGGTTGTAGCCCCGGTCGAACTTGTCCTTGTGATAGGCCGCGTCGGCGGCGATGTAAGTCTCTTTGTCCGTCGAGCGGACCAGCACCCGGTCTTTTTCGTCCTTCGACAGCTCGGTGGTCTTCAGCCAAAGGGCGCCATCTTTCTCGTAGGCGTAGCCGCGCGCCTTCATTTCCTCAATCGCGGCACGCACCTTGCCCGCCTTGTAGAGGCTCGACTCGAAGAACCAGTTGTCGAACTCGACGCCAAACGCCCGGAGGTCCCGCTGCTGCTGCGCGATCATCTCCGACGGCGCTATCTCCCGGAACTTCGCGGCGCGCTCTTCATGGGTAAGGTTCTCGAGGCTGTTGCCAGCCTCGCTTACTACGCGCGTCGCGATATCGACCAGATAGAGCCCGAAGTAGCCGTCCTCCGGGAAGGGATGGTATTTGGCGCAGAGCGCGCACGTTGTTCCGGCGTAGACGGTCTTTCCGTCGCCGTCCTCTTCCGGGAAGTCGATTGCGTGGCCGAGCTGCTCCAGATAGCGCATGGCCAGCGATTCGCCCAGCTTGTCGATCTGGGTGGAGTTCAGCGCGTCGTTGATGTAGAACTCTTTGGACACCTCCGCGCCGGACGCCCGCAAGAGGTTCGCGAGCGAATCGCCGAGGACCGCGGCCCTCCCATTCACCACGCTGATCGGCCCGGTTGGATTGGCGCTGACGAACTCAATCAGCGTACGCTCGCCCTTCCGCGAATCGTTCGAGCCGTAGGCGGCGTCCTGCTCGTCGACCGTAACCAGCGTGTCGTGCAGCCAGTCGGGCTTCAGGAAGAAATTCATAAAACCCGGCCCGGCAACCTCGACGCGGTCGATCAGCCCTTCGCCGACGGGCAGGTGCTTCACGATTCGCGCGGCAACCTCGCGCCCCTGGAGCCCGGACGGCTTCTGGAGCACGAGCGCGACATTGGTCGCGAAGTCCCCGAACTGCTTCTGCTTCGGCGGCTCCAGTGTAACGTCGAACGCATGGCCGTTGATGGAGAGGTCGCCGGCCGACTGGGCGGCGGCAACGGCGTCACGGACAATAGCTGCAAGTTGATCGGTTATCAAGAAACACTCCGGTAAATCAAGCTATCGATTTGTTGTGGCTACTTCAGATAAGGCTCGACCAGGGACCAGAGGACCCCAGCCACAAAGCCGGAGGCGGAGGAGCCGAGCACCATCTGCGGCAGTCCCATGCACCACATGCGACGGAAAATGGACGGGCGGCGCAGCGCTGTCGTCAGATACTTCCGGTCCAGATCTTCGGCGGCCGCGATTCCCGCTTCGATCTGACGACGATTCGGCGGCCGCGTTGTGAAGTGCTGCTGCATCGCCGAGCCGACGCTCCGCCACGTAAAGAGCGCCGTGAGGGCGGCGAGCATGGCGCTGTCGGTCGTTCCGAGCCCCAGCCCCAGCCCCGAGAGGAGCCGGACCACCAGCCCGAAGATGAGCACGCCCGCCATGAGGTTCGTGCCGCACCTCGGGTGGACGCGCGGCATCCGCGCGACCACCTCGGGATAGAGTGGTTCATTCCGCTCCATGGCGTGGACCACCTGGTGCTCCGCCGCATGATACCCCGCAAGCGGCGCGGCGCGCATCAACAGCAGGAAGACTGGCAGTGCCAGACCCTGGAGCAGGAACCATCCGAGATTCGCGGCGGTGATCTGCGCGGGCGCGGGCGCATTCCAGAGATGAAAAACGGGAGCACCCGTCGTCTTCTGGATCGCCCAGCATGCCGTCTCGACCACCGAATACGAGGCGACCATGAGCGCGCCGAGCAACGCGCCGGACCCCAGCAGCGCCCAGTTGCCAACCCCGGCCTGAATCGAGCCGTTGGTCAGATAGACGCCCCACGGCGTCGCCATGCCCCCGATGGAGGGCGGGCGCGGCGGAGTGGGATCCTGTACGAGCAGGTCCGCGAGCGTGATCACGCCGACGAATCGGTCGGATTCGTCCACGACCATTAGCGTCGTCTCGCCGCTCTCGGAAAACGCATCCCGGGCCTCGGCCACCGACATCCCGGAGCTGCCGACCACGCGCGGCTCCCGCATCCGGCCGTATACCGGCGCCAGAAGTGCTTCATCGCCGGGAGCGGATGCGAGCAGCGGCGACAGATCGCGCGTCGAAATCACGCCGATGAGCCCGCCGGTCGCGTCCAGAATCGGCAGTGTGTCGAGCGCCCCATCGCGCAGCATCTCGACCGCCCGAAAGACCGAATCGCCGGGAGCGAGAAAGTTGCTCGAGCGGATCGAGGGATTGAGCGACTCCTCTTCGGCGATGCCCCCGGACTGGTCTGTGCTCGTGACGATTCCTTGCTTCATGAGGGATTGTGTGCTATACTGCTTCGTTCGCCGCACGGGACCGCGGCGCTTCTTTTTCGTTGCCTGCCGCTGCTCTCCATTGGCGGGCAGTCTCATTTTCCGATTTGATTGAAGGAGACGGCATTACCATGAAACAGTGCTCAGTCTGCGGCAAGGGCCCGCAGTTCGGACAGGATATCCGCTATTCGCACGGTGGCAAGTGGGAGCTCCGCGCGCAGAAGACCAAGCGCCGCTGGCTTCCCAACCTTCAGACCGCGCGCATCGCCAATGGAAGTGTCACGAAGAAGGTCCGAGTCTGCGTAAAATGCCTCAAGGCCGGAAAAGTAGCGCGGGCGGCCTAGAGCCCCCGCGCCTGTTCCAGCCCCGTTTCCCCGTCCGTCGCGTTTCATCCGCTCAACACATTCAACACATTCTACACATTCGTGGCCCGAAGGGGTCAACCCGTCTCGACCCACGCCCTCACAACTGAATAACGAGATTATACACAAGTTCACGCTTCATTCGCAAGGACGAAGGGCACGGAGACGACCCCGTCGAACTCCTCGTCCGGGAGGAACTGATATGAGATTCTCGGGATTCACGCGTTTCTCGTTGTTTGGGGCAGTCGGAGCGGCTTCGGCGCTCCTCCTGGGTTGCGGCGGAGGCGGTGGCGGTTCCTCGTCCACCCAGAATGCCCTCGTGCAGGGCCGCGGCGCAATCAACGAGCTCGCATCGGGCCGGAAATCGGCCGATCAGCAGACTCTCCAGCAGGTCCTCGACCTTTTCCTTCAGGCGCTCCAGCAGGACCCGAACAGCTCCGAAGCCCATTTCGGCGCGGCCATCTGCCTCGCTGGCAAGATAGCGGAGGAAGTCGACGGCTCGACCGCGACTTCCTCGGCGCCGCCCGCGCCGCCCAATGCGCCCGGAAAGCCCGGTCAGGGTTCTTCGGGCGGCGGAACCGTCACTCCCCCGTCGCCGCCATCTCCGCCGATCCCGGGCGGGCCGCCGTCACCTCCCGCGCCGCCAGGACGCGCGGCAGCCCAGGCTGCCGTCGCGCAGACCGAATCCGGGGAGATTGTTCCGGTTCCACCCGGCGTTCCGGAACCCGCGCCTCTGCCACGCCATGGCACGCTGGGCCTGTTCTGGAATCTCGACAACAGTCTCGCAAGCCCCTTCATGCTGCTCCACATGCTCGCGCCCATTTCCGACCTGCGTCTCGGCTTCATGCCGTACTACGGCTATCCACGGGACAACGCTCAGCGCCGCCAGCAGATGCTCGATGGGCTGAACACCGTGGTGGACCACCTGGCGAAGGTTGAAGCCGACCCAGGTTTCTCGGTTACTCTGCCGGATGTCGACTCGAACGGCAAGACCGTGACGGTTGGCCTCCCCGAAGTCTATCTCTTCGACGCTTACGTGCAGTCGCTGCGCGCGAAGATCGCATTATCGCTCGCATACATCCGGGACCCGGGCACAAGCTGGACGCCACCCGCGCTGACGCCGACGCAGCTGAAGGTACCGCTCGATTCGGAGACCGGCACATCCGGCGGAAGCTCCGGCGGCGGCACGGCAGGCGGAATTGGAATCTTGCAGCCCGCGCCCGCCGCCCTCGACAAGAACAAGGACGGCAAGCTGACACCCGACGAATACCTGCCGCCGAGCCCCTACCTCACGCTCCGGGATCCGAAGCTCCTCCAGACGGCTCAGCAGGCGATGCTGTCGGTCGTGGACCGGGAGAATAAGGGAATCGACGGGGTGCTTGCGCGTCCAGTGGCGGGAGCCTTCCTGATTCCGGACGTGCCCGCGGTCCAAACAGCTCTCGGCCAGATTCGCGACAAGGTCCTGCCGCTCATCCAGCAGGCGGCGACCGGGCCGTTCACGATCGATGTCCCGCGGTGGGGCGTGATGCTGGCCGGGAGCTCGTCCGACAAGGTTCCGCTGGCATCCGTGCGCGCCGACGAGGTATTCGCCCAGCCTGGGTCTGCCGGAGGCGGCAACAGCGGGTCGTTCCCCATTGCGGTCCAGACCGAGCCGCTAAAGGTCAATCTGGCAGCGTGGTTCACGAACCCGCCGACCGATCTGAAGGCCTTCGCGCCCACTTTCACGCTTACCGACAGCGGATGGCCCGATTCCACAAAGACGAGCTATCCCGATCCTACGTTCGGCGGCCTCTTCCCCGACGGTCTAAAGGACGACCTGCCATTTTAGGCCGCACCCGGTACGTCAAACGTGAACGGGGAGCGCCGGCGAATTCGCCGGCGCTCCCCGTCCTTCGTTCTGCTCGTTCAGCAGTCTACCGGACCCTTTGAACGGCTGGAAGCGACAGAGCTATGCGAACCGATATGATGGCGATCACAACGAGTCCCGCTCCCGCGAAGGCATGCTCGCCGATTCGGATGGCGATTGCGGTCGTTTCTCCGACCGTTTCGGCGCTTATCCGGACCGGCAGGGCCACATCGCTGGCGTCTGTGGGTTCGGTCAACCCCGTCACGACGAATCGGGATTCACCGCCGGGCCATTTCTGCCGCTCAACCGCATCGAGCGCTGCTGATGCCGCCGAATCCGCAACGGTACCCGAAATCGCGGACAATCGCGACCTACCGAATCCTAGTAGACGATCGACCCGTCGAACGTAAAGACAGTGGGGCGCTGGCTGCCGTCGAAGTACCCGTCTTGCTGTGCCATCCACGAAAACGTCCCCGTGGCGCCTTCAAACTTGCCGGTTCCTCCGCGCAGCTCACCCGTGCCGATGTAAAGGAATCCGCTTCCGGTATCGACGACGGACGTTACATCGAGTACAGCGATAAACTCGCTCAGTGCCGTGCCGCCCTCCTTCTCGAAGAGGACATCTCCACTGACCGGCTGACCCGCGGCGCCAAAAAACATCGCAAAGTTCATGGAGCACAAGCCAATGCCGGTGATGCCCGCGCCCCCGCCTTCGCCATAGAAGCTGACCGAGTCCGCCGCCAGGTAGCCGGAGATGCTTCCCTTAAGCTGATGCACTTTACTTGCCTTTTGCGCGCTCGACATCGACACCAGTGATGCCGCGATGCACGCCAGAGCAATCACTCGAATGTTGTGCTTGAACATCGTCTGTCCTCCTGAGTCATGAGCGGCGACGCCAATCGGCCGCCATGGGCACATGGTACGAGGCGCGCGTTACGGGCGCGTATACGAATCGGCAGGATTTGCACGCACTGGCGTGGTATGAGGGGCCACTATGCGCGGAAATCGTGTATTGCGGGATGCCACCTCCGGAAGCGCGACCTCCAGGCCGCCGGCAATCGTCGAGGAGCCCAACCCGGCGCTACATCTGCGCCTGTTTGGGCCAATCGAGGCTCGTTTGGGGGAGGATCCCCTGCCGCCCCTGCGATCGCGGAAGGGGCTGTGGCTGCTTGCTCTCCTGGCGCTGCGTGGCGGCCGGTCCGTGGACCGCGACTGGCTTGCGGGAACGCTCTGGCCTCTGTGTGACGAGCTGCACGCGCGCAGGAGCCTCCGCCAGACGTTGCACGATCTGCGCCTGGCGCTGGGCGCCGAATCGTGGCGGCTGGCGAGCGACGAACCGAGATCAATCCGGCTGGTTGTTGACGCTGCGTCGGTAGACGTGCTGGAGTTCGATCTGGCGGTCGAGCGGGGCGACCCGGTATCGCTGATTGCCGCGGCGCGGCTCTATCGGGGTCCGCTGCTGGAGGACTGCGCGGAGGAGTGGGCGCTTGAGGGCAGGCGGACCCGCGAGGAGACGTGCATTGGTCTCCTGGAACGGCTTGCGGGAGACGAGAAAGAACGGGACGAGCCCGGCCGCACGGCGGGATGGCTCGCCGCGGCACGGGCGTTGGATCCGTATCGCGAGGACCTGCTGCGCGGGTTGATGAAGGCGCTGGCCGCCGACGGAAACGGAGTCGCCGCGCTCATCGCTTACCGCGAATACCGGGCTCTGTTGGGCCGGCAGCTGGCGGGTGATCCCTCCGAGGAGACTGCCGCGCTCTTCCGGCAAATCAGGGAGGAGTGTCGCGCGGGCGCTCCACCGTGGTCAGTCAAACCCCGGGAGGCGCCGGAGACACCGGCGGCCAGTCGGCCGGGAAACACGAGGACGCTCCCCATTGCGCTCACCGAGCTCATCGGCCGCGAGCGCGATGTGCGCGAGATAATTATCCGCTTGTCGCACGCACGAATGGTTACGCTCACTGGCGCCGGCGGAGTGGGAAAGACGCGGCTCGCAATCAAGGTCGCGGAGGAGGTGGCGCACGAGTTCCCGGATGGCGCGGTGTTCGTCGATCTGGCTCCTCTGGAGAATCCGGACCTCGTCGGGGAGGCTGTGAGGTCCGCGTTGGGGGCGCCCGCCGGTGAAGCATCGCAGGATCCCGTGGAGAACCTTTGCGATTACCTCTCGGCGCGCAAGACTCTGCTGATCCTGGACAATTGCGAACACCTTCTTCCGGCGTGTATGTCCCTTGCGGACGCGCTTCTCAGCCGATGCGCGGGATTGAGGATTCTCGCGACGAGCAGACAGGTCCTGAGTGCGCGGGGAGAGTCGGTTTGGCGCGTGCCTTCGCTGGCCGTTCCGAAGAGCCGTGCTGACAAGGTCATTTCACTTGCAGACGTCAGGCATATCTCGAATTACCTGAATTATGCGGCTGTTCGTCTGTTCTCAGAGCGCGCCAGGGCCGCGGAGTCGACCTTTGAAATGTCGCGCAAAAATGCCGTTGCCGTCATTACGATATGCAGCCGGCTGGACGGAATCCCCCTTGCGATAGAGCTCGCGGCCGCACGTGTGAAAGCCATGCCCGTCGAAAAGATAGCCGCCCGCCTGATCGACCGGTTTAGAATCCTCATGGGTGACCGTCGTTCCCTGCCGTTTGGTCCGCTGCCTCGGCACCAGACGCTTCGCGCAAGCATCGATTGGAGCTACGAGCTGCTCTCCGAGCAGGAGCAGATTCTGTCGCAGCGCCTGGCGGTGTTCGCCGGAGGATGGACACTGGAGTCGGCGGAGGAGATATGCTCCGGCAATCCCATCCAGGAGTGGGCGATTCTTGAACTCCTGACGGGCCTGGTGGAGAAGTCCCTGGTTGCGTATGATCCGGAGCAGGACCGATATCGTCTGCTTGAGACGATCCGACAATACCTTGCCGAACGGCTGGAAGAAGAAGGAGCCCGACCTGCTCTCGCCGCAAAGCACCTCGATCACTTTGCAGCAATGGCCGAATCCGGTGAATTTGAGCTCACCGGACCCGGCCAGACCAGGTGGATGGATCGTCTCGAATGCGAGCACGACAATCTGCGCGCCGCGCTGGCCTGGGCCGGCAGGAAGAACGCAGACACCGACGCTGGTCTTCGCTTGTCCGGCGCGCTCTGGCGCTTCTGGAACATGCGGGGCCACGCGCGCGAGGGACGCGGGTGGCTGGCGTTGCTGCTGAACGCGGAGGTCGCCAGGCCTCCCACTCGGTCGCGCGCCAAAGCCCTCTTTGGCGCGGGCGAGCTGGCCTTCCACTATGGCGATATTAACGCGGCTCGCGCTCTACAGGAAGAGTGCCTCGCCAGCCAGACATGTCTCGGCGATCTGCCGGGCATCGCCAGAGCCTTGTATGCGATCGGAAATGCCGCACTGCTGCAAGGTGACACGGCAACTGCCGCGTCGCGGTATGAGAAGGGACTTGCAATCAGTAGAGAGCTGGGCGACCTGCGTCTTATCGCGGCCGGGTTGAACAATCTCGGGCTTCTCGCCACAGACAATGGCGAGATCGCGGCCGCGCGGCGATTTCAGGAAGAGAATCTTGGGATCCGGCGGGAATTGGGCGACCAGCACGGCATCGCCATCGCCCTGAACAACCTGGCGACCGTAGCACAGAATGAAGGCGACTACGTGGGCGCAAAGCGGCTCCACACGGAGTGTCTTGCGCACCGCCAACGATTGAGCAATGTGCATGGTATCGCCGTGACGCGCAGCAACCTGGGCAATGTCGCGCTTCTCCTGGGGGACTTTCATGAATCGCGTGCCCTGCTTGCCGAGAGCGTCGAAACTCTATGGGAGCTCGGCGACAAGACCAGCGTGGCCTCCACTATCGAGCCATTGGCGTCTGCAAGGAGCGCGATGGGCGAGCTCCTCGTCGCCGCGGTGCTTTGGGGGGCGGCGCAAAGGCTGCGCGAGGAGATCGGCGTCCCGATTGCGCCCGACGAGATCAAGATGTACGAGGAACGCGTCGCCGCCGCCAGATTTGCAGCGGGAGGCATCCCGTTTGACGCCGCCTGGAGAGAGGGTCGTGCTATGGATACAAGGGATGCCGTGGCGATTGCGATGAACCGGGACCAGTTACCCGCGCGGTGACCGGCAATGGCTCGCCAGGCAAACAAAAACGGAGCGCCGATTGACGCTCCGTTTTTGTATGCTTGGATTGATCTCTCAAAGCCGGGCAGGGCTTATCGGCTGCGAACAGCCGACACTGACGTGTATTGCTACTTCTCCACTTCACCACGCACGTTCCAAGTGACTTCCGGTCCTCAACTGAATGAGTGTCAGGCATCGACCTGGGAGTGTCCATTGCGGATTTCGGATTTCGGATTTCGGATTGAACGGCCCGAAGGCTTACAATCCGCAATCCGCATTCCGCTATCCGAAACAGGTCCATTCCTTAGAAAGGAGGTGATCCAGCCGCACCTTCCGATACGGCTACCTTGTTACGACTTCGTCCCCCTCGCTCCCCACACCTTCGACCCGCTCTCTCCCTTGCGGGTTGAGCCACGGGCTTCGGGTGCAGACAACTCAGGTGACGTGACGGGCGGTGTGTACAAGGCCCGGGAACGTATTCACTGCCGCTTATCTGATCGGCAATTACTAGCGATTCCGACTTCACGCAGGCGAGTTGCAGCCTGCGATCTGAACTGGGAACGGATTTTTGAGATTGCCTCCACCTCGCGGCTTCGGATCCCTTTGTCTGCCGTCCATTGTAGCATGTTTGTAGCCCAGGGCGTAAGGGCCATGCTGACTTGACGTCATCCCCACCTTCCTCCCGGTTACCCAGGCAGTTCCCCAAGAGTTCCCGACATGACTCGCTGGCAACATGGGGTGAGGGTTGCGCTCGTTGCGGGACTTAACCCAACATCTCACGACACGAGCTGACGACAGCCATGCAACACCTGTCTTGCTGTCCCCTTGCGGGGAAAACCGGCTTTCACCGGCGGTCAGCAGATGTCAAGCCCTGGTAAGGTTCTACGGTTAGTGACGTATTAAACAACATGCTCCACCGCTTGTGCGGGCCCCCGTCAATTCCTTTGAGTTTCAACCTTGCGGCCGTACTCCCCAGGCGGGATACTTAGTGCGTTAGCTGCGGCACCGGAGGGGTCGATACCCCCGACACCTGGTATCCATCGTTTACGGCCAGGACTACCGGGGTATCTAATCCCGTTCGCTCCCCTGGCTTTCGCGCCTCAGCGTCAGAAACGGCCCAAGAAGCCGCCTTCGCCACCGGTGTTCCGACTGATATCTACGCATTTCACCGCTACACCAGCCATTCCACTTCTCTCTACCGCCCTCAAGAGGACCAGTATGAGAAGCACTGCATGGGGTTGAGCCCCAGCCTTTCACTTCTCACTTAATCCCCCGCCTACGCGCGCTTTACGCCCAGTAACTTCGGACAACGCTCGCTCCCTCCGTATTACCGCGGCTGCTGGCACGGAGTTAGCCGGAGCTTATTCGTCGGGTACCGTCATTTGTTTCTTCCCCGACAAAAGGAGTTTACAACCCGAAGGCCTTCCTCCTCCACGCGGCGTCGCTGCGTCAGGCTTTCGCCCATTGCGCAAGATTCCTAATTGCTGCCCCCCGTAGGAGTCTGGGCCGTATCTCAGTCCCAGTCCGGCTGGCCGTCCTCTCAGACCAGCTACCCGTCGTCGCCTTGGTAGGCCGTTACCCCACCAACTAGCTGATAGGCCGCAAGCCCCTCGAAAAGCCGATTTCTCGGTTTAATCACAATCCCATGCGGGAAAGTGGCCACATCCGGTATTAGCACCCCTTTCGAGATGTTGTCCCGGTCTTTTCGGCAGGTTGCTTACGTGTTACGCGACCGTTCGCCGCTAGGTGTATTGCTACACCCCGCTCGACTTGCATTTCTTAGGCACGCCGCAAGCGTTCGTCCTGAGCCAGGATCAAACTCTCCATACATTAACAGATGGGGGTAAACCCCCGTTTGTTCGCTGAAGGGTTGTTTGGTGATTGCGGATTTGAGATTGCGGATTGTGGATTGAACGGCCCGAAGGCGAACAATCCGTAATCCGAAATCGGCAATCCGAAATCGATTTGGACCTGACCCGTAAGTTACTTGATTGTACGTGGTATCCGCAGAGACCGTGAGCACTCGATGATTTCTCAAAGAGCTCTCACAGCGTCAGATAAACCCAAAGTACCTTACACTGCTGTACGATACTTCTGTGTTCATGCTCTGCCCGGTTTTCAAAGATCAGGACAGGCGGGCTAAAGGCGAATTGCTCGCCGCTTCACCGGCCTGCGTCAGGGCGTATTCCCCAGACGCAAGGGATATAATACGATATCGCACTACCCCTTGTCAACCCCTCGGCGATCTTTCTTTCGAGATTGCTCGCTTTTTCGAATCGCTGCCGGGGTTTTGCCATTTTACTCGACAAGCGTCTGCTTCTCGGTTCGTGGCAAGGTCTAGGATACTCTACCCAGACGATGCGTGTCAATAGCAGCCCGGAATTCGTCCCAGGGGGGCCGCTTCGCGGGGAGGCTGGCCAGGGGAAAGGAAGGATTCCTCAGCGGGCGGGACCAACGTAACGCCGGAACAATCGTGAAATGAGAATGCCACACCGCCTGCTTCGCCCCCTGTTCACCGGACTGCTGGTTATATCCGTCGCCCAGACTGGTTCCGCCGCGCCCGTAATGCCGAATGTGGT
>Ga0207667_10007453_pt1 | contig 13148 bp, 11 predicted proteins | sample KBSCornC52_FD_184301 | JGI IMG/M metagenome (GOLD analysis project Ga0207667, IMG submission 184301) | Corn rhizosphere microbial communities from Kellogg Biological Station, Michigan, USA - KBS Corn C5-2 (SPAdes) (version 2) | ecosystem: Host-associated > Plants > Roots > Rhizosphere > Soil ...
CCCGCGGAGCGTATTGATCTCTCCGTTGTGCGCGATGAAGCGGAACGGGTGCGCGAGGTCCCACGACGGGAACGTGTTGGTGGAGAAGCGCTGGTGCGCGAGGCACACGGCGGAGGCGAAGCGCTTGTCGTTGAGATCCTTGTAGAAGGGGCCGATCTGCTCGGCGAGGAGCATCCCCTTGTAGACGATCGTCCGGTGCGAGAACGACGGCACGTAGAACTCCGTCGCGTTCGCAAGCCCCAGCGCGCGGATCGCGTGGCCGGAGGCCTTGCGCACGATGTAGAGCTTCCGCTCGAAGGCGTCGCGGTCGAGGCTTCCGCGCCCCGCGCCCACGAACACCTGGCGGATGACCGGCATCGTCCGCCGCGCGGTCTCGCCCAGCGAGCTGTCGTCCACCGGCACGTCGCGCCAGCCCAGCACCGTCTGGCCCTCGTTCACCGTGGCGCGCTCGATCTCGCGCGCGCAAGCGGCGCGGGCCGCGGGGTTGCGCGGCAGGAACACCATCCCCACGCCGTAGGCGCCCGCCTTCGGGAGCTTCACGCCCTGCTTCGCCATCTCCTCGCGGAAGAAGGCGTCCGGGATCTGGACCAAGAGCCCCGCCCCGTCGCCGTGGAGCGGATCCGCCCCCGTGGCGCCCCGGTGGCGCAGGTTGTTCAAGATCTGGAGGCCCTTCTCGACGATGTCGTGGGACTTCCGGCCCTTGATGTGGGCGACGAAGCCCACGCCGCAAGCGTCGTGCTCGTGGGCGGGGTCGTAGAGCCCCTGTCGCGGCGGGCGGCCGTGTGAGTCCATGCGCGGCACCTTCTCGAAGCGCGCCCCCTTCCAGGCCGGGGGCCTCGGCACAATGGTAGACGCGTTTCGCCCCGGGTCGGGCGAACGGATCTGGGCGTTTTTCGGGCTCATGGCGCCGGCCGCGGATTCCCGTCGTGGCTCGTGGCCACCGCGGCCTTTTCGGGCGGGCGCCGGGAAATCGGGCGAAACCGGATCATGGTAGCGCAGGCCTCGCTGCACTGCAATATAAATGCCGCCAAAAAACGCTTGCGGCCCATGGGTGTTGCGTCGATCCGTTTGAGTAGAATCGCTGCATCAAGCCCCCGCCATGACGCGGGGCAAGAACAGCCCAGGGAGCCCACGTTGAACCGCTCATTTTCCGGCGCCTCGCGCCTCGCGCGAGGCGCGCTCGCCGCCCTCGCGTCGCTCGTCCTCGGCTCGTGCGGAAGCGGGGCGGTTTCCTCGACGTCCGCCACGGCGACCTCGGGGCCCATCACGATCAGCCCGGCCACCGCGACGCTCTTCTCGGACCTTCCGACCGTCTTCGTGGTGAGCGGCGGGAACGGCTCGTACATCGTGACCTCGAGCGACCAGCAGGCGGTGCCGGCCGCCGGGGCGCTGAAGGGGCCCGGCTCCTTCACCGTGGTGCCGAACCCGGTGGCGGCGGATACGGCCGTGACGCTCACGGTGAGCGACACCGCAGGCTCCCCGCCCGCGAGCGCCGCGCTCACCGTGAAGCCGCGCACCGTGAGCAACGTCGTGACGGTCACGCCGAGCGCCAGCCAGTCGGCGGCGTGCGGCACGGCCATCTGCTCCGGCGGCGACGCCGAGGTGAAGGCCACGCTCTCGCAGGCCGGCGTGCCCCTGGTCGGGCGCACGGTGCAGTTCGACGTCGTGTCCGGCGACGTGCGGATCATCACCTCGGCCCCCGGGGCTCCGGAGATCGATTCGCTCTCGGGCACCACGACCACGGACGGCACCGGCACCGCGCGGATCCGGGTGCGCGTGCTGGCGGACGCGGCGTCCCAGACGGCGCTCCTGCAGATCACGGACCTTTCCTCGGGCTCCACGCAGCGCACGAGCATCGCGATCGCCCCGGCGAGCAACGCGCCGCTGAACGCCCAGCCCAGCACGATCGTCTTCCAGGGCGTCGACGCGGGCACGTGCGCCACCGGCATCCAGGCGGACGTGATCGTCTTTGGCGGCCGGCCGCCCTACCTGATTTCCCAGCCGGGATCCTTTTCCGTGTCGCCCACCGTCGTCACGAGCAACGGCGGGCGCTTCACCGTGACCGCGACCGGGCAATGCACGAGCGGCTCGCAGATCGCCGTGGTGGACTCCAACGGCGCCACCGTTTCGGTGACGGCATCCAACAAGCTGTCCGACCTGCCCGCGCCGGTCACGACGACGCCGTTTACTGTTTCGCCTTCGAGCGGCACGTTGGCTACGTGCAATTCGGTGGCCAATTTCACCTTGAGCGGCGGGAGCGGAACGTATTTCGGAACGTCCCAGGACAGCCGGCTGGACGTGCGGATCAATGGGAACGTGGGATCGGTGCAGGCCAAGTCGCCATCGATTTGGTCGGGAAGTCCCGGCTCCGCGACGACGGCAATCACGTTCTCGGACGGCAAAACCTCCGCCGCCGTAGCCGTGGACGCGCACGCGCTCACGACGAATTGCCCATAAATGCTGCAAAGCAACATAAAAGCCGCCGCCTGGAACCAAAACTTCCCGCTTGCGCAGGACTGAAAGTTGCGCTTTAATAACCCGCCGTAACCCGCTAATTTTGAAGAAATTGCGAATGCGGGCCCAAAACAAAGGGGATTCGATCGTGAAAACTCGCTCGCTGAGCTCCCTCGCAGGTGCCCTTTTCGCCCTCGTATTGGCCGCGGCGCTGACCTCCTGCGGCGGCGGTGGGGCCTCCGGTAGCGCCTCCAATCTCGGGGGGACCCTCGGGATCAGCCCGAACACCGGCACCATCTTCGCCGGCGTGCCCTTCACCTTCCAGATCTCCGGCGGCCGCAAGCCGTATTCGCTCGCTTCCGACCAGCCCGGCGTGCTTCCCCTGCCTTCCCAGATCGACTCGAACAGCTTCGACGTCGTCGCGGCCAACCCGGGCGTGATCGACGCGGGCCTGCAACCTACCGACCTCCCGGTCCGGACCGTCAACATCACGGTACGCTCCGGCGACGGCCAGGTGACGACGGCGGCGATGAAAGTCGCCCAGAACTTCCTCACGGGCTACGGCGTCGTCTTCTCGCCCATCACCTGCCCGATCGCGACCACCCAGACCTCCGTGCAGGCGTGTGCGGGAGGCCAGTCCGCGATCGATTTCTCCGCGGTGTTCAACGGCAACCTCTTCGGCAACCGGACGTTCCAGCTCGACGTGGTCAAGGGCCCGTTCCAGTTCATCTTCCCGCCGGGCGGCAACGGGGGGTCGGTGAACGTGACGAGCGACCACACCGGTCGCGTGCACGCCATCATCCAGGCGACGGCGGGCGTGGCGACGCAGCTCGCGGTGCTGCGCGTGACAGACGTCGCGAGCCACGTGAACACCGACTTCGTGTTCACGATCACGGGAACGTCGAACGGCGGCGCGCTCACCGTCATCCCGTCGACGATCACGTTCACCGGGAACCTCACGACCGATTGCGGCACGGGCCAGTCCAGCTTCTTCGTCTTCGACGGATCGCCGCCCTTTACCGCCTTGAGCTCCAGCCCGGCGATCAGCGTGAACAGCACGTCGTCCACCAATCCGGGCGTCTTCACGGTGAGCGTCGGCCTCACGGCGCCCCCCTGCCCCACCGGCACGATCGTCGTGACGGACTCCGGCGGCGCGCGCGCGACGGTGGACGTGAAGTCGGTCGCGGGCTCCGGCACCCCGCCCAAGCCTGCGACGTTCGCGGTCGCACCGACGGCCGTCACGCTGGGCTGCAACGCCTCGGGCTCGGTGACCGCGGTGGGCGGCTCCGGGTCCTACTCCACGACGTCGTCCAGCACCCTGGTGACGGCGGTCGTGAGCGGCAACACGGTGACGATCACGCGTACCGGACCTGCGGGCCCGGGCGCGGGAACGATGACCAGCACGGTCGCGGTCACGGATGGGTCGACGATCCAGACGGTGACCGTGACGTCGCCGGCGACCTGCCCGTAAGCGTCCCTCGCGCTCCGGCGAACGGGCATCTCTCGCAGATGCCCGTTTGCTTTTGAGGCCATGGAAATCGCGGATCGGGTGATCGTCACGGGCGCCGCCGGCTTCGTGGGGCGCGCGCTCGCCGCGCGCCTCGGGCGGCCCTTCGAGCGGCTCGCCTTCGGCCCGGAGGACTGGCGCGCGCGGCTCGCCGCCCAGGACTTCCGGTCGGCGATCGTCTTCCATCTCGCCGCCCGCGTGCACCGGCCGGGCGAGGAGGGCGAGGCCGCGTACGCGCGGGACAACGTCGAGAAGACGCGGGAGCTGGCGCTGCGCGCAGGCGCTTCCGGCGCCCGCCGCCTGGTCTTCCTCAGCACGGTGAAGGTCCACGGCGAGGAGACGCGGGGAAGGCCTTTCCGCCGCGACGATGCGCCCGACCCGCAGGACGCCTACGCCCGCTCGAAGTGGGCGGCGGAGCAGGCGCTCGCCGCGATCGGCGCGCAGGGCGCGCTCGAGGTGGTCGTCGTCCGCTCGCCGCTCGTCTACGGCGCGGGCGCCGGCGGAAACCTGCGGGCGCTGTTGCGCGCGGCCGATTCGCCCTGGCCCCTTCCCTTCGCCTCGATCGCCAATCGCCGGAGCTTCGTGCACGTGGACGACCTCGCGCGCCTGCTCGTGGCCTGCGCCGCCATCCCCGCCGCCCGGGGGCGCACGTATCTCGCGGCCAACCCGCGCAGCACGCCTTCCACGCCCGGGGTCGTCGCGTCGATGCGCGCCGCGCTCGGGCGCCCGGCACGCCTCGTCTCGTTTCCGCCCGCGCTCCTCGAGGCCGCGGCCGGGATCGCGGGCCAGGCCGAGCGCGTCCGCCGGCTCACGCGCTCGCTGGAGATCGACGCCACGCCCACCGAGGCGGAACTCGGCTGGAGGGCGGAGGTCTCCTTCGAGCCCGCGGTCCGGGAAATGGTCTCGGCGTACCGGGCGGAGGCGGGGGCATGAAAGCGGGCGCAATCGCGATCCTCGTCGTGCCGGCGATCGTCGCGTGGGCGTTCATCGCCTGGGCACGGCGCAGGGCGTTCGCGGCACGCCTCGCGGATCGGCCCAACGAGCGCTCGTTGCACGAGGTGCCGCGGCCGCGCGTGGGCGGCCTGGGGGCGATGCTCGCGGCGCTTCCGTTCGTCGCGGCGTTCGGCGACGAGCCGTTGCGCATCGCGGCGGGGTGCGCGGCCCTGCTCTGCGCCGTGTCCCTGGCGGACGACGTGCGCAGCCTGCCCGCGCTTCCGCGGCTCGGCGCGCATTTCGCGGCGGCCGGCGTCGCGGTCGTCGCGAGCGTGGGCGGCGCCGGCTGGCCGCTCGCGGCCCTGGCGGCATCGGTGCTGGCGATCGCGTGGATGACGGACCTCTTCAACTTCATGGATGGCTCGGATGGACTGGCGGGCGGCATGGCGGTGATCGGATTCGGCGCCTATGCGCTGGCGGCCCAGGGCACGGCCTCGCCGCTCGGCGCCTGTGCGCTCGCGATCGCGTCCGCGAGCACGGGGTTCCTCGCATGGAATTTCCCGCCCGCCCGGGTGTTTCTCGGCGATGCGGGCTCCATTCCGCTGGGGTTCCTCGCCGGCGCGCTGGGCCTGCACGGCGTGGCGGCGGGTGCGTGGCCCCCGTGGTTCCCGGTGGTGGTATTCGCGCCGTTCGTGATCGACGCGAGCGTGACCGTGGTGCGGCGCCTCCTGCACGGCGAGCGGATCTGGCGGGCGCACCGCAGCCACTACTACCAGCGGCTGGTGCTCTCGGGCTGGTCCCATCGGCGGCTTGCGGCGCATGCGTACGGGGTGATGGCGGCAGGCGTCGCCGTCGCGTTCGCCGCGGCCAGGGCGAGTCCGATGCTGCAATGCGCTATCATCGCGGTCTGGGCGGCGGCTTGGCTGTTGCTGCTCGGAACGATCGAGCGCCACCTGCGGCGCGTGGGCGTCCGGCTTTCGGAAGCTCCCGGGCGCTCGAACGGATAAAGAACAAAAAGGGCGGAAACGGCGCGAACGACGTTTCAGGACCACTCTCCGGAGCCGCGATGCAATCCATTCAATTCGATGCGCGAGCCCTCGGCGCCGCGCTCCACGACGCGGCGGCCCTGGTGGCCGCGTGCCTCGGCGCGACTTTCCTCCTCGACCAGATCGGCGCGGACGGCTCGCGCGACCTGGCCGTCGTCTTCTTCGCCGCGGTCCCGATCCAGATCGCGATCAACTTCCTCTTCGGCATCTACCAGGGCATCTGGCGCTACACGAGCCTGCCGGACATCCAGCGCATCGTCTTCGCCGTCTTCACCGGCACCGTGGTCACGTCGATCGCGCTCCGCGCGATGGGGCTCGACACCGCCTTCAGCTATCGCGAGTACGTCCTCTATCCGATCTTCCTCGTGGCGCTCATGTCGTTGAGCCGAATGGCGTACCGCTCGTTCAAGGAATGGGCGCTCTACGGGCGCGGCGAGCAGGGCGCGCCGGTGATCGTGATGGGCGCGGGCGACGCGGCCGTGGGCCTCGTGAAGGAGCTCTCGCGCAGCCACGAATGGCGCGTCGTGGGCTTCTTGGACGACGACGAGAAGAAGGCGGGCCGGCTGCTGCATGGCGTGCGCGTGCTGGGGCCGCTCGAGGATCTCCCGCGCTTCGCGCAGCGCCTGAAGCTTCGCCACGCGATCATCGCCATGCCCTCGGTGCCGTACAAGGTGCGCCGGCGGGTGGTCGAGATCTGCAAGCGCGCGAAGGTCGCGGTGATGACCGTGCCCACGCTGAACGACGTGCCCGGCGGCGGCAAGGTCTCGCCCCCGCGCATCCGCAAGGTCGCGGTGGAGGACCTCATGAAGCGCGAGGCCGTGACGCTCGACGAGTCGGGCCTGCACGACCTCCTCACCGGGCAGGTGGTGATGGTGACGGGCGCGGGCGGCTCGATCGGCTCCGAGCTCTGCCGCCAGATCGCGGCCTACCAGCCCGCGCTCCTCGTGCTCTACGAGGTGAGCGAATACGCGATGTACAAGGTGGACGAGCAGCTGCGCGAGGCCTTCCCGGAGATGCCGGTGCAAAGCGTCGTGGGCGACATCAAGAACGTGCGGCGCGTGAACCAGGCGATGCACCAGTTCTCGCCCTCGCTCGTCTTCCACGCCGCGGCGTACAAGCACGTGCCGCTCATGGAGGAGGACAACGCGTGGGAAGCGGTGCAGAACAACGTGTGGGGGACGTACGTCGTCGCCCGCGCCGCGATCGACCATGGCGTGAAGAAGTTCGTCTTCATCTCCACCGACAAGGCCGTGAATCCCACCAACGTGATGGGCGCGACCAAGCGCCTGGCGGAGATGGTCTGCCAGGCGCTGCAGGCGACGAGCGCCACGCGCTTCGAGATGGTCCGCTTCGGGAACGTCCTCGGGAGCGCGGGAAGCGTGATCCCCAAGTTCCAGGAGCAGATCGACCGCGGCGGCCCCGTGACGGTGACCCACCCCGAGATGGTCCGCTACTTCATGTCGATCCCGGAGGCGGCGCAGCTCGTGTTGCAGGCGGGTTGCATGGGCCTCGGGGGCGAGGTGTTCGTGATGGACATGGGCGAGCCCGTGAAGATCGTGGACCTCGCGCGCGACATGATCCGCCTCTCCGAGCTCTCGGAGAGCGACATCCGCATCGTCTACACGGGCCTGCGTCCCGGCGAGAAGCTCTTCGAGGAGCTCCTCGCGGACGACGAGCACACCCGGCCCACGCCGCACCCGAAGCTGCGGATCGCGAAGGCGCGCGAGGTCGATCCCGGCTGGATCCAAGGACTCCTCTCGTGGCTCGATCAAGACCGGATCCCGACGGAATCCGAGGTGCGCCGGGACCTCAAGCGCTGGGTGCCGGAATACCAGTCGCAGGTGCGCCCGCGCCTCGCCGCCGTCCCCAGCCCGCGCTCCGCGAGCGCCGCGGACTAGCTTCCCGCCGCCGTTTCGGGGCTGGCGGGCCGCGCGCACGCGAAGCCCAGCAGCATCGCGTTGAGCGACCAGAAGACGAGCGCGTTGTGCCGGTGGAGGAAATCGTCCGTGAGGTTCTTCACGAGGAATCCCGCGAGGAGTGCCAGGCCCAGGATGCCCAGCGGCGCCAGCGCCGGGTCGCGCAGCATCCGGTAGTAGCGCCGGCCGAGCGCCGCGAGGAGCGCCGCGAACGCCGCGAGGCCCACCACGCCGGTCTCGAGCGCCACGTCGATGAACGTGTTGTGGCCATGGCGGAGCATCGGATGGCCTACCGCCTGCGGCGTGAGCGGCTCGAAGGACGAGGCGAGCACCTCGCGTCCGAAGCCGTGGCCCACCCACGGCGCTTCCAGGAAACGCGCTCCCGCGACGGCCCAGATCTTCAACCGCAGGTCGTGGTCCAGCCCGGGCGGGACGCCGGTGTCGTGCAGGAGGTTCCGCTCGAAGCGCTCCGCGACGGAAGCGGCGAATGCGACGGCGAAGGCGATGCCCACGACGATGACGAGTCCCCGCAGCGCCGCGGCGTGCCGGCGCGAAGCGGCCGGAAGTCGTTTCCACGTGAGGATGCCCACCGAAAGCTGCGCGGCGAACGCGAGCCAGACGATGCGGTTGCCGGTGTACCACGCGGCCACGAGCAGCACGAAGAGCGCCGCGAGGAGCGCGCGCGGCCGGTGGTCGCGCCCCCACGGCGGCGGCCACTCGAGCGCGAAGAGGAGCGGCAGCAGGAGGACCAGGTGCGTGGAGAACGGGCCGTCGCCGCCATCCACGTCGTGGCGCATGAGCGGAACCGGCAGCCAGCCCTGGAGCACCTGTCCCGCGAACGCGGTGGCACCCCCCGCCATGGCGGCGATCCACCACTTGGGCCAGAGCGAGGGATCGCGCGCCGCGGAAACGAAGAACACGACGAAGGCGAGGAGCGGATAGACGATCTCCGGCTTCACCTCGCCCGTCGAGAACTTCGGATCGACGCTCCACGCGACCGACGCGAGGCAGATGGCGAGCCACGCCGCGCCCGCGATCGCCACGTCGCGCGGCACCTGCGCGAGGAGCGCCAGCGATTCGCGCAGGCGCACGCAAAGCACGAGGCCGCAGATGGTGAGCATCGCGGCCCGCAGGCCCGCGCTCGCCGCGAAGGCCGCGAGGAACAGGAACGCCATGGAGGCGGCGGCGAGGATGCGCTCGCCGGCGAGGCCCTGCGTGGGATGGAGGCTCAGGGCTCGCGAGATGGCCGCGCTCCGGCGACGGAGGAAAGACTTGGCGCGCCCGACACGATTCGAACGTGCGACCCCTGCCTTCGGAGGGCAGTACTCTAATCCAGCTGAGCTACGGGCGCGTATCTCGCTAATTCTAAATGGGCGGGAGGGTTCCGTCCATGGGCGGCGGCCGGGCCGCCGGACGATACCCGCTATAATTCCGCTTCTCCGCAGCCCACATCGCGCCGATTTTCGAGGAAGAAAATGTCCCAGGAACACCATCCCGACGCCATCGAGCAGAACATCGATTCCCATCCCCTGCAGATCGCGATCGGGATCGTGATCGTCGCCGCGGCCACGATCGTCGGGATCATCCTCCTCGTGCAGTTCGCGATCGGGAGCTACGGTGCGCGCTCGCTCAAGAACGATCCGGCGATGCGGCCGGAACGCGTGGAAGAGCGGATCGCGCCGGTGGCCCAGGTGGCGATCGACCCCAACGCGCCGGCCGTGCCCCCCGCCCCCGAAGCGCCCGCCGCCGCGCCGGCTCCCGCCGCCGCCGTTCCCCCGCCCGCGGCTCCGGCCGCCGGAGCCAAGAGCGCGGACGCCGGCAAGAAGACGTTCGAGACGGTCTGCACGGCGTGTCATGGCACGGGCGTCCTCGGAGCGCCCAAGTTCGGCGACAAGGCCGCGTGGGCGCCGCGCATCGCGCAGGGCAAGGACAAGCTCTACCAGAGCGCGCTCCACGGCAAGAACGCGATGCCCGCCAAGGGCGGCAACGCCGCCCTTCCGGACGCGGACGTGAAGGCCGCGGTCGACTACATGGTGTCCGCCGCGAAGTAGCCAAAACCCCAAAAAGGGGTCAGATACCTTTTTCGAACCCGCAGAAAAGGTATCTGACCCCTTTTTCGATATGGCCACCTATGCGATCGGGGACCTCCAGGGCTGCTACGAGCCGCTCGAGCGGTTGCTGAAGTCCCTCGCGTTCGACCCGTCGCGCGATCGCCTGTGGTTCGTGGGCGACCTGGTGAACCGCGGACCGGACTCGCTCGCGTGCCTGCGGTTCGTGCGCGGGCTGGGCGATGGCGCGGTCGCCGTCCTCGGCAACCACGACCTGCACCTCCTCTGCATAGGCGAGGGCGTGGAGAAGCCGCGCCGTCGCGATACGCTGGACGAGGTCCTCGCCGCGCCGGACCGCATGGAGCTCCTCGCGTGGATCCGCCACCGGCCGCTCTTCCACTTCGCCGACGGCTTCGCGCTCGTGCACGCGGGCCTGCTCCCCGAGTGGAGCGTCGAGCGCGCGGCCGAGCTCGCCACGGAGGTCGAGGCGGCCCTGCGCGGGCCGGGGTACCGCGATTTCCTCGAACGGCTCTACGGCGATGAGCCGGAGCGCTGGAGCGAAGGGCTCGCGGGGATCGACCGCCTGCGCGTGATCGTGAACGCGATGACGCGGCTGCGCGTTTGCGACGCGAGCGGCGCGATGAAGCTCGCCTTCAAGGGCGAGCCGGGCGAGTCGAGCGAGGGCTGGACGCCATGGTTCGACATGCCTTCGCGCGGGAGCCGCGGGACGCCGATCGTCTTCGGCCACTGGTCGGCGCTGGGGCTTTGCCTGCGCGAGGACGCGCTCGGATTGGACAGCGGCTGCGTGTGGGGGCGCGCGCTCACGGCGATACGGCTGCACGATCGGGCGCTCTTCCAGGTCGAGTGCCCGCCGTCGAAAGGCCGAGAAGAGTAGCGATCCGCTCGTGCGCGATGCGCGCGGCCCCTCGCCGGTCCATGCCCGCGGCGGGCGCGATCGCCGCCGCGAACGAAAGCCGCGCCGTGACGCTGCGCGCCCCGAGCACCCCGCCCATCGATTCCATGAACGACATCTCGCCCACGTAGGCGACCGACGTGCACCGCGATCCGTCCGCGTGCTCGTAGCGGATCGCCGCCGGATGGATGGTGGCCGCGTTCGCGACCGCCGGCTCGAAGAGCGACGTGTGGAAATGCAGGAGCGAGTCGCCCTCCGTGGTCGTGCCTTCCGGGAAGAGGCCCACGCAATCGCCCTGCGCGAGCGCACCGTGCACGCGGTCGTTGATGCGCGCGGTGTCGTGGCGGCGCGCGCGGCGGATGAAGAGCGTGCCCGCGCGCTCCGCGATCCAGCCCGCCACCGGCCAGTCGCGGATCTCGCTCTTCGCGATGAAGCGCGCCGGGCGCACGCTCATCACCACGAAGATGTCGATCCAGGAGATGTGGTTCGCGGCGATCATCGCCGCCTCGCCGTGCGCGGGCGGCGGCGGGCCGGCCACCTCGACGCGAAGGCCGGCGATCCTCACGAGCTTCGCGGACCACCAGCGCACGAGGCGCCGGCGGGCCGCGGGAGACACGCGCGGGAAGACGAGCGCGAGGATCAGCGCGGCCGCCGCGGCGTGCGCGCCCATGCGCAGCCACCGGACGAGCCGCAGGGCGCGGCTGGCCCGCCGCGCGGCCAGCTTAGTGCGTGACGCGCGTGTTGCCGCGTCCCGAGAGAACGCGCACGCGATCGCCCGGGCGGAACGACTCGTCCGCCTCCTGCACGACGGCGAGGTACTTGCCGGAGTCGAGCAGCACGGTGATCTCCTCGCCCCGGCGCTCGTTCGCCGACTGCTCGACGTTCTGGCCGATCACGCCGCCCAGGATCGCCCCGCCCAGGGCGCCCACGATCTGCCCGCTGCCGCCGCCCACGTTGCTCCCGGCGATGCCGCCCGCGATGGCTCCCGTTGCGGCGCCCAGGCCCGTGTCGCGCGGGTTGATCCGCACCGGCCGCACGGAATCCACGACGCCGAAGCGCACCGACTGCTCGCCGCGCACCTGGTAGCCGCGGTAGTCGCCGCTGCCGTAGTGGTACGCGCAGCCTCCCAGGGCGAGCCCCAGCACGGCCGCCGCCAACAAACCCTTCGATCCGGTCATCTCTTCCTCCTTCAAAGTTTGCCGCCGAACGCTTCGTGGAAGCGGCGTTCGATGCTCTCCCGCGACGGGCGGTGGTTCTGGCCCCCGCGATGCGCGATCTTGATCGACCCCATCACCGACGCGAGCTGGGCGGACCGCTTCCATCCCCAGTCGCGCGCGAGGCCGTAGAGCAGGCCCGCGCGATACGCGTCACCGCAGCCGGTCGGATCCACCAGGCCTTCCGCCGGCACCGCCGGCACGTGCATCTCCTCGCCGGCCGTGACGACGGTGCTGCCTTCCGCGCCGCGCGTGACGACCACCGCGCCGGTCATGCGCGCGATCTTCGCGATCGGCTTGCCGGTCTTCTGCTCGACAACGCGCGCCTCGTAATCGTTCACGGCGAGCGCCGTGGCCCGCGCGACCATCTCCAGCAGCTCCGGGCCCGAGAACATCGGCAGCCCCTGCCCGGGATCGAACACGTGCGGGATGGACCGGGCGGCGAGGCCGCGCGAATGCTCGACCATTCCCTGCCGGCCGTCCGGCGAGACGATGCCCAGCCGGACGCCCGCCGCATCCTCGACCCGGTTCAGGTGGGCGAACGACATGGCTCCCGGATGAAACGCGGTGATCTGGTTATCGTTGACGTCGGTGGTGATGAACGCCTGGGCGGTGAACTGCTCGGGCAGGCGCCGCACGTGGCGGGTGGAAAGGCCCAGGTCCGCGAGGCGCCGCTCGTAGGGGTCGAAATCGTGGCCGACGGTCGCCATGATCGCGGGCTCCTCCCCCAGGAGCTTCAGGTTGTAGCCGATGTTCCCGGCCGTCCCGCCGAATTCCCGCCGCATGTCCGGCACGAGGAAGGACAGGTTCAGGATGTGGATCTGGTCGGGAAGGATGTGGTTCTTGAACTGGCCGGGGAACACCATGATGGTGTCGTACGCCAGGGAGCCGCAGACCAGGATCGTCATGGTCGGCGAGTATAAACGGGAGCGAGCGCTCACCCGAGGCGGACGCGCGGGCGAATCGGGCCGACGAGCGGCCTTGACGGGTGGGGGCCCGGGATCCAAGCTCGCCCGCGTTACATCGGTAATCCGGCCGGATCGGTGGCCGGAACGTCGCGCACGATTTCTGTATCAGGGCAAACCCATCGAAAGGTGGGGACGCAAAATCTCCGGTC
>Ga0207667_10007454_pt1 | contig 13148 bp, 8 predicted proteins | sample KBSCornC52_FD_184301 | JGI IMG/M metagenome (GOLD analysis project Ga0207667, IMG submission 184301) | Corn rhizosphere microbial communities from Kellogg Biological Station, Michigan, USA - KBS Corn C5-2 (SPAdes) (version 2) | ecosystem: Host-associated > Plants > Roots > Rhizosphere > Soil ...
ATTTTTAATGGGCCTCCGGTAACGCAAACACTGACTGCTATCTATTCCGATAAAGGCAAAATGACTGATGGGGTATGGAAGGATACGAACAATGGCGTTCAGACAGGAAATTTTTCTACAATGCAGAGAGTTAACTAATCTGCTTGAACCTGATTACGAATAGGGATATCCAACCTTAAAGTTGAGCTTCTTGTTTTATAGAAATTCTAAGTTCTGACTATAATAAATTTTATTATTGATCTTCTTAAAGTTGCTCTTAGTTAGTTATTCTAATATTGTAGACAGAATTGATGGTTCAGGTATCCTCAATTATCATTTACTTTGCTGCTTAAAAGAAAAACGGGTACATGAAGAATCCTAATTTCAAAAAAATACTTCCGCATATAATTGCAGTAGTTATTTTTTTAGTTGTAGCAGTTATTTATTGCAAACCGGCTTTGCAGGGAAAAGTGGTGCAGCAACTGGATACACAGGGCTGGCGGGGAATGGCGCAACAATCTTTTGAATTTAAAGATAAATATGGTCATTATCCATTGTGGACAAACAGTATGTTTAGCGGGATGCCCGCATACCAGATTGCCATGGACCCGCGAACAAAAATTTCTGTAAGCTACTTGTCTTCGGTTATTACTTTAGGGCTTCCTATTCCCATCAGTTTTTTCTTTTTAGCCTGTATTTGTTTTTATTTTTTGTGCCTTGTCGCCGGGGCCAATCCGTGGGTCAGTATTCTCGGTGCATTAGCGTATGCGTATTCCACCTTTGACCCGATAATTATTTCTGTGGGCCACAATACACAAATGATGTCAATAGCTTATGCGCCGGCAGTGCTGGCAGGTTTGCTTTTGCTATTTAAACGTAAATATTTGGTAGGATTTACGATAACAGCCCTGTTTTCCTTTTTTCTGATTGAACAAAATCATGTGCAGATTGTTTATTACACTTTGATTACTGCGCTGATTATGACCATTGCTTTTTTTATAAAAAGTTATCGTGAAAAGCAGCTGGGAACAGCCGTGAAAAGCGCAGCGTTTGGACTTTTGGCGGGAATTATCGGCTTAGCGTGTTGCGCCGTTTCTATGATGCCGACTTATGAATATGCCAAAGAAAGTATGCGGGGAGGAAAGTCAGAACTGACCCAGGAAATTGCCGGAAATAAAACAAAGGGAGGCCTTGATAAAGATTACGCTTTCCGCTACAGCCTCGGTTTTGGCGAAACATTTACCTTTATTGTTCCAGGTTTATATGGAGGCAGCAATGGCGGCGATGAATACAGTCCTAATTCAAAGTTTGTTGATCAATTTTCGCAATTAGGGGTACCCGAAGATCAGGCTTTGCAATATGAAGATCATTACTCTTATTGGGGTGAGCAGCCGGGAACTTCAGGACCGGTTTATTTTGGAGCGATTATATGCCTGCTGTTTATTTTCGGAATTGTATATTTGAAATCGTGGTACAAGTGGTGGCTGATTGCCGCAAGTATTATTGGAGTTTTACTTGCGTATGGCGCCAACCTCAAAGGCTTAAATTATTTCTTATTCGACTATCTTCCTTTTTACAGCAAGTTTCGCGCGCCAACCATGGCGTTGGTAATCCCGCAATTGTGTTTTCCATTGCTTGGAGTTCTTGCGCTGAGTAAATTTATTTCTCCTGAAATGAATGCTGACGAAACCTGGAAAAAATTAAAAACCACAGCGATTATTTCAGGCGTCATTTTGGTTTTGCTTGCGGGTTTCTATATGACTGCTTCATTCACAGGTCCAAATGACAAAGCGCTAAGAGATGGAATCAAACAAAACATGATGCATGTGCCTGCCGGACAACAAGCACCGCCGCAATTAGAACAGCAGGCTGATCAAACAAGCCGCAGCATTATTTCTGCTTTGCAAAGTGATCGTAAAAGCTTGATGGGAAGTGATCTGTTGCGGTCATTTATATTAATCGGGCTTGCAGTTCTTTTGATGGGTTTGTATTTGAAGAAAAAAGTTTCTGCAACAATCCTGGTTGCCGCTTTGATCGTTTTAAGCGGATATGATTTGCTTGGCGTTGCGATGCGGTATTTAAACCCGGAAAAATTTGTAGAGCCGGAAGATTTTGAATCTGCATTTATTCCTACCCAGGCGGATCAACAGATTTTGAAAGACCCTGATCATGCTAACTTCAGGGTATTTAATGAAACAACCGGCGATCCATTCAGCGATGGTATTACGCCTTATCATTTTAATGCAATTGGTGGCTATCATCCTGCGAAACTGGATCTATATAACGACATCATTACCCGTCAATTAAGCAAAGGAAATATGCAGGTTTTCGACATGCTGAATACCAAATACTTTATTGTTCAGGATCCGCAAACAGGAAAACCGGTTGCTCAATTAAATCCAAATGCTTTTGGAAATTGCTGGCTGGTAAAAGGAATCAAGTTTGTTGAAAATGCTGACCAGGAAATGGCTTCATTGGATAGCACGGATTTAAAAGATACTGCGGTTGTAGAAAGTAAATTTAAATCTGAAATTCCTGCAGCTCCTCATTATGATTCTGTAGCTTCAATCAAGCTAGTAGAAAATCTCAATGATAAAATTAATTACAAATATTCTGCGCCAACGCCGCAATTTGCGGTGTTTAGCGAAGTATATTACCCTAAAGGATGGGATGTGTTTATTGATGGAACGAAAGCGAATTATGTAAAAACAGATTATGTGTTACGTGGCATGTATATTCCTGCCGGAAACCATAATATCGAATTCAGATTTGAGCCCCAATCCTTTTACACAGGTCGTTTGATTAGCATCATCGCAAATATTTTTGTTGCCTTATTGATTATAGCAACAATCATTTTTTATGCGCGGAAAAAGCAAAAACCGGATGCACATGTGTTATAAAGGGGTTTGTAGAAAAAGGTTGGCCAACTTTTAGAAAGTTGGTAACCCTTATAAAACTTTATAGAAATGTGGCTCGGCAGAGATAATTTTTGGAGAAAGTTTTATAACGCTGAATACGTTTTCAACATATTTCTTTGTTTGCTGTAAAGAATATTTTTTTGAAAAAAATATTTTGGAAATGATAACTCCAATAAAAAATACAGGTATTTCAACAGTATAGACCAGAAGGATAAAAACAAACCAGCCTGCACCAAATTCTTTCCTGATCCGCACAAGATTTGAAAGCATGATTTGCCTTCCTTTCCGATCAAATAAATTCATATATCCTTTGCCAGAAGAATCAAAAGTTTCATTGGAAGTTTCGCCCTGCAAATGGATAACATTTATATCTCCATAGATACATAATCTTCCAACTTTTTTGAGCCTGCTACACCATTCTGCTTCTTCCGCATACAGAAAAAAGTCTTCATCCATTAATCCCGCTTTTTGAATTCCATTTTTCTTTACCATCAAAAAAGCGCCATTGATCCAATCTACTTCTACAACTCCTGATGCATTTGGAACGTTCGGTTTTTTTACACCAGTAATATTTGCAAATGATTTTAATAAAACTCCCAGAAAAGGCAATGGCAGCAAGTAATTGAGCCCACCTTTCATTGCATAATTTCCTGAAATTTGTGGGGTTCGATCCAGGTTTAATAATTGCACACCGCAGGCAACATAGTCAGAAGAATAAAAGTCTTCAAAACATTTTTCAACGGCATTGTTTTCAACAATGGTATCGCCATTTAAAAGTAAAACAACATTTCCATTTGATTTTCTAATTCCTTCATTATTCGCTCTGGCAAACCCTGAATTGTAATTCATTTCTAACCAAATGACCTTCGGAAATAATGTTAGAATTTTTTCTTTGCTTCCATCCTCAGAATTATTATCAACAACAATTATTTCAAAATCGATAACAGAATTCTGGGCATAAACTGATTGTACACAATTACAAACTAATTGGGCGCTCTTATAATTTACAATAATGATAGAAAGTAGGCTCAATTCGTGATTTTTCTGTTAACAAAATAAATAATTGGTGAACATACTTATTTTTGAAAATACACCATTTCTTAAAAATGATTCCGGTAATTTGTTTTGCCATTTAACCATTGACAATATGACTGCCGGCACTTTGCTTTTATATCCGGAATCATGAAAATCTTTTTCATTTCTCAAACCGGAATTTCTGATAAAGCGCCACCACTCATCATAGTTTTTTAAATTCTTTAAAATGTGTGGATTTGCTTTGAGAAAATCGATTTTCCTTGGCATTAAACATTCGCGTAGAAAAGGGATATCATAATTTACACTTGCACCTCCTGTAGCAAAACACGCAATAATCTTATCAATGTATTTTGTTTTTACCGTTTGATTTTCAAAACAACGGAGGTTTACATCCCAGTCTGCATGTGTGCTGTATCGCAGATTATAGCTGCCGCTACGTAGAAAAATATCTGTTTTATAAAAAACCGCCTGATGAGAGATATTCTTTTTTAAAAGTTTTTCGTAGTCAAATTCACCATCATATAGTTTTGAATGAGTACCTCTTTTTACATTGCCGTATAAAAATTCAGCATCATGTAAATCCGATTCTTTAAAAATATCTTCCAGTATTTTGTTACCATATAATTTATCGTCAGCTCCCAAAAAATAAAGCCATTCTCCGGAAGAAAACTTAATGCCTTTATTCATCGCGTCATAGATTCCTTTATCCGGTTCGCTGATCCATCTGAGATTTGCGGCTTTATATTTTTTCAAAATTTCGAGCGTGCCATCTACAGATCCACCGTCTATTACAATCACTTCTGTGTTTTTGTATGTTTGCTCTAAGATGCTATTAATAGCTGTTTCGACAGTATTAGCGGCATTGTAAACAACAATAATAACCGATATTTTTGGTTCGGTATTCATCTTAAGTTCTGCTTATGAAACGGACAGTTTTACCCCATCTTCTTTTTCCCGATTTGATTACCTTTTTTAATACTGATGATTTTTTTTCCACAATTGTATCTGTATTTTCTTTAGTGCGATGATGATTTAATAATTGGGGATAAGGAGAATTGGTATAGGGCTTTGATGAATAAAAATTTACTTGTTTCTGATATACCTGGTTCACACAATTAAACTCACCTTTAATGCGGTATTTGGCTGCTTTATAATGATTGCCAAATTGAGTAGGAACACGAAACAATTCAATGTCGTGTTTTATTGCAAGCAATGATAAAACCGATTGATCCCACCGGTGTTCTTTAAAACCAAAGAAATTTTTTTTGCCACAAACGTTTGGCTGACTCGTTAATATTCGTTCGTCAGTACTGTATTTCAACCATTCATTCAAAAACTGAATACTTTTCTCGGATTTCCGGAATAACGAAAATGCGGCATCTGATTGCAATCCATTCCAATACTTTTTTGAATCGCAATTCATCAATACAAAACAATCTCTTTTTGTCCAGAATTTATTTTTCAGATTTTCATTTGCGAATAATAAAACCGGTTGTTGTTCTTTGCAAATGGAAATTAAAGGATCAAGATTTTCTATCAGTTCAATACCGCAATCAGAATAGACAATAATATCATCATCACAAATACTTTTCATCGTCTCCAAAATGATGAAAGGTTTCCAAAGCCAATAGCCTATTCCTTTTGGCGCATCTAATATTCTTTTATTTTCTTCATAAAAAGAATATTTTTTTAGGTCTTCAAAATCAAAAGAATTTATTTCAGAAATTCCATGTTGCCTGGCAGAATTGTTTAGCCGCAACCGGCTCTGTTCATATAATTTATTGGATAAATTGGTTAGAACAACTTTCATAATTAAAGCAAAAAATTTGAAATAATTCCGAGAGAATGCGGCGTTTCATTTTCTCCTATCCAACCATTTACAGCAAGCAAATAAATATCCTGAATCTGGTATTTCTGATCGTATTTCTTTATTATTTTGAAAAAAGAATTTCGCATTTTTCCGACCAAATCGTCCCAAACAATTACAAATTTTTCATCTAACAATTCATATTTAACCAACATTTCAAATTCAAAAAGAATCGCGTCTGGCGTATGCAACGCATCTGAAAAAACGAGATTGTATTTATTGCCTTTCAATTTTGCCCAGCTATTTTCATCCCAAACATCGGCACATAAATAATTAACTTCAAGACCTTTATAATCGAATTTTTTAAAAGATGATTTTGTTTTTTTTATAGATTTGACGGGCGTTTCCCATTCACTTTTTTCTTTAAAAATTAAACGCCTTTCAATAACCGGAGTTATTTCTTCGATGTCAAAACCAGTGAAAGTTGCATTGTTAGTGGATTCTAATAATTGAAAAAAATTCTTTCCGACAGAAACACCAATTTCAAGATAATTCAGTTCTTCGAAATGCTTTTTCAAAATATAAGCCATAATGTCTGTATAAGTAACAGACTTATTAATTGGTTTGTTGAGGTGAATTTTAATATAATCAGGGACTCCATATTTGAAAAACGACTTTTCAAATGCCGCGGCATCAATCCAATTATTGACCAATGATAAAGCATGACGATTTTCCTCAATTACTTTATCCATCAGTGGTTGCTGATAATTGAATGATTTTTTCACACCTGTTTTTGGAGCAAATATCTTTTTGATCGCCTCTAACATAATCTATGGTTTAATTGCAAGCCTTCCCGTGTAATCTATTCTGTTTAGAAATATTTTCAGCTTTCTTTTTTCTATAAATTCATCCACTGCTTTTTTCGATCCAGTCCAATGGCCATAATCATCAATGATGAGAACTGCGCCCGGAACCAAAAGGTCGTACAGCGTTTCCAATTCATGTTTTGTAGATTCATAAAAATCTGTGTCCAGGCGAAGCAAAGCAATTTTATCAACAGCAGGTTGTGGCAAAGTATCTTCTACTTTGCCTTTGAAATAAAATATTTTTTCTTTTGGATATTCTGTTTTTTGCAGATTCGCTTTTACTTCTTCCAAAGATGAATAACACCATACATTGTCGCCTTCTAATTTGTTCTCTTTCTCTAAAAGTTCTGAAGCTGTAGAATTATCTATCGCGCTTACATCTTTTTCGTTTGGTTCTGACATTCCTTCGAAAGTATCAAAGAGAAATAAATTCCTGTTCGTGTTATTCAGTTGCAAAAGTTTTCTTGCAATCAACATCATGCTTCCGCCCTTCCAAACGCCACATTCTACTATATCTCCTTCAATTTTATTCTGAACGAGGTAATCAACTGCTCTAAGTAAAACAACCTGCCGCTCGTGGCTGGTCATAGTAAAACCTTTCACAGCAGATATATTTTCTATTTCTGATTCTGTAAAATCTGAAGGAAAATTTTCCTTTATATTGCCGCGTCCTGTAATCACCGAATTTTTGATGACCGGATCGATGAGGTTTTTCTTTAAAAGCTTATTTACTAATGACATTTTAAAATTCAGATTCTTTTATTTCCCAATCTTTTTTAAAAATAATTCCAATCCCTTCTTCTTGTTGTCGTTAAGATTAAAACTGATACATTCTTTATAATAACTGTGAAGGTCAAAAACTTCAAAAGGATTTTCTTTTACTACTGTTTCTAAATTATTTAAACCGGATTCATTCGCTTTATTAAAATCATTTATAAAACATCCATCCAGTTTTTTATTGCTCACCCATGCAGCAAAAACAAACGGTAATCCTGTAAAGTTTTTCCATTCTTCACCAAGATCAAAAATAAAGCGGGACTTTTTTCTTTGCATTAACGCACGGTCACCAATTATAAGCCCTGCCGTTGTTCCTGATATTTTTGATTCGTAATCGCCAGAAGTATTTTCAAAAGCTACGTTTATTTTCCAATGTTCCTTTATCAAAACTTTCAACAACGCTACCGAAGTACGGCTTTGATAATCCAGTAAAATCGTTTCAATATCATATAAAGGTACTTCACTGAAAAGGCAAACGCTCGCCACTTCTCCCTCACTTCCGATACAATAATTAGAAATGATATAATGCTCTTTCATTTCCGGAATTACTGCAACAGGAATTAAACCCAGGTCAATCTCGTCTTTTAATAACATCGCTGCAATCTTTGATGGATAATCAATAATTAAATCCAACTCTTCTTTCATTATTCCATGTTCAAAACCATAAATCAGTGGTTTTGTATTCAGATAACTTACTGCACCAACCCTTACTTTTTTCTGCACTGTTTGCCTTAATTTTGCCGCAAATTTAAGGGTGAATGCTGAATGAGCAAGTGAATGCGGTTGACGGAAAATACAAAGTTTGAATATTTGTTTGTTTACTGAATATTTCACGGCCACAAAACGTGAGTACGGGACCGAATACAATCAAAGAAAAGACAGCGCCTCACAAGATCTCACTCCCCTTAATGATACCGAATTTTGTGAATTGTAAAAAAAAAAGTATTTTGTTCGCGAAATACTACTACTCCTACTACTACTAACTGATGAAAAAAATCTTAATTCTTTTTTTTCTAACATTTACAAATTCAGCATTCGCGCAACTTGCTTGTAATAACTGGCTTTCAACTCCTTCCCGCGCATCATATGTGAGTATTGGAAAATTAAATGTTAGTGGGAATCAAATCACGGTTGAAGCCGTAATTAACCGGACAAGTACCTATGCCTACGGTACGGGCGACGGAAGTGAAGGCGATGTCGTATCAAAACACGATAATCCTTCTGATGTAAATTATTTACTGCGTCCTAACCATGTTGCCATTACAACAAATAAAGGATATTTTGTAACTCCTGATGTGCCGGATATTGAATTAAATAAAACATATCATATAGCGTTGGTATATGATGGAAATACTTTAAAATTCTACAGAAACGGATGCCTGATTAGTAAAATTGCCGCATCTGGAAACCTTTATCAAAACAATTGGGATACTAGAATCGGTTATTATCAAAATCAGCTCTGGAATACTAATTTCATCGGCTATATTAATGAAGTGAGAATTTGGAATGTTGCGAGAACGCAAGATGAGATTCAAAGATACATGAATACCTCTTTGCCAAATCCAACTGTACAGTCAGGTTTACTGGCATATTACAATTTTGATAATCTGATTAATAAACAGGGAAACGCCCAATGGAATGGAACTCTTGGGGGAACTGCTTTAATTAAACAAACCAATCCTGCCTGTAATCCTATCCCTGATCTTTGTAAGACTGAATATAATAATTGCACGGGTTGGCTAAAAACACCCTCTGTTCCTTCAAGTGTTAAAGTTGGCCAAATAAATGTAACCGGTACTCAAATTACTGTAGAAGCTTTGATGAATAGAACTGCGCCTTACAGTGGTGGCCAGGTTTGGGCAGGCGATATTGTTTCAAAACACCGTGATCCTACCGATGCAAATTATATATTAAGACCAAACAGCGGCGAGATCACTACAACTAACGGATATTATAAAACACCAGATATTGCAGATATTGAGTTGAATAAAACGTACCATGTTGCGATGGTATATGACGGTGATTCTTTGAGATTTTACCGCAATGGGTGTCTGATGAGTAAAATAAAAGCAACCGGAAATTTAATTCAAAATTCATGGGAAACGGCAATCGGATATTACTCACCCCAACTTTTTCCTAATGAAAATTTCATCGGCTATATCAATGAAGTGAGAATCTGGAATGTTGCAAGAACGCAGTCTCAGATTCAGGCATACATGAATTCCTCATTGCCAAATCCTACTACACAATCAGGATTATTAGCTTATTATACTTTTGATAATTTAATAAACAAACAGGGAAATGCAAGTTTCAATGGTACTTTAAATGGAAGCGCTGCCATTAACCAATCCAACCCAAATTGTAATCCTGTTGATAATTCCTGTGTAGTGAAACCGTGTAATATCAATATCAGCAAAAGCAACGACACCAGCCTTTGTGGAAGTTCACCGATACAGTTGTTTGTTTCAGGTGGTTCTGATTATTCATGGACCCCAACGACGGGATTATCTGACGCTAATATTGCCAATCCTGTTGCTACTCCTTTGGCTTCTGCTAAATATTTTGTAACCGTCAGCAACTCTGATGGCTGTTCTAAAAAAGATTCAATTAGTATTACCGTTAATAGTTTGCCCGTTGTTTCCACTTCTAATGATACCACGATTTGTGCTTATTCAACAGCGAAGCTTTTTGCCGATGGCGGCTCCTCCTACTCCTGGGCACCAGCCACCGGATTAGATAATCCAAATATTGCAACTCCAAAAGCCACTTTATTGGCATCTGCAAAATATTATGTAACTGTTACAAACGCTGCTGGTTGTTCTAAAAAGGATTCGGTAAATATTCTTGTAAAAAGTTTGCCGGCCATTTCTATTTCTAATGATACCAGCATCTGTGTAAACTCAACTGCCAAACTTGTAGCAAAAGGCGGAATATCTTACCACTGGTATCCTTCAACAGGATTAGATAATTCCAATATTTCAAGCCCGCTTGCTACTCCTTTGATGACTACTAAATATTATGTAACCACAACTGCAGCGAATATGTGCTCAAAAACAGATTCAGTAAATATTGTGGTTAATAATTTACCAACTATTTCAAAATCTAAAGATACCAGTATTTGTATCCATTCAGCAACTCAACTGTCGGCTAATGGCGGAGCAACGTATCAATGGTCTCCGTCAACAGGATTAGATGATTCAAAAAGTTCAAACCCAATAGCATCACCGGTAACTAATACAAAATACTTCGTCACTGTAACCAGCAATGCCGGCTGTTCTAAAAAAGATTCTATTAATGTACTTGTAAAAAGTCTTCCGGTTATTACAAAATCAAATGACACGAGTATTTGCGCCAATTCGAGGGTACAGCTTTTAGTAAATGGTGGTTCTTCTTATAGCTGGACTCCTGCGTCAACGCTTAACGATGCTAATATTGCTAATCCGCTTGCCTCTCCGGCTTCAACTACAACTTACGAGGTAAACGTTACAAATGCGCAAGGTTGTTCTGAAACCGCTGCAATAAAAGTAAACGTAAAGCCAATACCGGCGATTACAAAATCAAATGATAGTACAATCTGTAAGAACACTTCTGTGAAGTTATTTGTTACAGGTGGAAGTTCTTATAATTGGTATCCATCGGTAACTCTTGACAATGCTACGGCTACTGCTGTAGTTGCTTCTCCTGCTCAAACTACTCTTTATCACATAGATATTACAGATGTTAATTCATGTATTTATCACGATTCAATAAAAATATCCGTTCGTCCAGCGGCGGTTTTTTCTGTATCGCCGGATAATTCGGTTTGTGCAAAGCAATCTCAACGGTTGGTTGCCTCAGGTGGTGATAGCTACATTTGGACACCTGCTTTATTTCTTGACAATCCTAATGTAAGCAATCCGGTTGCTACTCCGGATAGTTCAATTACATATTCTGTAAGTATCAAAGAAAATACCTGCAATGAATCAGCAACTTTATTTACAAAATTAGTTGTACTTCCATCTCCCGATTTGCAGATAAATAAATCGAATGATATCAACTGTACACTTCCATCTGCTCGTCTTACTGCATATGGAGCAGAGGATTATACCTGGACGCCGGCTTCCGGTTTAAGTAGTGCAACAATTTTCAATCCGGTCGCTACTCCACTGATTTCTACGGTTTATACCGTTACCGCTAAAGGCGTAAACGGATGTGTAAATTCAGATACCATTTCTGTAAAAGTCGATTTAAATGAAAACCGGTTTTTTGGTCTGCCGAATTCTTTTACGCCAAATGGTGACGGTCTTAATGATTGTTTCGGTGTAAGATATTGGGGACAGGTAGACAAACTGGATTTTAGTATTTATAATCGCTTTGGACAAAAGGTTTTCTTTACAGATAATGCCTCCAAATGCTGGGACGGAACTTTTAAAGGTGAACCACAAAGTGCCGGGGTATTTGTTTATATAATTAAAGCAAAAACCGTTTGTGGAAATATTGATAAAAAAGGAACGGTTACTTTATTAAGATAGGAATATCCGATAGAGCCTAAAATTTTTTGTCCATCGTTTGCTTTAATTTTGCGGCAAATTAAAGGGTGAATGGGCAATAGTTATACGAAATCCGAAACAGGAAATACGATTAATTGTTTGTTTACTGAAAGAACCGAATTCAAAAGCAATACATAAAGTAATCAACCACTTATTTCATGCAACTTCAACCTCTCACCGCTATTTCCCCGATTGACGGGCGTTACCGTAACCAACTTCAGCATCTCGATGAATATTTTTCTGAATTTGCTTTGATAAAATACAGGGTGAAAGTGGAAGTTGAATATTTCCTTTTTTTATCCGAAAAAAGATTCTTCAAGGTTTCTGCTTCATTAAAAAAACAGTTGCTGAATATAGAAAAAGATTTTTCAATTGAAGATGCGGAAAAAATAAAAGCGACGGAAAAAATTACAAACCATGATGTAAAAGCGGTAGAATATTTTCTGAAGGAAAAATTAAAAGAGGCGAAAGCTGAAGATTTGCAGGAATGGATTCACTTTGGTTTGACGTCGCAGGATATCAATAATACGGCAATTCCGATGATGTGGAAAGATGCGATTGAACATGAATATTTGCCGGCGGTTATTAATCTTCAACACGCGCTTCATGATCTTGCTGATGATTGGAAAGATATTCCCATGCTTGCCAGAACTCACGGCCAGCCTGCTTCTCCCACAATACTTGGAAAAGAGATGATGGTTTTTGTAGAAAGAATAGAAAACCAGGTTCAGCAATTTAGTTACATTCCATTCACGGGAAAGTTTGGTGGTGCAACAGGAAATTTTAATGCGCATTATGTAGCATTTTCAAAAATCGACTGGATTGATTTTGCGAATCAATTTTTGGAAGAAAAGTTAGGAATTCAACGGCAGCAATACACCACGCAGATTGAACATTATGATCTATTGGCAGCCCATTTGGATGCAATAAAAAGGATCAATACCATTTTAATTGATCTGTGTCGCGATATCTGGACTTATATTAGCATGGATTATTTTAAACAAAAAACAAAAGCAGAAGAAATAGGCAGCAGCGCGATGCCGCATAAAGTAAATCCTATCGATTTCGAAAATGCAGAAGGTAATTTAGGAATCGCAAATGCTTTATTACTGCATCTTTCAGCGAAATTGCCCATATCGAGGTTGCAACGGGATCTGACTGATTCTACGGTTATCAGAAATATCGGAGTACCAATTGCTCATACACTTCTCTCAATTCTTTCTCTTCAAAAAGGTAT
>Ga0207667_10007459_pt1 | contig 13140 bp, 11 predicted proteins | sample KBSCornC52_FD_184301 | JGI IMG/M metagenome (GOLD analysis project Ga0207667, IMG submission 184301) | Corn rhizosphere microbial communities from Kellogg Biological Station, Michigan, USA - KBS Corn C5-2 (SPAdes) (version 2) | ecosystem: Host-associated > Plants > Roots > Rhizosphere > Soil ...
GGTCTGCAACACCTACACGCCAGTGCAATGCGCACAGGGCGGTGGTGGAGCAGCCGCACCGCAGGGTCTGACGATCTTCTCGGTCTGCACGCCGGTCTGCAACACCTACACTCCAGTGCAATGCTAATCGTTTAAGGGCGTCACGGTGTCCGCTGGTGTTTCTGGTGGACACCGTGAATCGTCTCCTAATCAGGTTGTGATTTGCTATGTTCTTAACTGCTGACAACATAATTCATTACCTCTTTGCCCGCGATCTTCTCGATCCGGAAGAGATGGTGACTAGTGCATCGGTACTAAACGCAAGCCGCCGCAATCGAAACTTCCGGGTTGAGCTAGAAGGAAGAACCGGTCTATTCGTGAAGCAAGTCCCAGCCGTCTTCACCGAAACTACCGGCTCAATTCGGCGCGAGGCCTATTGTTACAATCACGGCCGCAGCGACCCATCCTTCGCCCCGTTGCGCCCCTACATTCCTTTCTTCCTGGATTATGATCCACGACAGCACACCTTAACTGTTGAACTCTTGCCTACGACAGAAAACCTCAACGCATTTCATGCCCGCATCAAAGACTTCCCGGAGAATGTGGCGCAGGCAGTGGGACGTTCGCTGGGTACGATTCACAACGGGCAAATTTGCCCCACTGAAGTATCTAAAGAAATATTTCCCCGTAGCGCACCGTGGGTCCTAAACATCGCCCAGACCGCCGAGAGCGTATTCACCAATATGAGTGCGTCTACCCGTACGCTCGTCGATATACTGCGAGGCAATCCGGTCCTTGTTCAGGGGTTGTATGGACTTGCCGTGATCTGGCGCCAAGAAACGCTGATACACGGCGACATCAAGTGGGACAATTTTCTGGTTGCGAATGACGGCAAGCTGTCTTGGCCCGACCTCCGCGTTGTCGATTGGGAGCTCGCTGACATCGGGGACAGCGCCTGGGATGTGGGGTGCGCCTTTGCCTGCTACGTCCAAAATTGGCTCGCTACTTTAGGCGCAGACGGCAACAGCGAGGACATTTCTGACCTAATCATAAGAGCGCCCCATCGCATAAGCGCCATTTGGCCGGCGATTCGTAGCTTGTGGGAAGCCTATGCGCAGGCGCGCAGATTCAGTCCCGCTCAAAAAGATCGCGAAATGCGGCTCGCCGCAACCTTCGCAGCGGGTCGGTTGGTGCTTACTGCCTTCGAAATGAGCATTCGCATGCCGGATATAACTCGAACCTCGCTTCTGGCGCTGCAGTTGGCTACCGCCATGATGACCGCTCCCGAAACTGCGCTCCTTGAAATTCTTGGGCTCACCCAAAAGGCCGGGCAAAACTGATGCGTCTTTCGACCTCACTTCGTACTTACTCTTCCCAGCCCGAGCCATTTCCCTCCGATGCTGCAGCGCTCAATGCACTCCTGGCTGATTTGGGTATTGATTCGCCTTGCACTCTCAAGTTCGGGAATCTCGCTCCGATCGAGATCAACGTCGCACAGGGAGCTAGTATTCCCGCCACCCACCCTCTGACCGAAGTACTCACAAGCCTGATTTACCACTACGCTTACGCTCGCGCGTGGACAGGGGATCCGGCTGCGTCGGCAATCCCCAGCGGCAGCCTGGCGCAGGTAGAAGCAGACCCAAGGTTTGTCGCTTCGCTTTCTGCCGCAAACCACAGCCGCGAACGATGGGATCCGATGTGGCGCGTTTATAAAGCAGAGTTGAGTGGCGCTTTAAGTGTCGAGAAGCGAAGCGTCTATTTCCAAGTGCTTCCAGGTTCTTACACCTTCACGGAATCGCCGGGCCGGATTCCGACGATCGGCGATTCTGTCTCGGTTCATGTGCCGAAAGAATCTAACGGCGTGCAGCGAGGCTTCTACTTCTCATTTGGTGAAACCATTGCCAGTGAGTTCGATGACATCCTTCTGGCTCGCTTTTACTTCCACGCCACTGCCGAGGGTGTCCCAAACTTGCTGGAGTGGATCAGCGGTGACCTAAACCGCTATCGGGTCCCCTTTCGCTTCAAGTGCCTCGCTAACCCAGTCCTGTACGATCGTCGGGACCCGGTCGTGCTCTATATTGCCAAGCGATTCGTGCCGTTATGGCTTCGTCTGGCTGCTTCAAGACGCGACGAACTTGAAAAATTCCTGCTTCCGAGCCACCCACTGTTCACCAAGCCACTCGTTGCGGGGCTCGGCGCCGCCGACGAGCCAGGCGGGTCCACCAGCTTTGGACAATCTCGCAGCCGATTGGTTGCCGAGGGAATTGTTACGGCTTGGATGGCGGGAAGCCAGTCTGTGACCGACCGCATGCAGTCGATTGCAGATTGCTTCCATAACGCCGGCCTTTCACTTCGGACCCCGTATCTCGGCGAAGGCGCGCGCGATATCTACGAATGGCCAGTTGAGGCGTGAGATGATCCACAGAGGGAAGCCGTTTCGAGGTGACTCCGACGGGCCCGCCGATTTTCTTCGGGCCGCCGATCAAATCGGCGCGGAATTTGTTCGCGATGCGATCTGGAGCGGGGACCGCTGCAACTGGCTCGGATGGCAATTTAAGCTGGTTAGCGGTTTTTTCGAGCCAGTTCACGCGACTTGTGGCCTTTCCCTTTACGACGGACTCGCCGGGATTGCTCTTTTTCTCGCTCGCCTTACCGAGTTTACCGATGACGATCATCAGCAGAAAATCCTCCGCGGTGCCCTGAGGCAGATGGTGTCTCAGGCGCTCAAATTAGACGCCGATGGTATGCGGGGTTTCTACTCAGGTTTGGCTGGCGTTGCGTATGTCTTGGTGTGCGCCGGAGAAATCCTCGGCGACGACGAATTTATCGAAACCGGCCTAAAATGGATGGTTCGCGCCGCAACTCCCGATTCCAAGCTCCACGACCTGCTTTCCGGCTCTGCGGGCTTTATCGCGCCGCTGATCGATCTTGCTCACCGTTATGCCCGTGAAGACTTTCTGGACTTAGCCGAAAAACACGCTTGCGCGCTCGTAGCGGCGGCCTTCATTCAGAATGGCTCTGCTTCCTGGCCGGATCCGGATGGTCTTGGTCCTAATCTTCTCGGCTATGCTCACGGTACTGCTGGAATAGCCTGTGCCCTGCTCGAAATTGCGGAGCTTCGGAACGATCGTTCCTATGTCGAGACGGCGAACCGCGCCCTGAGCTACGAGCGCGCTCTCTTCGACCCCGCCCAGAACAACTGGCCCGATCTGCGCGAGCGTAAAATGAAGCCCGAGGCGACTGTCGCCTTCCCCGTCGCCTGGTGCCACGGTGCGGGCGGAATTGGCATATCCCGTCTCCGCATGCTGGAGCAAGGCCGGAAAGATGTTGAGACTTTAGCCGAAGTTGATGCCGCTCTCCGGACCGCATCCGCCGATCTGGCGAAACCTAGAACGGCCGAAAACGGCGATTTCACCTATTGCCACGGCATGGCTGGAAATGCCGAGTTCCTGCTTGATGCTTCGCGATTTTGGTCCAGAGAGGACATTCGCGCCGCCGTTCAGAATGTCGGCTTTTTCGGCATCGAACGCTATCAATCAAAAGGTCTCGCATGGCCCTGCGGCCTGCGCATCGGCGAGGTGCGCGGTCTCATGTTGGGTTTGGCCGGTGTCGGTCACTTTTATCTTCGCCTGCATGACTCGGAACGGGTTCCAGGCATGCTTCTGCTTCGCCCCCAAGCTCCTGAACCGGCCGCCGAGGAACCAACCGAGCAGACTGTCACAAGAGTTCAATTATGAGCAATTCCGTTAAAGCAAGCTCATACCGCCGAAAAGTCGATTGGGCGACACATACCAATAAGGAAGGAGCACACATCTGTGGCTAAAAAGGCAAACGTTTCGTCCACTAGGAAACCTACGGGCCTGAAAACCGGCAGTGATGAGGGAGCATTATTTGTTGTCTCGAACCGTCGCTCGGGAATGCGGAGCGATGATGCGCTGAAGAGATCGCGCGAGGCGCTCGACTTCAGTTTCTCCCGCGTCCTGTCTAGCGACGTTAGCGTTCTCGGAGACATTGCGCCGAAAGAGGAGGACTCCCGCCGCGTCGTGGTCGTGAATGGCGATCCCACGGATGTGGCGCGGAAATTGAGTGAGCTCCATCCCGATGTCTTGGTTGAGGCTTACCTGCCTCGTCACCCGCAATTTCACGAGGGCTTGGCTCTTCGGGCTCTCGATGCTTCGGTGGGTCCGCAAGTGACCGACCCCGGGAAGGGCGCCTCTATTCGTTTGCGGCTTCAGGTAGGCGACCGTCCCGCACTCCGCGCTAGCGTCACCCTCTATCTGCAGTCGAAGAATACTCCGAATAAGCTTACCATCAGCACCGGAATCGCCGATGACACCGGACAGGCGGAAGCCGCCTACGACTCCTACAGCTGGGTTCCCGTCGCTGCCCATATCGAACCCGCCGGCGAGGCCTGGGATGTTCTAGTGAAGCCGGTCATCGACGGCGATCTCGTCTTGCTGCCCCCCCTGATTATGAATGGAACTGTCGGCTGGTGGGCGCAACTCACCGGCGCTACTTCCTATTCAGACGATTCCGGCAAGGACATCAATGTTGGTGTCGTGGATACAGGCGTCGGCCCTCATCCCTATCTCGCCCATGTTCGCCGTATAGGAGGGTTCAGCCAGGGGGCGGTGGACTCCAAACCAGATGCTGCCAACGACGTCGGACGACACGGCACCCATGTTTGCGGCATTATCGGGGCTCGACCCAAGGGCGAGAATGATTTCGGGGGTATTGCAGCTGGCTCAAACCTCTTCGTCGCGCGCGTCTTTCCGAGCGCTACCGCTGGCGCCGGTCAGGGTGACATTGCCATGGCGGTCGAAGCCCTTTCTTCCGAATACAACGCCCATGTTATCAATCTCAGTCTTGGTGGCGCCGCCTCGGTGATTGAAGCAGACGCGATCCAATTCGCTCTCGAGCGTGGCACCCTTTGTATCGCGGCGGCGGGCAACGACGGCGGAGCTGTGCTCTATCCTGCCGCCTTGCGGAATGTCGTTGCGATCTCCGCTCTTGGTTTACCAGGTACGATCCCGCCAAAGGCTGTCGCAGCATCAAATCGCCCTCCCGCTCGCGACAAGTGGAGCCCTACAGGCTTATATCTGGCCTCGTTCAGCAACGTCGGCACGCAGATTGCCGCCACCGCGCCTGGCGATGGAATCATCTCGACGGCCCCAAGCGTGAAAGGTATGGACCACCCCTATATTCCTTTGAGCGGGACGTCCATGGCCTGCCCTGTGGCCACTGCTTCGCTCGCAGTTTTACTCTCCAAAGATGATGGCTACCAGGCCATGAATGCCGATGCCCAGCGCACCTGGCGAGCCCGGCAGATCTTCCAAAGCAAACTTATGAACATCGGATTGGTTCAGCCTTACCAAGGCGGGGGCCTGGCTAGGCAGTTGTGAACGGTAGTGGCTCAGTTTGAAATGCGAGGTAAGACGGCGTCGTCCTGAGCGCGGCGGAGCGAAAAGAGCCTGAGTCGTGTGGCCAAGGATCTCCCGCGCCTTAGGAGCGTGCCACTGGGATCCCTCCTCCCGCTGGTGAAGGCGCGAGCGTTCGGTATGTCGACGAGAGATTTCAACCTGAACCCTACTTTGCAAAACACCACGCTTGTAATCAAACCGGTTTATAGTAGAAACACGGAAGGTGTTTTATGCAGCGTAATTCCAGTAACGCGAAACAGTATGTCCTTGCCGTCAAGAGTTCGGCTCGCCAAAGCGTACAGTCAGGATGGCATAAGGAACTAGAAGCCGTTCCAGGCGTTCGATTGCTGGGTGTCTCTGGCAACCACGCTCAAGTGGAAGCTACACCGGAAGCGGTACAGGCTTTGCGAAGCAAATTGGGCAACGACTTTTATATTGAGGAAAACGAGGAGCGGTTCCCCGCATAGCTAAAGCTCGTCGACGCTGACGTTGCTGTCCTCTCGAGGAGGAGCACTTTATGGAACGCAGACGGGGTAGCATTTCGTGGAAACAGGTCTTGTGTGTAGGCGTGCTTATGAGTGTTCCGTTGCTGCTTCTTTGGGCGTGCCGACGTTCTTCAACGCGTAAGCAGCCTAATGGCGTGCCAAATTTTGATCACTCCTCCGAAGATGCCATCAAAGACGTCGCCGCTACAATTGATATCTCCGTAGATCCGGGCAAAGACTTCTACCGTTTTTCTTCAGGGAGTTGGCTCCGCGATAGCAAGCTGCCTCCTGGCACCTCGACGCTAAGCAGGAGTTTCTACATTGCTCAAAGCCGTATCACACAATTTACTCGGGACCTCATTGCGGGCAAATATCCCCCGACCAATCCGGCGGGCTTGAACAAGATTCAGACATACTACGCTTCGTGCATGGACTTAGAGTCTATTGAAAAGCTGGGTCTCAGCCCGGTTCAACCGCTGCTCGACCGCATCGATCACCTCTCGGATATGTCCTCGTTCATGGCCGCCACCGGCGCGCTGCAACTCGCGAACGTGCCGGTACTCTTCGGATCGACTGTGTTCCCCGATTCCAAGTCTCCCGCCATGAACCTACTGCAGTTCACCCAGGGCGGTTTGGGATTAGCAGGTCCCAGTTACTACGCCGGTGCACAGACTGCGCCCCAACAGGGTTACGTCAGCTTCATGCAACAAATGTTCACGTTCTCCGGAATGAATTCTGTTGACGCCCTAGCAGCGGCCCAGAGAGTTCTCGCTTTCGAAATGCAACTCGCCAACGCTTCATGGTCATTCGCAGATCTCAACGACGCCACCAAAACCTATAACCCGACCAGCTTTTCCGATTTCCAAGGCACCACGCCCGCGCTTCCCTGGAAGGCCCTTTTCGACGCGCAGGATATCCCTGTTCCGTCACTCATAAACGTCCAGGTGCCCCCGTTCTTTGCCGCTCTTCAGCAAGTTCTTCCGGCCACCCCTGTCGCCGTGCTGCGGGACTACCTCAAGGTTCACCTGCTCCTCGGCATGGCCCAGCAACTCCCGCAGCGTTTTCGAAACGCCTACTTTGAGCTGTACGGCAAACAGTTGGGTGGTCTTTCAGAGCCTCAGCCGCGCGCTTCTTATTGTGAAGCCGCCACCGTCAACGATCTCGGTGACCTGATAGCTGAGCAATATGTGCAAATATCCCTTTCCGCGAATGATAAGGAAGTTGTCAACGAACTAGTCTCAGATCTTCGTGCCGAGCTACGGTCGACCCTCGCGAACTCCGGTTGGATGGACGAACCAACCCGCAAAGTCGCGCTCGCAAAAGCCAATGCCATGATCTCTCAAACTGTCGCGCCCAGTACTCGGCCGCCTGAAGCCAACCTGACCTTCGATAAACTACAATGGGCCGAGAATTTCATGGCAGTTGCGCGCCAGATGTTTCAACTTAACGCTTTACAGGCGGGGCGACCCGTCGACCGCAATGCGTGGTACACTAATGCGCTAACGGTGAACGCGTACTACGATCCACAGCGCAATGTGATCGTTGTCCCTGCCGGCATATTGCAGCCTCCTTTCTTTGGCTCGGGATTCCCAGCAGCGATGAACTACGGATCGATCGGTGCAATTGTGGGTCACGAGCTTACCCATGGTTTCGACTCAAATGGTCGTCGTTTCGACGCATCCGGCCGGTTGGACGACTGGTGGAGTGCGGCATCGGCGGCCGAATTCGCGCAGCGGGCAGAATGCTTCAAGAAAGAATACTCCGCCTTTGAACCATTTCCCGGCATTCACGTGAATGGCAGCCAGACCTTGAATGAAAACATCGCAGATAACGGAGGCCTAGGGTTGGCTTACGCGGCCTATCAGAACTGGAAAAAGCGCCACGGACCGCAGCCCTCACCTATTCGCGGCCTCAGCGATGATCAGCTCTTCTTCGTCGCCTTCGGACAGACTTGGGCCACCGTGAGCACGGAGGCATTCGAACGGGCTTGGCTGATGGGCGATCCGCACGCGCCGCCGGAATACCGTGTCCGAGGCTCAGTGGCAAACTCCGAACCTTTCTCTAGCGCCTTCCATCTTTCCCCTGAAAAAGGATGCCGAATCTGGTGAAACCGCTCCGGCTGTCGATCCAGCAATTCAGCCATGATACCCAAACTTGTCGCTTCCAATGCGGACCCGGGTGGAGCACGGAACAATGGGGGACACTGCTTCGGGCACAGAAGAGGAAATTGCGAAGGTGCGCCGACGGAGGCAGACGTGGTTAAAGAGAAGAGTTGTATGCGTTGGTGTGATCCACGCCAATGGTCAAAGTGGCGGAGAAGTTCAAGATTTCGGGTAGCTAATATTTGGCGCTATGAATCTCACAGCAGAACCTTGTCCACTAGTGCCGTATCGAGGTGAAGTGGATGACCACCCCATTTCCATTTTGCGTCGGTCCGCAGCGTGTTTGCGGAACCCTGATAGGCCTATTCCAATGCCGGCCAGCGCTGCTTCAATCGATACCGCAATTCTTGTGGCTCCGCGAGCATCAGGAAACGTCGGTTTGGTTCGACGAAGGCAAAGCCGCGTGTGTGACACACCTCGTCTGCTAGCGCTGCTAAGAGGTAGAGCCGCGTGTTCCACCAGGGCGGTGCTGGCTTATCATCCGTACCGATCTCGATCTCCAAGAGGGGCGTGCTTCAATGCATTCAGCTTCTCCGTCAGGTTCTGGACCTACGACGGACCGGCCTGCTCAGCCTGCCGAATTTCATTGATCACGTCGATGCGCTCCGACAGGACGCTACTCTTTATGCATGTGCAACGCAGAAATTACCTCAAGAGCGAATCCTTTAGCATCGGAGAAGTACCCGCGGCGCAGTTCTCTTGAATTTAGTCCTAAGCGCCGTGATCTTCGTAACGTCTTCATCCCTCATCTCATCGGGCCAGTTCGCTGTGTCGAGTAGGAACAGAAGGCGCGTAATCTTCTCTGCCGCAGTGTACTCCATTTCTGTTACCGACTTTCCGTGCGGGTTATTATCGCCGGTACGTGCTCGTGTCTCCAGGCGAAGATCCCGATATAAACATCGCACTTGGCGACATCTCCTTGATACGCGAACTCCACCAACTGGTCGCGGGCGACGTATTCCTCCATCATGATGACTTGGTGCTGGTTCTTTCTGAGATACTCCGCCACAAACGCCCGGTGGTCCTTGAGATTTTTGTACGTCGAAGAGAGATCCAGCTTCATAGTGGCGTTCATTGTGTAGCGGAACGGCTCCTCTATTATTGCCTTGACGTTGGAGGAGTGCGCACAATAGTCCCCCAAGTCTGTTGCTGACGGGTAAGATCGGCTGTTCAACATTAAAAAAAATCTAATTCTAAATTTGGCTTGTACATCCACGCTGGTAGCGTGTTAAATTCGGGTGGCTTTCTAAGCTTTGGATAACTGGGAATTATCAATGCCAATTTCTTTTACCCGATGGCATGTTCCGAAATGGACCCCCCCGGCGAACTTGGCATTCCTCGGACTCATAGCTATTGCAGGTGCATTCGCGTGGACATTGATCGGCTGCCTGATTGCAGTCATTAGTGGCTCATTGCCTGTTTTTTGGAAAGAATGGCTTTTAATGCAGGGATTCTTTGCTGTTGCGGCAGCAATTTATCTTGGTTTGGTTTCACTTTCGCCCGCACTGGCTGAATTGCTTGGCCAAGCTTCCGATTCCAAAAAAATTGATCTCTGGCTTCAAAAAACACCTGTCATCCGCTTCCGAAGAACTGTGATTGGTTTTGTCACAATAGCGGGGACCGCGACCACCACAAGCCTTGGGTTCTCGGTCAGCTCGCCCACTCGTTACTTTATGTGGGCCACATGTTTAGGTGTATGTGTGATGGCAGGCTTGATCACGTGGCATGCTATCGAAGTGCTATTCGCCGCCACTCAGCTGGACACTCTAAAAATCAAATTCTTTGTTTATTCACCAGGCGAAACTCGGAGTCTCAAAAAGCTCGCTGTATATTTCGTCACATTCAGCGTTGCCGTCACTATCGGATATATTTTTGCATTTGCAGGAACGATGTCACCTTTATGGCAAGGAAATCCAACCTGGGTCAATGCGGTTCGCGCATTCTGGCCAATCATATATGTGCCTTTGTGTCTTCTTATCACGACTTATCCACATCTAGCGATTCATCGCTTAATCAGACAGGAGAAAGACCGGCTCATAATGTGTTACCAGGAACAGATTAATTTGCTGATAGCAGATGGAAAGCCGCCCTCTCAGGCGGATATCGAGCGGGTTAACGCTCTTGCGGATTTAATTAGAAAGATAGAGGACTCGCCGAGTTTCGCCCTGAATTTTCCCATTGCGCTCAGCGCAATTTTTACATACATAGTGAATATTGGCAGTTTGTTTATACCCAAAGAGGCTATTGCGCAGATTGTACGAAGCAAGCTGTTACACCTTTAGCCAGTACCTCACGGCTGCCTTTCCAACCAGCGGAGCATCAGTCCAGCGGATCTGCGTACCGAACAAACGATATGAACGCTCCGGTCCAACTTCTTTCAAAAATTCCACAAATTTTTCAAAGGACTTTAAGGTGCCATCGAGGAGCGGCCGAACTAAAAGCAATTGAAGCCTGTCATTGACCATCTTAGCTAAAGGCATCTCAAGTTGCAGCGATATGACTTCCTTCCTTTGGGTTCTGAAGGCATTTACGATGCATTTTGTAATTCGGTCCCCCTGTTCAAGGACTTCGTTTAGAGCTGCCCCGAGCAATGGTGATTGAAGCAATCCGGCTTCTCCTACCGGAACAATTCCGGGTATCCTCTTGCTACTCATGCGGCCTATGGGAATCAGGCCCATCTTCAAATCTATGGCTTGCGGATCGTAATTGTTGGCGATAAAGAAGGGATTATGTTTTACGTGTTCGTCAAAAGATTCTTGCAGTGCTTTCGGAGCGACAACATTTTTATCAATGATAAAAATGACACAAAATGCTGATGTAGGACTGGTTGGAATGACCTCGAATATCGGCGCCGGGTGACCGAAATGCAGAATGTGAGCGCCCACAATATCGTCGTTCCTCAAAGTAAGATTCTGAAGGTGCCCGCCATATATGGAATAAAATCCTTCAAGCCTATGGAGTCGAAAGGTGGCTGCAAAAGGAGAACCGCCTCCTGATGCGTCCAGAACCATACGCGTATGGTAAGTCCCGCCTGTTGTATGGACCACCAACTGCAGATTGTTTTTAGCAATGCTGAGAACCTTGGTGTTTTGCATTAATCTGACATTGGATTGCTGACAGCGCTTTAGCAATAAGCCAAGAAGGATTTTGTCATTGATTACGGCAAAATCTCCTTCGGCATAGGCAAAGCTTCCCTGAAAAGTCCCTAGTGTTGCTCTTTTTGTTCGGTATTGTGTCGCAGCGCTAAGATCATGCCGGATCAAGCGTTCTTCGGATGTCAGCCAAAATTTGGACGTCTGGCCAAGCTGGTTTCGCTCAATGACGCGAACGCTGAGATGGGATCCGAGTTTTGTTGCCAAGAGAAGGCCTGTCGGGCCTCCTCCCATAATGACAATATCCGTGAAGAAGTCGGAATTTTGCATGCAGATTGTGAAAGAGTCGATAATTCCCAGTTATCAATGGGTATTGCGCATGCTGTTATCAAAATCATCGTGGGCTCGTCGGCGCAGAAGTTCTGGGGCACCGGGATGGGCGATTTTGTGTGCGCCAAGTAGGCAATTTGTGATAAATTCGGAAAACACCCCCAAAGCTTTGGATAACAAGGAGTTATCTGTGCCGCCATGGACTTGATTCCAGAAGATGTATTCGAACAGTTGGCAACTAATGGATTCGTCATTCTCACAGTTCCTTCGGGCGTTCAAGAAGCAATCCAGACGACATTCCAGGCTGCCAGAGACTTCTTCAGTGCGAGCTTGGACGAAAAAATGGCAAATCGGCTCGTGGACGATTGGGGCTATCGGCCATTTGGCATCGAATATTCGGGCTCGCCTGAGCGACCCGATTTGGTTGAGTCCTTCAGTGCAAGCGTCAGAAATCGGAAAGGCAGCGATTGCCTCTGTTCAGATATTGCAAGGAACCTGTACAGGCAAATGCTGAGTGCGATTAATGGCCTGGAATCAATTGCGGAGTCTCTAACAATCCGACTTGCGGAGGCTTTGACCAATAGTCAAATGCGCAATGTGCTTCAGGGAACCTTTCGCAACTGGTCATGTCTTCAGGTAAACCATACGAACTTTGACATGGCCGTTGGACAGCCGATCAATGACCTTCACGAAGACGGAAACCTAATCACCGTCGCCTGTTCCACGGGACCGGGACTTGAAGTGCTGACCCACAGCGGCAAGTTTCTGCCAGTCACCACAAAATGCGATGAAGTTGTCATTATGCCAGGAGAAATTATCTGGCTGCTTTCAGGAGGATATGTTCGCCCACTATACCACCGAGTTCAGTCAGAGTCTCAAAGCCACAAGCGGCTAGCGCTTCTTTTCTTTGGCGATATCGACCCCAGACTCTGCAAAGCCTGGGTTTCGAACGAGGTGAATGCTAATACCGACATCGGTGCTCGCGTTCTTACAAATGCGAAACGATTTGGTCTGGACGGGTTTACTTCAGACTAGCCAGTTTGTCGGGGAGAGGATGCGACATTGTCAGAATGGATCCTGGGTTTAGGAGGGTCTGATCATGAGTTTTCCGCCGCACTAATGCAGGGGTGCGATATTCGCGTGGCTATTGAGGAAGAGCGTTTGTCGCGTCGCAAGCATGGTTATTGTTTCTGGTATGAAAATCCAGTGGGACGTTCCATTAATTACTGTCTAACGGCGTCAGGAATTACGTTGGCCGATGTGGGCGCCATTGTCTCTAGTGATTTGCTGCCTGTACGGGTCCAACATGCATTGCGCGATTACGACCTGAAAATATTTCCCCATCACCTCTGTCATGCTGCTTCTGCATACATGATGCTCTCAACTGACACCAAGGCTGGCATTCTGGTGTATGACGGATATGGTTCTATTCGAAACGCCAGCGAGACAAATTCACCCCGCAACCTTCGTCAGACATTTTCTTTTTTTCTTTTCGGCCCGGAAGGATACCAGTGCATTGGGAGCAACTTTGGAAGCAGCTATCTGGAACCGGATGATTTTCCCACCGGGGTGACCAATTCAATTGGGATGTTATATGAAATGGTTACGGCCCTGCTCGGGTTCGACCTGATGGATAGCGGGAAGACGATGGGACTATCGTCGCATGGACAGC
>Ga0207667_10007465_pt1 | contig 13136 bp, 15 predicted proteins | sample KBSCornC52_FD_184301 | JGI IMG/M metagenome (GOLD analysis project Ga0207667, IMG submission 184301) | Corn rhizosphere microbial communities from Kellogg Biological Station, Michigan, USA - KBS Corn C5-2 (SPAdes) (version 2) | ecosystem: Host-associated > Plants > Roots > Rhizosphere > Soil ...
AGCAATGTTCCTGGCGACGCTGTCGGGCGGATTTGCCGGAGCAGTCTTGTTGCTGCTGACGCCGAGCTCCGCCTTTGACAAGATCATCCCATGGCTCCTCCTGCTGGGATCACTGGCTTTTGCGCTTGGACCGTGGCTGGGGGCACGGCTGCGCAAATACTACCGGCCAAATACTGCATTTCTGATCGCAGCGCAGTTTCTTCTGGGCGTGTATGGCGGCTACTTTGGAGGCGCGGTGGGCATCATGATGATGGCGGTTTGGAGTGTGCTGGGCCTCACCGATATCCGGGCGATGAACGCGGTTAAGGTTGTGCTGGTGGCTGCCGCAAACACCATCGCTGTTCTATGCTTTGCCGTTGTCGGCTCCGTTGCCTGGCCTGAAACGCTGATCATGCTGCTGGCGGCGGCATTGGGAGGATATGCGGGAGCTCACTTAACGTTACGGTTGGATGGTCCCAGGATTCGGATCGGTATCAGCCTTATCAATTTCCTGATTACGGCGGTGTTCTTTTACATCAGGTTCTTCTAGATATCCCCCCAGGCGGCATCGATCAGAGGTTAGGCTTTGCCTACCCGTTTGCGCCCTCTTTCTTCCCTCATTTAATCTAGATGGTTTGCCTAACCTCTATGGCCGATCAGATACCCAAGCTCCCCACAAAAATCGATGCTACCTCCACCCGCTTTGAGAAGAACATGCGCGCCATGGCGGAACTGGTCGCGGCTGTGCGCAATGAGGAAGAGAAAATCCGGCTTGGGGGTGGCGAAAAGGCCATCGAATCACAGCATGCCAAGAAGCGCCTGACAGCGCGCGAGCGCATTAAGCTGCTCATCGACCGCGACACCGAGTTCTTCGAACTTGGTCTCTACGCGGCCTATGAAATGTATGAAGAGTGGGGCGGCGCACCTTCAGCCGGCGTGGTCACCGGGCTCGGACGCGTCCATGGACGGCTGTTCATGCTGATTGTGAATGACGCCACGGTCAAAGCTGGCGCGTTCTTTCCTATGACGGCCAAGAAAGTGATACGGGCTCAGAACATCGCGATCGAAAACCACATTCCTACGATTTATCTGGTCGATTCCGCCGGAGTGTTTTTGCCGCTACAGGAAGATGTGTTCCCCGATACTGATGATTTTGGGCGGGTTTTCCGCAACAACGCTGTCATGTCCGCCATGGGTATTCCGCAGATTACGGCCATTATGGGCATGTGCGTGGCCGGGGGAGCGTACCTGCCGGTAATGTGTGACACCATATTAATGACCGAGGGCAGCGGGCTTTTTCTGGCCGGACCGGCGCTGGTGCAGGCCGCCATCGGAGCAAAGTACACAGCGGAAGAACTGGGTGGGGCAGAAATACACGCGCAGATCGCGGGCACCGTGGACTATCGCGAGCCCAATGACCATATTTGCCTGGAGCGCATACGCTCTGTCGTGAGCAAGCTTGGCCATAAACCAGGCGCGCCATTTAATCGCGTGAAGGCCGAGCCTCCGGCATACGCGGCGGAAGAGATTTATGGAATCTTTGAAGCCGACGGCATGAAGCCGTATGACATGAAGGAAATAATCGCGCGCATCGTGGACGGCGCGAAGTTCGACGAATACAAGGCCGAATACGGCAAGACGGTGATCTGCGGGCTGGCGCGCATTGGCGGATTTGCCGTGGGCATTGTAGCCAATCAGGCGTCGTCGGGGCAGCAGACTGACCCCAGTTCCGGCGCCAAGCGGGTGGAATTTGGCCGCGTTATCTATACCGAAAGCGCCGAAAAGGCCGCGCGCTTCATCATGGACTGCAACCAGAACCTGGTGCCGCTGATTTTTCTGCATGATGTAAACGGCTTCATGGTGGGCCGCGATGCCGAATGGAGCGGCATCATCAAGGCGGGGGCAAAGATGGTAAACGCCGTGGCCAATTCCGTAGTGCCGAAAATTGCCGTGATAGTGGGCGGATCGTTTGGCGCGGGACATTACGCCATGTGCGGCAAGGCCTACGATCCGCGATTTGTCTTTGCCTGGCCCACGGCGCGTTATGCTGTGATGAGCGGCGCCGCGGCCGCGGGAACGCTGGTGGAAATCAAGATCAAGCAACTGGAGCGCGGCGGAAAAAAGCTGAGCGAGCAGGACCGTAAGGAACTTTTCGACGCCACCAAAGCCACCTATGACCACCAGACCGATCCTCGCTACGGCGCGGCAAGATTGTGGATCGACAAAATTATTGATCCCATGGAGACGCGTCAGACATTGATCACGGCGCTGGAAGCGGCGAGTCTTAATCCAGAGGTGAGGGAGTTTAAGGTGGGGGTTCTGCAGACTTAACCCTACCACGGCAAAAGCAAAAGAAATGATCACCGCGGAGACGCGGAGGCGCGGAGAAAAGAAAGACTCATGATTGGTTCTAACCAAGACGGAGGAGTCGGGGCACAAAGAAAGCTGATCCATGCAGCCCTGACTGAGCAAGTAATTGGCGCTGCTTTGGAAGTACATAAGGCATTAGGACCTGGGTTGTTGGAATCAGTGTATGAAGAGTGTCTGTGCCATGAGTTGCACCTGCGAGGCCTGTGCTTTCAACGACAAGTCACCGTACCCGTCATTTACAAAGGTGTGTCTCTTGATTGTGGTTATCGGCTTGATTTGATTATCGAAGATATCGTGATCCTGGAGCTGAAGTGTGTGGAACGTGTTCTTGCCATTCACGAAGCCCAGCTCCTTACCTACTTGAAGTTGCTGGGCAAACCGGTTGGATTCATCATTAATTTCAACGTTCCTATTTTGCGACAAGGAATTGTACGGAAGGTTTTTGACTCCGCGTCTCCGCGCCTCCGCGGTGAATAAGAAGTTATTATGGCGAATGAGCTCAAAATCATCGAATGTCCCCGCGATGCCTGGCAGGGCCTAAAGGGACAGATTCCTACGGCCATCAAGGTCCAGTACCTGCGCGCGCTGATTGGGGCTGGGTTCAAGCATATTGACGCCGTGTCGTTCGTTTCCCCCAAAGCCATTCCGCAGATGGCGGATTCTGAAGCTGTCCTCAAGGAGCTTGATCCGCCGGACGACGTGGAGATCATCGGCATTGTGGTGAACCAGAAAGGCGCAGAGCGAGCCATTGCGACAGAGGCCGTGCAGACGCTCGGGTTTCCATATTCCGTATCGCCCACGTTCCTGGAGCGCAATCAGCACCAGACGCTGGAAGCTGCCGCCGACGAGTTGGAGCAGATCAAGCTAAAAGCCGACGCGGCGGGGCTGAATGTTGTGGCGTATATTTCCATGGCTTTCGGCAATCCGTATGGCGATCTCTGGAACGCCGAAGAAGTGGTTGAAGCCGTGGGCATTCTAGCTGACATGAACATCACGCAGATTTCACTGGCGGATACTGTTGGACTCGCGACCCCAGCGAAGGTGAAAGAGCTGATCTCAGCCGTGACCGGCGCTTACGATTATCTTGAAATCGGCGCGCACCTGCACAGCACGAGAGCTGGGGCTGTGGAGAGAATCATCGCTGCGTATGAAGCAGGCTGCAGACGCTTTGACTCCGCAATCGGCGGGCTGGGAGGCTGTCCTTTTGCACAGGATGAAATGATCGGCAACATTCCGACGGAGATTGCAGTAGAAGCGCTCAAGGATCGCGGCGCAGACGTTCCGCTCAAGAAGCCCCTGGATGCGGTGATACAAATGTCGGCGGACATCGCGAAGAAACACACGGTGGTAATGTGAGCCATCCGGGGCGCTATTAAGATGAACCAGTTGGCATCGACGAAGTATTTTTTGTGTCTTTGAGGTGTTTCTTCACGCAAGATCCCTAGCCGGCGGGCGGGAGCGAAAGAGGCGGAAATGAAACAACCATTTTCGGATGAAATTGAGACGAACGCGCCATCAGCGGCGCTACAAGCCATGGCGGATAAAGAGAAAAAGATGGTTCATCATTCTTTTTCCAGCCTTGAGTGCGAGATGCCTGTTGAACTCATCCAGTCGTGGGTCACGCCAGTCCCGCATTTTTTTGTGCGTAACCATCTCAACGAACCCTCAATTTCGCCAGAAGAATGGCATTTGACCGTGGCCGGCGAGATAGAAAAACCAACCGCACTCAATTTGCCCGATTTGGCCGGGATGGAGCAGCATTCGATCACCGCAGTACTGGAATGCGCAGGCAACGGGCGCGCTTTTTACCAGCCACAAACGCCGGGCTCGCCATGGGGGCGGGGCGCCGTAGGCAACGCTCACTTTAGCGGGCCTTGTTTGCGCGACATATTGCTGCGCGCTGGCCTAAAAACAACAGCCATGCATGTAATGTTTCGCGGCCTGGACCAGGCTTCCGGCCAAACGCCATTTATCCGCAGCATTCCCATTGAAAAAGCCCTTGATGAGGATACTGTTGTGGCGACGCACATGAATCAAGCGCCATTAACCGCACATCACGGAGCTCCCGCGCGCGCCATCATTCCAGGATGGATTGGCGCGAGCTGGTGCAAATGGCTCACCGAAATCAGAGTCATCGATAAGGAATTCGAAGGCGAGTTTATGACGGAGGCATACCGGGTACCCTGCCAGCCCATCCCGCCGGGGACTTCAGCCACCGCTGGTAATACCTGTGCACTTACAGAACTAAGCACGAAATCCATTATTGCGGGACCTGCGCACGGGGCAACGGTCAAGACCGGCGCTGTTCGTATTCACGGGGCCGCCTGGACAAGCGATGCCGAGATCACCGGAGTAGATATTTCAACCGATGGGGGAGCCACCTGGAGCACGGCTGAGCTGGAAAGTGAGCGTGCCCGTTATGCATGGCGTTTGTGGAATTACACCTGGAAAGCTCCCGAGCCCGGCGATTATATCGTCATGTCTCGCGCGACGGATAGCCGCGGCTGCCGCCAGCCTCAAGCAGCCACATGGAACCCCGGAGGATATCTTTATAATGCCATCGATCAGATAGAAATTCATGTGCGGACGCAAGCGGAAGGAGCGCCCCGGCGTGAGCTATAACACCGTCTTATACTCCGAATCCAGCCGCATCGCCACCATCACGCTCAACCGCGCTGACAAGCGCAATGCCATCAGCTATGAGCTGATTGATGACCTGATTGCGGCGTTGAAGCAGGCCGCGGAGTCTTCCGCGCAGGTTGTGATCCTAACCGGCGCTGGCAAAGCATTCTGCTCCGGCATGGACCTGGATAACCTGAAGCAGCTCACAGGGCGAACACACGAGCAGAACATTCAGGATTCTGAAACCATGGCGTCACTTTTTCGCACGCTTTATGACTTTCCCAAGCCGACGATTGCCGCCGTGAACGGACCGGCCATTGCGGGTGGAACAGGATTGGCCACCCTATGCGATTTCACGCTGGCCGTGCCGGAAGCGAAGTTTGGCTATACGGAAGTGAGGATCGGTTTTGTTCCGGCGATCGTCTCAAGCTTTCTTATTGCCAACATCGGCGAGAAACGCGCCCGCGATCTGCTGCTAACAGGGCGCATCTTTGGCGCAGATGAAGCGCTGAAGCTCGGGCTGGTGAATGAGATTGTCGCACCGGAACAGTTGATGCAGCGGGCGCAGGAGCTGGCCGCGCAGTTGCTGGAGAACAGTCCCGCCTCGTTGCAGGCCACGAAGAAGCTGCTTTCCAGTTATACTCGCGAGCAACTGGACCGTCATGTAAAGCAGGCGGTGCAGGGCAACGCCGGCATCCGCCAAACCGCCGACTTCAAAGAAGGCATCACAGCATTTCTGGAGAAACGCAGACCCACTTGGACAGGAAAATAGAAGACGGCAAGACAAAGAACCTCAAAACAAAGATCTGGGGCGAAACCAAGCTACGCGTGCGTTACGCTGAAACCGACAAGATGGGCGTGGTGTACCACTCCAACTTTGTCATATGGTTTGAAGTGGGACGCGTGGAACTGCTGCGGCAGCTCGGCTTTCAATACAGCGAGATGGAAGCAGAAGACAATTGCCATATTCCGGTGGTTGACTTGCGCGTCCGCTACAAAGCGCCAGCGCAATATGATGATGAGATTGTGGTGCGCACCGAGATCAAGAATGTGCGCTCGTCACTGCTGCACTTCAGCTATGAAATCTTTCGCGAGGCCGACCGCATGCTGCTGGCCACAGGTGAGACCATGCACATTATCGTAAACAAGAAGCTGGAACGCACGGCACTGCCGGAAAAGTATATGCGGGCCTTCAACGGGACCAAGCGAAATTCATGAGCACTCTTAAAATTAACGGGAACGATCTTTCACTCAACGACCTGCGCCAGGTGGTCTATGAGCAACGGCAGGTTGAACTGGCGGATAGTGCTCGCACTAAAGTTATCGCCGCGCGCGAGGTAGTGGAAAAACTGCTGCGCGAAAACCGCGTGGCCTATGCCATCAACACCGGTGTGGGCAAACTGAGTGACGTGCACATTGAGCCGGCGCAGAACCGGCAGCTCCAGGTGAATTTGATCCGCTCGCACTCAGCAGGCGTCGGCGAACCTCTTAGCCAGGACGACACTCGCGCCATGATGCTGCTGCGCGCCAACTCGCTGGCCAAAGGATTTTCCGGCGTGCGTCCGGAGGTGATCGACCTGATCTGCGCCATGCTGAATAAAGGCGTGCATCCGGTGGTGCCTTCTCAGGGAAGCGTTGGCGCAAGCGGCGATCTTGCTCCGCTGGCCCATCTGGCGCTGGCAATGATCGGCGAAGGGCAGGTGTGGAAGGAGAACGCGCGAACCAGCAGTGCCGAAGCTTTGCAGCGCGCGCAGATCAGGCCGCTGGTTTCGGAAGCTAAGGAAGCGATCTCGCTCATCAACGGTACGCAGGCGATGCTGGCGGTGGGGACGTTATCTCTGCTTACCGCTGAGACCCTTGCTGCAACCGCAGACGTGCTGGGGGCAATGTCACTGGATGCACTGCATGGGACGGACGTAGCGTTTGATGCGCGCATCCATGATGCGCGACCCCATTCCGGACAGGTCGAAGTCGCGGCCAATTTACGCCGATTGCTTCAGGGAAGTGAGATTCGCGAGTCGCACAAAGATTGCGGACGCGTACAGGATGCGTATTCGCTGCGCTGCATTCCGCAAGTCCACGGTGCGGTGCGTGATACGCTGGCATTTTGCCGCCGGACATTTGAGATCGAGATGAATTCGGCGGTGGATAATCCGCTGGTGTTTGTGAAAGGTAATGGCGAAGGGGATATTATTTCCGGCGGAAATTTTCACGGACAGCCGCTGGCGTTTGCGCTCGATTACATGGCAATCGCACTGAGCGCGCTTGCCGGAATTTCTGAGCGACGCATTGAGCGGCTTGTGAATCCTGCGTTGAATGAAGGCCTGCCGCCCTTTCTTGCCCCCGATGCCGGCATCAACTCCGGCTTTATGATGCCGCAGGTAACGGCTGCCGCGCTGGCCAGTGAAAACAAGGGGCTGGCGCATCCTGCGTCAGTGGATTCGATTACAACTTCCGGCAACAAAGAAGATTATGTGTCCATGGGAATGACGGCTGCAATCAAGTTGAAACGCGTGATCGCGAACACGACCAATGTGCTGGCGATTGAAGCTTGTGCGGCGGCACAGGCGTTGGATTTCCTCTCGCCGCTCAAGACCAGCCAGCCTTTGCAGAATGCCCATGCGGCCATCCGCAAGGTGAGCCCGAAAATTGAGCATGACCGGGTGTTTGCAGAGGATTTTGCGAAGCTGGGAGAGCTGGTCAAGGAGGGCGCGTTAACAAGATAATCTTTTAGCACAGAGACGGCGCTCAGTAAGGATGCATTCTGGCGCGGCCTTCAGGCCTTTATCCCGGTTACGACTGCTTCAGCGCACTAGCCTCCAGCGCTGACTCGACTGAAACATTTTTGTTACTCAATGCAGAATGCGGCGTTCTGTAACGCATTCCGATACGAGACTTACTCTCCTGCCCCCGCGGCGTCGGCGCGCGCAAGCATGGCATTGTAAATTTCCAGAAGATGGCAGTCCTGCGCGCCCGTAGGAGCTGCGGCTTCTATGTTTGGCATCGCCACCGTGCCTGGACCATTGTTCATATTTGAAGCATCAAGGGACAACGCATCCGCCAGGCTTGGAGCATTCGCATCGCGCTGGGTAAGGCTCGCCGCGCCGCTTGAGATATTGAAACATTCGACGATGGTCCGGATGACTGAAGTATGATCGAACGGCGTTACACCGTTCGTGGTTGAAGTGCCATTGCCCTGCACATACGAAAAACCAGCAGGACGCACAATGGAACCGGCCGGAATATAAGGTGACACCAGGATGGCGGGCACTCTCGGCCCGTAGCGGTTAAAGCCGAAGGTAGAGGGATTGCGCAGCACGGTTCCTCCCGGCGCCACGGCAGCGGGCGGAATCACATGATCAAAGCAACCGCCGTGTTCGTCATAAGTGATGATCAGCAGTGTGCGAGACCAATAATATTTGCTGCTGCGCAACAACCCGTAAATATATGCAACCAGAAGCTCGCCGTTCACCACGTTGTAAGGCGGATGGTTGTCGTTGGGCTGCAAATTGTTGGCTCCAACGTTATAACGCGGCTCGATAAACGAATATTTCGGCAGCTTCAGGCCGTTCACATCATCCGCGAACGTGGGGAGTTTTGAATCCTGGCCATAATCTATGGTGTCAAAGTTGCAGACCATGTGTTGCGATGAAGAAGCAGACATCAAAACGTATTTGATCAACGTGGCAATGGCAAAATCATGGAAGTACACTTTCCAGTTGGCGGCGTTGTAACCTCCGGCTCCGTCCAGCAGTTCAAAAATGCTGGGAATATCCGGCGCACAATTCAAGATTGCATGGATAATCCACGTCATTTACGTAGCCGCCCGACGTGGCGCAATTCAGGAAGAAGCGGTTCGGGTAAGTCTGGGTTGGGCAGGAACCAAACCAGGCATCGGACACGCCAAACGACTTTGCCAGCAGGGAAGTCACTGGGAGCTGCGACGGCTTGAAATAAAACATGATGTCCCCCGGAGATACGCCGGCTCGCGGCAGCGCCGGCCATGAGGGGGCTACCAGGCATTGCTTGGTGGTTGGTATTCCTGGGTATTGCTGCGAAGTCGCCATCCAATCGTTCACAAACCCTGCCATGTTTGGCGTAGCGCCGGGCGCGGGGTTGGTGGTGTTGAAGATCTGTAGATTCATGTCCGCGAACGATTCGCCGGGATCAGGCGTCGGCGTGGTGTAAGGATCGCTTGAAGTATTTGTTACGTAATACTTCGTGCCATTGAAAATGTTGTACATGCTCCCATCCAGCTTCAGTCCCTCAAACGTGGAACTGTTGGGATAGAGCGTTCCCAGCATCTGGTCGAAAGACCGGTTTTCCAGCATTACCACCACTATGTTTTCGATGAGATTCAGCGAATTGCCCATTGGCGTGCTCCTTGCGTCGTTCAGGCGTTGCTGTTTTGGTTTGGAGCCACAACTATACGCGCGGAATCAGGATTGTGCACCGTGGCGTGCAAGTCGGCGGGGAATCAGCCGAGTGTCTAAAATTTTGGCCTTTCGCAGCCTTGCTTTTCTCCGTGCCTCCGTGTCTCCGTGGCGAGATTTAAGTATTTCCCGCTAGCCCCAGCTCTGCCGCAATCCTTTTCATGGCCTCAATGCAGAACGCGATGTGCTCTTCCAGATCGACGCCGAGATCGGCGGCGCCGTTGATGATGTCGTCGCGGTTCACGCTGCGGGCAAACGCTTTGTCCTTCATCTTTTTGCGGACGGACTTCGCTTCAACCTCAGACAGTGACTTGTTTGGCTTGACCAGCGCAGAAGCTGTGATGAAGCCGGCGATTTCATCACAGGCATAGAGCGTTTTCTCCATCTGGCTTTCGCGCTTTACGCCGCTGTAATCGGCATGTGAGAGGATGGCGCGGCGCACTTCTTCCGGATAGCCGCGCTCTTCAAGAATCTTGTTGCCCACAAACGGATGCTCGGCCGGCGTGGGGTATTTTTCATAATCAAAGTCATGCAGCAGGCCGGTGATGCCCCACTTATTTTCGTCCTGGCCAAACCTGCGGGCGTAGGCGCGCATGCATGCCTCCACGGCCAGCATGTGTTTGCGCAGGCTCTCTGACTGGGTGTATTCGCAAAGCAGGCTCCAGGCCTGGCTTCGATCCAGAGTGGTTCCGTCCATTCGATCCATGTTTTACCCTATCTTTATACCTGTTTTCTCTCTTTATTCACCTAAGTTTTACCACTAACTCAGGTTTTTACCTAAATTTCTTATTGACAATTGTGAGTTCATGCCTGAGACTACGGGAGTTACAGGTACCCAAGAAGTAAAGGTTTTTGGAGAAACTGCCCGCTCTGGCAACTCCGAAACATCCATGGCAACAGCATTGGCGCCGGTCGATTCCCGGGAAGTTGTACGTTGTGACCATTGTCATTTAGTCCAATTCAGGACCAATAACAATCTTTGCAGAAAATGCCGCACCTCGCTGGACGAGGATGAACCGGAGCCGATCCTTGAAGTCCAGGCGCCGGTCGAGCCTCCGTCAAACGGACATCATTCCCATCTTCAGGTAGCGTCAGCCATCCGTATGCTAAGGCAAAAGTCCGGATTGAGCCAGCGCCAGCTTGCCTTGCGCATGGCGGTGCCGCGCACATATGTGTCAAAGATTGAAAATGAAAAAGCCATGCCCACGCTTTCGTCACTGCAGCGGCTGGCCACTGCCCTGGAAGTTTCCATGGCCGATCTGCTCAAAGGCTCCAGCCGGTCGCTGGAAGACGACATTGCCGACCTGATGCATGACGAGTTTATTGCCGAGATCATTCAATGCCTGGACAAACTGGATTCCATGCAGCGCTCCAGCCTGCTGGCGCAGGTGCGCGATTTGAGTATTCGTCCGCGCCGTAGCGCGTCGTAAACGCTTTCTCCTAAAAACGACTGAGGCTCAGCCGGAGGGCTATTTTCTCCGGCTGATTTTTCTTATAAGCACTCAGCAATCAGCGGTCAGCACTCAGCCAAAAGCAAAAATTTCACCGCAAAGTACGCCAAGTGCGCGAAGGAAGGCAAAGGAGTTCAAAAAAGTGTGACTCGGGAAGTACAATAACAACAAGCTCTGCGTTCTCTGCGTCCTTTGCGGTAAAAGATTTGGGCTGACTGCTGAGCGCTGATTGCTGAATGCTGCTTCCCAGCCAACTTCCTCCAGCTTCTCACACTCCAACATAAAGGCAGGTTGAAGGGGGTCTTTTGATCACCATTCTGATCGTTATTCTGGTGCTGATGTTGATCGGTGCGCTGCCGTCATGGCCGCACAGCCGCAACTGGGGCTATCGCCCCGTCGGCGGCTTGGGACTGATTCTCGTGATCGTCCTGATCCTTTATCTCTTGAATTACATTTAACGCCACGTTTAATGCCACATATGAGGTTACGCATGAAATTGACGCTTGCCGCCGTGCTCGCTCTTGGTCTTCTGCCGATCTCCGCCTGCTCCAATCAGGACACGGAGAAAACCAAGCAGGAAGCGGCCAAAGCGACAGAGCAAATTAAAGAGGGAAGCAAGGTTGCGGCCGTTGAGTTGAAGAAAGACGCCAAGGAAGCATCGAAGCAGAGCAAGGCCATTGCCGAAGGCGTGGAGCAGGGCCTTGCCACACCGGACAAGCCGGTGAACGTGAACTCGGCCTCCAAAACTAAGCTGCAAACTCTTCCGGGTATCGACGAAAATACCGCCGACCGCATCATCAAAGGCCGCCCATATCACACAACCGAGGAAGTGGGAACCAGAGGCGTAGTCTCACCCGATCAGTTTAATGCTATCAAAGACAAGATTACGGTGCGTTAGGATCTCGAGCAGAGCGAGAGATCGCTATGGCCGCTAAGCTGCCGTCATCTGTGATGCGGAGGAAAGTTTCTCTCCCACAGCATTTCATCTCGCGAGCCTTTTTTACATTAAAGGGACCCCTCGCTAACGGCTCGGGGTTACAGAAGCAGTCGGCTCCATTGTCAACGCGTCATTAAATCGATTGAAATAATTAAATAGTCCGATCGCGGCCAGCAGCTCGATAATCTCGCCTTCGTCAAAGTGCTTGCGCAATTCGCCAAAGAGTTGGTCGTCCACGGTATGCGCGTCACGAGTCACATGTTCCGCCAGCCGCAGCGAAGCTTTCTCTTTTTCTGTGAAATCAGAGCGTTGCTCAAAGTTGGCCAGGTCGTTGATCTGGTCGTCGGTCCAGCCGTGCCGTCTTGCCAAGACGGTGTGTGACGCCAGTCAATACTCGCAGCGGTTGATCTGCGTCGTCCGGACAATCACCAACTCTTTCAGCTTGATGGGAACGGTGCCGGTTTCCATCACGGCCCGAAAGTGCGCCACCATGGTCCGCATAATCTCCGGCCGGTGCGCCACGGTGCGGAACATGTTGGGAATATTGCCGCGCACTTTCATGAAATGGTCGTAAACTTCAGCGACCTCAGGAGAAGCTGCTGCGCGATCAATTCGTGAGATTCTTGGCATGCGGGTACCCTGGGCAGGCGAGCGCGAACTCGCCTGCCGCAAATGGAGGTTATTTGCCGAAAGCTTTAATTGCTGTCGCTTCGTCGTCCTTGATATCAAAGACCGTGTAGAGTTTGGTGATCTGTAGCAGGTCGTGGACTTTCTTGGTGAGGTTGAGCAGCTTTAGTTCGCCGCCCTCGCGGCGCACAGCGGTAAACGCACTCACCAGTTCGCCGATGCCGGAGCTGTCAATATATGTAACGTCGCCCAGGTTAAGCAGGATTTTTTTGTTCCCTTTGCCGATCAGGTCGCGAATGGTGTCACGCAAAACCACGCTGCCCTCACCCAAAGTAATGCGGCCGCTCATATCCACGACTGCGACGCCGTCCACTTGCCGATTCGTTGCTTTCATGCTCACTGTGCTTCCTCCTCCTTGGCATTCGCCGCGTTGCGGCCGGTATGCTTAATAAGTGTTACTTCTGTCCCTGGATTCGTGTTCCGGATCTTTACTTCGTCCATGAACGCGCGAATCAGAAAAATTCCCCGCCCTGAGCCCTTCATCAGGTTTTCCGGCGCCAGCGGGTCCGGCAAAGATTCCGGATCCAGCCCCTTGCCTTGATCGGTGATCGTGATCACCAGCGATTCGCCGGTGGTTTCATACGCCACCACAAACCTTTTTCCCGGATCATAGGCATTGCCGTGCAGCACAGCGTTTACCGCCGCTTCTCGCACCGC
>Ga0207667_10007468_pt1 | contig 13135 bp, 8 predicted proteins | sample KBSCornC52_FD_184301 | JGI IMG/M metagenome (GOLD analysis project Ga0207667, IMG submission 184301) | Corn rhizosphere microbial communities from Kellogg Biological Station, Michigan, USA - KBS Corn C5-2 (SPAdes) (version 2) | ecosystem: Host-associated > Plants > Roots > Rhizosphere > Soil ...
TTCTTTTGTACTTGTTGAGGTTGCTGAGGCTGCTGTTGCTTCTGTGTGGATGCAGCAGCCTGATTAATGGGAGTCGCCGGTTGCGAAAGTACCCATTCAATTCTTTCAGACTCATTCTTTTTTTCCACGCTGTTGTCCACAGTAGTTTTACCAGCATCATCATTCGTAAAAAGCTCCAGTGGTACTGAGCCACCAGCCGAATTATCTGTATCGATCAGTTTGGGAGCGAGTTCCGGCTTAATAACCTGTTCTTCCCTCACTTCTTTCTTCTCTACAGGTAACGGTTCCTTTTTCGGTTTCTCCTGCTCGCCCAATGTGAGCACGATCTTTTCCTCTTTTTTAGGCTCTGCTTTTTTAGCAACACTTTTCTTGAAAGGATCTTTATGTTCAAAGCCGGTGGCAATAAGCGTGATACCAATTTTATCACCCAGTGAATTATCGTACCCCATACCGAGTATTACATCGGTACCTTCACCAGCCTGGCTTAATAAATAATTTTGAATGATCTCTACTTCATCCATTGTAAATTCATGATCGCCTTCGGCAGAATTAATATTAATTAAGATCCATTTGGCGCCACGGATATCATTATCATTCAGCAATGGCGAGTTCAGTGCTTCTTCAATAGTACGCAATGCTCTGTCTTCACCACTGCACGCACCGCTACCCAAAATAGCCACACCACCATTACGCATAACGGTGCATACATCGGCAAAGTCAACATTGATCTGACCGGTGCTGTTAATTACATCGGTAATACATTTGGCAGCCGTGGCGAGTACATTATCAGCCTTGGCAAATGCCTCTTTCATTTTCAGATTACCGAACTGATGGCGTAGTTTATCATTACTGATCACCAGCAATGTATCTACGTGTTGCTTCAGTTCTTTAATTCCGTATTCAGCCTGTAACTGACGTTTTTTACCTTCATATGAAAAGGGAGTAGTTACAATACCTACAGTAAGTATGTCTAAGCTTTTACAGATTTTAGCAAGAATAGGAGCACCACCCGTTCCTGTACCACCGCCCATACCGGCGGTAATAAATGCCATTTTTGTATTTACTTCCAGAATACGTTTAATTTCTTCGAAGCTTTCTTCTGTAGCCTGTCGGCCAATTTCAGGATTGGCGCCTGCGCCTAATCCCTGTGTTAAGTGGGGTCCTAACTGCACCTTATTCGGCACGTGACTTTGCGCAATGGCCTGTGCATCGGTGTTACAAATAATAAAATTCACACCTTCGATGTTCTGGCCAAACATGTGGTTAACCGCATTGCTGCCTCCACCACCTACACCAATTACTTTGATGATAGATGATTTTTCCTTCGGTAGATCAAAATGAATCATAGCTTACTGTTTAACAGCCCCACCAGCCCACCTACACTCGCTGCTGAGACCAGATTAAGAATAACGGGTTAGTACAATTTTGCAATTCGATGAAATGTTGCGGATTAACATACTTTTCATCTGCATGCTGGTTTTTTTCATATTCCCCGGATTTTCTTTTTCAAAAGGTTAATTGAATCTGGAATCTGTTAATTCCTTCCTGTTACTTGTTACTTGTGACTTGCTGAAACCTCGTCTATATTATCTTCTTACTTTATAACGCGTGATCTTCTTCTTCCTTGAACAATTCAATGATGCCATCCTTGAACTTGCCCCAGAAGTCTTTGATACCCTTGCGGTTTCTTACTTTTTGTTCCTGCATTTCTTCATCATCAAATTCATCTTCTTCTACCTGTTGTTTATTACGCAGGTTTTCGGGAATCTCTAATTTGCGGAACTGGTTTTCGAACTGTTTGCGATTGTGTTCGTAATCGCTGTGTCCTTTTAAAATAAGACCGATACAGGTAGAATAAGTGGGGCGGGCCAGTTCTTCAATATGGCCTGCTGCCAGGTGCTCGGTCGGATATCCGATACGCGCATTTAAACCCGTTACATATTCCGTTAACTGGATCAGATGTTTTAATTGCGATCCGCCACCGGTTAATACAATACCGCCATTGAGCATGCGGTTATCGAGCCCAACCTGTTTCAGATGATAGGTAACAAAATCCATGATCTCACTCATGCGGGCCTGTATAATGTTGGCCAGATTTTTTACACTGATCTCTTTGGCAGGCATACCACGTAAACCCGGAATAGTAATAAAGGCATTGTTTCTGGCTTCATTGGCCAGCGCACTTCCGAACTGAACTTTCATTTGTTCGGCCTGTGTTTTTAAAACACCCAAACCGGTTTTGATGTCGTTGGTGATATTCTCACCACCAAAAGGAATAACAGCCGTGTGTTTTAGAATACCTTCGTAAAAAACAGCCAGGTCGGTAGTACCGCCACCGATATCAACAATGGCTACACCGGCTTCCAGGTCTTCGATACCCATTACGGCTGAAGCAGAAGCCAATGGCTGCAATACCAGATCTTTTGTTGTTAACCCGCTTTTTTCTACAGCACGATTGATATTGCGAATGGCATTCTTGTCGCCTGTGATGATATGGAAGTTGGCGCCTATTTTAACACCACCATATCCGATCGGGTTGGGAATGTTCTGAAAATTATCTACAGTAAATTCCTGAGGTATTACATCAATGATCTGATCACCGGCGGGTATATATGTTTTATACTGATCGGCGATCAGCTGATCAATTTCCCGTTGGGTGATCTCTTCTTCTGTTTGGTGGCGAACAATATCACCACGGGTTTGCAGGCTTTTTATATGATGACCTGCAATACCAACGTATACTTCATTTATTTCGAGGCCCGGATTAGAGGCGTAGCAATTTTCAAGCGCCATGGTGATGGCCTTAATAGTTTCATCGATGTTCAGCACCTGTCCGTGCTTTACGCCATTGGAGTTGGCCCGTCCAAAGCCAAGGATCTCCAGCTTGCCGAACTCGTTTTTTCGGCCGGCAATCGCGGCGATCTTCGTCGTACCGATATCCAGTCCGACGATGATGGGTTGTTGCTCATTGTACATAATATCCTGTTTTTAGTTGTTGTATGGGGTATTACAGTGAATCGTCAATCGTGAATCGCCAATCGTCATAATACTTTCTCATTACTTATTTCTCATTTTTCATTTCTCATTTCTTCACTCCAATAACCTGCCGCGCATATTGCACATTCAGTCTTTCGTACACATCCATTCCTGTTTTGCTTAACACCTGCTGATAAAACAGGAATAATCTTTTGAATTTTTTATCATAATCGGTACCATCGCCAAAGTCAATCACATGTCTGCCTACTACCGGTATCATTTCAAATGTATCATCCGGGGTAATATCCACCTGTGAGATCTGCGCCATCCAGAATGAATCCTGCGCCAGATAATTACTGATGTTTACGATATTTCTTACCAGTATGCTATCGGTATGCTGAACATTATCTTTTTCTGATGGAAAGCCGGTAAATACAGGCAAACGGGTTGAGAACTTGTCAGACAATGGCAATCTTTCACCACTACTGTCTATATAAAAACTGTTCCCGGTAGTAGTGAACAATCTGGCTACCGGTATCCGTTCTTCTACTCTCACCTGTAATACATGGCTGTTATCAAAGAACAGTTCAGCATCTTTTACCCATACATTATTCTTCAGCTGATTTTCCATCCGGCGCAGATCAAAACTTTTTATCTCTCTGCCGGTAATACCGCCACCTTGCGTAATGAGCAATGCCGCTATATCTTTTTTATCTAAAAACCACTGATCAGAATTACCCTTCAACCTGATCGAAAATCCTTTACATGTTTTATGTCCCTGAGAATTTACAGCGCCTACCAGCAATACCATCATTCCCGCTGCTATACACAGCCAGAAGCCCACGATAAACATTCTTCTGATATGGCGTTTGACTTTCACAGTTCAATATTCAATGTTCATTATTCAACATTCAATGTTCAATGGAATCCTATCCCACCCACCCAACGGTCTGGATAGAACCGTCAGATGGGTACAAGAGCATAAGGGTGAAAATTCCCTGATGCAATGGGGTTAGTTATTTTGATTCAATGATCTTTTTAATAGGCTGAACCAGTGCATCTATGTCACCTGCGCCTGCTGTAATTAATAACCAACCATTCCCACCGGTCATATTTTTATCAGTTACCTCTTTGATCCACTTTAACAATTGTTCTTTATCTAAAACCTGTTTATGCTCATTTTTCATTCTTCCCAGTACCATATTGCTGGTTACACCTTCTATTGGTAGTTCTCTGGCAGGATAAATGGGCAACAGTACTACTTCATCTGCCTGATCCAATACTTCTGCAAACTCCGTTGCCAGGTCTCTTGTGCGGGTGAACAGATGCGGTTGAAAGATCACAGTGCATTTCATGTTGCCAAATAATCCTTTTGCACCACCGATCAATGCACGCAATTCTTCGGGATGATGTGCATAGTCGTCAACAAATACAATACCGGAATCTTTAACTATGTACTCAAACCTTCTTTTCACACCTTTAAATGCTTCAACGGCTGCTTTGATCTTTCGATCTTCAATGCCCAGCTGATGTGCCACCGCAATGGCTGCTGTTACATTTTCAACATTGTGCAGGCCACCCATATTCAATACCACATTACTCAATGTCCAGTTTTTCACATGCACGTCGAATACATAAGTACCATGCTGCATCTTAATGTTACCGGCGTATATATCGGCTTGTGCATTTTGCAGGTGATAGGTAAAATGGTTAGGCGCTTTCAGGTCATTGCCCCGCGACAAACCATATTTACTGATCAGTAACCCGTCTGGTTTTATTTTACCTGCAAATTCAATGAACGCTTCTTCCATGGCTTCGGCCGTGCCGTATATATCAAGATGATCAGGGTCCATAGCGCTGATCACTGCTATATTCGGACTTAACCGTAAAAAACTGCGATCGTATTCATCAGCTTCCACCACACAGGTATCGCGTTTATCGCTCCAGTAATTACTGTTATAGTTCACCGCAATACCACCCAAAAAAGCATTGCATCCATGTTCACTATGCCGCAGTATATGGGCGATCATAGTAGTGATAGTTGTTTTGCCATGCGTGCCTGCCACACAGATATTAAAAGAACTTCTGGTAATAGCACCCAACACCTCACTTCTCTTCATCAGCGGATACTGATGTTGCTGATAATACTGCAACTCTGTATGGTTCTTAGGTACAGCCGGTGTATACACCACCAGGTCTGCATCTTTTGGGGCCAGCTCAAGATTGTCGTCGTAGTGTACCGGAATACCCTCGCCAACAAGTTGTTTGGTAAGAGGTGTTTCGGTTTTGTCGTACCCGCTCACTTCTTTTCCATGAAAGTTGAAATAGCGGGCCAGCGCACTCATTCCTATCCCTCCAATGCCTATGAAATAAACTCTTTTTATATCTTTTATATCGATCATTTCGTGAATCGTGAATCGTGAATCGTGAATAATACCCCTGTTTTCATCTCTCACCAGCCGCCTTACTCTTATTTGCTTATTAATCTCAACACCTCACTGGCAACCACTTCATCAGCATTTGTTACAGCCAGTTTGCCGATATTTTCTTTAAATACGTTTTGTTGTTGTTCGTTTTGTGCCAGCGCAATTACTGCCGGTACCAGTTTTTCTTTTGCTTCACTGTCTTTTATCATCAGCCCCGCCTGTTTGTTTACAAGGTTTTGTGCATTGGCTGTTTGATGATCTTCAGCGGCAAACGGAAAGGGTACAAAAACCACCGGCTTTCTGGCTACACATAGTTCAGCTACCGACATGGCGCCTGCCCTTGATATAACTACATCGGCTGCGGCATATGCATATTCCATTTGAGTTATAAAACTGTTGGCCCAAATGTTTTTGTTTTCAGAAGCCCGCGCACTGGCTTTTTCCGCATACAGTTTACCGGTTTGCCATATTAGCTGCACATCATTTTTGGTAAACTCACCAATGTTGGCGTCAATTGCTTCATTAATTCCCTTGGCGCCCAAACTGCCGCCGGTTACAAATACTGTTTTCTTAGCCGGATCCAATCCAAAGAACCGGATGCCCTCGGTACGGCTGATCGTATTGTTTACAATGTTTTGCCGTACCGGGTTCCCTGTGATCATGATCTTATCTGCCGGAAAGAATTTTTCCATACCATCGGTAGCCACAAATATTTTACTGGCTTTTTTACCGAGCAGTATGTTCGATTTACCGGCAAATGAATTTGCTTCGTGAATGAAGGTGGCAATGCCCTGTGCCTGTGCGTACCGTAATACCGGAAAGCTTGAATAACCACCAACACCAATCACTGCATCCGGGCGAAATGTGTTGATGATGCTTCTTACCTGCCAAAAGCTTTTTATCAGCTTTAAAGGCAATCCGATATTCTTTATCAAAGAGCTTCTATTGAAGCCTGCTATATCAAGTCCTTTAATATTATATCCAGCCTGTGGCACTTTTTCCATCTCCATCTTTCCGTTGGCGCCCACAAACAATATTTCAACAGATGGCTGCAGTTTGCGTAAAGCATGTGCAATAGCCACAGCCGGGAAAATATGTCCTCCGGTTCCACCCCCTGCAATGATTATTTTCTTATTCACAATATTTAGTTTTCAATTTGAATTGGATCTACGTATTAAAAACCAGCAATTGTTACTCTGCTTCTTTTACTTTTTTTGATGTCTTTGGCTTCACCTCTTTTTCTTCCTGCTCTTCCTCTAAATTCTTATCACCCGAATTGAATTTCTTTGACCCTTCTTTTTTGGGTGCTTTACTCTTTTCTTCTTTTTCTGCACTTGCTTCTTTCAGATCTTTCTTTTTCAAACCGGCTATTTTTAATGTAGCTTCTCCTTCAGGGCCATCAGCTACTACAGCCGGCGCTTCGAGTTGTTCAACATTTCTTGCCACACTGAGTATTATACCAATCGCCAGACAGGTAAACAGAAAAGAGCTTCCACCCATACTTACCAGTGGTAAGGTTACACCGGTTACCGGAAATAAATTCACCGTTACCGCCATATTTATAAGTGCCTGGATAACCAGGGTAAAACTTAATCCCAATGCCAGGAATGCACCGAATGCATAGGGGCACTTCTTAAATATGCGTATACTCCTGAGTAAAAACAGGAGGTATATAAATATAATAAAGCACCCGCCCGCCAATCCATATTCTTCTATAATGATCGCAAAAATGAAATCCGAATACGGATGCGGAAGAAAGTTTCTGGTTTCACTATTACCCGGACCCTTTCCCAGCAAGCCGCCTTTGGCAATCGCAATTTTTGCCTGGTTGATCTGATAGTTTTCATCTTTATCAACCTCTTTACTGTCGTACATAAAGTTCTGCACACGGCTTATCCATGTAGGAATACGGGCGGCATGCAGAAAGAAAGGCAGATCAGCACATTTCTCTTCCTTCTTATCATAGAAGATCATTGCCAGCATGATCAATATAGTAACCGGTATGGCAGCAACACCTACTGTCATCAGCAGATGTTTTGTACTTACCCTGCCTATAAATAACAGCAACATGCTGGTGGCGCCCACCAGCAGTGATGTAGACAGGTTTGCCGGTGCAATCAATACACAAATAATTGCAACCGGCGTTATTACCGGAATAAATCCTTTTTTAAAGTCTTTTATCACTTCCTGTTTCTTACTCAGCAGGCGGCTGAGGAACATAAACAACGCCAGCTTTGCAAGGTCAGAAGTTTGAAAGGTAAGGTTGATGATCGGCAGCCTGATCCATCTGCTGCCTTCGTTTAATCTGATACCAAAGAATAAGGTGTATATTAATAATGGTACGCTTATAATAAATAATATACGGGCTAACCGCGAATACAATGTATAGTTCACCCTGTGTGAAAAATATATAACCGCCAGCCCTACTACAATAAACATGATCTGTTTAAACAGATACACTTCGGTATTTCCGCGGTTATACTTATAAGCCAGTAAGCCGGTTGAGCTATATACAGCAAGCATCGACACCAGGGCAAGTACAATAACAATTGCCCAGATGACCTTATCACCCTTTGTTCTGTTTAGAAAAACATTTGTTTGTATGTTACCGGCATTCGTCATTTTTAGGTTTTCTGAACCTTTTTAACAGTGCTGAATATGTATACCCTGAAAGTTTTTTATAGTTCACGAACAGCTTGTTTAAACTGATCGCCGCGATCTTCGTAATTTTTAAAGAGGTCGAAACTGGCACAGGCCGGGCTTAATAGAACCGCATCACCGGGGCTGGCAAAATGAAAGGCAGCTTTAACTGCTTCTTCTGCACTTGCGGTATTCACCATCAGTGATACTGTGTTTTGAAATGCCTCATGGATCTTACGGTTATCAACTCCTAAACACACAATGGCTTTTACCTTTTCACGTACCAGATCTTCAAGGATGGAATAATCATTGCCCTTGTCTACACCTCCCAATATTAATATGGTCGGTTGTTTCATGCTCTCCAGCGCAAACCAGGTGCTGTTTACATTAGTGGCTTTACTGTCGTTAATAAAAGAAACGCCGCGAACTGTTGACACCGGTTCCATTCTGTGTGCCAGTGATTCGAATGTTTGAATTGCTACGCGGATCTTTTCTTTGCGAATACCCACCGACACGCCACCTAAACTTGCTGCCATGGTGTTATACTGATTGTGTTTGCCCTGTAAAGTAAAATCGTTCACATTCATCTGCATTCTTTCATCATCTACAGTTACTGTCATCTGTCCGTTTCTAATAGAACCTCCCTGGGGTAATTCTTTGCTCATACTGAATGGTAATGGGTTAGATTTGATCGAATAGTTTCCTAAATATTGCATGGTTACCGGGTCATCGGCACAGTATATAAAATAATCCTGTGCTGTTTGATTTTCCACTATCCGAAACTTACTGTTGATGTAATTTTCGAAACGGTAATCATAGCGATCCAAATGGTCTTCTGTGATATTGGTGAGTATAGCTATATCCGGTCTGAACGTATGGATATCGTCTAACTGAAAACTGCTGATCTCGGCAACGTACCATGGCTTTGGGTCTTCTGCCACCTGTTTGGCAAACGAATACCCGATGTTGCCTACAAGAGCGCAATCCAGTCCACCCGTTTTGCATATGTGATAAGTCAAAGCCGTGGTGGTGGTTTTTCCGTTACTGCCGGTAATACCAATGATCTTACTGTTGCCTTTGTAGCGGTATGCCAATTCTATTTCACTGATTACCGGTATACCCTTTTTTCTGATCTTTTTTACCAGATCATTTTTTTCGGGTATACCCGGACTTTTCATCACTTCATCGGCGTTCAATATTTTTTCTTCTGTATGTTTCTGTGCCTCCCATTCGATGCCGTATTTGTTCAGCTCATCCTGATACTTTTGTTTAACAGGTCCGCCATCAGACACAAATACGTCATACCCTTTTTGCCTGCCTAAAATAGCAGCGCCTACGCCGCTTTCGCCGGCTCCAAGTATTACCAATCGCTTACTCATGTAATTACTAACTCCATTTAATCCCGGTTATAAGCCGGGGACACATTCAATGCTACTAATCAGAGTAGCCGGATTAGGGGGTTCTTCGCTAGTTTGAACTTTTACTGTCGTACCACACTCTACCTACTACTATGATGGGTTTTCCTTAAGTGGAAATTCAGAGTGGTGGTTTTTCAGTAATGTCTTTATTATGTTTAAGGCGCCGGTTTACCGGCGAGCCTGGTCTACTATCGTATTTTTAAGGTTACAATCGAAAACACTATACACAGCATCGTTACAATCCAAAACCTCGCTACAATTTTCGCTTCATGATATCCCAGTTTCTGGTAATGGTGGTGAAGCGGGCTCATTAAAAAGATCCTCTTGCCTTCACCATATTTTCGTTTGGTATATTTGAAATATGATACCTGTAAGCTCACACTCAACACTTCTACCAGAAATACACCGCAAAAGATTGGTATCAGTAATTCTTTTCTTACAATGATGGCAAGCGCTGCAATAATGCCCCCCAATGTTAAGCTTCCCGTATCACCCATAAACACCTGCGCTGGATAGGCATTGTACCATAAGAAGCCAACACAAGCCCCGATGAGCGCACCGATAAAAATTGACAGCTCACCCAAATTGGGTATATACATTATGTTCAGGTACTCGGCGAACCGAAGGTTACCACTGGCATAGGCAAAGATGCCCAAACACACACCAATGATGGCACTGGTGCCCGTTGCCAAACCATCTATTCCATCTGTTATATTAGCTCCGTTTGAAACGGCGGTTACTATAAAGATTACAATAATCACATACAGGATCCATGTCAAAGAACGAAGGCCCACAGGTAACAACTTCGAATAGTTGAACTCGTGCGATTTCACAAAAGGAATGGTAGTGATCGGCTCATCAGCTATTACAAATATTTTCTCTTTGCCATCCAATGGTACGCGGCGAATATTGGTTGTATCGGCCGGTAAAGTATCACCGGTATATTCGCGCCATACTTTGGTATTATTGTTAAAGAGCAATACAGTCGCCACTACAAAACCCAGTACTACCTGCCCGAGAATTTTAAACCATCCCGCCAATCCATCTTTATCACCTTTTTTATATGCGATACCCTGTTGTTGCGCAAGTTTCTTGGCGCGCAGTTTCAGGTAATCATCTATAAAACCTATCATGCCCAGCCATACAGTGGCAAACAGCATTAAGCGGATATATGCTTTATGTAGATCGGCCAACAGTAAGGTTGGAACAAGAATGGCCAGGATTATGATAAATCCACCCATTGTAGGTGTTCCTTTTTTCTGCTGTTCACCGGCTAAACCCAGGTCACGTACTGTTTCACCAACCTGCTTTTTACGCAGGTAATTGATGAACTGTTTACCAAATACAGCCGATATGATCAGCGACAGAATAACGGCCAGCAGCACCCTGGATGTAATGAACTGAAACAGCGCACTACCCGGGAACTTTACCCCCATTTCCTTTAACCAATTAATTAAATGGTACAGCATTTTGGCTTTTTTTAGGCTAAGAGAATATCCGATATTATCGGAAGAGATAAAGAGTTATTCATAGGCCGGCTTCATTTGTTTGGCTTTTTCTCTTTCTCTTTTTGCCAGGAGTTAAAGAGTAAAAGGAAATAAGTGATTATTTTTTCTTTTCTCCCTTTACTCTTTTGTACTCTTAGCTATATAACCGTCCGTATCTGATCGTCTTTGTTTTGTTGTGTCGGGTAAAACCTCACTTCTCGTACAGCTCAAACATTTCTTTCAACACCTGTTTATCATCAAAGGGATGTTTTACGCCCTTTATGTCCTGATATTTTTCATGTCCTTTTCCGGCTATCAATACTATATCGCCGGGCTTCGACATACTAACAGCCAGTTTAATGGCTTCTTTGCGGTCAGGTATGGAAACAGATTTTCTTTTGGCGGCGGTGTTTAAGCCGGTTTCCATATCAGCCAGGATCTGTAACGGATCTTCACTACGCGGGTTGTCGGAGGTAAACACAGCTTTATCACTGTGTTCGCAGGCAACTTCTGCCATCACCGGCCGCTTTGTTTTATCGCGGTCACCGCCACAGCCCACTACTGTTATGATCTGCTCATGCCCTTCACGCAATTTCTTTATAGTAACCAGTACATTCAGCAAAGCATCGGGTGTATGCGCATAATCAACAATGCCAATTACACGCTGATGAGCTGAAATAATATAATCAAATCGTCCTTCGGCGCCGGTCAGCTCACTCAGGCAACGCAACACTTCCTGTTTATCTTCTCCCAAACAAACTCCGGCACCATATACAACCAACAAATTATAGGCATTAAACTCACCAATTAATCTGAAGTGAACTTCCTGATCATTGATAGTCATCAGTAAACCAGTGAGCCGGTTCTCCAGGATCTTGCCTTTGAATTCAGCCATGGTGCGCAGACTATACAGGTATTTATGCGCATGCGTATTCTGAAGCATTACCTGTCCGCGTTTATCATCAGCATTTGATATAGCAAACGCATCTGAAGGCAGTGAATCGAAAAACGATTTTTTTACCCTGATGTATTCATCAAATGTTTTATGATAATCCAGATGATCGTGAGTGATATTACTAAAAATACCGCCCGCATATTTTAAGCCGGTAGTGCGATGCTGGTGAATGGCATGCGAGCTTGTTTCCATAAACACATGGGAACAACCGCTGTTAACCATTTGTGCCAGCAGAGCGTTCAGACTAATAGCATCCGGTGTGGTATGAGTAGCCGGAATAACTTCATTACCGATATGATTCTCTACAGTGCTCAGCAAACCACACTTATATCCCAATGATGTAAAGAGCTTGAATAATAAAGTGGCGATGGTGGTTTTGCCATTAGTACCTGTTACACCTACCAGCTTTATTTTTTCTGATGGCTGACCATAAAAGTTATGCGCCATATAACCGGCAGCTGCCGCACTGTTTTCTACCTGCACATAAGCAATTCCTTCTTTGATGGCAGCAGGCATAGTTTCACAAATCACTGCTGCAACGCCCTGCTCTGCAACCTGGTCAATAAACCGGTGACCATCAACAGCGGTCCCTTTTACTGCAATGAATACCGATCCTGCACTTACCTTACGTGAATCTATCTGCAGGTCATGTACCGGTATGCCGGTATTTCCATGAACCGAGCGGATGCTCACTTTATATAATATATCCTGCAGTGTCAACTTTATAAAAATTAATTCAGTTCTAAAATTACAGTCTGATGATTGCTTACCGGTGTACCGGGTTCAATACTCTGACTGGTTACTTTTCCTCTTCCGCGGAAAACCACTTTCATTTTGCGGCTTTCGAGCAAATACAACACATCTTTCAATCCCATTCCGCGCGTATCGGGCATAATGTTGTCTGCGACAATTCTTTTACTCAATACAGGCTGGGCATTTACATCGTACATCTTTGCCCATTCATCCTGGCGGGAAGAATCCCTGTATTTTATATTCAGCTTTTCCAGTACTTCTTTCAGATCTTCTGTGGCGCCTGCATATAAAAAGTCGCTGCTGTCTTTCTTTAATGCCAGTTGTTTAATACCGCGCGCTTCGTCAATATTCTGCGCATAGAGCTTATCAGCAATTTCTTTAAATACGGGTCCGGCTACTTTAGCGCCATAATATACCGGTGCAAATGGTTTATTCCTGATTACCACAATACAGCTGTATTGCGGATGATCGGCCGGAAAA